>ERZ1370068.3976-contig-3072_pt1 | contig 103280 bp, 108 predicted proteins | sample MGYA00561227_ERZ1370068 | MGnify/ENA primary metagenome ERZ1370068 (study PRJEB38410, sample SAMEA6850437) | metagenome | study: Metagenomic assessment of the ecological functions of the soil: analysis of the soil microbiota associated with the...
ATACCGCGTTCGCGCGCGACATCGCGCGCGCGGCTGCGATCCGCAGTGGGTGCGCTCGCTGTACCGCTTCGCGGCGGTGCCGACGATGGCGCTTCTACTTCCGCGTCCCGCTCTCGAGATCGCGCCTCGAGCGGATCCGTCCGGCCGGCCGAAGCTCAAGTGGTACGAGGCGGGCATGGACCTCGAGATGGCGCCGGACGGAGGCCGACTCCTATCGGCGCTTCCAGTCGTTGATCCTGGACGAGTACGAGAAGCAGGTGACCGAGTTCGGGCTACACGTCATGGACGCCACCAAGACGGTGCAGACGCAGCAGCGGCTGCTGCGCGCGGCAGATCCGAGCCAGTCTGCCGGCTCTGCCGCGACGGCGGCGCGCCGCCCTGGCCGCGAAGCGCGTGCGCGACATGGCCGAGGCGACGCGGGTGTCTGGCACGTGAAGACGTTCTCGACCTACGGTACCGGCATTCCCCGGCTCGACATGGCCGAGCTGAGCGGCTGGCTCATCGTCATCGAAGGCACCGACGGCGTCGGCCGCACGACGCACATCAACCCGCTGCGCCAGCACCTCGAGGAGCTGGGCTACGCCGTCGCCGAGACCGGGCTCTCGCGCTCCGACCTCGCGAGCCGCGGCATCCGCCGCGCCAAGCTGGGCAACACGCTCGGCTCGAACGCGTTCAATCTGTTCTACGCGACCGACTTCTGCCGACCGCCTCGAGCACCAGATCGTGCCGGCGCTGCGCTCGGGCTTCGTCATGCTCACCGACCGCTACATCGTACTCGCTCATCGCGCGCGCGATCGTGCGCGGCGCCGATCCGCGACTGGATCAAGCGCGTGTACTCGTTCTCGGTGAAGCCCGACGCCGTGTTCTACCTGCGCATCGAGGTTCCCGACCTCGTGCCGCGCGTGCTCGCTGAACGGCGGCTTCGACTACTGGGAATCGGGCATGGATCTGCCGGATGGGCGAGGATCTCTACGAATCGTTCATCAACTACCAGCGCCGCGTGATCGCAGAATCTCGACGATCTCGCGCGCGAGTACGACTTTCACACGCTCGACGCGACCCGGGACGTGGACGACGATCGCCGACGAGCTCCGCACGGCGCGTGACGCAGCTGCTCGAGTCGGATCGGCAGGAGGGCGAAGGATCGCCGACTTCCGGTTGAGCATCATCGGTCCGGTCGGGGTGCCGCCGCTCCCGCGGCGGGCGCCTCGAACCGGTCGCGGAGCGTGAGCTGGCGGGCCGCGTCGCCGCCGACCTCGCGCACCGCCGTCGCACCCGCGCGCGCCATCGCTCGCGTGCGCGCGAGGGCCACGACGCCGAGGCGGTGCACGACCTGCGCGTCGCCTGCCGCAGGCTGATCGCCGCGATGCGGCTGTGGCGCGATCTCGTTCCGACGCGCCCGCGGCCCCTCCGCGCGCTGCGCCGCCTGCGCCGCGAGGCGGGCGAGGCGCGCGATCTCGAGGTCCACGTCGCCCTGCTGCGCCACGTGCTCTCGAGGCGTTTCCGGCCGGCGACCGCGTGCGCTGGACGGGGCTGGTGGAATCGCTCGAGCGGCAAACGGCGCGACGGCTCGCGCGCATCGCCGTCGAAGTGTCGCGGCCGCGCACCCGACGCCCTCATGGCCGACCTCGTCCGGCTCACCGCCGAAACTCCTCCTCCGGTGGCGGGCATTCCCGGCGACGGCAACGGCGCGACGTCGCTGCCGATCATCGCGACCGCGACGATCGACGCCGCCACCCTGGCGCGCGCCAACCGACGCGCCGCCAGGCGCAGCGATGCGCGGCCGCCGCGCCTCGCGCGATCGCGCTCGCGCGCCCGGAGAACGAATCGCTCCACAGCGCGCGAATCGCCGTCAAGAAGTGGCGCTACGCGCTCGAGGGTCTGAACGCCGTCGGCGCCGCCGGATCCGCCGGCATCGCGCGCCTGCGCGAGTTCCAGCAGGTGCTCGGCGACACCGCAGGACCGCGTGACGCTGAGCCGTCGCCTGCGCCGCGCCCAGCGCCGCGGCAGCGACGAGGCGGCGATCGCCATGCACCCGGTGCTCGAGCAGATCCATCGCGAGCGCGGCGAGCGCATCGAGCGCTTCCGCGCGATGGGGGCGGCGACGTCGGGGCTGGCGGAGAGTAGCGCCGGAGACGACTCGGGTGCATCGCCGTGATACGCTTGCTCGCGCACGGCGCCTCGTCGCCACCCCGTGCGAGCACGATCCCGCACCTTGGACTCGACCCCTGGAGCCTGCATGCGCCCGAACCCCTGAGTACGGCGTCACTCGCGTGCCTGGTGAGCCTCGCGCTCGCGACCTCGGCTCTCCGCCAAGCCGATCCTCTTTCCCCGACTCCCGATGGCCGGCGAGAAGTGCGCGAGGAGACCAACGTCGCTCCGTTCCTCGCGGCGTGGAAGGCCGCGGCGTTCAAGCACGCACGCCTCGCGGCGGCCGAGGTCACCGCGAACCAGCAGCAGTACGACGTCACGTGGTACGACCTGAACGCTGACGTTCACGCCCGCGACCTCCACCGTCTCGGGCACGGTGCGCCATGAAGGCGAAGGTCGTGAGCGGGCCGATCTCGACGGTCGGATCTCGACTTCTACGCGAACCTGGTGCGTCGGACGGCGCGACGTCCGGCGGCGTGGCGGCGACGTCGTCGCGAGCGCGGGAACGTGCTCACGCTCAACCTGGACCACGCGTACAACACCGGGCAGACGGTCGACGTGACCGTGACCTACCACGGCAATCCGAGCGCCGCGGGCTACTGCGCTTCTCAAACGGTGAACGGCCGCCAGCTCGATCTGGAGTCTCTCCGAGGCCTACGGCTCGCAGCACGTGGTGGCCGTGCAAGGACGCGCCGAGGATAAGGCCGACTCCGTCGACATCCACTTCACCGCGCCGGTCGCGCTGACCACCGCCTCGAACGGCAAGCTCAAGTCAGCCGCGTCGTCAACGGCAGCGTCGCCACGACGAACTGGCACGAGCGCTACCCGATCGCGACGCTACCTCGTGTCGATCGCCGTCTACCCGTACACGGTCACGACCGACTGGTACCGGCCGACGCCCGACCGACTCGATGCTGCTCCAGTTCCACAACTATCCCGAGGTCGGCCGCGCGCCGCGCGCCGGTGCAGGCGCAGGTCAAGAGACATGATCGCGGCGTTCGTCCGCGCGATTCGGCGAGATACCCGTTCTTCGCCGAAGTACGGACACGCGCAGTTCCAGTTCGGCGGCGGCATGGAGCACCAGACGCTGCACGAGCCTCGGCTCGTTCCTGCGAGTTCGTCGTCGCGCACGAGCTGACGCACCAGTGGTGGGGCGATCATCGTCACCTGCCGCGACTTCCACCACATCTGGCTCAACGAAGGCTTCGCGACGTACGGCGAGGCGCTGTGGGCGGAGGCGACCGGCGGGTACTGCGGCCTACCACGCCGACATCGAGCATCAACCAGCTACCTCGGCCCCGGCTCGGTGTGGGTTCCCGACGCGACCGACGAGAACCGCATCTTCGACTCGAACCTCTCCTACAACAAGGGCTCGTGGGTGCTCCACATGCTGCGCCACGTGCTCGGCGACGCCGACGTTCTTCAACGCGCTGCGCAGCTATCACACGACATGGGGCTACAAGAGCGCGATCACCGAGGACTTCCGCGACGTGTGCGAGGCGGTGTCCGGGCCGCGACCTGCACGCGTTCTTCCAGCAGTGGATCTACGGCGAGTACTACCCGATCTACCGACACATGCTGGATCGGCTGCACCCGCCGGCGGCAGGTACGACGTCACGCTGACGCTCGAGCAGACGCAGACGTGGCAGCTCTTCACCATGCCGGTCGACATCACGGTGACGACGTCATCGGGCGACGTCAACTTCGTCGTGCCCGGACTCGCCTCGCGTCACAGACAGTCGTGCTCGCATGTGAGCGGCACGCCGAGCGCCGTTCAGATCGACAAGGACAACTGGATCCTGAACGAGCATCCAGTCGGAGGTGTCGAATCCGACGTTCGAGCGTCAAGCTGCTGGTCGTGAACGGCGTGGATTGGAGCAAGCTACGGCACCGAGATCACGAGCGCCTACACCGATCACGCGTTCACGGGCGCACTACCCGTATCGACTTCTGGGACACGTTCCCGGCGCCGGCGAGCGGCTATCCCAGCGGCGTGCCCGCGCGCCGCGCGGACACGGCGCCGTGCCCGGCCGACACGATCGGGCACTATCGTAACGTCATCTGGGTGGGCAACGACTTCCACGGCGACCTCGCGCTGTGGCAACGACACGCCGATCCTGTCGTACTTGAACGCCGGTGGGAACGTGCTGCTGATGGCGCGCTACGGAGACCTGTTCCTCGACGTGGCGCTTAAGAGCTATCTCGGCGTCACCTGGACCAACACGTCCTCCACGCTGTTCGATTGCCTGCCGACGCGCCCCGGTTTCACCAGCATGGCGCTGCTCAGCACGCAGAACCTGTGCGCGGCGTTCGACACCGTGCCTCGCAACGCCCGAGAGTCAGCTGTTGTTCCGGGTCAGCGACCGAACTATTCGCCGAGCCGCGGGATCGGCGCGGTCCGCAGTCCCGTGGGCGGCGCGGGGGTTCGACCGCGCGGCGGGCGGCTCGCGTTCATCTCCGGCCGGCCGTACCGGTGGAACCACACCTCGCTCCAGAACAACATCTCGACCATTCTGGGGTCGTATTTCTTCGAGCCCGTATCGAATGTCGGCGTCGATCCACCCGGCGTGATCACACCGCTCGCACTCGCCCCGCCACATCCCAATCCCTTCAGCGACGCGACCGAGCTGCACTTCACCCTCGCCCGCACCGGCGAGGCGCATCTCGTCGTGCTCGACGTCACGGGGCGGCGAGTGAAGACGCTTGCGAACGGAGTCCTCGCCCTGGGACCGCACGACGTCACGTGGGACGGACGCGACGATCGCGGCTCGCTCGCGCCCGCTGGGCTCTACTGGGCGAGGCTCGAGTGTGGCGGCGAGAACGTGGTGCGAAGGCTCGTGCGCATGCGGTGAGTTCGTCTCACGGCTTCGACGACTTCTCCGCCGCCAGCGACGTCACGACGACGTTGTCGTAGTACACGGTGCACTGTGCGAGCCCGCCCGTGTACGCGGACAGCGCGATGCGCCGCGCGGCGGTGGATCGTGTCGCAGGCCCTGATCGAACAGGGTCTTGCCGTTGACGGTCACGCGGCACTTGTCCTTCCCGCGGATCTCGACGCGCATGTGATGCCAGGTGCCGTTGGCGTTCGTGAGCTTGCCGCTGCCGACCGGAAACTCGTTGATGTAGATCTTCAGGTCGTCATACCCGGGCCCGCGCAGGTCGACGCCGAGGCCCTTCTTGCCGGGCCGGACACGAACCGCGCAGCCCTTGTCCACGCCGCGCATGCCGCAAACGTCGAGGTCGACCGCGTAGTTCGCCCACGTCGAGTCACCCGCGTAGAGGAACGCGTGTGCCTGCTTCTCGTCGGGGAGCTCCGCGCACAGAACTCCGCCGCGGACGCTCCAGGCGGACGCATCATCGGGGGTCCAGCCCTCGAGGTTTCCGTCCGTGAAGTCGTCCACGAACAGCGCGCTCGCCGGACGATTGAACTTCGGCGACGGCGGCGGCGTGGCGCCGCGCTCCGGGATCGGGCGGCGCATCGGCGCCGATGCCGAGCATGGCGGCAAGGACGACGGGGACCCACGATCGAAGTCCTAAGACGCCACTGAATCGGTAACGACGAATCTCTCTCATTCGAGACTCCTTCCCATCACATCGGGGTTACCGATGGATCAGGTCGACGATCCGCATGCCACTGTGGCCGTCCCCGAACGGGTTCCGCCACCCGCGCGGGCCGCGCGCATGCGCCGAGCGGCCTCGACGATGCGATCGGGGTCGGCGCCGGCGAGCATGTTCGCTCCGATGTCGACCGATTCGGGACGCTCCGTGTCGTCGCGCAGCGTCACGCAGGGGACGCCGAGACAGCACGCCTCCTCCTGGAGCCCGCCCGAATCGGTGAGCGTGAGCGCCGCCCGCGCGTGCAGGCCGAGGAAATCGAGATAGCCGAGCGGCGGGGTCACACGGATGCGGCCGTTCGGCGCAATTCCCAGCTCGGCGAGACGCGCCGAGGTGCGCGGGGTGGAGTGCGGCCACAACCGGGATGTCGAGCGCCTGCGCGGCGCCGGCCAGGCCGTCGAAGATGCCGCGCAGGCGCGGCCGGATCCTCGACGTTCTCCTGCCGGTGAACCGTCGCCACCGCGTAATTCCCTGGGTCACGTGATAGCGGTGGAACAGCTCGGGCCGCATCGCGCGCTCGCGATGGAGCTGCAGCTCGTCGACGACCGTGTTGCCGGTGACGTGGATCCGGGCGGTGTCGATGCCCTCGCCGACCAGCGTGTCGCGGGCCTTGGTTGTGGGCGCAAACAGCCAATCGGAAAGGTGATCCGTGAGCACGCGGTTCACCTCTTCGGGCATGCGGCGGTCATACGAGCGGAGGCCCGCCTCGACGTGACCGACCTCGATCCCGCACTTGTGCGCCGCCAGCGCCGCGGCGAGCACGGAGTTCGTGTCACCCTCGACCAGCAGAATGTCGGGGGATCGCTCGTCAGGATCGGCTCGAGGCCGGAGACGATGGCCGCGATCTGGTACGCCTGCGATCCCGAGCCGACCTCGAGGTGTGTGGTGCGCGGGCGGCAGGCCCAGCTCCTGGAAGAACACGCCGTCGAGCTCGAAGGTGTAGTGCTGGCCGGTGTGGAGCAGCCGGTAGGGGACGCCGCGGGCGATCGCGGCGCGCACCACGGGCGCCATCTTGATGATCTCGGGCCGTGTGCCGACGACGATCGCGGATCGTCACGATGGCCCCCCTCCTGCGTCTTCGTCGACCCGATCCGCGCCTCGATCCGTGAGGGCGTGTAGCGCGTCATGCGCTCGAATCGGCGCCGCATCAGGAGTCCCACCGTCGACCGGATCGTTCTCAGCACTTTCATCTTGCTTTGCCCCACGCGCTCCCCGTAATCGAGAACGAAGCCGACCTCGGCGACGCGGACGCCGAGCGGGCCAAGCCGCAACAGCAAATCCATCACCGCTTCGAAGCCGCGCGCGGTGCACAGCGCGTCGCCGTAGACGGCACGTGCGCGCTGAGAATGGGCACCCGATACGCGCGGAAGCAGCACGTGTAATCGCGCACGCCCGGGATCGGGTAGAGCGCCCGGAACACCAGTCGCCCGATGTCCGACAGCGCCCGCCGATAGCCGGGGACTCCGTGCACCTGGGCGCCGGGACGATAGCGCGACGCGATCGCGACGTCGAAGCCTTGGCGGACGCGCTGGACGAGCACCGGAATCATCGCCGGCGGATGCGTGTTGTCGGCATCGAAGGTCACGATCACGTCGTCGTCCTGCGCCCGATCGAGAGTCGCGTAGAGCCCGGTGCGGAGCGCCGCGCCGAGGCCGCGATTGCTCTCGTGGCGCAACAGCGTGAACGGGATGCCACCCCCGCCTTCCGCCATCGCGCGCTCGACTTCGGCGACCGTCCGGTCGGTGCTGCCGTCGTCCACGAGCACGATGTGCGCCGGCTCGGGGCCGCCACGCAACGCCGCCACGGTGGCGAGCAGCATGCGACGAATGACCACTTGCTCGTTGTACGCCGGCAGGACGACCCAGATCATGAGGCGAGGATCGTACGCCGTCACGGCGCTCGGCGACAGTGTGCGAGGCGTCGTGGGGATGCGGTGAGCGAGGAGACGTCGTCCTCAGCCTCTGGCCGAACGCCTTCCGGATCCCCATCATGAAGACGTGTCGGCCGTCCCGCGCAGGACGTGGAACTTGGAATCGAATAGGTGGCGTCGAACTCGCCGTACACGCCGAGCCCGGGCCGCGGCACTCGGAATCCGGCGGTGATCGACACGTCGCTCGCCCACAGGTCCGGGGTGTTGGATGCGGCCAGCAATCGTCTCTGCTGACCACTTGCCCACGGCATTCACGGCTCGCGTGAGCAGGATCGATGCGTCGAAGGTCCTCGAAAACACTCCCAGGCCGCCGCTGAACCCCACCCTCAGCGCGGTCGTGTCCGCCCGCCCGGGAACGACCTTTGGCCCCGACACGCACTTCCGGGTAGGCGACGCGAATCCCGGCCGATTCGCTCCATTCGTACGCGGCGCCGGCCGTGACCGCGAATGCACCCGGAAGCAGCAGGCTGCGAGCGAAGTCGGCGCGGTTCTCGGGTCGGGCCACCGTGCTCGCGCCGACGTCGTAGTGAAAGGACAGAAGCGGATTCAACGAGGCGGTCGAGACGGGCGCGCGGTCGCCGAAAGACACCCCGGGGATCAGAGGCTCGTCACCGTTGAAGTCGTATCCCAGCGACGCCGCGACGCCGGTCCGATGTTCCGTCGCCGGCGTCGCGACGGCGGGAAGGTCGCCCGCTCGAACCCGCGAACCGACGAGCAGAAGCATGATCGGCGCGAGTCGAAGCACGGAGCCGCGGGCGGCATGGGCGCGCGCGCAACGTCACCTCCAAGTCGGGGACGCAATGAATCTCGGCGACAGGGATGAGCGTGCGCGCTGACGCCGGCCGAATTGTCAGGTTCCCGACAGCCCTGCGCGCCTACCCCGAGAGCTTCGCGCGCGACGACAACGCGGCACCACTCGGGCCTCGCGCCGAGCCGGGCGCCCATTCGAACGCGGGGCCGTCGGCGTTGCGGGTCGGCGATGGAGCAGTCGCTTCCTCCCCGCGCCGTGCCTTGCGCTTCTCGGCCTCCGTCGCCCGCGCATCGCTTCGGCGCGCTCCGGCACGATCCGCACCGGTTCGCCGAGCAGCCGCGACAACCGGCTCAGCCGCCCGCGCGAGGACCACAGCTCGAGCTGCGCCTCGCGCTTCGCCGCGGCGCGGATGACGATGCCGTTGTGGCGACGCTTCACGGTGAGCGAGCGAATGAGCTGGTAGTGGCTGCGGTCCAGACTCTCGGCGACGCACAGGATCGCCGACAGCCAGCGCACCATCCGGCGCTGCGGCTTGGCTAACGCACGGTACGCGCGGTCGCGCTTCCGCGGGCGCGCCTTGCCGTGGTAGTGGGCGATGTTCGCGACCAGCTCCAGCTCCTCGGCCGGTCATGCCGCGCAGGTTGCGCGTTCTTGATGATGTAGTACGAGTGCTCGCCGTGGCCGTCGTAGCCGATCACCGAGCCGACGTCGTGGAGCAGCGCCGCGAACTGCAGCAGCTCGCGCGCCGCGGCGTCGAGCTGGTGCCGCGTCGCGCAGGCCGTCGAACAGCTCGAGCGCGAGCTCGCGCGACGTGCTGCGGTGTGCTTGACCGTCGGCCTGGAACTTGGCGATGCACTGGAGCACGCTGCGGAGCCGCAGGTCCTCGACGCGCCCGGTCGTCGCGATTTCCGCCGCGTGGTTCGTGATGTAGTCGGTGACGAGGCCCTCGCGCACGCCGAAGTCCGACAGCGATGATCGTCGTCCGCGCCGAGCCTCTTCGAGCACGTGGTCAGCACCATCGCGCCGGGCACGATGATCTCGGCGCGGCTGGGCGTCGATGCCGGGCAGGCGCTCGCGCTCCGCCGTCGTCATGCGCTGGAGCCTGCGCGTCGATGCGCTTGCAGCGAATCGAGCGTCAGCACGTGGCCGTTGATGTGCTCGATCGGCTGGCCGGTCTCGCTCCAGTGCGCGACGTGGGCGAGCGCGTGGATCGAGCCCGACGAGCCGTAGACGTTGTCGGGCTCGTGCTCGACCACGGTCTCGAGCGCCGCGCGCGCACCCTTGCGGATCAGGCGCTGGAGACGCTGGAGGTCGCTGCGCGTCGGGCGGGTCCGACGCCTCGATCAGCCTCGGTGAGCCGGAGCGCCCCGAGCGGCGCGCTCGACGCCTCGATCAGCCGGTCACGGTTGCCGACGACGAGCTGCATGCTGCCGCCGCCGATGTCGACGATGAGCGCGGGCTGGACGTCGAGCTGGAGCGCCGCCTTGACCGCGAGATAGATGAGGCGGCCTTCCTCGGCGGCCGGGATGACCGCGGCGTGACGCCCGGCGATCTGGCGGGCGGCGCGACAGGAAGTCGCCGCCGTTCTGCGCCTCGCGCACGGCCGCGGTCGCCGTGCAGAGGATGCGGTCGACCTGATGCCGGCGGGCGAGCTGGACGAAGCGCGCGAGCGCGTCGACGGTGCGGCGGATCGCACCGCTGCCGCGAGCCGGCCCGTGTGGAACGACCCGCGCCCGATCTGGACGACCTCGCGCTCCCGGTCGACGACCTCGAACGCCGCTGGCGTCCGCCGGCCTCGGCGATCACCATGTGGACGGAGTTGGTGCCGATGTCGATGGCGGCGATGCGCACGCAGGCTCCTCGAGTCGATGGCGGTGAACCGCGCCGCCGCGCCGGCCAGAGCGCGGTCGGGACGCCCCCGAGTATCGGCGCAGGCCGCGGTGAAAGCGAACTAAAGTTGCGAAAGCTGATTGCGGGCCGCGCAGTTTGCAGCGGGTTTTAGCGGCCGGAAGCTCTCGTCGGCCGCGGCCGCGTCGTCGTCTTCGCGCGGGACTGCGATCGCCCAGAGTCGCCGATGGGTCGGCCGCCCGCCCAGGACGCGCGGGGCGGACGAGGGCCGTCTCGGTCAGACGATCACGCCGTTCGCGACCGCGCCGACTCGATCACGCCGTTTCACTCTGCGGCATGAACCTTGAATGTCTTAAGCGACGAGGACGACCACATCTTCGACGACGCACCCGAGGGCGAATGCCCGAGAGAGATCACAAGGCCATGCGACTGCTCGATCGAGCCTTGATTGATTGCTCCTCTTCGTCGTCCTCGTCCTGCTGGGCATCCAGGCGGTTCACGCCGCCGGGGTTGATCCGGGGGTTGTTCCCCAGTCCCGGCGACCGCGGGAGCCGACGAGGAATTCGCCGCCTCCGGCGAACGGTTGGGCGACATCACCCGACCGGCCTGATAGACGACCCACCCGACGAGCAGCGCGACCAGGGTCCCGGAGGCCGAGCACCAGCATCGGCGCCAGCGATTCCATCTTCTTCGCCAGCTCCTCGCTCGGCCACACCTGGAGCCGCCACAGGAGCTGGCCGTAGATCACGTCGGCATCGCTCGCGTACTGCGCCTCGGGCGGGCCTCTGCTCCCACACCGGCCCGAACAGGTGGTACGGCCCCTCGTAGACGGTGACCGAGAGGCCGCGCACCAACGCCCGCTTGAGCGAGGCATCGAGCAGGTCGCGGACGCGTAGTGTCGCGGCGATTGTCCCCGTGCGTGCGGACCCGGCCGTCATCGGCGCCGCGACCAGCACCTCGCGCCCGCTGTGCTGGAGCGCGATCGCCGACGTCATGGTGGCGTGAGCGTTGCCGATCGTGCTCAGCGCCGACGCCAACGCGATCCGCCGAATCTCGTCGTCGTTGGGATCGAGCGTTCCGAACAGTCGTTCGGTGGGGGCGCGACCCAGCGCACGGTGAGCGACGAATCCATCCACAGGATCGAGCGGAACTGGTAGTCGAGGCGAAGCAGGTCATCCGCGTCGGCCTGCCACACCGAATCCTGGAGCGACGAACGCCCGGCCCACCGGGTCGCCATACCCTCGAGCGCTTCCGCCTTGCGCTCGAGATCGCAGGCGCACCTCGCCCTGCAGCCAGCGCGCCTCGGCCGAGACCGCGGACTCGATCAGCCGCGTCTGGCGCTGAATCAGCGTCGAGTAGCCCACCCACTGGCGACGACGATCGGCACCGCGGCGACGAGCGGGGCCAGATACGGTCGCATCGCGGCGAGGAGCTTCGACGTCGCGCCGGCGAGCCAGTCGGCGCCCGCATCGTTCACGTCCACCCCTCGCGGACCGCCCGCGCGTACGCCTCCCAGTAGGGATCGGGGCGCGGATCGACGATCTTCTCGACCTTGCCGTCAGCGCCGGTGAGCCACAGCGTGCCGGACCCGCGCAGGACCTCGCCGATTTCCTGGACGGCGATGCCTTCCTCGGCGATCGCCTCCATCACCTGGAGCGACCAACGCGGGCGCACGGTCACGATCAGCGTGCCCTCGGACAACGTCCACAGCGGATCGATGCCGAACGCGGCGCACGCGGCGGCGGCCTCGGGGCTCCAGCAACACCGATTCCGCCGACACGCGCAGGTCGTGCCCCGTGGCCCGTGCCATCTCGACCAGCCCGCCGGCCAATCCGCCCTCGGTGGCGTCGTGCATCGCCGACACCCGCGATCGCGCACGCCGATGCGCACGGCCGCGCGACATTCGGCGACGACGCTGACCTGATCGAGCCGCGACCGCGCCGCGCGATCTGCTGGTCGTCGAGCCGCTCGGCCAGCCGCTTCGGGAACATCCGCGCCGCGATCGCCGTGGCCTCGACCGCGCAGTCCTTCGTCATCAGCACGCGATCGCCGGGCTGGACGAACGGCGCGCCGACCCACCGGCCCTCGTCGCCGAGCCCAAACAGCGTGGCCGCGCCGACGATGCTCAGGTTGCAGCCGTCGTAGCGTCCGGTGTGCCCCGCCACGACCGCGACGCCGAGGTGATCCCACTCGGCGCTCATCGCCGACGCGTAGGCGTCGAGGTCGGCGTCGGAGAACTGTGGCGGCAGGTTGAGCGTCACCGACGCGTACGCCGGGGGGATACCGCTCGTCCACAGGTCGGAGGCGACCAACCGGCACGCCAGCCTGGCCGAGTCGGCGACCCCGAGCGCCGGCACGACCGACAACGGATCGGTGGTGACGGCGAGCACGCGGCCCGCGCCGACGCGCACGAGTCGCGCTGTCGCGCCCCGGGGCGGGGCCGAGCAGGACATCGTCACGGTGTGCCCCCAGGCCCCGCGCGAGCAATCGCTCGAGTGCGACAGGCGCGAGCTTGCCGAGCGCGGCGGGAGATGTGGGCGTGCCGTCAGACATGAGATGCGATCGGGCCGGTCGAGCGCGACCCGACGGCACGGCGCAGATTCGGGCAAGAGAGCTCCTTCCCGGTGCACCCGTGACGCGAACCGCCGCAGTGTAGCTTGAACGAATTCACGCGCTCCAACGCGCGGGCGAGTTCTATACTGGGGAAGGTTCTTCGTACCGGCTCCAAGTCCGCGGGGAAAGTCTTTCGACGAAGCGGGCGGGCCCTACCGGACCCAGGGACCCGCAAGGAGAAGAGCTTTCCCCGCGGACTTGAGCCCGCTCGAGTCGGAACGATCCCGAGGAGGTTTCATGGTCCGCCCGATCGTGCTCACGTCGATCGCGTTCCTCCTGCTCGCCTCGACCCGCGTCGCGTGCGCAGTCCTTCACCGATGTCTCCGCGCCCCCGTGGCCGACCCGGGCGTGGGCGAGGGCGTGTCGTGGATCGACATCGACGGCGACGGGGATCTCGACCTCACGCTCTCGAACGAGGGGCCAGACGCTCCGGTTGTTCCGGAACAACGGCAACGGCACGTTCACCGACGCCACGCCCGCCGCACTGGCGATCGGCGGCAACTGGACCGGGATCGCGTGGGGCGACTATGACAACGACGGCGACCCCGATCTCTACGCCGCCGAGGCCGAGCGGCCCAAGCATCTGTTCCGCAACAACGGCGACAGCACCCTCACCGACGTGACGCCGCCCGCGCTCATCTCGTCCGAGCACGCGCACGGCGTGACCTGGGCCGACTACGACCGGGACGGCTTCCTCGACCCCTCTACGTGTCTCAGGCCGGAGGGCGCGCCCAAGCGGCTCTACCGCAACCTCGGCAACGGTGACTTCCTCGACGTCACCCCGCCCCTCATGCTCGCCGACCTGCAGTACGGCCGCGGCGCCACGTGGGGCGACGTGGATGACGACGGCGACCTGGACCTCTACCAGGGCAGCTTCGGCAGCAACGCGCTCTACTACAACCAGGGCGACGGCACGTTCCTCAAGTCGACCGACCCGCAGGTCGCGATCAACAGCCACTCCGGCGGCGTCGAGTTCGCCGACTACGACAACGACGGCGATCTCGACCTGTTCGTCGCCAACGCGTTCAGCGCGCCGTGCCGGATGCTGCGGAACGACGCCGGCGATTGGGTCGATGCCTCGACCGGGCCGCTGTTCCAGCCCGGCCGCTGTATCGGGATGACCTGGGGCGACATCGACAACGACGGCGACGTCGACCTGTTCATCGCCAAATACAACGATGGGAACGCCCTGCTGCGGAACGAAGGCGGCGGCGTCTTCACCGACATCACGACGCCCCTCGTGGCCGACAGCGCGGGCGCCAATGTCGGCGCCGAGTTCGCGGACTACGACAACGACGGCGACCTCGACCTCTTCGTCACCGACAACACCGGCCCGGACCGACTGCTCCGCAACGATCTCGCGAACGCCAACCACTGGATCGAGCTGGACCTCAAGGGCACGGTCTCGAACCGCACCGCGATCGGCGCGCCGCGTGCGCGCGGTCGCCGGTGGCATCTCGCAGATACGCGAGGTCTCGGGCGGCGGCGGGTACAACTCGCAGCCGACGATGCGGCTCCACTTCGGGCTGGGAACCGCGACCCTGATCGACACGTTGACCGTGCGCTGGCCGCTTGGCTTGGTGGAGCGCCTGTTGCGCGTCGCCGTCGACCAGCGCCTGACGCTCGTCGAGGGCACGCACACGGGCGTCGGTTCCAGGGCTAAGGCGGCGCGCGCCTTACGCCTGTCGATCGCGCCCAACCCCGTGCGCCGCGGAGCGCGCTTCTCGATCGAGCTGCCGGAGACGGCCGATCTCGCCGTCGTCGTCCACGATCTCCAGGGCCGGATCGTCCGCGCCCTGCCGCCGCGCGCGAACGTCGAGCCCGGTACGCACGACGTGTCGTGGGATGGACGCGACGACGCCGGAGCGCGCGCGCCCCGGCGTCTACCTCGTCGTGGCGAGCGCCGGTACTCAACGCGCGCAGCAGCGGGTCGCCGTCATCGAGTGAGCCCATGCGCCGGCTCGCCTTGGAGCGGCGCCAGCGACCCTACTTCTTCCGCGCCTTCGGCCCCGCGGGCGGTGGTCGTACTTCTCGAATAGCCGCGTCTGGCGCGTCTCCATCGAGATCGGCTTGCCTGCGATGTAGACCTGCTCGACGTGGGTCGCGATCTCGAGCGGGTCGCCGTCGGCGATGAAGAGATCGGCGACCTTGCCGACCTCGATCGAACCGAGCCGGTCGGCGACGCCGAGGATCTGCGCCGGGTAGAGGGTGATGCTCTTGAGCGCGTCGTCACGCGACAGCCCGAACGCCGACGCCATCGCGGCGTTGTAGGGCAGATTGCGCGAGATTCATCGCGCCGAACGCGGTGCCGCCGTCCGAGATGCAGTAGCGGACTCCGGCCTGCGCGAGCTTCGACGGCAACGCGAACGACGCGTCGTAGGGGTCCGACCGCCGCGCCGGCAGGTTGTACATGCTGCCGGTGATGACGGGGATGTTGCGCGCCTTGAGCTCGTCCGCGACGCGCCACGCGTCGTTGCCGCCGACGAGCACGATCTTCGTGAGCTTCTGCTCGTCGGCGAAGCTCAACACGCTCTTGATTTGCGCCAGCGTGTTGGCCTGGAACAGCACCGGGATCTCGCCGCGCACCGCGCGTGCGACGGCGTCGTGCCCGAGGTCGCGGTCGTGGCGCGGGATGCCACTTCGTCTTCTCGGCGTCGCGCGCCTGCGCGTAGGCGCGCGCGTCGTCGAAGGCCTTGCGGAGCGCCGCCAGCTGCCGGTCGCGCGCCTTCTTCTGCTCGTCGTCCGAGCGCTCCTCGAAGAACGCCTGCACCGGGGTCATGTTCGGCCACTGGACGAACAGGCCCATGGGGGCTCGCACCGTCATGTCCTCGAACGTCCAGCCGTCGAGGTGGATGAGCGCCGGCGTTCCGGCGATCGCGCCGCCGCGCGGTACGATCATGGCGCTGGTGATGCCGTTGACCCGCGCCACCGGGATCAGCTCGCTCTCCGGGTTCATCCCGCCTCGGCGCGAATGTTCGGGTTGATGTCGCCCGTCTCCTGGTAGTCGACGGTGCCGCGCACGCTGTTGACCTCGACCAGGCCGAGCACGCTCACCGCGGCGATGAATCCTGGGTATACATGCTTGCCGGCGCACGACACGACGGTGGCACCCGCGGGCGGCGAGACGTCCTTGCCGACCGCGACGATCTTGCCGTCGTCGATGACGACGGTGGCGCCGTCGAGCACGGGGCCGCTGACCGTGTGCACCGTGCCGCCGGTCAGGGCGATGGGCGTGGCGTGAACGTCGTTGCTCGCGAGTGAGGCCATCATCGCGACGGCGAGCGCCGGCGCGAGGGCGGAGGTCCTGCGAAGCGCGCTCACTTCTGCACCTCGCTGTTCTGACGCGCGCGTCGTTCGGCCTCGGAGACGAACGGCATGACGTGCTCGCCGCCGCAGTCGTTGCCGCTCATGTCGGTGTCCTCCAGGTAGCGGAGCGCGAGCGGCCGCTCGCCCTTGTCGTCACCGCGCTTCTTCGCCGCCTTGGCCTTGGCGATCAGGGCGTTGCGCTCCTGAGCGAGCGCCTGGCGGCCGGCCAGGTCGGCGGCGCGGTCGAAGTACTTGCGGCCGTCGATCCACGTCTGCTCGCACAGCGAGTACGGCGACAGCGGGCTGCCGTTCCAGATCGTGAAGTCGGCGTCCTTTCCGGCCTCGAGCGAGCCGACCTTGTCGTCGACCTTGAGCTGCTTGGCCGGGTTGAGGGTCACGAACTTGATCGCCTCTTCCGGCGGCACGCCGCCGTACTTGATCGCCTTCGCTGCCTCGGTGTTGAGCCGGCGCGCCAGGTCGGGGTCATCCGAGTTGTAGCTCACGACCACGCCGCGGTCCCACATCAGGTAGCCGTTGTAGGGGATGGCGTCGATGACCTCGTACTTGTACCCCCACCAGTCGCTGAACGAGCTGGCGCTGGCGCCGTGCGTGGCCATCTCATCGGCGACCTTGTAGCCCTCGAGAATGTGCTGGAACGTCTGGACGCGGATCCCGAACTCCTCGGCCACGCGCATCAGCATCAGGATCTCGTCCTGGCGGTACGAGTGCGAGTGGATGAACCGCTTGCTCTGGAGGATCTCGAGCACCGCCTCCTTCTGCAGGTCGCGCTGCGGCGGGTACGGCCGCTTGCCCTTCTTGTACTCCTCCATTGCGAGGCCGTAGTCGCGCGCGGCGGCGAACGCCGTGCGGATCGTCTCCTCGACGCCGGCGCGGCTCTGCGGGTAGCGCGGCGGGCCCGTCGGGCGGTTGTCGAAGTTCGACTGCTTCGGGTTCTCGCCGAGCGCGAACTTGATCGTCGGCGGCGCGGCCGTGTAGAGCAGCTGATCCGGCGGCGCGCCCCAGCGGTTCTTGATCACCGCGCACTGTCCGCCGATCGCGTTGCACGAGCCGTGGAGCAGATGAATCATCGTCGTCCCGCCCGCCAGCTCGCGATAGATGTTGATGCTCTCCGAATTGATGACGTCCTGGATGCGCACCTCGGCGGTCACCGAGTTCGTGCACTCGTTGACGTTGCCGAGGATCGCCCAGTGGTTGTGGCAGTCGATGATCCCGGGTGCTAAGTGCTTGCCGGTGCCGTCGATGACGACGGCGTTGCTCGGCGCCTTGAGCGACTTGCCCACCGCGGCGATCTTCCCATCGCGCACGAGCACGTCAGCTCTCCTGAAGCGTCCCCTGCGGGCCCACGGTCCACACGGTGGCGTTCCGCACCAGCACCGCCGCCGGCCGATCGGGCGCCGGCATCCGCCACGGCTCGCTGTTCCCCATCACGGCCGGGCTCGGGATCACCTCCTTGTTCGCGATCGTGTCGCCGCCCGACTTCTTGTCCTTGTCCGGCTCGACGACACGGGACCCGACGACGTCGTGCGAGTGCGGCGGCACCGAGATCGTGCCCGAGAGGACGTCGTTCTTGGCGGTGATGTCGAACGAAGCTCGGTCGGGCCGCCGCTCTGCGCGACCGAGAAGCGCGCGCGCTGGCCATCGAGCCGCACGTTCGAGGCCTTGAGCGTGTCCGAGCCGACGACGATGCGCACGGTCGTGTCCTTGTCGGTCTTGACGATCATCGGAAAGCGATGCTGGTCGTAGCCGACCAGCCAGTTGCCCACCAGGCCTCCGTCGTCCTTGTTGGCCTCGTAGCGCACGCCGTCGACCCACACCTCGCGCACCTTGCCCTTGTCCGAGAACAGCTCGCCACGGGTCACGGTGAGGTTCGCGATCTTGCCGGTCTCGATCGTGCCGAGCCGGTTCGAAAGGCCGAGGATCTGCGCCGGCACCGTGGTCACCGCCGCGAGCGCCTTGTCGGCGGGCAGACCGCGCTCGATCGCCTTGGCGACGTTGCCGCGGAATGTCTTCGGATCCTTGAGCCCCTGGCTCGTGAGCGCGAACGTGACGTTGGCGCGCGCGAGCGCTCGCCGGGTTCCCCGGCGCCTCGTTCCAATAGCGCAGCGTCTCGGTCGCCACTTCGAGCGCGGCCGCATCGTCCGCCACGTCCGGCGCCTCCGGGAACGCGACCGGCACGACCAGGCTCATCCCGGTCGCCGCGATCTCCTTCACGCGCTTGTACTCGTCGCCCGCGGTCACCACGTAGGCGCGGATGCCCGCCTCCTTCGCGATCGCCGCGGAGCGCAGCACCTCGAGCATCTCGTCGGCGACCATCACGACCGGCTGGGTGCCGGCGACGACGGGCGCGAGCGATGCCCACGACACGTTCGTCTCGGGGCGCGGCTTGCCGACCGGCGACTTGGTGTAGCTCGCCCACACGTCGCGATACCAGCGCGCGTCCATCAGCGTCTGGCGGATGAGCGCGATCGCTCCCATCAACGATCCCGGGTAACCGTCCGGGGCGGACTCGAGCGAGATCACCTGGGCCGCGTCGGGCGCGAGCACGCTCTCGTTCGGCCCGGCGTCGCCGAGCCCGATCACCGCGGTGTTGCCGCGTACAATTCCACGCCGCGGCGCGACCTGCGCGGTCGCGAAGCCGGCGGCGCGGAGACCCTCGAGCTGATCCGACGCGAGCGGCAGGCTCTCGACCACGCGCGCCTCGGGCGTCACCGTCGAGAGCAATCGCGCCGCGCCGCGGGTGGGCGGGACGCCGACGCGTCGCCGGACGATGCGCCGCCGCCGGGGCCTGCGGCGCGCTTCGGCGGGCGTCACGAACGGGTCGATCAGCCCCGGATACACCGTCAGGCTATCGCCGGGCCACACACGGGCGTCCGCGGGCACCGACACTTTTTCGCCGACGGCGACGATGATGCCGTCGCGCATCACGACAGTGCCGCGCTCGATGACGCGGCCGGGTGCTTGGACGATGCGCGCGCCGACGATGGCGTGAACGTTGGGGGCGTCGGCGAACGCCGCGGCGGCGAGCGTCAGCGCGGCGAAGGCCGATGAGACGAGAACGAGCGAGGCGAGCGGCGACCGTGGGGTCGCGACGCGGACCGGCACCGCGGGGGCATGGCGAGTCTCCGGGCACGAGGGGCAGCGAGGGGTTCGGGCAAGTGTGGCGGGGAAAGATTAGAAGGGCGCGGCGGGCGCGGCAACTGGTGCCGAGCCGCGTGCCCGAGGCCCGATCACGAGCGCGGGGCCACGCAGGACGAGCGCGGCGCTCGCACGGCGCCGCCGTTCGAGCGCGCGAAACGCGGTGGAGGGAAGGCCTAAGCGCGCGACCGCTAGGCGGCGCGATCGTCCTGGCGGCGTTCCTCGGGCGGGGCCGCCGGCTCGCCCGAGCGCAGCATCACGAACAGGCAGCAGGCGTGGATCAAGAACAGCGGCAGGGCGACGAGCATCGCGCCCTCGGGCCCGGTGAACACGTAGAGCACGGCGAGGAACACGCCGAGCGAGAACTGCGCGACGCTCGACAGCAGCGCGCGGCCCACCGAAGTTGCTTCGCCACACTCTGAGCGCCGAGATTCTCTGATCGAGCCACACGACGGCCGAGACCGATCCCGAGTTGACGACCGCATGACGTCAGCGCGGCCCGAAGCGAGGGCGGCGACATGGTGGGGCTCATGCCCATGTGCCAGCGGCCGTCGCCGCCCATCACCGCGCCGAGGACGAGGATCCCGGCGCCGGCCGCGAGGGCCGACTGCGACGCGTTGAACGTGAACCGCATCACCGATTTTCGAACGAACGCCGCCTCGGCGATCAACGTCGACACGAACGCGCACACCATCGCCTCGTCCGATCGGGAGCAGCAGCATCGCCGCGAAGTTGCACGCCAGCGCCATGCTCAGCGTGGCCTGGCCGATCGGCAGGCGGACCCACAGCATCTCGCCGATCACGCACGCGGCCAGCCAGAACGCAGCAAGTGCGCGTCCCAGGGGCCCCGCTCACGTCGAGCCCATCGCGAGGATCGCCACGAGGAGCGTGACGACCACCATCGCGCGGGCTGCCGGGGATGCCGTGCCGAGGGTCATGGTCACTTGCCTGTCGAATTCGCGCGGCCGCGACGCATCACCAGCCCGCCTTCGGCCGGCAGCGGTACATCGAGAAGTGCGACAGGCTCGATACGCGCGCGACGTCGGAGAAGTCGACCTGCGAGTCGATGGTTTCTCAGCTCCGGCGCGACGCGTTCCACCACTGGATCGTGAGTCCCCGCGCCTGGCCCGCGTTCTTCGCTCGATAACGGAGCTGTACCGGGACTCGGAACGAGCTGAGCGAGGCCGGCTGGACCTCGAGGCTCACCACCGTCGGATCCACGGCATCCACCGTTACGGTGACCCCTGCCGGTGCCCGTGAACGACGCCGCGTGGGACGCGCACCGTCCACTCGCCGGCTTGGATCGAACCGCCGAGTGAGCCGTTGATCAACGTCGACGCAGTACGCTCGCTCGGGTTGCCGCCGGGAAGCGTCGTCCCCGGCTTGGACGTGAGCGGCGCGCTCGTCGTCTCGATGCTCGCGATCCCGATCGCACTGGGGTCGACCGCCAAGGGGTTGGCAAGGCATCCGTTCAAGCTCAGCCGCGGCCAGCAGGGCGGCGGACAGCTTGGCGAGGGTGACGCGTTTCGTCTTCATGGGGCCGCCTTTCCGTTCGGTGCGCGATCCGTCGCCAACGACGCCCTGACCACTTGCCTCGAGGCCCGTTGGGCGTAAGTCCTTCGGTCCCCAGGTTTCACCACCGCATGGCGCATGCCCCGGGAGTTTCGTTGCGAACCGGCGTTGCACGGGTTGCGCACGCGCAAAAGGCGCCTTGCGTCGGCGAAATCCGCGAAGCGCAACCCATGCACGACGAATTCGCAATCGGGCGCTGCGAAATCCTTCCCACCCGTGTGGGGGTTTCCGCACCGCGGGCGACGATGAGAAGCGCGGGTGATGAACTCGGACTGTAAGCTGTGCGCACCCCCGTGCCGATAACTCTTGCGGCTCCCAAGGGGTGTTGCCCCGGCACGCGATCGCGCTCCGCGTGGGCACGCCCGAGCCTCGCTCTTCAGGAGGTGGCTGTGATTCGAAGCACAATTCGATTCCCCGTTTTGGCTCTGTCGATCGCACCTGGTCGCGGCGCTGGTGGCAGGCTGCGGCGGAAGCAAGTCGACGGAACCGCGTGCCGGCCAGTGAAACCGCGAACCAAGTCGCCATTCAGCTCGGTGCGAGCGCCGCATCCGGCACCGGCGGCGTGGGCGCCGAGTTCACGCACCATCGTTCATGAGTCTGCCGGGCTCGGGCGGCCCGCTGAAGGGGCCGAGTCTCGAGTCGGTCAACGTCGCCGCCGACACGGTGTGGGTCGTGGGCGGCGTCACGTACGAGGCGTCACGCTCGTGGTACGACGCCAATCAGCAGCCCGTGTCGCAGTGGGGACCCGACGGTCGTCGGCATGCTGTGGAACTCTCGCGCGACGGGCACGGTGACGGGCCAGCAGTTCTATGGGCATATCTGGCGCACCACCCAGTTCGATATCTACGGCGTCGCCGCCGATCAGACACGGCGACGGTGAACGGCACCGTCCAGGACTCATGCCAGTCGCAGTTCTCGACGATGGACACTCAGCGCGTGACCCATCTCTTCGCCGTCAGCGGCATCACGCTCGGCAGCGTGCACCTGGACAAGACGGGCACGAATCCCTACCCGCTGTCGGGCACGATGACGTGGAATCTGGGCGTGGATCGCCTGCGCAGCAGCAACCCGCGGAGACGTCGAGGCGCACTTCGAGCGGCCACGGCCATCGTCACGTTCAACGGGACGGCGAATCCGCAGGTCGTGGTGAACGGCCAGTACCACTACACGCTGAATCTCATAAACGGTGCGGTGACGCCGATCGCGTCGTAAGTCGGTCGAGACTCGAGTTGCATGCGAGCCCCGAGGCATGCGCCTCCGGGCTTCGCGTTTCATGTCGGAGGCGACGAAGCTCAAGCTCTTCAACGCGTCGCGATACCTCGACGAGATCGTGTCCCAATCCACGACCTTCGCGAACTCGGCGACGTAGTCCGCGCGGCGGTTCTGGAACTTGAGGTAGTACGCGTGCTCCCACACGTCGATGCCGACGAGCGGCACGCGCCCGGCGGTGACGGCGGAGTCTTGATTCGGCGAGGTCTCGATCGCGAGCAGGCCCGACTGCTTCGGATCGCACGTGAAGCCACGCCCAGCCGCTGCCGAACACCGACATCGCGGCGGCGTTGAACTTGTCCTGGAACGCGCTGAAGCTCGCGAACGTCTTGTCGATCGCCTTCGACAGCTCGCCCGTCGGCGCCTGGGCGCCGCCTTCTTGAGGCTCGGCCACAGCAGCGAATGGTTCGCGTGCCCCCGCCCTGATTGCGCACCGCGGTGCGCATCGTCGGCGGGAACGGTGTCGAGGTGACGGAGCAGATCCTCGACCGACATCTTCATCAGATCCGCCTTGCCGGCGACAGCCTTGTTCAGGTTGTTCCGTACGCCGCGTGATGCTTGTCGTGGTGGATCGTCATCGTCTGCGCGTCGAGGTGCGGCTCGAGCGCATCGGGCGCGTACGGAAGCGGCGGCGCGTGAACGGACCGGTGGGCGCCGCGGGTGGCGTCGCCGCGGTGGGCGTGCCGCCGGCCGGCTGGAGGGCGCGGACCCGCGCCGGTGAGCGACGACGCGAGCAGCGGCGTGTGCGCCCATGCCGCGGCTCCGGCGGTGAGGGCGAGCGATTTCAAGGCATCACGACGGGACATCATTTGGATACTCTCCTCTCGAGAAAGCCCGGATGCTCGGCTGGGCGACGCCCCGGTGAAGCTCAGGGTGCTGGGGCCAGGAGCAGGCGACAGGGAAGCATTACGTCGCCTCCTCCACCGGTTCGAGCGCGGCTCGGCCGCTACTCGGCCGTGAGGAGCGGGGGCGTGAGCAGGGTCGTGAGCCCGACCATCACGACACCGCGGAGGAGAACACCGCGTCGTCGACGACGCGCTCGCCCGCGATGCATGCAGCGTCGCGCCGATGCCGGCGAAGATCAGCCCCACCTCGCCGCGCGGGATCATGCCGAGCCCGATCGCGAGCCGGTCCGCGCCCTTCTCGAGCACGCCGAGCGAGCACACCTGCTTGCCCGATGATCGGCGGCGAGCGTGAGCACGCGCGGCGAAGCCCAGCACGGCCGGGCTGCCGAACACCGACAGATCCACGCGCATGCCCATCAGCACGAAGAACACCGGCACCAGGAACGACGGCGATCGGCTCGAGCAGCTCGTGCAGATGCGCGGCGGCGCTCGATCGCGCGCGCGCAGCTCGCGGTAGTGCGCCTCGTCCAGGACGAGCCCGGCGGCGAACGCGCCGACGATCGGCGCGAGCCCGACGCAGCCCGCGAGATGGCGAGCCCGAAGCAGAACGCGAGCGCCAGCGGAGCAGCAGCTCGCCCGCGCCGTGCGCGCCGCGAGCGCGAACGTGCGCGCGCGACGAGCCAGCGCCCGATCACGACCGCGCCGACCAGGAAGCCGACCGCCTTGCCGACGATCGCAGCACCGCCGAGCGGCTCGAACGCGCTGCCCGGAGTCGGCGGCCTGGATGATGCCCGACGACCACCGCGAGCACGATCAGCCCGAGCACGTCGTCGATCACCGCGGCGCCGAGGATGATGCGCCCCTCGACGCTCGCGGCGCTCCGAGGTCCGACGAGCACGCGCGCCGTGATGCCCGACGCTGGTGGCGCACAGCGTCGCGCCCACGAACCAGTGCGTGAGCGGGTCGTGTGCGGGGAAGAACCACGCCGAGCAGAAGTAGCCCGAGCACCATCGGCGCGATCACGCCCAGCACCGCGACCAGCGAACGACGAGGCGCCGACCGCCATCATCGTGCCGACGTCCGACTCGAGCCCGACCGGGAACAGCAGGAACAGCACGCCGATCTGCGCGAGTAGGTCGATCGACGGCATGTCCCGAATCGCGTCGAGCCCGTGAAGCCCACGAGCCCTGGAGTTCCCGAGCACGATCCTGACGAGAAGCTCGCCGAGCACTCGGCGATTGCTTGATCGCCGCGAACGCCGACCCCGCCGAGCTTGCCGCCGAGGATCATCAGCACTGAGACCCTCGAGCACCGGGAGGATGTCGAAGCCGTGCGGAACGGTGTCGGCATGCGCCCGCCCGGGTCGCGAGCACGAGCCCTGCGGCCGTGAGGAGGCGACGCGGAACCGCGTGCGCGCGGGGCGCTTCGTGGACGTCGCGGGAGAGGGTAACTGAGCGCCGGCCGCATGGTCCGGCGTTCTTACCTCATCGCGGGCTCGGGGTCGAGGCGCGCGGCGCTAGCGATACCGCAGCTTCAGGCGTCCCCAGCTCGGCCCTTCGGTGGGCACCGCTCGGTCGACCGTGAAGCAACTGAGCCCCGGGGATGTTCGCGAAGCTGACGCCGCTCGCGGCCCCCGGCGGGCACGTTCCGGGCGGCAGCGGCCCAGCACTTGGTTCGAAGACCGGAATGTATGAAGACCCGATGAACGCGCACACGCGAATCGCCTCGCTGGGATTCCCGATCGCCGCGAGCGGGATCCCGAACTCCATCCCGGTCGCGACGCCCGATCCGTCGCCGGCATCGCACCCCGCGGTGACGCCGGCGCGGTTCGTCTGATCGATGCTGGCAGAGAATGCCGAACGGGCTCGTGCCGCCGGACAGCGATCCCCGTGCCGCCGCCGCCGTTCCAGCCGAGGAGCGAGGCCATCTGCCGCCGCTCGCCGTGGGCAGGTCGGCGGCGAAGCGCCATAAAGGATTGCGACCTGAAGCACTCGACGCCGCCTTCGAGCCAGTAGTCGGCAGAGAAAGTCGGAGTCGAACGTGAGACCCGAGAGCTCGGTGAGGTCGAGGTAGTTCCCGACCAGCGGCGTTGTCGCTCCGCAGCGTGTTCTGCCCGCCGGGCGCCGCAGTCGATGAAGATCTGCAATTGATCGGGAGGAGATCAGCGGCTCACCCTGGTAGTTCTTGAAGTTGCCGCCGAAGAACAGGGTACAACGTGCCGCCCGAGATGTACCCGTAGGCGACGTCAACTCGGATCCGAGCGAGCGCGTCAGGGGTCGAACGCGGATTGTATCCCGGTGGCGTGTCACCGAGGCCCGTCTGGGTCGCCTGCGTGCTCAGCACCGACCCGTATTCGAGTCGAGTTGGCCGTCGACGGTGGCGGCTCGAGCGAGGGAGACGCTCGCCATCAGCGCGAGCGTCACGGCGGAACGACGGCGGGAACGTGGCATGCGAACCTCCCCGGCGGACGTCGTGGACCGCGACCATGGTGCTTCGCGCGCTCGGCGCGCAGTCAATCGATTCGTGGTTTGCCGCGCGCGAGGATCTAGCAGGCCTGCTTCTCCCGCCTGATAACCGAGGTGGCGACCAGCTCCTTCAGCACCTTCATGTCCACGTCCGCCAGGCGCTTGATGTAGAGGCACACCTTGCCGGTGCGGTGCTTGCCGAGCTTCTTCATCAGATCCGCGCGGCGATCGAACACGCCCATAAGGTAGATGGTGAGGTCCTGCTTGCGCGGCGAGAACCCGGCGATCGGCCAGTCGGCTTCGCTGCCGTCCGCGTAGGCGAGGCGGTAGGTGCCGAAGCCGATGATGCTCGGCCCCCACATCACGGCCTTCTCGCCGGTCACCTTCTCCATGAGCGAGACGAGCGTGAGGTAATCCGCGCGCGTCCGCTCGTCGGGCAGACGCTTGATGTACGCGGCGACGCTCGCTCTGGTCGGTCGGGTCTTGGGCTCGGCCATCGGCCCCTCTAGTGGGGGTGCCAGTTCGGCACACCACCGAACAGCCCGTCGACCCAGCCGATCCGATAGATGAGCCACGGTGCGCCGAGGGCGAGCGAGAGGCCACCGGTCGTGAGGCGCGGTTCCGTCCCCGAAGGCCGGCCAGCGTCGGGCGGCGGGGCGAGGGGTGCGCCATCGAGGTCGTGACGAACGCCATGCCGGAGCATCGTGCCGAGCGCGAACACGAGCAGGTACGCGCACGCCCATCGCGGGTCGCGAATCGTGGCGAGAGCAACGAGCAGCGCGACCGCGGCGCTGCCGGCGAGACCGTGCACGAGGCCCACGGCGAACGCCTCGCCCCGCCGGCGCGGCGTGACCTGGCGAGCGCCGCGGCGTCGCGATCGTCTCCTCGAACGGATGCCGCAGTGGTTGACGAGCCCCGAGCACGACGAGCACCAGCGCGACCGCGAACTCGAGCGCCACGCCACGCGGGGCGGCACGACGACGTTGAACAGAATGATCGCGGCACCCACTGCGAACAGCGTCATCGAGCGCCTGAGCCCCGCACATCACGCCGAGCCACGTCGCCGCGTGCACGCGGCGCACGCGCGGTGATGGCGGCGACGGCGACGACGCATCGGGATCGGCGGCGTGGCGGAGCCCGAGGACCAATCCGAGCGCGACGAGCGGGAGCGGGTTCACTTCGACGTGTCGGCCGGGGTCGAAGTCTTGGGCTGCTCGGCGTCCTTCGCGTGCGTCTTCGTCGAATCGGGCGGCGACTTCTTCGACTTCGACTTGACTTCGTCGAATCGGCCGCGGCCTTGCCTCTTTCACGGGCGGCGCGTCGGTCGAGTCGCCGGGAAACGTCAGCGCCTTGATCTCGACGATGTTCTTCGCTGCCGTCCCTGTCCGAATCGAGCTTCTCGATCGCCTCGAAGCCTCGAGACTCGAATCCTTGAGGGCGTGGCCGTACGGGTTCAGCTCGCCGGGCTTGTCGGTAGTGGCACAGCCGGCAGTCGCCGAGTTTGGTGCCGGTGATCACTGGATACTTCGCAGGCCGCGCTGCGCACGTAGCGCGGCGCGCCTGAACGGCGAATGCAGTGGCGAGCGTGGCGAGCACGACGATGGCGACGACGGGACGACGATGCCTATGCACGCGAATCTTCCCCTGAGGCAAGAGGCGAGAAGCGGGGGCCTTCGCCGAGCGAATCGCGGCACAATTCGCGCCGATCGATGGAGGCCGGAACGGGCGTCATCATATCCGCGAACCCGCGCCCGGAGCCAAGCCCCCTGTTGTGCCTCGCGGTCGCGCGAGGCGCCTGAAAGCCGCGGGCAAAAACCGGCGACGAGCGGGTGTAGAATCGTCGTCCCATGTCTCCCCGGCCCGATCTTCGCGTCCATCGAATGCATCGCATTCGTCGCGCTGCCTTCGCGCGCTTGGCACCCTCGTCCGCGCTTGGGTGCAGCGAATGTCAGTGTGGAAACCCTCTGCCTCATGATTTCTTCGGCGACCCGGAGCCCGTGCAGTTTCGCTACGGCCTCGAGGAGCGCTACATGTCCAAGGAGAACGCGCTCCCCGACGAGCCCGGACGCGAGAGCCAGAGCGAGAACCGCATCGCCCTGTTCGCGCTCGCCCGCGTCGGCTCGCAGGTGACGCTGCTCAGGCGTCTGCCGTACAACGTCAAGCGTCTCGAAGAAACTCCCGAAGGTGCCGCGACCGAGATCACGCGCACGCAGGGCCTCGGTGACGCGGGAGCTGGTTGGACGCGCACAGATCACGTCCGTCGACGGAGCGCGCCTATCGCGCCCCGCGATCGCCGCCGTGCTCGGAAGCTCCGCACCTACCGGCGACAACCACCGCGCCAACGACGCCGGCGAGCGCCTCGACGAGCACGTCCAACCCGGTCGCGGCGCATGGTCCGGCACCGGCGGCGTGACCTCGTCGCTCCCCATCAACGCCGGCTCCTGACCGCCAGCCTGCTCGCGCGCGCCAACGGCACCAACGCCGACCGCTACCACTACGGCAACATCCTCCTCTACGACGCCGCCTTCACCAGCAACCGCCACGGCTCCTGGCAATGGATCGCAGCCCTGGCAAGGCCGCACCGCCGCGAGCGACGAACATCACGCCGAGGAAGAGCCCAACACAGGAGGCACTGCCGTCTATGTGCCGCCCGGAGTCCGCTGGCTCGGCTTCGCCGGCCTAGCGGTCGACGTCTCCGCGCAGCTCCTCGTGATCCAGAGCCTGCACGGCGATCAGACTGAGCACGCGACGGTGCGCGCCGCGGTGTCGATCGCGCCGTAGCGACCACAACTTGCCCGGGGCAGTTGCCGCGAAATCTGGCCGCTACTTACCCGAACGACCCGCGCCTCCGCCGTCTCCCCGACGCCCGACGCCCGCACGAAGTAGAGCCCCGCCGGCGCCACATGGCCGCCAGCGTCCACTCCGTCCCACGACAGCTGGAGCGTCCCCGCCTGCGCCGTGCCGCTGTGCAACGTGCGTACGCGGCGCCCCGACAGGTCGAGCATCGTCGACGCTCACCGATCCCGCCCGCGGCAGATCCAGGGCGATGCGCACGTTGTCACGCGTCGGGTTCGGATATGGTGCCCGCAGCGCGAGCCGCGCCGGCGTCGGCGTCGGCGTAAGTCCACGAGATGGCGTCGCACCGTCGTAGAGCGTCAGGTCATCGACCCCCGCTTCGACGATGGAGGCCACGCCGTAGTCCGCGGCGACGAACCGCAAACGTGCTCGCGACGTTGGCGTCGCGGGAAGTCCGCGACGCGGATCGTGTGCTCCTCCCGGTGATTGTTAGCTCGCCGCGCAGGTAGTGTCCACCGGCACCCACGATGTGCCGCTGTCATTGCTGATGAGGATCGCGAGCCAGTCGTCGGGTGGAGGCAAACCTGGAGCAGAACGCAGGTCCAAACGCCGACGCTCGTCGGCGCCGAGCATGCCCGTCGCGTTACAGTACGCCGGCGACGTGAGCGTCGCTCTTGCCGGGATCGGTGCTGTTCGGGCCATCGACGTCGGCCTCGTCGATCGCGCAGGCGGGTTCGTGCCCCGCCCCGTCACCCAGCACGTCGAGTCGGGAGCGGGCGACCGGTCGAGCTCGGGCTGGACTTGTCCCGGATTGGCGCCTTCGCCTTCGTGTCCGCTGGAGGGACCGGGCCTCCGGCCTCACCATCGCCTCCAGCGGATCGCCGCGACCCGAACCGAAGCCTTCGGGCCCATCGTCCACGCGGCGAGCACGTCGCTCCCTCGCCATGGTCTCGCTGACGCCGGCCCCGCGCGGAGCCGGCGGAAGCGTGCCCGTGCTGGTGCCGAGCGGGCTCGACGCGCGTCCACATGCGGCGGCGATCGCGTTGTCGCTGGTGCCCACGCCGCCGACGGTCCAGCCGCCGGTCACGGCCATCGGGTCCCACCGGCGTCGGGATCAGACGGAACGTCTGCAGCTCGGGTGCCGGGACCGACGTGGCGATCGAACGACTCGGGCACCGAGCCCGACGCCGCACCTCGACGCGGTACACGTCGCTGGGGACGAGACCCATGTCGAACACGCCCGCGGCGTTGGTGTGCACGTGGACCGGCGTGTAGCGAAGGGTTGATCTCGGCGCCCTCGAGCGGGAGCCCGGTCACGTGGTTGAGCACCGTGCCCGAAAACGTCGTCATCGGCTTCGGCACGAGCGTAAACGTCACCGAGTCGGTCACGCCCGACTCGACGCTGACCGTCGCGACGGCATCGAAGAAGCCGAACTTGCGCGCGATCACCGTGTGGCGTGCCCGGGCTCGGTGCGAACGAGACGACACCGTCGACCGCCGTCTTGGATGAGTCGCCCTCATCGACGACGTAGACGCTCACGCCGCTCGCGCCGGCGGCGGACGTGTGCCACGTGATTCGGACATGTACACGTCGCGGGCGCGCAGCAGCAGCTACCGTTCGCCCCGCACGCCTGACCCGAGGCCAGCGCGCCCGAACCATTCACCTTCACGCGCACGAGGCCGTAGTTGCGCACGGGCCGGTACACGTACAGGCCGGTCTGCATGTCGCTCGCGATCACGGTGCCGGAGGGAAGTACGGGCAGACGCTCCCACACGCCGGCGTAGCCGCCCGACGGCCCCGGATACGAGTCGGCGCAGCCGAACTCGGCCGGATGCGCGGGGTCGGTGAGGTCGAGCGCGCGGATGCCCTCGGTGTAGTTCGCGAGGTAGAGCTCGCTGCCCTTGACGTGCGCGTTGTGGACGATCGCCTGCGGGTTCGAGGCGTGATCGCGTTCGCGAGCACCGGGGTCGTCGACGTTCGCGATGTCGAACATCTTGCAGCGGCTGGCCGTTCACCTCGTCGGTCACGTAGAGGCAGTTGCCGCTCGGCGTCGGGCCACGAGTTGTGCGTGAAGGCGCCGGGATAGGTCCACGCCGAGATCTGCGTGGGCGCCGCGGGATTGGTGAAGTCGAGGACGCGCTCGATGCCGGCGTAGACCGACGGCGCGTACAGCCGGTTCCCGACCGGCACGCAGTCGTGGACGTAATCGGAGGTCCCGACCGGAACCGTTCCGCCCGGCCACCAGCCGATCTCGACCGGCGCCTCGGGGTTCGCGATCGAGAGAATTCGCATCCCGCATCTGCGTCGAGTTCCCGGTGCCCGGATCGTAGCTGCGCGTGCCGTTGCAGATCAGGCAGCGCGCGCGTGGTGTCGACCGACGATCGTGTGCGAGGCGGCTGAAGCGTGCCTGGAGTAGGTGCCGACCAGCACCGGCGCCTCGGGGTTCGTCATGCGGATGATCTGGACGCCGGCCGCGGGCGACGCCGTCCAGTTCTCCGTCACCACGTAGATCCAGTTGCGGTACGACTTCATCTCGCGCCACAACGACGGCGGCCCGGCGATGAACCCGACCCGATACGCGCTGATCGGGTTCGTGACGTTGTAGATGGCCGTTCCGTTCGTGGTGCCGATGATGGCGTACTCGCGGCCGTCACCGTGGATGTACCCCCAGCACGACGAATAGCCCGCGCCGTAGAGGTTGCCCGGGGCGGGGGCGTAGTCGTTGAACTGGGACTCGAGATCGAAGTTTCGGGACGCGGGCTCGGCGTACCCGGGTGCTGCAACGACGAGGCATGCGATTACGGCTGCGGCCGGCGTAAGGCAACGCCCGATGAGGGGAGCACGGGGCGAATCCTCCTATGGACCGGTTGTGCTTTGAGGGTCACCCATGATAGCCGCTCGCGCCCGCCTTTGCTAGATTCGACTCGCCCCGTCACATCCTCCGGGAACACCACGGCTCGAGCCGACGAGAAAGACCCAACCTCTTGCGCCAATTCCCGCAGCTTCCGCGGGCCGCCCGGCCGCACGCCGGGCACCCGCACCGGCCGACGCCCACGAACCGCAGACCCCACACCCACCGCAACGCCCTCCGCGCCACCGTGTTCGCCGCCGCCGTCTCGGTCGCCGTGGCCGCAGGGTGCGGCGCCCCGACCACGATCACCGGCACCGGCGACGCGACCGGGCAGCACCTGTTCGCCTACGCCAGCGATAGGAATCAAGCCGCGGGCCAATACGACCTCTACTTATGGGATCAGGACGTGGGTGGATTCCACCTCATGCGCGGCATCAACTCGCTGTCCGCGGAGCGGCATCCGGCGCTCAGCAGCGACGGGCGCTTCGTCGCGTTCCAGAGCGATCGCGGCGGCGGCACGCTCGACGACATCTACGTCTACGATCGCTCCAACGCGAGCTTCGTCGCCGTGCCGGGCATGAACTCGGCCGATCCCGAGATCGAGCCGCGCTTCAGCGGCGACGCGCTCAAGCTCGCGTACGTGCAGGGCGGCGCGGTGAAGCGCATACGCCTCTACAACGGGCAGACCAAGTCGCTGATTCCCCTGCCCGGCCTCGACACGACCGGCGTGAGCTTCAGCGACACCTGGCCCTCGCCCAACCAGGACGCCTCGCTGATCGCGTTCGTGTCCAACCGCTCGGGCAATCCCAACGTCTACGTCTACAGCCGCACGCAGCAACGCCTGCTCGACATTCCCGCGCTCGCGTCGGGGTCCGACGAGGTCGAGCCCAGCCTGTCGTCCGACGGACGCTACCTGTGCTTCAGCTCGAACCGTCCCGGCGACAAGGGCGGCTACGATCTCTACCTCTACGACTTCTCCGACAGCACGCTGAGCCCGCTGTCGGCCGCCAACACCGCGAGCGACGAGCGCGCGCCGTCGATCAGCAACCGCGGCGACGTCGTGTTGCTGCAATCCAATCGCCCCGACGGCAAGGGCCGCTGGGATCTGTGGATCTTCGACCGCCTGCGCGGCGACAATCTTCCAGCCCAACGAGCTGTCGAGCGTTGCGGACGACATCGAACCCTCCTGCGTTGGCCTTACTAGAGGACGAACCCCATGCCTCTTTCACGACGCGGATTCTTGCGGGCGGGCCTCGGCGTCTCCGCGGCGTTCCTGTTGCCCACGACGCTCGACGCGCTGATGAGCCGCATGGCCTCGGGCGCATCGCTCACCTCACGTGGATACGGGCCGCTCGCGCCGGACCCGCAGGGCCTGCTCGACCTTCCGAACGGCTTCGACTACCAGTTGCTGTCCACCGCCATTCTCAACACCGACAGCGATCCGCGCTTCAGCGGGCGACTGTCCGACGGCAGCCCCGTTCCCGCGCGCCACGATGGGATGGCCGCCTTCGAGGGCGCGGGCGGCATGACGGTGCTCGTGCGCAACCACGAGCTGGACCCAACGCAGAAGCCGATCGTCGATCCGCAGCGCGTGCGCCCCTACGATCCGGTCGCGAGCGGCGGCACCACCACGCTGTGGGTGGACCGTGACCGGCGCGTCGCGCGCTCGTTCGCGAGCCTGTCGGGCACGCTCCGGAACTGCGCCGGCGGCTCGACGCCATGGGGATCGTGGCTGTCGTGCGAGGAGTGCACGTACATGCCCGGACCGAAGGACCCGGCGAGCTTCGATCGCACGCCCGACGTCTCCAAGCCGCACGGCTACGTGTTCGAGGTCGACGCGCACGCCGAGGGCTTGGTCGAGCCGACGCCGATCGCCGGAATGGGACGCTTCTACCACGAGGCCGTCGCCGTCGATCCCGCGACCGGTTTCGTGTACCTCAGCGAAGATCGCGGGGACGGCCTGCTCTACCGCTATCGCCCCGACGTCATCACGCGCGGCACGAAGAAGCCGCACGAGCTGCGCGCCGGCGATCTCGCCAAGGGCGGCGTGCTCGAGGCGCTCGCGATCGGCGGGCGTCCGTCGGCCAAGACGCAGAACTGGGACACGCGTGAGTACAAGATCGGCGAGCGGCATCGCGTGTCGTGGCTCGCGATCCCCAGCGTCGAGCCCGAAACCGACATGATGCGCGACCCGAATGACCCCGACCCCGATCCGCTCCGCCGCAAGCCCCGCACCGCGCCGACCTCGACGCGCGCGCAGGGCTTCCAGATCGGCGCCGCGCAGTTCGCGCGCACCGAGGGCATGATCTACGGCAAGCGCGCGATCTACTTCTGCTGCACCGACGGCGGCCACGCACGCGCCGGCCAGGTGTGGGAGCTGGACCTCAAGCGCCAGGAAGTGCGCCTCGTCGTCGAGCCCGACGATCGCGCCCTCATGGACGGCCCCGACAACTCTGCATCGCGCCCAACGGCGATCTCATCGTGTGCGAGGACGGCCAAGACGAGAACTTCGTCCTCGGCGTCACGCCGAGCGGCCAGTGCTACAAGCTCGCGCGCAATGCGTACAACGGGAGCGAGTTCGCCGGAGCTTGCTTCTCACCCGATGGGCGGACGTTGTTCGTGAATATTCAGAATCCGGGGATGACGTTCGCGGTGAGGGGACCGTGGGGGAGTCGAGCGTAAGTCTTTCGGGGCTCCCACTCGCTGCGAGGTGATCCGCCTACCTTGGAGCATCGAGGGGCCGTGGTTCTTGCCCAAGTTGGTCTTGACCCTCGCGATCTTGAGTGGGAGCATGTTCGCCAGTTTGATACTCACGACGCTGTCAGTTCGAGGCGCGTGGATGGCGTGAGCTCTGACGGTCCCGATCATGCGGACGACGCTCATGCGATGGAGAGGCACTTGACCACGAACACGGCTGCGGGACGATGGTGGCATGTAGTCCTCGTGGTTACGCTCATAGTAGCGACCCGGGGCAGAGCTGCGGCCGATACCGTTCCCACATTCGAGCTCCGCTGGGGATCCCAGGGGTGGGTCCGGGGAGTTCCTCTCCCCACTCGGCATCGCGGTCGACCCTCAGGGCAACGTCTACATTGCTGACTCCGACAATCACCGCATCCAGAAGTTCACCGGCGAGGGTGTGTTTCTCGGCATGTGGGGCGGAGCCGGACGGCCCGGCGTGGGCGGCTTCTATCCGGGCGACGTGGCCGTCGATGGGACCGGTACCGTGTACGTGACCGATGTCGCGCGGGACGCGGTCATCCGCTTGGACGCCTCCCTCAACTACCTCAGCGAGTGGCCGACGGACCGCAGCCCAACTCAAATCGCGATCGATCCAACGGGCCAGTACCTCTATGCGACCTCGGCACCTTACGTGTACCAATACAGCGTGTCCGGAACGCTGATCCGCTACTGGCTCACGCGCTTGGACCCGGATAGCGACGTGAATTGGGGGATCGCGTGCGGAGCAAGTGGGTCGGTGTACGTCGCGATGTATAGGCCTCACGTTGTTCGGGTGTTCACCAGCGATGGCACATTCTTGCGAGAATGGGGTGGATTTGGGTCCGGCGAAGGCCAGTTGGATTCCCCTCTTGGCCTCGCAGTATCTCCCACCGAAAGCGTCTATGAAACTGACGCGCAATACCGGGTTCAGATTTTCACAGGATCGGGGCTTTCGAAGGGCAATGGGAACTCAAGGAACTGGGGACGAGCAGTTCCTCCGGCCCGACGACGTGGCGATTGATGCCAACGGGAACGTCTACGTGCTCGACTCACAGAGCGTTGTTCGAAAGTTTTCCGGCGGGATCGTTCCAGTGCAACGGTCCACATGGGGAAACCTTAAGAGACGATACAGATAGGCTACCTCGGAGGCAGAGGAACGCATGCTTCTCAACGTTCTAGACTTCCAGACAGTTCAGGATGCATTCGATCGGGCCTCCGTCGGGGATCGAGTCTAGTTTTCCAGGGGGCGGGCTTACGCAGCTCCGCCTGAGGGATGGCGAATTCGAAAGAGCCTTGAGGTGTTCGGCGACGGCCCGGGGAACCCTCCTGGCGAAACCGGAACCGTACTAACGCCATCTGAACCGCTCCAGGGCTCCCCACGGCATGTACTCGTTCTCGAGGCGGAAATGGGCGGTGGCGGTCAGCAACAATTCGTCGGCCCCGTCTACATTCATGATCTTCAGATCACCCGGCGAGTTGGCCAAACCGGAGTCGACGGAGGAGATGGTATTCGCTTTGTCGCTGGCCAGGGCTACCGTCTTCTCGCCGAAATTAGCATAGAACGCGTCGCCGTCTCCTTCTTGGGAGGTGCAGGGATTCGGCTTGAGGGATTCAATGGCGGCAACGCGGCCGTGGCTGGGCTGCATGTCGAGGAGGTTGACGTCCTATCATGCGGGGATGTCGGCTTCAACGTTGTTAATGCCACCCCTTGGACACGTGAGCAAGTGTCGGTTCTCAAACAACGCAAAGGAAGGCATGGTTGCGACATCCTCAGAGGTCGCCCTGTACTCATGCATTATTGAGTCTAACCGCGTGCAGTCCGGCCTCGGCAGAACTACGTTTGACTCTCTGTAACGTTGCCACTGTCGAATCATGCCGTTTTTACAGTCTTGGCGTTTCACACCTGGGACTTCCGCCCATCGGGGCAATCTTCCGACAGATGCGGGGGCCGCGGTTCTACGTTCCAATGTGTTTCTATTCGCTTCACCCACCACGGGGTCGATCGGTGCCCAGTTCTTGGGCATCCACCCAGACCCTGGTGGACCGTGTCTAATCCTCACCAACCGTTTTGTTCTTGTTGAGACAGGCATAAAGATTCAACAGGGCTTGCGGTACGCTCTCATCCATCCTCAGTATTGCCAGGATGTGTCGGTGCCCATCGCCCTACCCTTTGGGCCTCTCGGATCTCTTATCGGTAGCCCCACGATACGGGGCCCTCAGTCGCCGCAACCAACAGGACTCCTTCTGCCGCGCGTTGGTATCGCCCCCGCCGACGTCGTGCCTGGAACACTTGCCTATGTCAATGGTGAGCTACAGGCATTCGTAGGCAGTACAGCTTCGTGGCGCCGAGTCAAACTCGTCTGATCGAGGTCGATATTGCTCCTCAACGCCTTGATTTTGCCGACCTGACCGCGGCAATCGCGGCCGCTTCCGATGGAGACCGTATCTACTTGCCCGGAGTGAAGCGCTGGAGAGCGCCTGCAGGAGGCTGGCAGATCACAAAGAGCCTGCAGATCTTCGGGGACGGTCCCGGCGATCCTGGTACTCGCATCGGGACCGTACTGGAACCCGCTGCCCTAGGAAGCGACGCATTCGTCCTGACACCCCCGGCCGGCGCCAACGCCCTTGGCCCCGTCTATCTCCACGATCTCATGATCGCGAATCGGGAGGCGGTCACACCTGACGGCAAGAATGCAATCAATATTCCCCTCGCCCCTTCTCAGACACTGCACTCCCTGCGCCTAGAGAGGGTTGCGGTGATCAACATGAGCCTTGAGGGCCTCTACCTCAGTTCCGTTGCTCGCCTAACCATGAAGAAGGTAACCGTAGGGGCGTGCCATAGCTGCGGACTTCAATTGACTCCGTGGGGCTGGCTCACCTGACAAGCTGCTCTGTCGGGAATAACATCGATCGCGGTTTGGAATGCTACTACTCCGCATCTGCCATCGTGACAACCAACGTGGAGAATAATCCCCAGAGCGGGATGGCGTTCTATGGCCGTCCCATCGCCGTCGCCAACGCTTGCCGTTCGGAAGATGCCGCGCCGCCCCAACAATTCGTCAAATGCGATTTGATCGATTGCCAGGGATCGGCGTCGGTGGTTGGCTCGTACTTCACGACGGGGATCGCACAAGCGCCCAACCCCCATTTACGACCATAGGTATTCGCACGGATTCCCATTGCGATGCGATCACAATTTTCCCCAACCTGATGACTCGCCCGAATCCGACAATGATCGCGTTTGCTGAGATCAACCGAGGCTGTACGGTGTGGCCACAGCGACAAGATTCCGGCGGCATCAATCAGAACGCCAAGATCCTTCTGCCGATCCAGCCCCAGGATCCCACCAATCCATTTCAGCCCGTTGACCAGAGGCCGAACGGCTGGCTCCTCGCTGACCCCTACGATCGGTCTGGCGTCCAAGCGACGTCGCGGACACGGTCGCCGGCATTGTGGTGCCGTCTCTGATCGCGCTCCCGCCCAAGAACGACATCCCCGTCGGCGTAGTCCTCTACCGTCCTCCTCCATGCCCCCTGCTCCCAGGCTTGCCTATCGAAACGGACCCACAGTGGGGACTTCGGCTCGTTATCAACAACAGCCAGTGGCGGCGAATCGAGTACATGTAATTTCGAGCGGGTTCTCGTTTCCATAGTTGGCGGCGCATCGGTCATCGGTCTAGGAGGTCTCAGCCATGCTGTTGAATGTCTTAGACTATCAAAGCCCCACAGGCCGCGCTGGACGCTGCAGACAACGGAGACCGAATCTATTTTCCTGCCGTTGCTCCGTACATCGCCCCCTCGGGGGCTGGAAAATTATCAAGAGCCTCGAACTTTTCGGCGACGGCATGGGGATTTCCAGCTTTGGATCGATCTTGCGCGCGTTTGACAAGGATTCTCCCGTTATCGAGGTTGCTGACTCCTGCGAGGAACGTCTGCCTGCGTGAACTGCAACTTCAGCGGGAGGCACTGGCACCGGGACCGGCGTTGGAGTTCTTTGCAGGAGCACTTCCTCGAATCCTACGACGGCCATTGGACTTCGATTGCGTGGGCTCAGCGTCAACGGCTTCCCGAGTCACGGGATCCACCTCGAGGGCCTCAACGCCTCTGCCAGGATCAGCTCAGTCGCCATTCACGACATCGACGCGAAGAACTGCGGTGGGGCCGGAATCTTTCTCAAGAACGCTTTCGATGTTCGCATTACGGATTCCACCTTTGCACAGAACCAACTCAACGGCGCATCCGCAACGGGGGAAGCGTTGCGCTGCGCGCGCACATTCGACGGCAACGTTCTCGCTACCACATTCCCGCCCGGCACGGACCCCCAGCTCATCGGCGAGGTCACTTCCCACCGCTTGCGAAATCGTCGATATTGACGCCTGCCGCTTTCTCAATGTGCAAGGCCCGGCACTTGCCGGAATCGTCCGCAGAGCCTGCGTGCTCGTCGACACACATGTGGGCAGGTCGGCAACCGCCAGGTTCGAGAGCACAACCTCTCAGGTGGAATGTAGAGGGATAGAGCTCGTCGGGCTCTGGAGGGAGGGCCTTTTTGTCGTCATGGGCAACCGCTTCGCCAATGTCAAGAAACTAATTGTATTAGGAATCGGCGTCACTGGGTGTGCGTTCTATCCGGCAGTACGATCAAACCGCCGGAGGCTCTCATTGAGTTCCCAGCGCTCCCGGCGCTGAGCGGAGGTGCGTACGGAGCGGCGCACATTGTCAGGCCGAGCGAAAGTCGTTCTCCGAGGCCTACAATTGCCTGTCCTCGACAGTGATCCGGCAGTAGCACGGTCTTTCGAGGGAATGTTTGCCTACAACCCGCAGGCTGGTGTGCGCGTGTACACTTCTACCGGGTGGAAGACTGTTTCGACTGTTGCAGTGGTCGATCCGCCTTAGGAGAGCCCTTCCGAAACGGCTGGCGCCGTCTCTCTCGTGATTCTCGGCAGTGGTCCCTTCGTCCGCATTTGCTTTCGTCCCACCCAGATGGAGCGATAGGATGGCCGTACAGCCCCTGCTAAAACGGTTTGATATCACAGTCTTGAAGAACAAGACGATCAGCGATGCTGCTCAAGTCCCTGCTGCGGCGACGATAAACTTCTATCGAGCGGGCGCGTCAGCAAGTGCGAATGTCAGCATTCCAGATCAGTCGATGAACCCCGGACCCGCAGCCCGTGACCATTCCCGTGTACACCATGGGCACGATTGCCGTCGGTGATACAGTACAAGCCGATATCATATCCAACGCGCTTCTCTCGGTCGCGGCGGTTGACGCTACTGCACTCACAGTATCTGTCATAAACAATTCCGGTCAGAATTCGCAGATATTTGCCGGCCAGAGGCTTGTTCGACGAACCAATCCACCACAGGCGTATCGCGACCCCCTGGGGAATGTCGCAATCGGCAGTTCCATCACGACAGACTCGGCAACGGGACGGGCCGCCTGCTACATCAGGGAGTACCGGTATGACTATGTCGTTACTTTCGCCTCCACCGTTCGGGTTTACGCGCGGATGCTGAGGGTTCGTTTGTCATGCGGTGGTGCTCGCTGCGCAGCGGTGTTATCTCGTGCGACGCGGTGAGGGCCTTGGGGGAGTAGGGCGTGGGTGTGTCCGAAGGGCGGTTCCTACTAACCGAAGAGGGTCCCAGGCCCCTAGGACCGGCGGTTGTCGCACTGAGCTTGTCGAGCTGAATCCGCTTCGCTTCATCGATCAGTCCGGTGCTGATCGCCCGGATCTTCGCGAACGCCTGCAGCAAGGGGTTCCGGAACCTGAATCGGAAATTTCGCTCAGTCCCTTCACGCTTGAGGGTCTGAGAACGCCTCCCTGAGACAACTCGCTCAGGTGCGTCTGAAAGGTTGCGATATCTACCTCCCGCCCAAGAATCACCGAGAGAGGCGCGACGACACTAATGGGCCTAAAGTATCCGAGCGAATCCCGAGGCGCGTAGGCACGGGCCAAAGAGCGCGCTCGTAGAGATTGGCCTTCTGCGGGCTCCGCGTCGCTTCGTCGTACTCAACTGCCAATGAGTGCGCTCTGACTGCATTTGCCAGCGAGTCGTTCACATCCCTTAGCGAGACCTCTTGATCGTCGTTTTGCACGGCCAACTCACCTGCGTGGAGGGCGATAAGGTGAACAAAGTGCGGGAGCCCTTCCGAAAGCTGGATGATCCTGGTGCGCGCCTCGGGTGTGATCCTCAGATCGGTGCGAGCGAACCCCCTTGTCAATGATGGCGCCGCTTTCGTCGGCGTCCATTCTCGCGCATCGGTACCTGAATCAGAGACCTGACTACAGAAGCATGCTCGCCAAGCAGCTCGACGAGGTATCGGCAACCCCCGACCAGCATGATTGTGGCATTCACTCCATTGTCTGACAGGGTCTTGAGAGTGTCGGCTAGGGAGTGAACGGGCGGTCTCGGGATCCTCTCCTTCCATCCTATCGAGCATCGTCTAATGACAATGAGCAGCTGTCGTTTTTCCTTTTGCAGATAGAAACGCACGTCCTCCGGGGAGAACTCCCCGGAATCAGTTCCCTTGCTTCGATATTCAGCTCGCGAAAAACGGAGCGCCAGATCGCACGAAAGGTCGTCACGGTGCTGCAGTCAACGCGGACACCGTCGACGTGAACGCTCTTGAACCCACGTAGGAGCCCTGGCAGTACGGTGGCGAGTGAGGTTTTCCCCACGCCGCGCTCGCCCCAGAGAACGATGTCACGAGCCCCGCCGAACGAGAGCGCGAATGCCTGCACCTGATCTGGTCGATTCGCGAAATGGTCGGCATCGTCGATTGGAGCGTGCGGCGTGAATGCGGCCTGGACCGCGGCAAACCTAGCGTTCTTGTTCGTCATAGCCACCCCCAAAGAGCTAAGTGGTAGCCTACACCGTCTAAGTATGCGAGTAAATGGTCTAAGTTGGAGCCGCCAAGGTCTAAGTGGCTACCCATCAACACTGCACATTTGAACAGTGGGCGGGGGTGCGCTATCGTGCAGCCAGTCCTCGCGTCACCGGAGACGGTTGCGCAGGATGCGCTCGCGCCCCGCGAGCCCGACGACATCCTCACCGTCTCGACTGCCTCTGCGCGGTCACACGCGCTCCATTTGGAGCGACCGAGGATCACCATGCGCCTCGAATATCGTCGTCTCGATCCCACGTTCGCAGCGCGATCCCTCGTGCTCGACGGTCGCCGGCGGGCCGGTCTGGGGAGTGGCGCTCCCCGATTCGGCCTCCAGCGCTCGCGCTCGCTGCCGGCTCGCTCATCGCATCAGGCCCGCCATCGGCGCGCCTCGACGCACCCCATGCCTCGCGCGTTCCCGGATTCTCTGGCCTCGGGTGGGCAGCCCTGTCCCGGGGCCGCGTCAATCCTGCTCAACTTCGTTGCTTGCGCGCCTAACACAGGACGGTGGTATAACAGCCGGCACCGTTCGCCGAGAATCGACTCCTCGCGCGCGACGGGCGTACAACTTCCAACTCACGCAAACGATTGGCCGCACCATCGTCGCACGTCACGCCGCGGCGGAGCGCAGGGGATTTGTCGTCGCTCCTTCACGGCCTGATCGAGTCGAAGGAAGACGCCCGCGGGGCGAGTGACTCAGACCACTTCGCGTATCGGGACCAGGGAGGTCCGCTCACTGACCCAGTCACTCGTTTCCTCACCGTCCGCCCCCGGACTCGTCGAAGACCGCCACCAGGAGGCGAAGGCCTGCGCGTGCCTCGCCGCTTCACGCGGCCCAACCAGAATCCGCTCGAGATGGCGCCGTGGGACAAGCGGCGCACGCTGATCGCGAATCCCGACGGCTCCGTCGTCTTCCAGATGAACGACGTCGAGGTGCCGTCGTCGTGGTCGCAGCTCGCCACCGACATCGTGGTGAGCAAGTACTTCCGCAAGGCCGGCCTGCCACGGCATGCCGGGCCACGAGACCAGCGTGCGCCAGGTCGTGCACCGGCTCGCGCGCACGATCCGCACGCGCGGGCGAGGACCAGGGCGGCTACTTCGCCACCGTCGAGGACGCCGACGCGTTCGAGGCCGAGCTGTCGCACATGCTCGTCCACCAGATCGGCGCCTTCAACTCGCCGGTGTGGTTCAACTGCGGCCTGTGCCACGAGTACGGCATCGACCGGATCAGGCGGGAACTACTGCCACCGATCTCGCATCCGAGCAGGTCGTGGATGACCGACGGACTCGTACTCGCGCCCGCAGGTGTCGGCGTGCTTCATCCAGTCGGTCGGCGACGACCTGCATGTCGATCTTCGAGCTGGCGAAGAACGAGGCGCGCGTCTTCAAGTTCGGCTCAGTGGCACGGGAACCAACTTCTCCAAGCTCCGCGGCCGCATGGAGAAGCTCTCCGGCGGCGGCACGTCGTCCGGACTGATGTCGTTCCTCGAAGTGCTCGACAAGGGCGCGGGCGCCACCAAGTCGGGCGGCACCACGCGGCGCGCGCGCCAAGATGGTCGTGCTCGACGCCGACCATCCAGAGATCCTGGACTTCGTGCGCTGGAAGGTCCGCGAGGAGAAGAAGGTCGCGGCACTGGTCGCAGGCCGGCTACCCGTCCGACTTCAACGGCGAGGCCTACGGCACCGTGTCGGGCCAGAACTCGAACAACTCCGTGCGCGCTCAACGATCGGTTCATGGACGCCGTCGTCCATGACGGCACGCTGGCAGACGACGATGCGGACGACGGGCGAGGTGTACGAGACGCTGCGCGCGCGAGCTGTGGCACGAGATCGCCGAGGCCGCGTGGCAGTGCGCCGACCCCGGTGTTCAGTTCGACGACACGATTCAGAAGTGGCACACGTCGAAGGCGACGGATCGCATCAACGCGACGAACCCGTGCGTCACCGGGGACACGATGGTCGCGACGTCCGAGGGCTGGCAGCGGATCGACTCTGCTCGTCGGAAAGTCGGCTGACGTCATCGGCGGCGGACGGTCAACCCCATTGGGTGACGCGCATCGTCTCCACGGGTCGCAAGCCCGTTTACCGGCTGCGCACCCACATCGGGTTCGAGGTGCGGATCACGGGCGACCACTAAGGTGTGGACGCTCGAGCGTGGGGACGTGCCCGTCGAGCAGCTCACGGTCGGGCGAGCACGTCTGCCTGCAGGGCTCCGGGTTCGGGCGGCGCTCGCTCGGCGAGCGGTTGGCGCTCGCCATCGGGGTCGCCGTCGGTGACGGCTGCCCCGCTCGCGCGCACCACGGGGCGCGCGTCCAAGAGCTGGTGGTCCTCACGATGGCGGACGAGGAAGCCGGCGTGCTCGCGACGATTGCCGGCGAGGTGAACGAGCAGAAGCGGAATGTTGGCGCGCCGCGGGAATGTCGGGCAATCCGGGGCCAGTCAACGTCTCGACGCAGAGCTCAGGCTCCGGCAGCCGTCTCACGTTCAGCTCCCAAGTCGTCGTGGATCTGTTCAAGGAGTTCGCGGTGCTCGACGAGGAAGCGCCTGCAAGCGCTTCACGCCCGCCGTGTTCGACCTCGACCAGCGGTCGCTCGCGGCACTCCTGCGCGGACTCTTCACGGCCGACGGTACGGTCGCCAACTACAATGACAAGAGTCAGTACGTCGCACTGGACTCGACTCTCGCGGGAGCTGCTGCGTCAGGTTCAGCTCCTGCTGCTCGGCTTCGGAATCAAGGCCAAGATCTACGAAGGGCGTCGAGCCGGAAAGCTCGAGTCTGTGCTGCCGGACGGACGCGGTGGCGCCCGCTCCTACCCGGTGCAGGAGATCTACTCGCTCAGAATCTCGCGGACTTCGAGAATGTGGTTCGAGCGCCTGATCGGTCTTCGACCCCGCCAGCCCCAAGGCGGCGGCCCTGCAGAGACATGAACAACAGCATGTCCTCCTACCAGGACGAGCTGAGCGACGCGATCGCGTCGATCGAGCTCCTCGGCGAAGAAGAGGTCTTCGATCTCACCGAGCCCGTGACCAGTCACTTCGTTGCGAACGGCCTCGTCGTCCACAACTGCTCCGAGTTCGTTTTCCTGGACGACACGGCGTGCAATCTCGCCTCGATCAACCTCATGAAGTTCGTGCAGGAGGACGCCTCCTTCGACATCGAGGGCTATCGCCACGCGAACCGCGTGTTCTTCCTCGCGCAGGAGATTCTGGTCGAGCTTGGCGTCCTACCCGACCGAGAAGATCGCCAGCCGCTCGTACGAGTACCGGCCGCTGGGTCTCGGCTACGCCAATCTCGGCACGCTGCTCATGGTGCAGGGGCTGCCATACGACAGCGACTCCGCCCGCGCCTACGCCGCGTGCCTCACCGCCATCATGACGGGCGAGGCCTACGCGCTGTCGGCCGAGATGGCGGCGAGCAGGGGCCCGTTCGCCGGCTACACACATGAACCGCGACAGCATGCTCGGCGTCATGAAGCTGCACCGCGACGCCGCGCAAGGCGATCGACCACGCATACGCACCGCGCGATCTCAAGGCCGCGGCGGTCGAGTGCTGGGATCGCGCGCTCCAGCTGGGTGAGAAGCACGGCTACCGCAACGCGCAGGCGACGGTGCTCGCGCCGACCGGCACGATCGGGCTGCTCATGGACTGCGACACGACCGGGGTCGAGCCCGACTTCGCGCTGGTCAAGTTCAAGAAGCTCGCGGGCGGCGGCTACTTCAAGATCGTCAACCAGTCCGTGTCCGCTGGCGCTCGAGCGTCTGGGCTACGCGACACGACGACATCGAGCGCATCGTGCGCTACGCGACCGGGACCGGGACGTTCCGCGGCGCGCCCACATCAACCTCGACTCGCTGCCCAGGCAAGGGCCTCACCGACTCCGAGATCGGTCGCATCGAGCAGGCGTTGCCGAGCATGCTCGACATCCGCTTCGCGTTCTCGCGCGGCATGGTGACGGACGACACGCTCACGCGCCTCGGCGTCAGCGTGGCCGAGCGCGAGAAGCCGACGTTCTCGGCGCTGCCGTTCCTCGGCTTCACCGACGAGCAGATCGCGGAGGCCAACTCGACGATCTGCGGCAGCCGTCACGGTCGAGGGCGCACCCGGGCCTTCGGCCCGAGCACCTTCCGGTGTTCGACTGCGCCAACCGCTGCGGCCCCCGGGGCACGCGCTTCATCGCGCCGATGGGCCACGTGCGCATGATGGCGGCGGTGCAGCCGTTCATCTCCGGCGCCATCAGCAAGACCGTGTCAACCTGCCGCATGAGGCCACGGTCGAGGAAGTCGAAGACATCTACTTCCAGTCGTGGAAGCTCGGGCATCAAGGCGGTCGCGCTGTACCGCGACGGCTGCAAGCTGAGCCAGCCGCTCGAGACCGGCAAGAAAACGGAAGAGGCCGTCCCCGGCGCCTCGCGCTGCCAAGCTGCGCCGCCGCCGTCTGCCGAAGCGCCGTCACGGCTTCACGCAGGAGGCGCGCATCGGCGGGCACAAGGTGTTCCTGCGCTCGGGCGAGTACGAGGACGGCACGATCGGCGAGATCTTCATCGACATGCACAAGGAGGGTGCCGCGTTCCGCAGCATGATGAACTGCTTCGCCATCGCGGTGTCGATGGGGCTCCAGTACGGTGTGCCGCTCGAGGACTTGGTCGACCAGTTCACGTTCACGCGGTTCGAGCCGCAGGGACGCGTCGACGGCCACGAGAACCTGCGCGCCTGCACGAGCGTCGTCGACTACGTGTTCCGCGTGCTCGGCATCGAGTACCTGAACCGTACCGACCTGGCGCACATCGTCACCGAAGATCTTCAGGGCGCACCGGTGCAGAACAAGCACGCGACCGACATCCCGGTCGGCCGCGAGCATCGGCGCACGAACGGCGGCAACGGCGGCTCGGTGTCGAACGGCGCACGAAGCCCGCGAACGGCGCGTCGAAGCCCTCGCCACGGCCGCGCGTCGAGGCCGCGCTCAACGAGAGCGGTCAGGACGCCATGCTGAGCAAGTTCCCGGGCGACGCGCCGCTGTGCACGAGCTGCGGGCACATCACGATCCGCAACGGCACCTGCTACAAGTGCCTCAACTGTGGAACCGCGTTGGGCTGCTCGTAGCCGAGCGCAGTACGCAGTCCCGAGCAAACGAAGGAGCGCCGAGCCTCGAGCCCGGCGCTCCCTCGATCGTTGCGGCCCTTCGCGTCGCTACGCCTTGTGCTTGCCCGCTCGGCTGTGCTCGAAGACCCGCAGCTTGCCTTCCTCGATGATGACGCCCATGTCCTCGCCGGCCTCGCCGCCCTGGGGCTCAACGGTGAACACGACGCTGCCGTCGTCCCCGTCGGTCTTGACCGCCTTCGGCAGCCGCGCCTCATACCACGCGACGACCTTGTCCTTCGGCGCCGAGACGTTGTACCACCACGCCATGCCCTCGGTGTGCGACTCGGGCTCGTCGCCGTAGCTGTCCGAGCCCATCACGTCCTCGCACTTGGCGCCGGGGTAGAGCGGGATCTGGGTGGCGTACACCGCGTACTGCGCGGCCTCCGCGGTCCACTTGGCTTCCTTCGCGGCGCAACCCGTGAGCGCGGCCACCGCGAGCAGGCACGACATGAGGGACATCGAGCGGCGCATCATCCTTCTCCTTTCGGACCTTGCGGGCTCGCTTCGCGGTGCTCCGAGCCTCGATCGAGAAACCATCGGCAGGAACCGCCGCTCGGTTGAGCCCTGTCGGCGACCGGGTTCGCGCTTCCGTCGGCCCTGCCAAGGTCGGTCGTTCGCTCCGCTCGTGCTACCTTCGCCCGATGCGGATCCGAATCCTGCTGTTCGCGGTCGCCACGATCGCCACGCTCGAGGCCCCACGCGCGCTCGCGCAGCCGGGCACGATGCGCGCCGACACGTCCGCCGCCGTCCCGCGCCCGCCGCGCGACACGACACTCGTCACCGTGCTGCTGGTGCGGCACGCCGAGAAGAACACGACCATGCTCGGCCACGACGTGCCCCTCAGCGCGGCGGGGCAAACACGCGCGAAGGAGCTGGTCCGCGTCGCCGGCGAGGCTGGGATCGACGCCATCTACTCGACGCCGTTCCAGCGCACCCTCGACACCGCGGCGCCGATCGCCAAGGCGCTCGGGCTCACGCCGATCCGCGTCGATGACACGGCCGAGACGGTGAAGCGCCTGCGCACCGGCCACTGGGGCCAGACCGTGCTCGTCGTCGGGCACAGCGACACGGTCCCGCAGATCGTCGAGGGCCTCACGGGCAAGAAGGTCCCGCCGTTCAGCGCCGAGTTCGATCTGCTCTACGTCGTCACGCTCACGCGGGACGGCCGCCTCGATCGTGCGGTTGCACTATGGGACGCCCTAGCTCCGGCCGATAACCCAGGGCATGAAGACCGACGAGGGGAGAATTCCTCCGCGACTTCCTCCTGGACCAGCTCGAGCGCGAGTACGGCTCCACGCGCAAGCTGCTGGCGGCGATTCCGGAATCGGCGGCCGTGCACCGGCCGCATCCCGAGTCGATGTCCACGCTCGACCTCGCCCGGCATCTCGTCGAGGCCGAGCTGGTGCTGCTGGAATGCATCGCGGCGGGCTCGCTCGACCACATGCAGGACGCCCGGGGTGTCCCGGATTCGCTTCCGAAGCTCGTCGCCCACTACGAGAGCAGGTTCCCGGCCGCGATCGCCGACGTACGCGCCTCGACCCTCGCCGCCTCGTCGAACCGATGCCGTTCTACGGCGGCCCGCGCCCGCGCGTCGCCCACCTGGCGTACGTCCTCAAGCACTCGATCCACCATCGTGGCCAGCTGAGCACGCACCTGCGCGCGTTGGGCGCCTACGTGCCCGGCATGTTCGGCCGCAGCCTCGACGAGCGAAAGGCCGCCTAGCTCCGCTGCGGTTGCCGTGTCGCCCCGGCACGGCGCACGTCGATCGAACCGGTCGACCGTCGCCTCGCATCGGATGTGATACCGCGGCTCCGGATCTTTGGCGCGCGGACATCTCATGTCTACACTCGCCAACATGACCTCGGGTCCCCCGCCGTCGAGCGGATCTCCCACTATCGTTTGCTCGAGACCCTCGGTCGCGGCGCGATGGGGGAGGTCTGGCTCGCGGAAGACGAGCAGCTGCCGCGGCAAGTGGCGGTGAAGCTCCTGCCGCGCCATCTCGCCCAGGATGGCGACGCCGTCGATCGCCTGCTGCGCGAGGCGCGCTCGGCCGCGAGCGTCGATCATCCCAACGTCGTCACCGTTTACGAGGCCGGCATCGACGACGGCCGCCCGTTCATCGTCATGCAGCGCGTCGAGGGCGACACGCTCGAGGACCGCCTGCGCGCCGGTCCCATGTCGGTCGACGACACGCTCGAGCTGGCGATCGCGATCACCGACGCGCTCGCCGAGGTGCACGCGCTCGGCATCGTCCACCGCGATTTGAAGCCGGCGAACATCGTGCTGTCGTCACGCGGGCCCAAGATCCTCGACTTCGGCGTCGCGAGCCTGAAGGGCTCGCCGCAGCTCACAAGCACGGGATGACGCTCGGCACGCCGCTCACCATGAGCCCCGAGCAGTTTCGCGGGCAGCTTCCCGACAACCGCTCCGATCTGTGGTCGCTGGGCGTCATCCTCTACCGCGCGCTCACGGCCGCCTGGCCGTTCGACGGCAACGATGCGTTCGCGATCGGCCACCGCGTGCTCAACGAAGACATGGTGCCGCCCAGGCAGCGCCGCGCCGAGGTGCCGGCCGACCTCGACTACCTGGTCATGAAGCTGCTGCGCAAGAACCCGGCGCATCGTTACGCGCGCGCGGAAGACGTGCTCGTCGATCTCGAGAGCTGCCGCGCCTCGCGCACGGGCGCCCGCGCCGCCGAGCCCACCGAGCCGACGGTGCCGCGCCTCGCCGTGCTGTACTTCGAGGTGCTGAGCCCCGATCCCAACGACGCCTTCCTCGCCGCCGGCCTCACCGAGGACCTGATCGTCGACCTGACACGCGTGCAAGGGCTGCGCATCGCGTCGCGCCCGAGGTGATGCCGTACCGCGATCGCGCCGTGCCCGCGCGAACGCTCGCACGCGAGCTGGGCGTCGAGTACATCCTGCAGGGCAGTGTCCGGCGCGCCGGGCAGCGCGCGCGCATCAGCGCTCAGCTCGTGCGCGCGACCGACGGCCACTCGATCTGGGCCGAGCGCTTCGACAGGACGCTCGACGATCTGTTCGACGCGCAGGCCGAGGTCTCACGCCAGATCGTCCAGGCGCTCCAGGTGACGCTCCATCCCGGCGAGCGCGAGCTGCTGGATCGCGCGCCAACCACGAGCCGCGAGGCCTACGAGTTCTACCTGCGTGCGCGCGAGGCGCTCGACCGCGGCACGCGCGACCGCAACCTGCAGGCCGAGGAGCTGCTCAAACATGCGGTCGAGCTGGATCCGCGGTTCGCACTGGCCCACGCGGCGCTGGGCGAGTGCCACACGCGCCGCGGCCTGACGTGGATCGCGGATCCGCTGCTGTGCGCGGACGGCGCGCAGGTCCACGTCGATCGCGCACTCGAGATCGATCCGACGCTGTTCGAGGCGCACCTCGTCCGCGCGATGATCCACCGTCTTCGCTCGAGCCCGAGCCGCTGCTCCGCGACCTCGAGCGTGTGATCGCGATGAACCCGGATCACGCCGACGCGCTCGAGTGGACGGGGTGGAGCTATCTCGCCCTCGGCAAGTTCGAGGCCGCGCTCCCGTACCTCCAGCGCTCGACCCAGATCCACCCACGCCACTACATGGCGAAGTCCCACCTGATGGGCTGCTACGAGACGCTCCACCGCACGGAGGAGGCCGCGAAGACCCGGCAGCTGCTGTACGAACGCGTCCTCGACCTGCTACGCGCCGAGCCCGACAACGTGCACGCCCGTTCCGTGCTCGCGACGACCCTCGTGGACATGGGCCACGTCGAGGCAGGCATCCAGGAAGCCGAGCGCGCCGTCGTGATGTCCTCCGGCGAGCCGCGCATGCGCTACAACGCCGCGTGCACGTTCGCGCGTGCCGGCCTCGCCGACAAGGCCATCGCTCCAGCTCAAGGAGGCGGTGCGCGCGCTACCGACTCTACATCGCCGGACTGGCCCCGGCACGATCCCGATCTCGCCAACGTGAGGAGCCACCCGGAGTTCATTCGGATGTTCGGCGCGGCGTAGTCGCAGGCCCCTATTGCACCGCCTTCGACGCCGCCGCGCCGGACTTCACGTACCGGTCGTACCACTCGATCACGCGCGCCCAGTAGTCGAGCACGCTCTGCGCGCCGCGGGGCCGTGGTCCTCGTACGGGTACTCGATCAGCGTCACCGTCTTGCCGAGCCCGTTGAGCGCGTCGAACATGCGCTCCGGACTGGATCGGGTTGGTGCCGACGTTCGTGTCGTCGAGGTTGTGGAGCAGGAGCAGCGGCCGATCGATGTGGTCCGCCGACAGGAACGGCGACATCTTCAAGTACACGTCGGGCGCCTGCCACAGCGTGCGCTCCTCGGCCTGGAACGTGAACGGCGTGAGCGTCCGGTTGTACGCGCCGTCGCTCGCGATCCCGGCCTTGAACAGGTCGGTGTGGGCGAGCAGGTTCGCGCTCGAGAAGGCGCCGTAGGAGTGCCCGCCGACGCCGATCCGCTCGCGATCGCACCACCTGCGGCGCACCGCCTCGTCAACCGCGGCGCGCGCGCTGACGCCGATCTCGTCGACGTACTTGTCGTTCGTGCCAACGACGGCGATGTCGGGATAGACGACGGCGTAGCCCTGCGTGACGAGCACCTCGGGGCTGAGCGGGCTCTGCGACGGGAATCGGTTTGGCGAGCGCCGGTTCTGCGATGCCGCCGCGGCCGATCGGTAGTCGTTGGGATACACCCAGAACACGGTCGGCAGCCGCTGGCCTGCTTCCAGTCCGCGGGCAGCACGACCTCGGCGTTGAGCTCAACGCCATCCGGCCGCTTGAACTTGAACTGCTCGCGATGCGACGCCGTCAGCGCCGGCGCCGGATCGCGGTAGTCGCTGAGTTGGCGCCCGCTCTTCTGACCCGCGGTGCGCGCTAGTAGTTCGGCGCCTGCTTGTTGCTCTGCCGCAGCGTGACGAAGCGCTTGCCGTCGTCCGACAGCACCGCCACTGGCTGCTCGAGCACGTCGCCTGCGCTCTCGAACACGCGCGTGTGCTTCCCGCTCCCCAGCTCGACGCGATCCAAGAACGGGCGCTGACCGTCGGCGCGGAAGCCGTCGCCTGCGAGGTAGATGGCGCTGCCGTCCTTCGAGGTCCACAGCTGGCGCGCGTGGCCCACGGACCGCGTCAGCGGCCGGCCCGGAGCGTCGTACACGCCCTCGGTCGAGCGCGCGTAAAGCGTCGTGCGCTTCTCGGGCGACTTGGGATCGATCCACCATACGCGCTCGCGGCGGCGCGGGTCGTAGGCGTCACGCAGCACGAGGGCCTTTCCGCCGCCGGTCCACCCCATCTCGGCAAACTGGAAGTCCGACGTCGCGACCTGCACCGGCTCGCCCCTTGAATGGCGCGTCGAGCCGCATCAGCCGATCCGTGCCTGGCTGCGGCAGCGTCGTGTCGCGAATCGCCTTGGCGAAGTCGGCCCCAGGCGTGTCCTGCCACGAGAAGTAGTAGAGCGCGCTGCCGTCCGGCGCCCAGCCCCAAGTGCGTGGTCCCAACGACGCGACGCTCGAGATCGCACTGCGGTCGTTGAGCGGCATCGTGCCGACCTTGGCCACCGCGCCGCCGTCCATGGACCGGATCTCGACGTCGCTCGGGAACAGGCCATAGGGGAACCTGAGCGGGAAGTCGTCGCCGGTCTCGACCACGACGTTCCGGTCATCGGGCGACACGGTCCACGCGTAGAACACGCCGGACTCACCGATCGCCCGCGGGGCGTCGCCGTCGACCGGCACGACGGCGAGGCGGGACCGGGTGGCGGCGGAGAAGCGCTGCTGGTCCGTGGGCGTACGCAGCACGTCGCGCGACGTGCGCTGCGGCGTCGCCTTGCCGGCACCGACGCGCGCACGCGCGGGCCGGTCGGCTCTAGGGCTTCGGGCGGCGAGGCCGGCGCCTGGTCGTCGACCAGCGTGGTCACGATCGCCTTGTCGTCGAGCGTCCAGTCGAGCCTGGCATCCATCACCGTGTGGGCGCGCACGCCGTCGAGCGCGTGGGCCGCGCCGGTCGCGGCATCGACGATCCACAGCGCGCCGCCGCCTTCGCCGAACGCGACGCACGCCAGCCGATCGCCCTTGTTGGACCACGCGATCGCTCCGATCCGCGCGCCGTCGGGGAGCTTCGCCCGCACCGCCGCGCCTTCGCGACCGGCGCGATCGAGAACCCGGTCAACGCGAATTTGAGCTGATTCCGCGTGCAGTGATACGCGGGCAGGATCTCGAGCCCCGCGAGCTTGTCGACGGGCTCGGCGAGCACGCCGATCGGCAACAGCGACGGCAGCTCCGGCAGCACGAGCCGCGCGCCGTCGGGCGAGACACTCGGCGCGCCGCGCGGCACGCGGGCCGCGGTGAGGATGTCGGCGACGACCTGGGGCGGCTTGCGATACGTGACGTCTTCGGCGCTCACTCGGCCTGAGGGGGCGAGGCTCAGGGCGAGGAGGCCTAGGGCGGCGTACGACGGGGCGAGGCGCATGTGTTCCTCCTGGGGATGAAGGCCCCAAGTGTAGGAGAGCGAGCGCCGAATTCGCCAGCCCAGGGAGCGCGGCCAGTCTGCTACCATCGCGCAAAAGGAGGGCCCACTCCCATGACCGTCAGCCCGCATTCTTCCAAGGTCGACGAGCTGATCCGCCGCCTCGACGGCGCGGTGGACGTCGCCGACGACGCCGCCCGATGTAGAAACGTGAAAGACGTGTTGATCGACATCGTCAACAGCGGCGGGCAGTTCGTCCCCGCGCCCTTCCTCGCCCCCGCGCCGGACCGCTACGCGCGGCGGCTCCTCCACCGCGACCCCAAGGACCGCTACACCGTGCTCATCATGGTATGGGATCCGAACCAGGGCACCGCCCTCCACGACCACGCCGGCATGTGGTGCGTCGAGTGCGTCTACCGCGGCCAGCTCCAGGTGACGTCCTACTCCGTGCACGGCGGCGATCCCGAGCGCGACATCGTACGGTTCGAGCAGGAGGCCGTCGTCAACGCGAGCGTCGGCGACGCGGGCGCCCTGATCCCGCCGTTCGAGTACCACAAGATCACCAACACCGCGTCCCACCCCGCGATCACGATCCACGTCTACGGCGGCGAGATGACGCACTGCCACGTGTTCGACCCCGTGGAGGGCGGCTACCGTCGCGCGTACAAGGAGCTGACGTATACCCACTGAGGTTCAGCCGCCGCCGATGACGGAGCCGCCCGCCGCTCGGCAGGCGACCGCGGATCTCGCGAGCCTCATTCCAGGCCTCCTGCTGTCCGCTGCCCTCGCAGCGGCCGCGGTGGCGATCGCACGAGCAGCGGTGGGTTTCGAGCACGCTCCACCTGAGCCCGCTGCTCATCGTCATCCTGCTCGGCATGCTGTGGAAATCGCTGGCGCCCGTGCCCGCGGCCGCGCTGCCCGGCATCCGACTTGCGCAGCGGCCCATCTTGAGGTGGGCCGTGGCGGGGCTGGGGTTTCGGCTCAGCCTGCGCGTGAGCTGGTTGCGATCGGGGCGCCCGCGCTCGTCGTCGTCGTCGTGTCGACCACGGTCGCGCTGTTCGCCGGCTGGTGGATCTCGCGGCGCCTCGGTGTCAGCGAGAAGCTCGGGCTCCTGCTCGGCGTCGGCGGCGCCATCTGCGGCGCCTCCGCCGTCGTCGCCGCCGATACCGTCGTCCAGGCCGAGAAGCGCGACTCGGCCCTCGCGCTTGGGATCATCACGTTGCTCGGCACCATCGGCATCGCGTTCTACCCGCTGCTCGCGCGCGCGCTCCACATGACCGACTTCGTCTACGGCGTATGGGACGGCGCGAGCCTCCACGAGATGGCGCAGGTCGTCGCCGCCGGCTTCGGCGTGAGCGAGGAGGCCGCGCGCGTGGCGACCGTCGTCAAGCTGGTGCGCATCGCCCTGCTCGCGCCGGTCGTGTTCTACCTCGCGTGGCGCCTCCGCCACCAACATCGCGAGGCCGGGGCTGCGCGCGTGTCCCCGTGCCGTGGTTCCTCGTGATGTTCGTCGTGTTCACCCTGCTCAACTCGACCGGATGGCTGCCCAAGGCATGGGTCGACAACGTCAAGACGGCGGATCTGTGGTTGTTGTGCGTCGGCATGGCGGGCGTGGACTCCAGACGGGATTCCACGACATCCGCGCCGCCGGCGCGGCGCCGATCCTGGCCGGAGCGCTTCAGTGGCTGACGCTGGCGACGGTGGCGTACGCGCTCGCTATGTGGCTGTGCCGGTAATCCGCCAGACGTTCACCGTCAGCCACTCCTCGCGGCGAACGCGATACAGAACATGCGGGCGCAGCGGATGCCCCGCCGCGATCTCCCGGATGCTCGAAGTCCTCGTGCGTGTCGTGCATGCCGATCCGCTCCATGACCGCGCGCGAGCGGCGGTTCACGACACTCGTCCACGACAGGATCTCGTCGAGCCCGACGCGCTCGAAGCCGGCGCGTAGCGCGCCGCTGGCACCCTCGGTCGCGTAGCCCTTTGCCCCAGTGCGCGCGTGAGAGACGCCAGCCGATCTCGACGCACGGCGCGAAGCTGAAGGCGAGCCGCGGGATCGAGAGCCCGACGAACCCAATGAACTCGCCGGTCGCGATGATCTCCGTCGCCCAGTTGCTCCACCCACGCCCTCGAACGCGGCCTCGAATCGATCGATCATTGCGCTTGCTCGCGGTGCGATCGAGCATCGAGGGAAGTACTCCATCACGACGGGATCGGCGTTGAGCGCTGCGAACGGCGCGCGGTCGGCGTCGCGCCACCGGCGCAGTCTGAGCCGCGGCGTCTCGAACTCGATGATCTCGGGCGCAGCGTCAGGCACGCGTGCGGCTCTTGGCCCTCGCAGAGAGGTGCGGCGCCAGCGTCTTGTATCCGTTGATCTGGCGCAGGTGCTCGAGGAAGCAGGTGGCGACGGCGTTCTCGAGCGCGTCGTCGAACTCCACCGCCCGGTTCAGAAACGTTCCCAGGTGCCAGCAGCTGGCGATCCGAGAACGACGCCAGGTTCGCTCCGAAGTACTGCGTGAAGGGAATCATCACGGCGTGCGGGTCCTGGACCGACATGCGCTCCCACTCGACGAGGTCGTCGTCGGTGACGTCCTTGGCGAAGCTGGGAAAGATCTGGACCAGGACCGCCAGGACTCCGCGCGCCGTTTGAGGACGCGCCGCCTCTGCCACGTCACGCCTGCGCGCGCCAGCGCGACAGGACGCCGCGGTAGAACTCCGGGCGTCGGTTCGAGAACAGGTGCGTCATCTTCGTCAGGGTCTTGTCGCGCGAGCGCGCGAGGTCGCAATCGGCGGCGGCGGCGACTTCCTCGCGCTTGCCGGCGTTCACCATCACGCGGCGCCGCCGGGGTCGACGATCTGGCTGCGGCCGGTGAAGGGAACGCGCCCGCCCTTCCGATCCTCGGTGCCGGTCCGGTTCGCGGTCACGACGTAGACGCGGTTCTCGAGCGCGCGTGTAGCGCATGGCCTCCTGCGCGTTCGGGAACACCAGGTTCGACGGGTGGGCAATGACGTCGGCGCCGAGGAGCCCGAGCACGCGCGCGGGCTCGGGGAAGCGCCAGTCGAAGCAGATCAGCATGCCGACGCGCGCCGGCCCGACGCGTGCACGGCCAGCGGGATGTTGCCGGGCGAGAACCACGTTCTGCTCGCGCTCGAATAGGTGGAGCTTGCGGTACACGGCGCGCACACCGGCGGGGCCGACGAGCATGGCGCTGTTGTAGAACTTCCTTCGGTGTCGCTCGGGGAACCCGGCGACGTAGTGCCGTCGCTCGCGCTTCGCGGCCGCATGCAGCGCGCGAGCGGTCGGCCCATCGGCGGCGTCCTCGGCGAGGCGCGCGACCTCGGCGTGCGACGAGAACACGTAGCCCGACGACCACAGCTCGGGGATCACGACCAGGTCGGCCCCGACCGTTGCGGCGAGCGCCAGGCCGTGCTCGAGGTTCCGTCCCCGGCCGACCGAACACCGGGCGGCCCTGCACGAAGGCGACGCGAAGGCTCGGCATGTGCGTACCGTAGCGTCGCGGGCGCCGGGCGACAACTTTGCGGAGGTCGGGCAAATGAGCGACACTCGCGCGGCTCGGTGCACGCTACCGTTTATGGGTCCGGAGATTCTTCCTCATGCCTTCACTGAAGCGGCACCACCCGGCGGAATCGGCCACGATGCCGGCCACCGAGGGCGCGCGCGGGCTGCCGACGACCGGCACCGCTCCCGGGGCCTTCCGCGGGCGCGGGATGGACGATCGGTTCGGCCAGACCGAGCGCACCGACAACTGGTGGCTCGTGCCGGTCGCTCAGGCGATCGGGCTAACGATCCTGATCGGCTACGCCAACTACGCCGCGTTCCTGGGTGCCGCGCACTACCACTACGTCGAGAACGGCGCGCCACTACCTGTCGCCGTTCTACTCGCCGTACGTGAAGCTCTCGTGGGTGCCGTGCGTGGATCTCGCCGGCGCTGCTCATCCTGATCTTCCCGCTCGGCTTCCGCGCGACCTGCTACTACTACCGCAAGGCTTACTACCGCTCGTTCTTCAACGACCCGATCGCGTGCGCGGTCGGTGAGCGCGCGGAAGGCCTACTGCGGCGAGGTGCGGTTCCCGTTCATCCTGCAGAACCTGCATCGCTACTTCCTGTACGCGGCGCTCGTGATCCTCGTCATTCTGTGGATCGACGTGTGAAGGCGTTCACGTTCACGAACGCCGACGGCCATCACGGTTTCGGCATCGGCATCGGCTCGCTCGCGATCCTCGCCAGCACGGCGTTGCTCACGCTCTACACGTTCTCGTGCCACTCGCTGCGGCACTTAGTCGGCGGCAAGCTCGATTGCTTCTCGTGCGTGGCCGCGGGCGGCCCGCAGCAGCAGGCGTGGTCGGTCGTGAGCGTGCTCAACGGCCACCACATGGGGTTCGCGTGGTGGAGCCTCGGCGCGGTGTGCTTCGCCGATCTCTACGTACGCCTGTGCTCAATGGGAATTCTTCAGGATCCTCGGCTGCTCTGAGCGAGGCCGCGGGCCATCGCGGCTCGCAGCGGGCAGTGCATGAAAACGGCGCCGGCAGAGTCACGCCGGCGCCGTTTCCTTCCTGCGCCCCTCAGCGCAGGACAGTCGCCTTGCGCGTGATCGCCTCGCCGCCGCGGGTCAGGCGAATCCAGTAGATCCCCGCGGCCGGCATTGCGCCCTCGGTGAGATCGACGCGGTGCATGCCCGGCCCGAGCGATCCGACCTCGCGCTCGCGCACGCGGCGTCCGGTCACGTCGAGCACCTCGAGCAGGGCCGGCTTCGCGTCCGGCAGCGAGAACGAGACCCTGAGGTCGTGGATCGCGGGGTTCGGCGTCAGCCCGAGCAGCTGCATCGCGACCGGCCTGCGCTCGACGTCGACGGTCGTGACCGGGAAGCGGTTCCGGTCCCGCACGTAGTCGGCGACCACCTGCGAGTCGCTGAGCGCGCCCTTCCACACCGTCACGTTGGCGATGCCGCCGCGATAGAACTCGCTGTACTGGTTCGGGCCGTTCGCGGTCGAGGCACCGATGACCAGCTGGGAAAGCTGACTGCCGAGCTGCTCGTTCGAGCCCGAATACTTGAGGAACCCATCGACGAACAGCCGCACGCCTCCCGGCTCCTTGCAGACCGCGACGTGATGCCATGTGTCCGGCGGCAGGTCTCCGGCCGCCACCCACGGCTGCAGGTTCAGCAGCACGCTGCCGTTCTCGATCGCGATCGACATGCCCTTACCGCCGGTGCCGAGCCACTCGAGCAGGTAGTAGAAGCGTCCGCTCTCGGGATCGTCGTTGGTGTGGAACCACATCTCGACCGAGGCCGCGGTCGGGTTCTGCAGCTCGGGAATCGACGCCGCCGGGATCGTCACGTACTCGTCGACGCCGGAGAACTCGAGGCGATAGGGCGACCCGCTCGATCCGGTGCCGTTCCAGCCGCTCTCCGAATTGCTAACGAAGTTGTGGAGCGTCCCACTGTGGCCATCCACGAGATCGACCCACGGCCCCTGCGATCCGGGGATCGGATAGTGCGTCGTGCCGTTCGCCGAGTCTGCTTGCAACGACAGCAGTCGGACCGCGTCGGGCCGGCGGAGCTTGAACATCCCGCTCGTGGCACGACCGGTATTGTTGAATGAGTCACGCGCCGTGATGCGTACGCGTGCCGAGTCGGAGCCGGGGCCGGTGACCGTCCACGGATACTTCCCCTCGCTGCCGATGCCCGACACGATCGTCTTCCACGTCGACCCGTTGTTGGTCGAGTACTCGATGTCGAGCGATGGAACCGCGCTGCCGTCGACGGCCGTCCAGCGGATCGTGTCCGCGCTGCCGATCATGAAGGTCTCGCCGCCCGCGGGTCGCGCGATCGTGACCGCCGGCGCCGTGGTGTCTGCGAACGTCGCGGTGATCGTCTTGTTGCCTGGTCATACAGACAATGATCGGATTGGTCGTGCCCGTCCCAGCGCCCGACCAGCCCATGAAGGTGAATCCGAACGCTGGGCTCGCCGTCAGGGTCACGCACGTGCCGTGCGGGTACAGCGCCATGTTGGGAGACTTCGAGATGCTCCCGTTCCCCGTCACCACCACCGTCAATGTGTACATGTTGATCGCGAAGCTCGCGGCGATGGTGTGGTTGGCGGTCACGTTCGTGAACGCATACGGAGTGACTGCGCCGACCGAACTACCGTCTACCAGGACATCGGCGAGGTGGTAGCCGGTGCTCGGCGTCATCGTGAACGTCTGGTTGGCCCCGTAGCTCACGGTGACGGTGCCGGTCGGTGAGATCGACCTGCTGGCCCCGGCGCTCGCCGTGATCGTGCGCGTGTCGATCGCGAAGCTGGCTGCGATGGTGTGGTTCACGGTCACGTTGGTGAACGTGTAGGTCGTCACCGCGCCCGCCGACGCCCCGTCGACCAGCACGTCGAGCACGTGGTAGTTCGCGTTCGGGGTGATCGTGAACGTCTGGTTCGCGCCGTAGTTCACCACCACCGCGCCGCTCGGCGAGATCGTGCCGTCGGCGCCGGTGCTGGCCGTGATCGTGCGGGTGTCGATCGCGAAGGTTGCCGAGATGGTGTGGTTTCCTGTCACGTTCGTGAACGTGTACGTCGTCACGGCGCCCGCGGAGCTGCCGTCGACCAGCACATTCGCGACGTGGTAGTTCGCATTCGGCGTGATCGTGAAGCGTCTGGTTCGCGCCGTTGTTCACGACCACGGACCCGCTGGGGAGATCGCGCCGTTGGCGCCCGCGGATGCCGTGATCGTGAACGTGTTGATCGCGAACGTCGCCGCGATCGTGTGGTTCGCCGTCAGGTTGGTGAACGTGTAGGTCGTCACGGCGCCCGCGGAGCTGCCGTCGACCTGCACGTTGGCGACGTGGTAGCCGGTGTTCGGCGTGATCGAGAACGTCTGGTCGGCTCCGTAGTTCACGACCACGGATCCGCTGGGGAGATCGCGCCGTTGGCGCCCGCGGATGCCGTGATCGTGAACGTGTTGATCGCGAAGGTCGCGGAGATCGTGTGCGCTGCGGTCACGTTCGTGAACGTGTACGTCGTCACCGCGCCGGCCGAGCTGCCGTCGACGGTTACCGTGTTGACGTGGTAGCCCGTGTTCGGCGTGATCGTGAACGTCTGGTTTGCGCCGTGGTTCACGACCACCGCACCGCTGGGGGAGATCGAGCCGCTTGGCCCCCGCGCTCGCGGTGATCGTGTACGTGTTGATCGCGAACGTCGCCGAGATCGTGTGGTTCACCGTCACGTTCGTGAACGTGTAGGTGGTGACCGCGCCGGCCGAGCTGCCGTCGACCAGCACGTTCGCGACGTGATAGCCCGTGTTCGGCGTGATCGTGAACGTCTGGTTCGCGCCGAAGTTCACCACGACGGATCCGCTCGGCGCGATCGTCCCATTGGCGCCCGCGCTGGCCGTGATCGTCCGCGTGTCGATCGCGAAGCTCGCCGCGATCGTGTGCGCCGCGGTCACGTTGGTGAACGTGTAGCTCGTCACCGCGCCGGCGGAGACGCCGTCGACGAGCACGTCCAGGACGTGGTAGTTCGCGTTCGGCGTGATCGTGAACGTCTGGTTGGCGCCGTAGTTCACGGTCACCGCGCCCGTCGGCGCGATCGAACCGTTGGCGCCCGCGCTCGCCGTGATCGTGAACGTGTTGATCGCGAAGCTCGCCGAGATCGTGTGGTTCACCGTCACGTTCGTGAACGTGTAGGTCGTCACGGCGACCCGCGGAGCTGCCGTCGACCAGGACGTTCGCGACGTGGTAGCCGGTGCTCGGCGTGATCGTGAAGGTCTGGTTCGCGCCATAGTTCACGACGACGGCGCCGGTCGGCGCGATCGTGCCGTTGGCGCCGGCACTCGCGGTGATCGTGCGGGTGTCGATCGCGAAGCTCGCCGCGATCGTGTGCGCCGCGGTCACGTTCGTGAACGTGTAGGTCGTCACCGCTCCCGCAGAGACGCCGTCGACGAGCACGTCCAGCACGTGGTAGTTCGCGTTCGGCGTGATCGTGAACGTCTGGTTCGCACCGTGGTTCACGACCACCGACCCATTCGGTGAGATCGACCCGTTGGCGCCCGCCGACGCGGTGATCGTGTAGGTGTTGATCGCAAGCGTCGCGGAGATGGTGTGGTTCGCCGTCACGTTGGTGAACGTGTACGTCGTCACCGCACCGGCCGACGCTGCCGTCGACCGTCACCGCGTTGAGCACGTGGTAGCTCGGCGTTCGGGGTGATCGTGAAGGTCTGGTTCGAGCCGTGGTTCACGACCACCGATCCAGTCGGCGCGATGGCTGCCGTTGGCGCCCGCGCTCGCCGTGATCGTGTACGTGTTGATCGCGAAGCTGGCGGCGATCGTGTGCGCCGCGGTCACGTTGCTGAAGGTGTACGCTCGTGACCGCGCCGACCGTGGCCCCGTCGACGAGGACGTCCAGCACGTGGTAGTCCGGTGTTGGGCGTGATCGTGAAGGTCTGGTTCGTCGCGAATGGTTGACCGGCACCGCGCCGCTCGGGGTGATGGTCCCGTTGGCGCCGGCCGAGGCCGTGATCGTGTACGTGTCGTTCGTGAACGTCGCCGAGATCGTGTGGTTGCCGCGGTCACATTGGTGAACGGTGTAGCTGGTCACGGCGCCGACCGACGCCCCGTCCACCAGGACGTCGAGCGACGTGGTAGTTCGCCCGCCGGGATCATCGTGAAGCGTCTGGTTCGCGCCGTAGTTCACGCTCACCGCGCCGCTCGGGCTGAATGCGAGCCGTTGAGCCCCGCCGCTCGCGGTGATCGTGCTGCGTGTCGATCGCGAAGCTCGCCGCGATCGTGTGGTTCGACGGTCACGTTGGTGAACGTGTAGCTCGTCACCGCGCCGACCGACGCCGCCGTCCACCAGCACGTCGCGCGACGTGGTAGTTCGCGTTCGGCGTGATCGTGAAGCTCTGGTTGGCGCCGTAGTTCACGCTGACCGACGCCGCTCGGGCTGATGGCTGCCGTTCGCGCCCGCGCGACGCCGTGATCGTGCACGTGTCGATCGCGAAGCTCGCGGCGATCGTGTGGTTCGGCGGTCACGTTGGTGAACGTGTAGCTCGTCACCGCGCCGACCGAGCACGCCGTCCACCAGCACGTCCGCGCACGTGGTGGTTCGGCGTCCGGCGTGATCGTGAAGCTCTGGTTCGCCCCGTAGTTCACGCTCACCGCGCCGCTCGGGCTGATCGCTGCCGTTCGCGCCCGCGCTGACGCCGCGATCGTGCGCGTGTCGATCGCGAAGCTCGCCGGCGATCGTGTGGTTGACGCGTCACGTTCGTGAAGGTGTAGCTCGTCACCGCGCCCACCGACACTGCCATCCACCAGGACGTCCGAGCACGTGGTAGTTCGCGTCCGGCGTGATCGTGAAGCTCTGGTTCGCGCCGTAGTTCACGCTGACCGCGCCGCTCGGGCTGATGCGTGCCGTTGGCGCCCGCCGACGCCGTGATCGTGCGCGTGTCGATCGCGAAGCTCGCGCGCGATCGTGTGGTTCGACGGTCACGTTGGTGAAGGTGTAGCTCGTCACCGCGCCGACCGACACGCCGTCCACCAGCACGTCCGCCACGTGGTGGTTCGCGTCGGCGTGATCGTGAAGCTCTGGTTCGCGCCGTAGTTCACCGCTGACCGCGCCGCTCGGGCTGATCGCTGCCATTGGCGCCCGCGCGTCGCCGCGATCGTGCGCGTGTCGATCGCGAAGCTCGCGGCGATCGTGTGGTTCGACCGTCACGTTGGTGAAGGTGTAGCTCGTCACCGCGCCCACCGACACTGCCGTCCACCAGCACGTTCGCACACGTGGTAGTTCGCGTCGGGCGTGATCGTGAAGCTCTGGTTCGCGCCGTAGTTCACCATCACCGCGCCGCTCGGGCTGATCGCTGCCGTTGGCGCCCGCCGACGCCGTGATCGTGCGCGTGTCGATCGCGAAGCTGCGCGGCGATCGTGTGGTTGACGGTCACGTTCGTGAAGGTGTAGCGTCGTCACCGCGCCCACCGAGCTGCCGTCCACCAGCACGTCCAGCACGTGGTAGTTCGCGTCGGCGTAATCGTGAAGCGTCTGGTTCGCGCCGTAGTTCACCATGACCGAGCCACTCGGGCGAGATTGCGCCGTTCGCGCCCGGCGGAGGCCGCGATCGTGCGCGTGTCGATCGCGAAGCTCGCGGCGATCGTGTGGTTCGCCGGTCACGTTGTTGAAGGTGTAGCTCGTCACCGCGCCGACCGATGCCGCCATCGACCAAGACGTCGGCGACGTGGTAGTCCGCGTCCGGGGTGATCGTGAACGCTCTGGTTCGTCGCCGTAGTTCACCGCTACCGACGCCGCTCGGCGCTGATCGAGCCATTGGCGCCCGCGCGTCGCCGTGATCGTGTACGTGTTGATCGCGAAGCTCGCCGCGATCGTGTGGTTCGCCGTCACGTTCGTGAACGTGTAGCTCGTCACCGCGCCGACCGAGTACTGCCGTCCACCAGCACGTCGGCCACGTGGTAGCCGGCGTCGGGGTGATCGTGAACGCTCTGGTTCGCGCCGTAGCTGACGCCGACCGCGCCGCTCGGCGCTGATGCGCGCCGTTCGCGCCCGCCGACGCCGTGATCGTGTACGTGGTTGATCGCGAAGCTGGCGGCGATCGTGTGGTTCGCCGTCACGTTCGTGAACGTGTAGCTCGTCACCGCGCCGACCGAGACGCCGTCCACCAGGACGTCGCGCCACGTGGTGGCTGGCGTCCGGGGTGATCGTGAACGTCTGGTTCGACCCGTAGTTCACCACCACCGCGCCGCTCGGGCGAGATCGACGCCGTTCGCGCCGGCGCGTCGCCGTGATCGTCCGCGTGTCGATCGCGAAGCTGGCCGCGATCGTGTGGTTGGCGGTCACGTTCGTGAACGTGTACGCTCGTCACCGCCCCACCGAGACTGCCGTCGACCAGCACGTCCAGCACGTGGTAGTTCGCCGTCGGGGTGATCGTGAACGCTCTGGTTCGCGCCGTGGTTCACCACCACCGAACCAGTCGGGCGAGATCGACCCGTTCGCCCCGGCGGACGCCGCGATCGTGTACGTGTTGATCGCAAAGCTCGCCGCAATCGTGTGGTTCGCCGCCACGTTGTTGAACGTGTACGTCGCGACCGCGCCAACGCTGCTTCCGTCGACCAAGACGTCTGCGATGTGGTAGCCCGTGTTCGGCGTGATCGTGAACGCCGGATCGTCGCCGAAGTTCACCACCACCGCGCCGCTCGGCGCGATCGCCCCGTTGGCCCCGGCGCTCGCCGTGATCGTGTACTGGTTGATCGCGAAGCTGGCGGCGATCGTGTGGTTCGCCGTCACGTTCGTGAACGTGTATGTCGTCACAGCGCCAACAGAGCTGCCGTCCACCAAGACGTCGGCCACGTGGTAGCTGGCGTTGGGGGTGATCGTGAACGTCTGGTTCGACCCGTAGTTCACCACCACCGATCCGCTCGGCGAGATCGACCCGTTCGCGCCGGCGCTCGCCGTGATCGTCCGCGTGTCGATCGCGAAGCTGGCCGCGATCGTGTGGGCTGCGGTCACGTTCGTGAACGTGTACGTCGTCACCGCCCCCACCGAGCTGCCGTCGACCAGCACGTCCAGCACGTGGTAGTTCGCCGAGGGGGTGATCGTGAACGTCTGGTTCGCGCCGTGGTTCACCACCACCGACCCACTCCGGCGAGATCGAGCCATTGGCTCCCGCCGAGGCCGTGATCGTGTACGTGTTGATCGCGAAGCTGGCCGCGATCGTGTGGCCGGCCGTCACGTTCGTGAACGTGTAGCGTCGTCACCGCACCCACCGAGCTCCGTCCACCAGCACATCCGCCACGTGGTAGTTCGTCGACGGGGTGATCGTGAACGTCTGGTTGGCGCCGTGGTTCACGACGACCGATCCGGTCGGCGAGATCGACCCATTCGCGCCCGGCGCTGGCCGCGATCGTGTACGTGTTGATGGCGAAGCTCGCCGCGATCGTGTGGTTCGCCGCGACATTGCTGAACGTGTACGTCGTCACCGCGCCCACGGAGCTGCCGTCCACCAGGACGTCCTGCACGTGGTAGCCCGTGTTCGGGGTGATCGTGAACGCCGGGTCGTCCCCGAAGTTCACCACCACCGACCCGCTCGGCGCGATCGCCCCGTTGGCCCCGGCGCTCGCCGTGATCGTGTACGTGTTGATCGCAAAGCTGGCCGGCGATCGTGTGGTTCGCGGTCACGTTCGTGAACGTGTACGTCGTGACGGCGCCGACGGTGCTGCCGTCGACCAGCACGTTCGCCACGTGGTAGCCGGTGTTCGGCGTGATCGTGAAGGTCTGATTCGACCCATAGTTCACGATCACCGACCCGCTCGGCGCGATGGCTCCGTTGGCTCCGGCGCTCGCCGTGATCGTCCGCGTATCGATCGCGAAGCTGGCCGCGATCGTGTGGGCCGCCGTCACGTTCGTGAACGTGTAGCGTCGTCACCGCCCCGACCGAGCTGCCGTCGACCAGCACGTCCAGTACGTGGTAGTTGCGCCGAGGGTGATCGTGAACGTCTGATTGGCGCCGTGGTTCACCACCACCGACCCGCTCGGCGAGATCGAGCCATTGGCTCCCGCCGACGCCGTGATCGTGTACGTATTGATCGCGAAGCTTGCCGCGATCGTGTGGTCGGCGGTCACGTTCGTGAACGTGTACGTCGTCACCGCACCCACCGAGCTCCCGTCCACCAGCACATCCGCCACGTGGTAGTTCGTCGACGGGGTGATCGTGAACGTCTGGTTGGCGCCGTGGTTCACCACCACCGAGCCAGTCGGCGAGATCGACCCGTTGGCGCCGGCGGACGCCGCGATCGTGTAGGTGTTGATCGCGAAGCTCGCCGCGATCGTGTGGTTCGCCGCCACGTTGTTGAACGTGTACGTCGTCACCGCGCCGACGGAGACTGCCGTCCACCAGGACGTCCTGACGTGGTAGCCCGTGTTCGGCGTGATCGTGAACGCCGGGTCGTCACCGAAGTTCACCACCACCGCGCCGCTCGGCGCGATCGACCTGCTGGCGCCGGCCGAGGCCGTGATCGTGTACGTGTTGATCGCAAAGCTCGCCGCGATCGTGTGGTTCGCCGTCACGTTCGTGAACGTGTACGTCGTGACGGCGCCGACGGTGCTGCCGTCGACCAGCACGTTCGCGACGTGGTAACCGGTGTTGGGCGTGATCGTGAACGTCTGGTTCGACCCGTAGTTAACGACCACCGACCCGCTCGGCGCGATGGCTCCGTTGGCTCCGGCGCTCGCCGTGATCGTCCGCGTGTCGATCGCGAAGCTGGCCGCGATCGTGTGGTTCGCCGTCACGTTCGTGAACGTGTACGTCGTCACCGCGCCGACCGAGCTGCCGTCGACCAGAACGTCCAGCACGTGGTAGTTCGCGTTCGGCGTGATCGTGAACGTCTGGTTCGATCCGTAGTTCACCACGACCGATCCGCTCGGCGAGATCGACCCGTTGGCTCCGGCCGAGGCGGTGATCGTCCGCGTGTCGATCGCGAAGCTCGCCGCGATCGTGTGGTTCGCCGCGACGTTCGTGAACGTGTAGCTCGTCACCGCGCCCACCGAGCTGCCATCCACCAGCACGTCCAGCACGTGGTAGTTGGCATTCGGCGTGATTGTGAAGGCCGGGTCATCGCCAAAGTTCACCACCACCGACCCGCTCGGCGAGATGCTCCCATTGGCGCCGGCCGAGGCGGTGATCGTGTACGTGTTGATGGCGAAGCTCGCCGCGATCGTGTGGTTCGCCGCCACGTTGTTGAACGTGTAGCGTCGTCACCGCGCCAACGCTGCTCCGTCGACCAGCACGTCCGCGACGTGGTAGCCCGTGTTCGGGGTGATTGTGAACGCCGGTCATCGCCGAAGTTCACCACCACCGCGCCGCTCGGCGCGATCGACCCGTTGGCGCCGGCCGAGGCCGTGATCGTGTAGGTGTTGATCGCAAAGCTGGCCGCGATCGTGTGGTTCGCCGTCACGTTCGTGAACGTGTAGCGTCGTCACCGCGCCGGCTGAGCTCGCCGTCCACCAGGACGTTTGCGACGTGGTAGCCCGTGTTGGGTGTGATCGTGAACGTCTGATTCGACCCATAGTTCACGATCACCGATCCACTCGGCGCGATGGCACCGTTGGCCCCGGCGCTCGCCGTGATCGTCCGCGTATCGATCGCAAAGCTGGCCGCGATCGTGTGGGCCGCCGTCACGTTCGTGAACGTGTACGTCGTCACCGCACCCACCGAGCTGCCGTCGACCAGCACGTCCAGCACGTGGTAGTTCGCGTTCGGCGTGATCGTGAACGTCTGGTTCGATCCGTAGTTCACCACCACCGAACCGGTGGGTGAGATCGTCCCGTTCGCGCCCGCCGACGCCGTGATCGTCCGCGTGTCGATCGCGAAGCTCGCCGCGATCGTGTGGTTCGCCGCTACGTTCGTGAACGTGTAGCTCGTCACCGCGCCCACCGAGCTGCCGTCCACCAGCACGTCCAGAACGTGATAGTTGGCATTCGGCGTGATCGTGAAGGCCGGGTCATCGCCGAAGTTCACCACCACCGACCCGCTCGGGCTGATCGAGCCGTTCGCCCCCGCGCTCGCCGTGATCGTGTACGTATTGATCGCAAAGCTCGCCGCAATCGTGTGGTTCGCCGCCACGTTGTTGAACGTGTAGCGTCGTCACCGCGCCGACCGAGCTCCCATCCACCAGCACGTCGGCGACGTGATAGCCGGTGTTCGGCGTGATCGTGAACGCCGGGTCGTCCCCGAAGTTCACCACCACCGCGCCGCTCGGCGCGATCGAGCCATTGGCCCCGGCGCTCGCCGTGATCGTGTACGTGTTGATCGCGAAGCTGGCCGCGATCGTGTGATTCGCCGTCACGTTCGTGAACGTGTATGTCGTGACCGCGCCGACCGATGCTGCCGTCGACCAGCACGTTCGCCACGTGGTAGCCCGTGTTGGGCGTGATCGTGAACGTCTGATTCGCCCCGTAGTTCACCACCACCGATCCCGTCGGGGCGATCGTCCCGTTGGCCCCGGCGCTCGCCGTGATTGTCCGCGTGTCGATCGCGAAGCTCGCGGCGATGGTGTGATTCGCCGTCACGTTCGTGAACGTGTACGTCGTCACCGCCCCGACCGAGCTGCCGTCCACCAGGACGTCGAGCACGTGGTAGTTCGCGGCCGGCGTGATCGTGAACGTCTGGTTGGCGCCGTAGTTCACCACCACCGAACCGGTGGGTGAGATCGTCCCGTTCGCGCCGGCGGAGGCCGTGATCGTCCGCGTGTCGATCGCGAAGCTCGCCGCAATCGTGTGGTTGGCCGCCACGTTGTTGAACGTGTACGTCGTCACCGCACCGACGGAGCTACCGTCCACCAGCACATCCAACACGTGGTAGTTGGCGGCCGGCGTGATCGTGAATGCCGGGTCGTCCCCGAAGTTCACGACGACTGCCCCGCTCGGTGAGATCGCCCCGTTGGCCCCGGCGCTCGCCGTAATCGTGTACGTGTTGATCGCGAAGCTCGCCGCGATCGTGTGGTTCGCCGTCACGTTCGTGAACGTGTACGTCGTCACCGCACCGGCTGAGCTGCCGTCCACGAGGACGTTTGCGACGTGGTAGCCCGTGTTGGGTGTGATCGTGAACGTCTGGTTCGACCCGTAGTTCACCACCACCGATCCACTCGGCGCGATGGCACCGTTGGCGCCCGCGCTCGCCGTGATCGTCCGCGTGTCGATCGCGAACGTGGCGGAGATCGTGTGGTCGGCGGTGACGTCGGTGAAGGTGTAGCTCGTAACGGCCCCGACCGAGCCGCCGTCCACGAGGACGTCCGCGACGTGGTAGTTCGCCGCCGGCGTGATCGTGAAGCTCTGGTCGTCCCCGTCGTTCACCACCACCGACCCGCTGGGCGAGATCGAGCCGTTCGACCCGGCGCTGGCGGTGATCGTGTGCGTCTCGATCTCGAAGCTAGCCGCGATCGTGTGATCCGCCGTCACGTTGGTGAACGTGTAGGAGGTCACGGGGCCCACCGAACCGCCGTCGACCAGCACGTCGGCCACCCGGTACCCGGTGTTCGGCGTGATCGTGAACGCCTGATCGCTGCCGGCGTCCACGGTCACGGGGCCACTGGGCGAAATGGCTCCGTTCGTGCCGGCGAGGGCGAGGGATCGTGTAGGTGTCGAGCGCGAACGAGGCGGAGATCGCGTGGTCGCTGGCGACGTCCGTGAACGTGTAGTTCGTGACCGCGCCGACGGGGTCGCCGTCGACGAGCACCTGATCGACGTGATAGTTCGCGGCGGGCGTGATCGTGAACGTCTGATCCTGGTCGATCTCGACCCGGACCGAGCCGCCGGGGAGATCGTGCCGTGCGCCGCCGAGCTCGCGCTGACGAAGAAGTGTTCCTGGGGGCCGCGAGCGCACCCACGGGAGTGAAGCGCCACAATCCCAACGAGCGACGCGACCCACGCCGCGACTCGGCTCCACGCGCGCATGCGGGGGCAAGTCCTGCAATGAGCGTTTTCGGTCGCGGCGGAAAGACGCAACAGCGGCGCGTCCGGCGCGGGCTCGAGTGAGGTTCCATCATGGGCGGCACACTCTCGGGTCCCGTCGGGACTACGGCGTAGCGATGTGGTGCGAGCTGTCGGGCGAAACTCTCCGTGTCGTGCGGAGTCCCCAGCGGCCCTGCTGGGAGGGGAATTGAGCCCGTGTCGAGGGGGTCGAGCGAACGTCCGCTCGTGGAGAGCGACAACAGGCTCGACGAGTATAGCGGCAATCCGGCGGACATGGATGTCAACTGAGGCGCCCTGCCGCTTTTTCCGTTCGACGGACCGGGATCGCGACGGATTGTCCCAACCACCCCCATTTCCACCCCCGACGCTTCCTTCGATCCGATACCGGATGATAGTGTGTCGCCCGAAATCCCTTCGAGTGACCGGTTCCTTCGACTTTTCCGGAGGCTCCAGACATGGACAGGTTCGAGACCTTCGAACACGACGTCCTCGTCGTGGGTGCCGGGGGCGCGGGTCTCAGGGCCGCGATCGAGGCTGCCGCCCTCGGGGCCTCGGTCGGGCTCGTCTGCAAGTCCCTGCTGGGCAAGGCCCACACCGTGATGGCCGAGGGTGGAATGGCCGCCGCCCTCGCGCACGTCGACCCCAGGACAGCTGGCAGACCCACTTCCGCGACACCATGAAGGGCGGGTCATTCCTCAACAACTGGCGAATGGCGCAGATCCACGCCATGGAGTCCCCGGATCGGGTCCGCGAGCTGGAACAATGGGGCGCCCTGTTCGATCGCACCCGCGACGGCCGCATCCTCCAGCGCGCCTTCGGCGGCCACACCTACAAGCGGCTGGCCCACGTCGGCGATCGCACCGGGCTCGAGATGATCCGCACGCTGCAGGACCGCGTCGTGCAAATGCCGAACGTGAAGGTCTACATGGAGTGCACGGTCACCCGCCTGCTCAAGGACGGGCCGCGCATCGCCGGCGCGTTCGCATACTGGCGGCCGAGCGGTGAGTTCGCGATGTTCCGCGCGCGCCGTCGTGCTCGCGACCGGCGGCGTCGGCAAGGCCTATCGCGTCACGTCGAACTCGTGGGAGTACACGGGGCGACGGCCAGGCGCTGGCGCTCGACGCGGGCGCCGAGTTGATCGACCTCGAATTCGTGCAGTTCCACCCGACGGGCATGGTGTGGCCGCCGGGCGTGATGGGGCTCCTCGTCACCGAGGGCGTGCGCGGCGAGGGCGGCATCCTGCGCAACGCGAAAGGCGAGCGCTTCATGTGGAAGTACCTGCCCGAGGCGCGCCGCAACGAGTACGCCGCCGACGAGGACGAGGCGCGGCGCTGGGTCGAGGCCGCGGTCGAGGGACGCCAGACGAACGATCGCCGGCCGCCCGAGCTGTCGACGCGCGACAACGTCTCGCGCGCGATCTATACGGAGGTCCGCGAAGGGCGCGGCACGCCGCACGGCGGCGCGTTCCTCGACATCAGCTATCTGCCGGCCGAGCGGGTGAAGCGGAAGCTGCCGTCGATGTACCACCAGTTCCTCGAGCTCGCCGACGTCGACATCACGAAGCAGCCGATGGAGGTGGGACCGACGACCCACTACATCATGGGCGGCGTGCGCGTCGACGCCGATTCGGCCGCGGCCACCGTGCCCGGGCTGTTCGCGGCCGGCGAAGTCGCGGCCGGGCTCCATGGCGCGAACCGCCTCGGCGGCAACTCGCTGTCCGACCTCGTCGTGTTCGGCCGGCGGGCGGGTGCTGCGGCCGTCAAATACGCGCGCGGTCTGCCCGCGGCGCCGGGGTCTCCGAGGACGAGTGCCGCGCCGAGCTGCGCGCGATGATGGCGCCGCTCGAGCGCACGAGCGGCGAGAGCCCGTACGCCGTGCTCCGCGACCTGCAGCAGTGCATGGACAAGTACGTCGGGATCTTCCGCGTCGAGGAAGACCTCGAGCTGGGGTTGAAGACCCTGCGCGAGCTGCGCGACCGCGCGAGCAAGGTCCGCTCGGAAGGTTCGCGCGTCTACAACCCCGGCTGGCACCTCGCGCGCGATCTCCCCAACATGATCGCGGTGTGCGAGGGCATCGCGCGCTCGGCGCTGCTGCGCCGCGAGAGCCGCGGCGCCCACTCGCGCCTCGACCATCCGAACCTGGACGCCCAGCTCGGGACCGTGAACCACACCGTCACGCGCGCGGGCGACGAGGTCTCGGTCACCGCGAAGCCGCTGCCCGAGATGCCCGGCGAGCTCAAGGCGCTGTTCGAGCCGGCGAAGGAGAAGGTGGGATGAGCGAGACGGCGACGGCCCAGGGCGAGGCCGCCACGCGCGAGCTGACGCTGCGCGTGTTCCGCGGCGACAAGAGCGGTGGGAAAGAGGTGGAGTACAGGGTCCCGATCGAGCCCGGAATGGTCGTGCTCGACGCGATCCACTGGATCCAGGCGCACGCCGCCCCGACCTCGCGGTGCGCTGGAACTGCAAGGCCGCGAAGTGCGGCTCGTGCAGCGCCGAGGTCAACGGCAAGCCGTCGCTCATGTGCAAGGCGCGCTTGGACCACATGCCGGAAGGCGAGCCCGTGTCGGTGCGGCCGATGAAGACGTTCCCGATCATCAAGGACCTCGTCACCGACGTGTCGTGGAACTACGAGGTCAACAAGCGCATCCCCGCGTTCACCCCAAGCCGAACGCGGACTGGCGCTGGCAGCAGAGCGACGTCGATCGCGTGCAGGAGTTCCGCAAGTGCATCGAGTGCTTCCTGTGCCAGGACGTCTGCCACGTGCTGCGCTCACACGAGCTGAAGCACCAGTTCGCCGGTCCGCGCTTCTTCGTGCGCATCGCCGGGCTCGAGATGCACCCGATGGACGGCGAGGACCGCACCGGGTTCCTGCGCGACCACGGCGGCCTCGGCCTGTGCAACATCACCAAGTGCTGCACCGAGGTGTGCCCGGAGAACATCACCATCACGGACAACGCGATCATTCCGCTCAAGGAGCGGGTCGTCGACCGCTTCTACGATCCGTTGCGGATGCTGTGGGACACGCTCACCGGGAAGAGCCGCAAGCGCAAGGCCTCCGGGTAGCGGGAACCGAGCGCGCCTCGCGCGCCTAGGCGGCGGCCGCGGCGCCGTTGGCGTCGTGATCGGGGGCGTGCGGCGCGATCCTCTCGCCGCATCGACGCAGCTCGAGAAGCGCGTCGAGACAATCGTCGCGCAACCCCGTCCCGCGATCCTTCGCCATCAGCTCGAGTGCGACGTCCTCGGGCAGCGCATGCCGGTAGGGCCGCGCCGCGGTGAGCGCGTCGTAGACGTCGGCGGTCGCGATCACCTGCGAGGCGAGCGGAATCAGCTCGGCCGGATAGCCGTGATAGTAGCCGCGGCCGTCGAGGCGCTCGTGGTGGAGCGCGGCGACGGTGGCGAGCCGCTCGAAGCCGGCGATGTGCTCGAGGATGCGCTGCGTGTAGTAGGGGTGAAGGCGCACCTGCTCCCACTCTTGTGGGTCGAGCGGTCCAGGCTTGTCGAGCACCGAGTTCGGCACCGATAGCTTGCCGATGTCGTGGAGCAGCGCGGCGCGCTTGAGCTCGGCGCAGTCGGCGGCGGCGAACCCGAGCCGGTGCGCGATCGCGAGCGCCAGCTCGCTGACGCGCGACGAGTGCTGCGCCGTGAACGGCGACTTGGCGTCGACGACCTCGGCGAATCCTGGGCGATGCGGTCGAGCGTCCCGGGTCCCGCGAGCAACGCCGCGTCGCCGGGCTCGCGCGCCCGCACCGCGTCGCGCAGCCCGACCTCGTCGAGCCCGGACCAGCGCATGAGCACGGGTTCGAGCCCGCGGCACGCCAGCACGAGCGTCGGGTCGAACCAGCGCCCGCGGCGGGACTGGGCGAAGGCGAGCGCGTGCGCGGGCCGCCGCGTCGCGGCGAACACTTCGAGCACGCGCGCGAGCGAGATGATGCGCGCCAACAGCGGGATCTCGCCGCCGCGGGCGCCGCGCGGGCCGCCGCTTCCGTCCCAGCGCTCGTCGATCGCGCTCACCGCGTCGGCGACACGCGCGTGGAAGCCGAGCCGCCGCACGATCTCGGCCCCGCGGTGCGAGGCGCGTCTCGACCAGCTCGCTCGCCATCCGGTGGCCCTCGCGCGTGATGCTCGCGACGCGTTTCGCGCGCTCCCACCACGGGCTGCCGGGCGCCGCGCTCGAGAAGTGGAACTTGAGCGCGTCGAGCGTGTGGCCCCACTCGGCGACCATCAGTCGGCGCTGCATGACGCGGTCGTCGCCGCCATACAGCTCGTAGACGCGCGCTGAGGTGCTCGAGCACCCGACGTCCTTGAGCATCAGGCCGTAGTAGAGGTCGCGGCAATCCTGAAGCGGCAGCCCGAGGCGCTCCGCCAGCTCGAGGCCGATGAGGCAGGTGCGGAGCGAGTGACCGGTGCGGTGTCCCTCGGCGAGATCGAGCGCGAACGACAGCGCGGCGAAGACGTCCGAGACACGGACGGTGACGGGGAGGTGTCGGATTGGGAGACGCGTCGCACGCCTGGGAATATCGGCGCGCCGGGCGCCGAACTGAGGCGTGTTCGAATGCCACGCTCGGCCCCGACGGCAAGATGCACGCCCAAGTCCGGCCGCGTTGCAGAGTGAGCGGTTCGGCCCGGGTCGGGCCGCCGCTCCGTCGCCGGTCCCTGCGCTGTCGGGCACGCGTCCGTTGCGGCTGGCCATCCGGCGGCCCCAGACGCTAGACTTTCCTCGGATCCACTCACGCACGCCTCGCCCCTGACGCCCCGGCCCCTCCCTCGGTCGCGGCCTCCGGTGCCGTTGGTTCGCCGACTCTTCTAAGGAGATCGCATGCCCCCCGCCCGACGGCCCGCGCGGCTGTTCTCCGCGCTGGCACTCACCTCGCTGCTCGTCACCCCTGCTCGCGCCGGCCGCGCACGCGCCCGAATCGTCGACTACAACATCCTCAACTACCCGGGCTCGAGCGCACCGACGCGGAACCCCAAGTTCCAGATCGTCCTGGCGCCCCTGAACGCCGACGTGCTCGTCACCGAAGAGACGCTGAGCCAGGCCGGGGTCGACCAGTTCCTCAACAACGTCCTCAACGTGATCGAGCCGGGCCAATGGGCTGCGTTGCCGTTCGTCGACGGCAACGACACCGATTGCGGCCTGTTCTACAAGCCGGCGAAGGTCGTGGCCGTCGGACAGACCGCGTTTTACCCCAACGCGGCGAACCTGCTTCGGCTCGTGCACGTCTACACGCTGCGCCCGGTCGGATACACGTCGACGGCGTCCGAGTTCCGGCTCTACGCGCTCCACCTCAAGGCCTCGAACACCACCGCCGACGCCAACCAGCGGACCGCCGAGGCCACGGGCCTGCGCGACAGCCTGAACAACAATCCGCCCGGCACGCACGCCATGGCGGTCGGCGACTTCAACTGCTACCGCGGCACCGAGGGTGCGATCATCAAGCTCCTCGAGCCGCAGGCCGACAACGACGGCCGGCTCTACGACCCGCTCGGGCTCCAGAACCTCACGAGCTGGCAGAACAACGCCAGCATCGCGATCTACCACACGCAGTCGCCGTGTCTATCGGGGTGCCTGAACGGCGGCTCGACCGGCGGCCTTGACGACCGCTTCGATTTGATCCTGCCGACGTTCAACTGGAACGACGGCCAGGGCTACGAGCTGATCCCGGGGAGCTACATCTCGGTCGGCAACGACGGCGCAGCACCTGAACCTCAACATCACCGACGCGCCGACGCTTCCCGAGGGCGCGCCGTACGCCGACGCGCTGTGGAGCGTCAGCGATCACCTGCCGGTGCGCGTCGACATCCAGCTGCCGGCGAAGAGCGCCGTGCCCGCGGCACTGGCGCTGGGGACCGTCATCGTCGGCGGCGGCGCAGGATCTCAGCGTCTCGAATCCGGCGGCGGCACCCGCCGACGCGCTCACGCTACTCGTTCGCGGCGCCGTCGGGATTCGTGGCGCCCGCGGGCACGTTCAACTTGGCGCCGGGCGCTCCGGCCGCGACGCACGCGATCACCACCGACTCGGGACCGCTCGGACCCTGCGCCGGCACGCTGACGCTCTCGAGCGACGACTTCCGATCAGCCGACGCGCTCGGTCAGTCTCACCGCCAACGTCCTGGGCCACGCCGCGGCGAGCGTCGACTCGGCGTCGGCTCCAGGTCGCGACCGACTTCGACTTCGGTGCGCGCCCGGCCGGCGCGTTCACGACGGAGAGCGTGCGCGTCCACAACTACGGCCTACACCGCGCAGCAGGCGCGGCTGTCGCTCACCGGCGCCGCGGATCACGGGCGGCGACGGGCGGTTCGCGATCGTCGGCGGGTTCTCGCCGGCGCTGCTCGCCGACGTCGGTCGGACACTCGAGCTGGGCTTCGACGACGCGGGCGCGACGCGAGGACTCGACCTACACCGCCACGCTCAGGGTCACGAGCGCCGACGAGGCGCTGCCGGGCGCTCAGCCGCAGCCCGACCTCGTCGTCACGCTGTCGGCGCGCGTCACCAGCGGCTCGGTCGCCGTCGGCACGACCACCGGCCCCACGACGACGCAGCTCTACACGCCGTTCCCGAACCCGCTCAGGAACGGCAGCACCGTGCGTTTCGATCTCGCGGCCGGCGACGATGTGCGGCTCGCGATCTTCGACCTCTCCGGCCGACTCGTCACGACACTCGCGCAGCAGAGCCTTCCGCCTGGACGCTACGCGTACCGCTGGGACGGACGCGACGGATCGGGGCAGACGGCGGGGCCGGGCCTCTACTTCGTTCGGCTGAGCGGTGCGCACATCTCGAGCGGCACGGCGCGCATCGCCGTGCTCAAGTAGGTCGGCGCGATGAGACCCTCGATCGGATTCCGGCGCCGCCTCGGCGCGTGGTGGGTGGCCGGGCTCGCGATCGGGCTCGGGGTCGTCGCGTCGTCGCCGGCACGCGCGCTCAAGATGGCGACCTGGAACCTGCTGTTCTACGACGGCGCGAATGTCGGGCCGCGCCAGCCGTACTTCCGCACGGCGATGGCGGCACTCGATCCCCGATGTGCTGATCTGCCAGGAGATCAATCCGCCCGCCGGCGTCGACTCGTTCTACTTCAACGTCCTCGACGTGATTCAGCCGGGGCAGTGGAATCGACAGTGGACCACGGTCGGCGGCGAGGGCATGGCGGTGTTCTGGAAGCCGGCCAAGGTCACCGCCGGCTTGCTCGGCTCGATCGCGATCAACGCCGGGCGTGACGTCGCGGTGTGCTCGATCCGGCCCGTCGGTTACGGCGGGACGACGTTCATCCGCGTCTACTCGATGCACCTGAAGGCCGGAACGGCGCTGCCGACGACGACGGATTCGACGACGCGGCGGATGGAGTGCACGGAGCTGCGCAACGCCCTCAACACCAACGCCGTCGCCGACGCCGTTCATTCTGGGTGGCGACACGAACTTCTACGGCGCGTGGGAGGGCGGCTATCAGCGGCTCACCGAATCGCAGCTCGACAACGACGGCCGAGGCAAGGATCTGCTGACGATGCCCGGCACGTGGAACAGCAACTCGGCGTACGCGGCGTACGACACGCAGTCGCCGTGCCTGAGCGCGGGCTGCCCCGGCTCGACCGGCGGCATGGACGACCGCTTCGACCTGTGGCTGACCCCCGCGAGCATGCAGGACGGCGAAGGCTTCGACGTGGTGCCCGGCGGCTACGGCGCGTTCGGCAACGACGGCCAGCACTTCAACAACGACATCAACGCCGACGGCTTCAACAGCGCCGTCGGCTACGCGATCGCGACCGCGTTGCGCCGGGCGTCGGACCACTTGCCGGTGCTGATGGTGATCCAGGTCCCAGCCAAGGTGGCGGCCAGCTCCGCACTCGACTTCGGCGACGTGATTTGTCAGGGCACGCCCACACCGCAGAACACCTGACGGTACGGCGAACGGTGCGCTCGCGCCGGCCGACGAGCTGACCTACTCGATGACGGCGAGACTCCGGGTCTCACGGCGCCATCCGGCACGTTCAACGCCGACGCCGGCGTGGCGAAAGGAACGTCGCATCAGCCATCGCCTGGGCCGCGTCGTCCGAGGGCGACGCCAGCGGCGCGGTCACGATCGCGAGCGACGATCCCGATTCCACGCCAGCAAGATGGTGCTGGTGTCGGCTCACGTGCTGCGCCACGCGTTCCCTCGCTCGACTCGCTCCACCGTCACGCTGTCGCGCACGCTCGATTTCGGCGCACGCATCCGATGGGTCAGTTCCTGGACGCCGCGGCGCGTGTGCACAACGTGTTCTACGACTCGAGCAGGCGCGGCTTTAGCTCACCGCCGCCACGATCACGGGCGGCGCGGGGCGGATTCTCGATCGTCGGCGGCTTCACAACCCTCGCTCGTCGCGGGCGTGGCACGCACGCTTCCCGTCCACTTCAACGACATCGGCGCGACGCCCGACTCGACCTATCAGGCGACGCTCACGTTCCAGACCGCGGACGAGCCGCTGCAGGGCGCCGTGGGGCTCGACGCGCTGCAGATCACGTTGCGTGCGCACCCGACGGCCACCACCGGCGCGCCGGGCGACGGTTTGCCTAGCGCGATCCGCTTCGCCGCACCGCGCCCGAATCCGCTCGTGCGCACGACGCGCTTCGGGGTTCGATCTGCCGACGGCCGCGCGGGTCGTCGCTCGAGGTGTTCGACTTGAGCGGGCGCCGCGTCGCCACCGTCTACCGACGAGGACTGGACCGCGGGCCGTCACGAGCTGGCGTGGCGCGCCGACGGTCCGGACGAGACGCCGCTCTCGGGCGGGCTCTACTTCGCGCCCGCTTCCACACCCGCGGGCTGGACGCGGTCGGGCGGATCATCGTTCTCCCGTGACCGGCGGCGGTCCCGCGTCCTCGGGCGCGCCGGGCGGTAGCCGTCGCATTCCAGCACCGGCAGGCGCGGGTACTTAGTCGAAGCGCGGGTCGGTCGCCGACAGCCAGCAGCATCCAGAACGTGCTGCGCGGCGTGCGCACGATCGCGCGCGTGCTCGCAGTGCGCGCACAGGCCGACGCGATCGCGATCGATCACGGGCGCGCCCCGGCACCGCGCGAGCGCCGGGCCCGGCCTCGGCGACGCGGCGATGGGATAGACTTGAGCTCGTGACCCCGATCACCCCGGCCTCCCGCACGCTCATGACCCGTAGTTCCTCCCGACGCGCCGTTCCGATCCAGCCTGGACGCTTAACCCCTGGCGCTGCACGGCTCCTCCGCTCTGAGCGCCGACGAAACGCGCGGGTGGACGGCCCTCGGCCTCGTCGCGATCGGCGTGTTCGGCCTCGCGCTGCTCGTGTTCGCGCTCGGGCCGTCACAGGATCGGCGACTACTTCACCGAGACCGACTTCTACGGCGCCTACGCCGACGGCGCGCGGCTGATCCAGCACGGCCGTCTCGATCCGTCGCGCTACGGCGTCGTCGGACCGGTGCTACGAGATCGTGCTCGCCCTCGTCCGGGCTCGTCGTGCGCAACCTGTTCCTCGCCGGCGGAGCTGCTGTCGATCGCGGCGTCGGTCGCGACCGCGTGGCTGTGGTTCCAGATCGTGCGCCGGCGCCGCTCGACGCGCGCGCCGCGACGCTCACGGCGCTGTTCATCGTCGCCAACGACGTTCTTCTTCCGCTTCGGCTACTCGGTGACGACCGACGCCGTCGCGATCGCGCTCCAGAGCGCGTGCGCTCGCGCTGCTGCTCGCGCCGGGCGGCGCGCCGGCGCGCTGCCGGCGTGCTCGCGGCGCTCGCCTTCCTCACCCGCTACAACGCGATCGCGCTCCTGCCGGCCGGGCTCGATCGCGATCCTCGCGGGCGGCACCGAGACGCCAGGCCCGCGGGCGCGCGGCGCTGCGCGTTCTCGATCGGGTTCGCCGTCCCGGTGGTGCCGTGGGTGCTGTTACTCGCTCGCGCACGGCGGCGCGTTCCACTTCCAGCTCCACCACAACATCGCGTACGAGGTGTTCGCGCGCTCGAAGGGGATCGCGTGGGACGACTACCAGCGGGATCTGCAGGCGCAGTTCCCCACGCTGTGGATCGGTGATCGCGCGCGATCCGGGGGCGGTGTTCGGGCGCATGGCTGGTCGAACGTGTGTCGAGCACCTGCGGCAGGACGCGGCGCAGCTGCTGGGCTGGCCGGTCGCGATCGCCGGCGCTCGTCGGGCTCGTGCTCGGTGCGCGCGGCGGGCGCTACGCCGCGTGTGGCCGGTGCTGGTCGCGGCGCGCGCTGCATCTTCCTCACGCTGGTGCCGGTGTTCTACTCCGAGCGCTACTCGCTCGCGCTGCTGCCGGTCGTACGCCGCTGCTCGCCGGCGCTCGCGTTCGCCTCGCCGCGGTTCGCGCCTTCGGCCTCGGCGCGGGTCGCAGACGTGGCTCAAGCCGTCGCTCGCGGTCGTGCCGCTCGCGGCTGCTCGCTCGCGGCGAGCGCAGGATGCAGGCGCGCGTCATCGATCAGCTCCCGGTCGAGGTGCTCGAGTGCGCGCGAGACGCTGCGCGAGCTGCGCGCGCGCCGGGCGACCGCGTGATCGCGCGCAAGGCGCACATCGCGTACCACGGCGGCGTCGAGGCCGTCGGCTTCCCGTTCACGCGAACGGCCTCGACCACGCTCGCGAGCTACGCACGCGCAGACGAAGCGCGCTGGCTCTACTTCTCGTGGCCCGAGGCCGAGACGCGCCCGCAGTTCTAGCTACCTGCTCGACACCACCGCCGTCGTGCCCGGGCTCACGCCGCGCCGCGGTCACCGAGCCGCACCCGGCGGTGCTCTACGAGATCGGCCCCGACTTCGGGCGCGTGCCCGCGTGGTTCTCGAACGACACGCTGCGGGCGTGGCACGACACGCACTGCGGCGCTGCTCATCGACGGCACCGACGCCAAGCTGCTCGCGCGACTGGGCGCGCCTTTCGTATCAGCTCGGACGCCTCACCGAGGCGCGCGACGCGCTGTACCAGGCCGCGAAGCTGGCGCCAGATCGGCCTGAAGTGTTCCTGCTGCTCGGGCGCACGTTGATCGAGCTGGGCGACCGCGTCCGCGGCCGAGGCCACGTTCGCGCGCGCCGAGATCCTCGACCCGACGAGCGCCGAGGCCCGCATCGGCCGCGGCCTCGCGGCCGACATTCAGAGCCGCTCCGCCGAGGCGGCACAGCTGCGGCGTCCGCATGATTGCGGCCACCCTGAACCCGCGTATTCTCGAACCGCATGATCGAGCTGTACCAGAGTCTGGGCGACACGGCCGCCGCCGACGAGGCACGTCGCGCGCTGTCCCGCGTGCGCGGTGACGCAGGAGGACGCCCGTGACGCGCGCGCGTGCATGCGGCCTGCGCGACTCGCGTGGCTCGCCTTGGCGCTCGCCGGCTGCGGCCCGCCGCCCGCGCCGGGCGCCCACGGGCACGAGATCAGCATCGCCGCCGCACCCGCCGACGACAAGAAACGCTGGGGCTGTGGCATCTCGACGAGCCGGCCGGGATCCGCGTGCTCGGGCTCGGCGAGATGCACCCTCGAAGGCAAGGCGGGCCGCGCAACGCGCGGCGACTTCGGCCGGTTCGGCAACTGCGCGACGTGTTTCTCGAGCGACATCGACTCGTTCGTGTGGTTCGACTACACCGACGCGCTGTCGATCGGACCGCCGTGGACGATCGAGGCGTGGGTATACCCGGACGACTACAGCGTGTACGAGGCGTCGTGCATCGTCGCGCGATGGACGCCGAACGCGAACGAGCAGAGCTGGTTCCTCGGTCTCGTCGGCGAGCGCCGGCCGATGCGCCGAAGTCCGTGCAGCAGCGCTTCCGGGGCGCTCGTCGATTTGGTCGGACAGAGTCCGGTCGGGACGATGTTCTTCGCCAGCGCAGCCCAATACCGCGAGCGAGCCGCGCGCCTACTTCTCCACCCAGATCGTCGAGACCGGGCGCTGGACGCACGTCGCGGTGACGTACGACGGCGACGTCGTGAGCCTCTACGTGGACGGGCGGCTCGACGCCCAGTACACGAACACCGGCGGCATCCGTGCGACGCAGGCGCCGCTCGTGTTCGGCAACTACATCGACCCGGACGACCTCACCGACTTCCAGGGCTCGCTGCGCGTGCAGCCGAACACGACCACGCCCCGCTCTACGCCTTCGAGGCCGGATCGACGAGGTGCGGTTGTCGCGCGTCGTGCGCGGCCAGCACGCGACGGGGTCGCCGTGAGCACGACCGGCTGGCGGGAGGGATTGCCCGGCGCGAAGCGGGAGGCTCGACGCCGATCGGCCACCTACGATCGCGGGCGTCAGAAGCTCGATCCACCCGCTTCGAGGAGGACCCCGATCATGAGCGCAGCGATCTCTCCCATCGACACGAGCGCGGTCGCGCCGCGCCCCGCATGGAATGCCGTGCTCCACCGTGACGCCCGCTACGACGGGCGCTTCGTCTACGCCGTCACCACGACCGGCGTGTACTGCCGGCCGTCGTGCGCGTCGCGCCGGCCGCGTCGAGACCACGTCGAGTTCTTCGCCGACGCCGCGGCCGCCGAGTCGGCGGGATACCGCGGTGTCTCAAGTGCGGGCCGCTCGGCGCGTCGCGGGACACCGCCGTCGCCGTGCGGCGCGCGCGCGCTCCTCGACGAGGCCGCCGACGGACCGCCGACGCTGATCGAGCTGTCGCGGCGCCTGGAGACGACGCCGGCGCGGATCACGCGCAGCTTCCGGCGCGCGTTCGGAATGACCCAAGCAGTACGCCGCGCAGCGACGCGCCGAGCGCCTCAAGTCCGCGCTGCGAGCTGGACACCCCGTGCTCGAGGCCGCATTCGAGTCCGGCTTCGGGGCCGCGAGCCGCGCGTACGCCGCCGCCGAGCGAACCCTCGGCATGACGCCTTCGACGTACCGCCGCGGCGGCGAAGGCGTGCGCATCCCGCTACGCCCTCGCGCGGAGCGGCGACGATCAGGTGCTGGTGGCGTTCACCGAACGTGGTGTGTGCGCCGTGAGCCTCGGGAACGACGCCGGCGCGTTGCGCGCCGCACTGAGAGAAGAGTTCCCCAACGCGACCATCGAGGCCCGCAGGGGCGTCGGCGCGGCGCGTCGTGGACGAAGTCGTGCGGCGCCTACGCGGCGAGCGGCTCCGCATGGCGTATCCCCGTCGACCTCCAGGGCACGGCCTTCGAGCTGAACGTGTGGCAGCGCAGCTGACGCGCATCCGCGCGCTGGCGCAACGCGTTCGTACGAGAGGTCGCGCGCCGGCTCGGGAAGCCAAGCGCGGCGCGCGCCGTGGCGAGCGCCTGCGCACGCAATCGCCCTGGCACTCCTCGTGCCTTGTCATCGCGTCGTGCGGGCCGGCGGCGCGTCCGGCGGCTATCGCTGGGGCCCCGAGCGCAAGCGAAAGCTGTTGGAGCGCGAGCGCGCGTAGGGCTCGTTCTCGTGTCGACGACGTTGACGAACTGAACGTGTCGTCAACAGCAACTGTCCCCGGGGACAGTTGGGACATACTGGCACGTGCCGTGCGGGCTGTTGCTGGGAATAGTCAGACCGTTCCCGAGGCTAGATCGCGACATTCTGGCCCAACAGGCCGTGCGGCCTGTTGCTGCGATCATCGATCGCTCCCGAGGGCAATTGATCCGCGGCATGCTGGCCAACAGGCTGTGCGGCCTGTTGCCGAACACGTAAATCCCCGGGGCAAGTTGCCTGCAATTGAGACGCGATTATCCGCCCGCCCCCGCCATGGGGGCCCCGTGCCGCACGCCGCAGCAGTTGCTCTCTTCTTATCAGGGCTCTTTCTATCAGAAGTTTTCTTATCAGGGCCTTTTCTATCAGACGCTTTCCTATCAGAACCCACGACGCCCACGACCCACCGAGAGATCATCGTCAGGCTCACGGACTCCGCCCCCAAGCTCGAATCGCACGTGAGCACCTCGCGATTCGCGACACCAGGCCTGCATCTCCGTCGCGCTTTCACTGAAAATCTCCCCACACGCCCCACCTCGACTTCACGTCAGTATCACTTCGAGCTCGACCCCGACCGCGTGTATCTCCTCGAGGCCGCCGCACTCGCTCGCCGCCGAGCAAGCGCTCCCCGAGATCTCGCCAACGATCCCGATGTCCTCTGGGCGGAGCGAAACGTACCGCGCGAGCCGGCACTCGATCATTTCGCCGAAAGGTTCTCGAGCACCTCGACGGCCAAGACCGGCCCTGGCCCGACGAGCCGCTGCTGCGCGACACGCGGCAATGGGGCCTCGCCAACGCCGGGCGCGGCGGGCGTCTACGGCGGCGTCGCCGGCGCCGACGTGCATGCGCTCGAGGCGTGGTCGCGATCGACGGGCTCCGCGTCGCTCCGGCTCGCCATTGCGGACACCGGGATCGATCCCAACCATCCCGAGCTGCGAAGCGACGCTCGCCTCGGGCACGCGCATCGAGCTCGGCATCAACGTCACGGCGATCCGAGCCCGTCGTTCGCCGACTCCTTCGGGCACGGCACGGCGGTGGTGGGCGTGATGGCGGCGCGGACCGGCGAGGGCGCGCACTTCGACTCGCTCGGCATCGCGGGCGTGTGCGGCGGCGACGGCGGCGCGAACCCGGGCTGCCGCATCGTGCCCGATCAAGATCACGCCCGGGCACTCGGGCTCGGCGATCGGCGTTCGACATCGCGCGCGCCATCGTGTACGCGGCCGACGTGGGGCGCGCGCGCGTCAACCTGTCGTTCACGGGTCGGCGGTCCGAGCCGGCTCGAGCGCGAGGCGCTCGGCATACGCCCTCGCGCGCGGCTGCGTCGTGGTGGCGGCGGCGGGCAACCGCGCGCGTCGACCCAGCCGCGCATGCCGCAGTATCCGGCGGCGTACGCGGCGGACGGCCTGTGCCTCCAGGTCGGCGCGAGCGACTCGTGGGACCGGCGCGCGCGTGTTCTCGTCGTACGGTCCGGGGCTCGACGTCGTGGCGCCCGGCCTCGACGTGTGGACGACGTTCGCATGACGTACCCGAGCGCCGCGAGCGCCTCGTACCCGGGCTATGTCGCGGGATCGGGCACCTCGTTCGCGGCGCCGTTCGTGACCGGCACGGTCGGGCTGCTCGCGGCGCTGCGGCCGGAGCTGATCGACGCCGACTACCAACATCTGATCCGCGACACCGCGCGACGACGTCGGCGCGCCCGGCGTGGACGACGAGACCGGGCGCGGGACGCGCTCGACGCCGCCGCCGCGCTGCGCGCGGTCGCGCCCGGCATCGGCATCTGGCACGACGAGGTGGCGCCCGACGCGTGGAGCGAGATCGCCGAGGACACGCTCGTGGTCGGCGAGCCGGGACCCGGCGCGCTCACACCGCCCGCCCATGGCCGCGGGCGCGGCTCGATCGAAGTACGCGCCACGGTCACGGTGCCCGACTCGTTCGGCGATTCCGGTCGCGGTGTGGCCGCGCGTCGGCGGGACGATGTGCGTGCGCGGTGACTTCCGGCTGCCGTATTTCGTACCTCGATGCCGACGTGATGCGATCGCGTCCCGCGACGTTTCACGCTGCGCGGCTACGTCTACCGCGCGCCGACGGACTCGACGGAGTCGGAGTGGGTCGACCTGCCGCTGCCCGTGGACCAGGCGCGCTTCGGCTTCACCGTCATCGGTCGCGCTCGCGGCGCGCACCGATGCTCCACGCGCCTCGCCCGTGCCGCGTCTCCGTCGCGCGCCCCAATCCGTTCACACGCTTCGTGCGCATCGACGGCGCCGCGGGCGAGGCTCTGAACGTGTCTCGATGCGACCGGCCGCTGCGTGCGCCGGCTCGCACGCGATGGTAGCGTCGGCGCCGTCACATGGGATGGTCGAGACGACGCGGGCCGCGTCGTGTCGCCGGGTCTCTACTGGATCCGCGCCGCGCGCGACGCGCGCCGCGCTGCGGGTCACTCAAAGGGAAGTAGCGATGCGACGCGCGATGCTGGGCGCCTGCGATGATTCACTGATCGCCGGCTGCGGCGGCGCGCCGCGCGAGGCGCCGGAGTGGGCCAGCGTTCGCGAGCTGACGCCGGGTTTCCTGCTCGGCCTCGAGGCTCGCGATCCCGCGGTCGCCGCCGACGGGCACGGCCGCGTCGCGATCACGTACGTCACGCGCGACTCGACCGGCCGCGACCTGTGGCTCACGGTCTCGTCCGACAGCGGCGCGACGTTCTCGCCGCCGGTGCGCGTCAACCGCACGCGCGGCCACGTCGCGTCGTTTCGAAGGCCGCCCGCTGCCGGTGTTCGGGCCCGGCGGCGCGCTGGCGCTGGCGTGGGCGGAGCGCCGCGCCGACACCAGCCGCGCGGTCGATGTGCTCGTGCGCGTGAGCGGCGACGGCGGTCGCTCGCTCGGCCCCGCGGCGACCGTGAACGACGACGCCGGCGGTCCGCCGGCCGGCGTCTCACGGGGCGGCAGCGCGCGGAGTGGCGTCGCACGCACGACCCGTCCGCGTTCCACGGCTTTCCGGCGCTCGCCTACTTGCCGGACGGCGGGCTCTTCTCGGCGTGGCTCGATCGAGCGCCACGCGCTTCGCGGCGAAGCGAGCCGCCGACGATCCGAGCTCGTACACCGCGGTGAGCCGCGACGGCGGGCGACGTGGGGACCGAACGCGATGCTGATCGGACAGCGCCTGCACGTGTTGCCGGCCGACCGCGACGGGCGATGCGCGCGGGCGGCTCGTGCTCGCGTACCGCGACGGTCACGGCTTCCTGCGCGATCCCGCGCTCGCCGTGTCGCTCGACGGCGGCCGCTCGTTCGCTCGCGACACCGTGCTGTGGCCGGACCGGTGGCGGCTCGAGGCGTGTCCCGATCAGGGTCCGGCGATCGCGTGGAGCCGTCCCGACGGCGGGCCGTATCTGTGGTACACGGGCGCGTCGCCGGCCGGCGTGTACGTCATGCCATGGCGCGACGACGGCCGCGCCGCCGGACTCAGGCGCGCGCTCACCGACGACATCGTCACCGCCAAGAGCCCGCGCGTCGCGTCGCTCGGCGACGCCTCGCTGATCGGCGTCGAACGCCGTTCCGGTGCGCGACTCGACGCACCGCGCTTCGCTGCTGCGACACTCGACGCCGACGGCACGCTGGCCCCGTGGCTCTTCCTCGGCGCCGACGCGCGCTCGGGCTGGCTCGCCGGCGTCGACGCGCGCGCGCGCTGGCATGCTGGATCGAGCAGGAAGGCGATCGCCTCCGGGTGCGCGTCGCGCGAATCGAGCGCCTGGCGGCGCGCGTGACGTTCCCGCGCGCGCTCGCCCTCGCCGCGCGGACATCACTCCGATCGGGACGCCTCCGCATGAGCCACGGCACGCCACTTTCTGCAGGAATTTGTGATCGTGGCCGGGCTGGCGCTGGCGATCAGCCTGCTGTTCCGCCGCCTCCGAGCCCCGCCGTCACCGGCTTCCTCCTCACCGGCGTGCTCATCGGGCCCGGCGGGTTCGGCCTGGTGAGCGACGTCGAGGTCGATGCGCGCGCTCGCCGAGTTCGGCGTCGTGCTGCTGATGTTCGCCGTCGGCCTCGAGTTCTCGCTCGCCGACCTGCGCGCGGTCGGCGCGCGCTCGCTCGCCACCGGCGTGCTGCAGATCGTGCTCACCGCGGCGCTGGTCACCCCGATCCTGCTCGCGACCGGCGCACACCCCGCGCGGGCGTTGTTCTTCGCGTTGCTCTTGTCCCTGTCGAGCACCGCGCTCGTGTTCAAGCTGCTCACCGAGCGCGGCGAGCTGCAGTCGCCACACGGGCGGCTCACCGCGGTCGTGTTGCTGCTGCAGGACGTGGCGCTCGTGCCGATCGCCCTGCTGACGCCGGTGCTCGGCTCGTGGGCGGGCGGCACGCTGTCGTTCACGATCGGCCGCGCCGAGGTGCTGCGCGCGGTGCTCGTCACCGCGGTCACCGCGATCGCGTTGGTCGTCGCGTGGCGAACCCTGCCGTGGCTCGTCCAACGCGCCTCGCGCACGCGCTCGCGCGAGACGTTCCTCGCCGCGGTCGTGTTCGTCGTCGCCGCGGCCGCCTACCTCGGCGAGCGCGCCGGGCTGTCGGTCGCGATCGGCGCGTTCCTCGCCGGGCTCATGCTCGCCGGCTCCGAGACCAGCTCGCAGATCGCCGCCGACGTGCTGCCGTTCCGCGACACGCTGTCGAGCGTGTTCTTCATCTCGATCGGCATGCTGTTCGTCCCGCACGACGTGATGCAGACCCCCGGACTGGTCGTGGCGGCGACGCTCGGGCTCGTGGGCATCAAGCTGCTCGCGACCACGGCCGCGGCGCGACTGTCGGGCATCGCGTGGCCGATCGCGATTGCGTCCGCCTTCGCCCTCGCGCACGTCGGCGAGTTCTCGTTCGTGCTCGTGCGGATCGGCAGCGAGGCGGGACTCGTGCCCGAGGCGTGGGTGCAGGTGTTCCTGGCCGGCGCGTTGTTCTCGATCGTGTTCGTGCCGTGGTTCATCGCGCGGGGCCCTGGCTGGGGCATGCGATCGACGAGCGGTTCCACCTGTCGCGCGCGCGCGCACGAGCCCGGGAGAAGCGCGACGTCGCGAGGCCGAGGCGGCCGGACGCAGCGGCCACGTCGTCATCGCCGGCTTCGGGCTCAACGGGCGCAACGTCGCGCGCGTGCTGCGCGCGGTGCGCATCCCGCACCTGGTGCTCGATCAGGGCGCCGACAAGATCGCGGCGTGCGAGGCGCTCGGCAGCGACGCGCTGCTCGGCAACGCGACGCCAGGTCGAGATCCTCCACCGCGCCGGCATCGAGCGACGCGCGAGCGTTCGTCGTCGCGCTGTCGGACCCGATCGGCACGCGCCACGCCACGCGCCTCGCGCGCTCGCTCAGCCGTTCGCTGTTCATCGTCGTGCGCACGCGCTACGTCCACGAGATGGACGGGTTCTACGAGTCGGGCGCGAACCTGGTCATCCCGGAGGAGTTCGAGACCTCGATCGAGATCTTCACCGCCGTGCTGCGCCAGTTCCATGTGCCGAACAACATCATCGACGCACAGATCGGCTTGCTGCGGCGCGAGCGCTACTCGATCCTGCGCGGCCGCAAGCTGCCGGGCACGGTCGTCGAGCAGCTCGACCAGCATCCTCGCCGAGGGCACGACCGAGACCGTGCGTGATCCTGCAGCACTCGCCGGCGGTCGGGCGCACGCTGCGCGATCTGATGCTCGATCCCTCCGACAGCGGGCTGCGCATCGTCGCCGTCGTGCGCGGCGGCCACGCCGATGACGGCACTCGGCCCCGAGTTCCGCATCGATGCCGGCGACACGCTCGTCCTGACCGGCGCGCACCGCGAGATCGACGACGCCCTCGACCGCCTCGCACCACCCGAACCCGTCGAGATGGAGATCGAGCCCTGAAGCTCGACGCCGCGCACTACGACGCCGTGCTCGCCGACTTCGACGCCGCCATCCGCGAGTTCCTGCCACCGCTCGCCGGCGACCCGGCGCTGTGGACGCGCGCACGCCCCGGGACATGGAGCGCCGGGCAACACGCCGAGCACGTCGCGGTCGTGCTCGGGGACACCGCCGCGTCGCTCGAGCAGAACCTCGCCTCGCTCCGTGCTCGCACGCTCCGCCCAAACCCTGGCGCGATCCCCTGCAGGCGTTGTGGGTCGCAATCGCCGTCGAGCGCGGGAAGCTGCCGCGCGGCGGCAAGACGCCCCAGCGTCTCGAGGCGACGCCAGCGCCCGATCGCACCGCCGTCCTCGCCCGCATCCCCGCGAAGCCGCGCGCATCCGCGCCATCGGCAACCCGCTCGAACCCGCGCAGCGCGATCGCCTGTGGATCCCGAACCCCTTCGTCACCTTCGGATGGCACTACACGTTCACCGAGATCCTGCGCGTCCAAGCCGTACACACGCGGCACCACGGGAGGCAAATCGAGGAGCTGCGCGCGTAGTTAGACCCCGCGTAGTACCGGGCGGGTTCGGGAGTAAGGACCGGGTTCAGAGCATGGAGCCGGGCGGGGCAGATAGCTCTCGTTGGCTCGCTTCGCCTGTCGCCGCCCTCCTGGCGGCGAGGCGGCTGCGACTCGCGACGCTCCGGACATCCCTGTCCTCCGCTGCTCGCGCGCGCTCGCCAACGAGACTATCTGCCCCGCCCGGGCTCCGCGCTCTGAACCCTGCGCCGCGTGACTCGCTGCCCACGTTTCGGGTGGCTTCTGCAACTCCGCAGTGCACACCGCGCACCAAATGAACGAGGCGCCCGAAAGCTCGAGCGCCTCGTGATTCGGACCCGGTCGAAGGCGATCAGTCGTCGCGACCGTGCCCCCGTCCGTTGCCGTTCCCGTGACCATTTCCATGGCCCGGGTGCTTGTCGACGACCACGACCGTGTTCTTCGCCACGACCGGACCGTACGGGTGGTGCTTCCAGTGCTTGCGCGGAACGTAGAGCACCGCGCGCGGCACCCTGCGAACGTCGATGACCGTGAACGGGCCCCGGGCGCCGCGACCCCGGTACCAGTAGTTGTTCGAGTACACGAACCAATACTGGCCGTAGCGGAAGCAATCACCCCGCGAGCGCCACGCGTCATCGTCGACGACGTACACCATTGACTGCGACGCCAGCACGCAATGCGGCTCGGCCTGCACCGCGATGACCGGCGGTGGTGGCGCGTTCGTGATGCCGATCTGGAATCCGTAATACGTCGAGGCGTGCGCGGCGGTGGTGAGAACCAGCGCGAACGCTCCGGTGAACAAGCCCATGACAAGTCGCTTCATGATTCCTCCCTGCCTCCGGACACACGGACTCCGGCGGCACCGTTGGACTGGGAGAGCTACTGCAGGCGCCGTGCCGGGAGGATTGGGTGGACTGACCCGGAGCGCAAGCTCGCAAGTCCATGAAGAAAGGGGTGGCGTGCAAGGCGCGCGGTCGCGCCGTGCAGGTCGAGCGCGCAATCCGGCGCGCTCGTCGTGGCATCCGCCGCACAGGTGTCGCCGATCCGTTGCTGCCCGCTCGAAACGCGTGCTAGTCTGCAACGATTCGATCGCAACTCCACGCGGTCACTTGTACATTTTCCTCCCCCTACGGCACGAGGCCTCGTGACGATTCAAACTCCGGCTTCCGATCTCAAGGCCGTCGAGACCCTCAGGGTCGCCCGCGAGCGCATCCTCGCCGAGCTGCGCAAGGTGATCGTCGGGCAGGACGCGGTGATCGATCAGCTTCTGACCGCGCTGTTCGCGAACGGCCACGTTTTGCTCGTCGGCGTTCCGGGCCTCGCCAAGACGCTGCTCATCTCGAGCCTGGCGCGCGTGCTCGATCTCAAGTTCAACCGCATCCAGTTCACGCCCGACTTGATGCCGAGCGACATCACCGGCACCGACGTGATCGAGGAAGACCAGGCCACCGGGCGGCGCACCTTCCGCTTCATCCAGGGGCCGGTGTTCGCGAACATCGTGCTGGCCGACGAGATCAACCGCACGCCGCCCAAGACGCAGGCCGCGCTGCTCCAGGCGATGCAGGAGAAGGAAGTCACCGCCGGTGGCGAGACGTACCGGCTCGAGCTGCCGTTCTTCGTGCTCGCGACCCAGAACCCGATCGAGCTCGAGGGCACCTACCCGCTGCCCGAGGCGCAGCTCGACCGCTTCATGTTCAACATCTTGGTCGACTATCCGAGCCGCGAGGAAGAGGAGAAGATCGTCGCCACGACGACGTCCGCCTACGAGGCGCGGCTCGAGCGCGTGATGTCGGGTCCGGAGATCGTCGAGCTGCAGAGGCTCGTGCGCCGCGTCCCGGTGGCGGACCACGTCATCCGCTACGCGGTGCGGCTCGCGCGCGCGACCCGCGTGGGCGCGGCGGCGCAGGACGGCTCGCCCGAGTTCGTGAAGCAGTGGGTCACGTGGGGCGCGGGACCGCGCGCCTCGCAGTACCTCGTGCTCGGGGCCAAGACCCGCGCCGTGCTGCTCGGTCGGTACGCGCCCGGCATCGAGGACGTGCGGGCGGTGGCGAAGTCGGTGCTGCGTCACCGCATCGTGACGAACTTCACCGCCGAGGCCGAAGGCGTGCGTCCCGAGCGCATCATCGAGGATCTGCTCAAGAGCGTCCCGAGCGAGTGAGCGCATGACGACCGGCGTCTCGTCGAGCCCTTCGGTCGAGCTCAAACGTCAGATCGGCCTGTACGCCGCCACGGCGATCACGGTCGGCAACATCATCGGCTCGGGCATCTTCCGCTCGCCCCACTCCGTCGCGCAGGACCTGACGACGTTGCCGCTCGTCCTCCTGGCGTGGGTCGTCGGCGGCGTGTTGTCTCCTGTGCGGCTCGCTCGTGCTCGCCGAGATGGCGGTCGCGCACCCGCGCACGGGCGGGCTGTACGTGTTCATCCGCGAGGCGTTCGGCGACGCGTGGGCGTTCGTGTTCGGCTGGGCCAACCTGTGGGTCATCAAGCCGACGGTCATCGCGTCGATCACGAGCGTGTTCGCACTCTACTTCTGCGAGGCGATGCACCTGCCGAAGGGCGCCGAGCTGCCGGTCGGCGTCTTCGCGATCGTGCTGCTGACGCTCATCAACAGCATGGGCGTGAAGGAAGGCGCGGGCACCCAGTCGCTGTTCACGACGCTCAAGGTGATCGGCATCGCCGCGCTGTGCGTCGCCGCGTTCACGCTGACGTCGACGCATCCGCACGGTGTCGCGCCGCCGCCGGTCGAGCACGCCACCAAGCCGCTGATGATCGCGTTCGTCGTCGCGATGATCCCGATCCTGTTCGCCTACGACGGCTGGACCGACTCGACCTACGTCGCCGGCGAGATCGTGAACCCTAAGCGTACGATGCCGATCGCGATCATCGGCGGCACCGTGCTGGTGATCGCGACCTACGTGCTCACGAACCTGGCGTACTACCGCGTCCTGTCGCCGGGCGAGATCGCCTCGTACGAGGCGGTCGGCTCCGAGACGATCGGGCGGCTGCTCGGCGACTGGGGGCGGCACGCGCTCGCGGTGCTGGTCGCGATCTCGACCTTCGGCACCACGAACGGCGCGATCTTGACCGGCCCGCGCGTGACCCAGGCGATGGCCGCCGACGGCTTGCTGTGGAAACCTCTCGCGCGCCTCGACCCGAGGCGCGGCACGCCGACGACGGCGCTGTGGATCCAGGCCGCGCTGTCGTGCGTGTGGCTGTGGGCCGCGGGCAGCTTCGAGGACGTGTCGGGCTGGTTCGTCACGACGTCGTGGCTGTTCTACGCGCTCGTCACCGCGGCGCTGTTCCTGCCAGCGCGCGCGAGAGCGGGCGACGGGTCAGTCGATGTCCGACTACCGTACGCCGCTCTACCCGCTGCCCGCGCTGTTGTTCGTGCTGGCGACCGCCGGGATCATCATCAGCGACCTGACCTCGAGCGGCATTCGCGCCGCCGCGGGCGTCGCCATCGCGGCGCTCGGGCTGCCGGTGTTCCTGCTGTGGAAGCGGCGGCGTGCCGCTTGGGGACGATGCCGTGAGCGAACCGACCTACTATCGCGACGCCCCGGCTGTACGACATGATGTATTCCGATTTCCGCACCGACATCGCCTTCCACATCGCCGAGGCGCGCGGGCTGCAGGGACCGGTCCTCGAGGTGTGCTGCGGCAACGGCCGCCTCCTCGTCCCCCTGCGCGAGGCCGGGCTCGATGTCGAAGGGCTCGATCTCGACGAATCGATGCTCGCCGACGCCCGGCGGAAGCTCGAGGCGAAGGGGCTCGAGACCGCGCTCCACGCCGCCGACATGCGCGACTTCACGCTACCGCGGCGCTACGGCTACGTGTTCATCCCGTTCAACAGTTTCCTCCACAACCTCACGCAGGAGGATCAGCTCCGCACGCTGCGCCGCTGTCGCGAGCACCTCGCCCCAGACGGCATGCTGACGGTGATGATCTTCCATCCCAGCGCGACGAAGCTCGCGACCTTCCGACGGCGTTCCCAGCTCATGAAGGAGCTCGGCTCGCCCGACGGCGGCGGGCGGATGCGCGTCTGGGACGGGATCCGGCCCAACCGCGTCGAGCAGATCAACAACGTCGAGCGGCGCGTCGAGCGTCTCGACGACAGTGGCAATCTTCCCGAGACGCATCGCCTCGAGTTCCAGCTGCGCTACATCTACAAGCCCGAGATGGAGCTGCTGCTGCGGGTCGCGGGCTTCGGACGCTGGGACGCGTTCACGCCGTTCGCGAGCTACAAGGGGCAGGCGTACGAAGCGCCGCGCGCGCCGAGGACGGGGGCATCATCGCGTGGCACGCATGGCCGACGTGATGTCGATCGCGCTGCCGCAGGTGTACGACGACCCCGAGCGCTACGACCTCGTCTTCGAATCGCTCGACTTCGACATACCGTTCTGGCTCGAGGTCGCGCGCGATGCGGGCGGACCGGTGCTCGATCTGGGCTGCGGCACCGGCCGCGTGTTGCTCCGGCTGCTCGAGGCTGGTGGCGACGTCGACGGCGTCGATCTCCACCCGGCGATGCTCGAACGGCTGCGCGCGAAGGCGGCGGCCAAGGGCTGGGCGCCGCTTCTCGTCGCGGCCCGACATGCGCGATTTCACCATGCCGCGGCGCTACCGCCGCGTGATCTGCCCGTTCAACGCGTTCGCCCACGTCGAGACCACCGAGGCGCAGCTCGCCACGCTCGCGTGCGTGCGCCAGCACCTCGAGCCCGACGGCGCATTCGTCGTGTTCATGTCCTGCCCGGGACACCGGTACTGGTCGAGCCCGACACGGATCCGGTGCTGGAGCTGGAGACGCGCGGCGACGACCCGGGCGGCGGATTCAGATTTGGGATCAGCGCACCAAGGATCCGGTCGCGCAGCGTCAGCACTCGATCGTCGAATACCGCGAGCTGGACCAGGCCGATCGCGCGTCATCGGCTCGTCGCGGTTCGAGACGTCGGTGCGCTGGGTCTACCGCTACGAGCTGGAACTGCTGTTCCGGCTCGCGGGCTTGCGCGCTGGGAGATCTTCGGCGGCTTCGGCCGGGAGCCGCTCCACGCGAGACGATCAGTCGATGATCGCGTGGGCGTGGGAGGTTGAGCTCGACCCCCGGCATCGCGCGCGGCGGATCCGAAGGACGCACGTTCCTCGACCGCCGCCGTCGTCGCCCGCCTCGCGCATCTCGACGTGCGCGCGCGGCTCGTCGTCGAGGGCTTCATCGCCGGCATGCACCGCTCGCCGTTTCACGGCTTCAGCGTCGAGTTCGCCGAGCACCGCCCGTACATGCCGGGCGATCCGCTCAAGAACCTGGACTGGAAGGTGTGGGCGCGCAGCGACCGCTACCTCATCAAGCAGTACACCGAGGAGACGAACCTCCGCTGCCACCTGCTGCTCGACCTGTCGCGGCTCGATGGCGTTCCGCTCGCCGCGCGCCGCGATGAGCAAGCTCGAGTACGCGCAGTCGCTGGCGGCGGCGCTCGCCTACCTGATGCTCCACCAGCAGGACGCGGTCGGGCGCGATGCTGTTCGCCGACCGGCCGCTCCGCTACGTGCCGCCGCGCGCGGTGCGCTCCGCACCTCGACGTGCTGCTCGAAGACGCTCAGCGGCGGTCGAGCCGCAGGGCAGCACGCGGCTCGGGCCCGGTGCTCCACGAGCTGGCCGAGCGCATCAAGCGGCGCGGGCTGGTCGTGCTGTTCTCGGATCTCATGGACAAGCCCGCCGAGGTGCTGTCGGACTCCAGCACTTCCGCCACCGCAACCACGAGGTGATCGTGTTCCACATCCTCGACCCCGACGAGGTCGAGTTCCCGTACACGGACACGGCGACGTTCGTGGATCTCGAGAGCGGCGACGCGCCTGACGACCGAGCCGTGGGAGATCGCGCAGCGCTACCGCGAGCGGCTCGAGGCGTGGACGCGACTTCTACCGCGCGCAACTGCCGCGAGCGCCGCATCGACTACGTGCGCGCTCGACACGCGCACGCCGTTCGATCGCGCGCTGCTCGCCTACCTCGAGAAGCGGGCGAGGCTGCTGTGATCCTGCGCCTCGCGGCGGCCGCGTGCGCTGCTGCCTCGGCGCGGCGGTGCTGCTGGCAGTACCTCGTCGAGGTCGGCAAGCGTCGCCGTGGTCCAATCTGGCGGCGCGCCAGTTGCGCGCGATGAAGGAGCGCACCGAGGCGCCGTCGCGCTGCGAGCCGATGACGATCGCCGAGATGGCGGCGCTGCCGCGCGATCGTCCGGTCGGCGAGTACGCGGCGGTCGAGCGCCGCGGCGTCGCGGTCGAGGGCTACGTTCGAGCGGATGTTGCGCGCGACCGACGGCGACATCCACCTGGACGTCGCGCTGCGATCGGTCCCGCACCATGAGCTGGTGCCGTACCTCGTGCGATGGAGTCGATCCGCACTGGCTGCGCGCGGTTCTCCGAACTGGCGCTTCGAGACGGCTGGTCGAGCGCCTCCACCCGTACTAGCGGCGGCGAGGCGTCGTGGGACTCGGCTCCGGCCCGCGTCGCGCCTGCGCGGCTGGCTGATGTACGACTACCCGTACGAGGGCTCGCCGCCGGTGCCGGATCTCCGCCGCACCTGGCGCAGTGGGAAGTGCACCCCGTGACGCGGCATCGAGGTGTGGGACGAGCGCGCGCCGCGTTCGTCGAGGTGCCGCGGTGAGCTTCCTCAACCCGCTGTTCCTGTTCGGGCTGCTCGCGGCCGCGATCCCGATCATCATCCATCTGTTCACGCGGCGGCGGCCGCGTGAGATCCGTTCTCGTCGCTCGAGTTCCTCACCGAGGTCAACCAGAGCGAGATCCGCCGCCTGCGCATCAAGCAATGGCTGTTGCTGCTGCTGCGCACTCTCGCCGTCACCGCCATCGCGCTGGCGATGGCGCGGCCCGCACTCGGGGCGCGCTCGGACCGCAGAGCGCGGCGTCGACCACCGTCGTCGTGCTGGTCGACCGCAGCGCCAGCATGGGCGCCGCGGCGCCGACCGGCACGGAAAGCGGGAGGCGCGACCCTGCTCGGCGAAGCGCGCCGCGTCGTCGAGGACGTGCTCGCCACGCTGGGCGCTCAGGACGAGCTGCTGCTGGTGCCGTACGACCAATCCCCGAGCCGACGACGCAACGGCCGAGCGCCGACATCGGCCGACTCCGCACCGCGGCGCAGAACCTGTCGGTGAGTGCTCGCACCACGGACCACCGCCGCGCACTCGAGTTCGCCGCCGACGCGCTCGCGCGCTCGCACGCGCTGAACCGCGAGCTGTTCTGGATCACGGACCTACAATCGGTCGGCTGGACGAGCACCGGTCCGTTCGCCGCCGCGACCGCGCGCATCCCCGAGGGTCCGTGGGCGCAGTCGCGCGTCTACCGTCGTGCCGCTGGTGCCGCGGAGCCGGGCGAACGTGTGCGCTGGCCGACGCGTCGCTCACGCCGACGCGAGGCCGAGGTGGCGCTGTCGGTGACGTCGCGCTCGTTCGGCGCACCCCGGCGATCTGGCCGTCGAGGCCCGCAGATTAGCGGCCCCGAGGCGCTGGGCCGCGGCTTCCTCAACGTGCCCGAGCGCGGCGGGCGTCGGCGCTGCTCCCGCTCGCGCACGTTCCCGAGCAGGGCGGCGTCGTCACGATCCCCGACGACGCGCTGTCGGTCGACAACCGCCGGCTGTTCGCATCCGGCCGATCCGGCACGCTGCGCATCCTGATGCGCGAGGATGGTCCGCCCTCGCCGTTGCGCCTGCGCGCTCGAGGCCGGAGCACCCGCGTCGGGGCTCACGCTCGAGGCCGTCGATCCACCACCATCATGTCGCGCGCTGCCGCAGGCCGACGCGCTGGTCATCAACGACGTCACGCGGCTCGGCACCGCCGAGGTGCAGGCCGTGCTCGACTTCCATCGCTCGGGCGGCGGGATCTTCATCGTCTTCGGCGCGCGCGCAGACGCCAGGTTTTGGAACGGATCGGTGCTGCACGATCTCGGCGCCGGCAGAGCTGGGCGGGCTCGAGCAGGCGGGGGCGGGCGGCGCGTGGCGGCTGCAGCGCGCCGCGGCCGGACATCCGCGCTGACCGGCTTCCCCGCCCGGCCCGGCAGGCGATCTCCGTGGCGCAATTCCACGCCGTGCGCGCGTTCCGCCGCCGCCGCGGACGCGCATCGTGCTCGACTTCGACCGCGCGCACCCCGCGCTCATCGAGGCGCCGCGGGCGATGGTGTTCGCCGCCGGGCTGGACGCCGGCGCCTCGGACTTCCCGACCAGCGGCGCGTTCCTGCCGCTCGCGCACCAGGTCACGCGCGTGCTCGCGCGCGGCACCGCCGCCGGCTCGCTCGTGCCGGGCGATCAGTACCGCGCGCCCGCGACCACCGGCGCGTGGCGCATCGAGGACGACCAGGGCCGCGAGGTCGCGTCCGAGCTGGTCAGCGATCGGCGGCGCGAGTCGGCTCGAGTCGGCGCCGCTCGAGCGGCCCGGCCTCTACCGCGTCCTGCTCGCCGGCGCGCTCCGAAACACCTTCGCCGTCAACCCCGACGTCCGCGAATCCGACCTCGACGCCCGTTCCCGAGCGCGACATGATCGCCGCGTTCCCGGCCGGCCGCGCGCAGATCCTGCGCCCCGGCGCGAACCTGCGCGCCGCGTCCGCGAGGCGCGCTACGGTCGCGAGCTGTGGACGTGGTTCGTGGTGCTCGCGCTGCTGCTGCTCGTGATCGAGACGATCGTCGCGCGCGTCGGCGCTGACGACGCAGACGCCGGCGCCGAGCCGAGGCCGCGTAGCAGCTCGCTCGCGTTTCGCAGCATTCGAAACGGATCAGCTCCCCGCCGACCACGGTCTCTGCTTCTACTGTGCCATGAGCCCTTCCCCAAAGCTCGAGCAGGGCGCATGGTTGTGCTCCGATGAAGGGTCTTGTCGTGGTGTTAGCAGCGCCTGCACTCGCCGTCTCCATTGCTCTTGCGACGCCCCAGCCTCGCGGACACGTGTGGGCGCGAGACAATCAGACTCGATCCATCGCAATCGAACGCGTTTTCAGGGCTTCTCTTGGGAGAGGGCTGGGCCAGACGTTCGTTGCCGATGACACGCTCATCCGCTCCGTCGTCCTGTGGCGCATCGCTGGCGAGGACACGAACTACGTCGGTATGCGCCTGTTTGTCTACGAGACGGATTCCTCTTCGGTTTATCCGAGCGGTGTTGTCCCTAACCCAAATCGCCGTGTGCTGAACGGCAAGACCGTGGTTGTCCCGTTTGGAGACGGTGTACACCCGTAGAGTTCAAGTGGGATTTCGACCCGCCATTGGCGCTGCCGCACCGCAGGACGTTCGCGTTCTTTGTGTTTCAAGATCCTTGCGGGCTCCGCATACCTCGACGATGCTCACTCTCTACCAGCGCCCTGGGTATCCCTCCGGCGACGCCTGGGCAACGGGCCGTAGCGATTGCTCGGGTGCCATTCACTCGGTAGGAGTACCCGGACAGCGACGTCATCTTTCAGATCGAGTTCTGCCACGACGGGCTGACTCACGCCCGCAGGACGAGCTGGGGCCGCCTCAAGACAACCTATCGCTTAAGGCCCGCCGCGACTACTTTCGGCACGCGACGCTGCCAGTCGTACGCGAAGCCGACGCGGATCATCAGCCCCGAGAAGTCGACCTCCGTGTTCGTGCTCTGATCATCGAACGTGAGGTCGTCACGCCACCGCGCGTCGGTAGCCGAGGATCCCGTTCAACGAGAAGCCCGGTCCGAGCGTCACCATGGCTTCGCCCGTCCGTGCAGGGCGAACACATCGCCTCCGGTGTCGATCGGCTGGCGCCCGGGCCCTCGACCTTGCCGACGATGCTGTAGAAGCCCATCCCGGCGCCGATGCCGAAGCGCACGGTGCCTTCGAGGCGTGAGGAAGTACGTGCCGCCGAATGAAACACCGCCGGGGCCGACGTCGAAGGTGACGCCGGAATCGCTTCGTGTCGGCGAGCAGCGCGTCGAAGTCGAGACGCAACAGGATGTTTTCGTTCGGCCACACGCCGGACCCCGAACCCACCGGCGGCTCCGCTCGTGATGTCCTGGAAGTTGCTGCCGAGCGCCTGATTGACCGATGCGAGCGAATCGTTGAAGTCGCTCATCGCGTAGCTGCTCCATCCGCCATACAGCTCCGATGCCCCACAGCGGCGTGGCCTGAGCGGGTGTCGCGCGGAGCGTCGTGGCGGCGAGCGCGAGCGCAAAATAAAAAGAATGAGACGGCGGCCCATGATTCCCCCTCTGAGGATTCTCGAAGCGCGGCCATCCCCGTTGGCGCGGTGCGTCTCGGCCAGGGGCTGGAGTTTCGAGGGCGGGCCGGGCAGGGAGTGTGCTGCGCCCGGTACGTCCACGTGATGCACCACACGATCGTGGCGAGCGGGAATGTGGACCCGGGCGCGAGCGCCGTCAATGGCAGGGGCCCCGCGCCGAACGTGCGCCGAGACTCGCCTCCGCTCCAGGATCACCTGGATGCCTCGCGCGTCGTTCTCGAAAGCATCGGGCCCCGCACCCATGCAGGTGCGGAGCCCGGATCGCTATTCTTCGACGCTAGTGCTTCACCTTCCAATGCGGCGGCAGCGCCTCGGGTTCAGCACCCGCAGCATCACGCGACGGTTGCGGAGCAGCTCTTCCTGATTGCGCTCCTTCGTCTCGGGCTGCGTCTCGCCGTACCCCTTCGCGGTTATGTGGTCGGGCGGGATGTTGTAGTTGTCGATCAGGTACTGCCGCACGGACTCGGCGCGCTCCTGACTGAGCTTCATGTTGTAGGCGGCGGCTCCGCGGGTGTCCGTGTGACCCTGCACCTCGATCCTCACGTCGGGCAGCTTCTGTAGCTGGCTTCCCACCTGGTCGAGCGTCGTCGCCGATTCGGGTGCCAGCTTGTCCTTGCCCGACTCGAAGTAGACGTTCTCGAGGCGGATCGTGCCGCCCTCGGCCAGCCGCCGCTGGTTCTCCGTCGGCGGCGGAGGCGGTGGCGGTGGAGGAGGCGGCGGGGTGGCGGCGGGGGCGCCGTTCTGGCCATTCGAGCGCGCTCACGCGCCGCGGCGTCCTCGTCGCAACCGGTCGACTTGTCGACCTTCACGCCAGCCGGCGTGTTCGGGCACTGATCAGAGCCCGTCGCACCACCGTCGCCGTCGGAATCCGTCTCGCAGCCCCACTGATCCACGGTGCAGCCCTTGGGCGTGTTCACGCAGTTGTCCACGCGATCGAACACACCATCACCGTCCATGTCGACGGCGGGCCACCGGAAGCACGGGGCGTTGGGGTCACGGAAATTCTGCGCCGACCGATTCGGGTCCACGTCCGTGTACGCGGCGCGCGCGACCCCCATCGCCAGCGCACTACAGGCGATCGCGGCCAGCACGAAACCCATGAGCACACGCGGCTTCATCTGCTGCTCCTTTCCCGACTGTACCGAGGACAACTTCTTTTCCCGGACCGGGCTTGCACTTTACATATACCGTAAGGCTCGGGTCATGTATATGGGCTAAGCTCCCAAGGTCATGAGCGTGGTGAGCACGAAACGTTTCGTCGCGGCCGCGGCCCTGTTGTGGGCAACGGCCCTTTTAACAGCGGCCTATTCGTGCCCGATCGCGGGACCGAAGACCGGCATCAATCGCACACCGGCAAGAAGGATCCGGACTCGGGCGTCGAGCTGCTCGGAACACCGGCGCCGTACCTGGACCTTCGACCGCTGGCTACGCACCAAGCCCATGTCGCTCGACCGGCTGCGCGGCAGGTCGTGCTGATGCGGTGGTGGACCGAAGGCTGTCACTACTGCGAGTCCACGCTGCCGGTGCTCGAGCGCCTGCGCAAGGAACACCCGAACGATCTCGTCGTGATCGGCGTGTTCCACCCCAAGCCGCCGCACGGGTGAGCAACAAGCACATCCTCGCCGTCGCGGACGAGCTGGGGTTCGGGGGCCCGATCGCGTTCGATCGCGATTGGAAGACGCTCGACCGCTACTGGCTCGACGCCGAGCCGGATCGAAACTGGACATCGGTGTCGTTCCTGATCGACCGCGACGGCGTGATCCGCTGGGTCAGGGCGGCGGCGAGTACTACCCGACCGACGACCCGCGCCACGCGCGCTGCAACACCGAGTACCACGATCTCGAGCGCGCGCTCGAGGCCGCGCTGGCCGCGAAGCCGACGACGGTTGGGATGCGGTCGGCCGAGTAGCTCAGCTCTGCACGCAGATCGGCCGTCGAGGCACCCGGCTACTCGGCCTTGAGCGTGTTCGCGATCACGAACGTCGTGCGGTCGCCGACGGTGAAGTGCGGGCGGCTGCCGCCGAGTCTCGCGACGATCGCCGCGGCGATGCGAGGGTCCTCGGTCTCCACGCTGACCCCGATCAGATCTCCCGTGCGCGCGTCGCTCGCGAGCCCATCGCTCAGGGCCAGCGCTCCCAGTCGATGCGGTAGGCGCCGCGGTCGAAGCCTGAGCGCGGCGCCTGCCATGGCAGGCGCAGCCTGGGATGGGTCACGCGGCTGCAATCGTCCAGGTCGGCGGTAACGTCATCGCGAACACTCGGCGGCAACCGCCACGCATCGGCGACCTCTGGCTATCGCAGGTACTCGAAACCCAGCGGGTATCGGCAACCGATCTACACGTGAAAGCTGTCATCCCAATAAAGTCGACCGGCGCGGCCTCAGCGCGCTCGGATGTTGCTCGGTACAGCGCGCGTGACGCGATCGTACTCGCGCGCAGCCTGAACCGGTCACCGTCGCCGGATAGTCAGGGGCGCATTTTCCGATATCCGATTTCGTCGGCGTCGGCGGCGTCGAGCGTCTTCAATCGCGATCGGGCTGTGTTGCTCGCCTCGATAAACGACGGAGTACGCCGATCGACTGGTCGAATTTCGCCGCGCGGGCGCTCAATGCAACGGCGTGTCACGGTAGCCTTCCACCACCCATCAGCCACGCCGCGCAATAATGTCATCCAGTCGAGGTCAGGATAGCGCCGGTGTTCCAGCGGCTCGGCGTCGATATGATCTTGCGATGAATCCCGCCAGAAAAGGTCGGGCGCGAATGGGCCGCTGATCAGGGCCGTTGCCGGAGGCCGCGGCCGCGACGAGGGCGTTCGTCGCTTTACGCCACGCTCGAACAACCGCGCCATCGACCCGGCCTGGTCCGGAAGAAGTTGTCACGACGTCGAGGAAGGAAAACCGCGTCGTCTCAGCGGAACTCGTGCTGGCGCGATCGCCATGTCGCGGCGTCGGGCGCGCGCCGCCGCAGGCGTGGACTAAACCTTCCGTGAGCCGCCCGACAAGCTCCGATGGCCTATCGACGACGCGATCTCGATGATGCGTGAATTTTGCCCAGAACACTGCACCGCTGGATCAATGAGGGCCGCGTTCCAGTTATTTGGCCGATATGTCGACGACCGATCGACCTTGAAGTCGTTGGTCGATGGTTCGACTGGACATAGCGGCTGATGAGCTCATACTCGCCACCGCCGCCTCCGCTGCCAGCGGCCGAAGGCGCGATCGCTCGAACGTCCCCACTCGTCGGGCAGGGATACCCCGACAAAGCGCGACGTCGATGAGTGTCGGGAAGCCAGCAGAAACTGCCCGACATGAAGATGCTGTCACACCGGCAGGCCGCCCATCTACAATCGATCCGTGCGTTGTTTATTTAATGCTCCACCGGTATGGAAGGTGCGCGCGGGAGGAGCGAAGCTGAGGCGAAAGAACGTGTGCTCACTGTTCGTCGCGTCTACCACGGTCGCGAACCCAGAACGCTGGAAGCAGCGTCGGATCGTGCGACCGTAGCGTGCCACCACCAGCAGGTAGCACTCGCCGGGGTCCATCCCGCTTCGCTGAATCAATGTTGTCGTGGACGATACCGGGCGCGCGCCTGCGACATATCCTGACGAACATCGCCAGCCGAAATTCTGTGCTCGAAGGTATCGGAGAATCGCGAGGCATGATCGATCTTTTATTTGCTCGCCTCGCCGCGGCCCGGAAGCTGCCCGCTCAGACCTGGTATCAATTCTTACCGTGGATTCGACCCAGCCGCATTCGTTTGACCAGCGTTCGCGCATCGATCGATCGGGCGCTGCCGGCAACTCCAGTTATCACGGCAGAATGCGGTGGATTCGAAGTCCGCATCTCGACACTCGACGCGCTACTCACCGACGCGAGGATTCCAGCGTCACCGACACTCCCGGCAATGTTGCCGTATTTTCGTGCGCTCGAAGCATCAAGCCGAGATGACTTCCATCGTAAAGATCGGGGCCGAACTCTGCGCGATCGACCGGAAGCGATCATGTTCGCTGCTGGACTGAGCAGCCATGTTTAGCTTCAGTTGACTGTTCAGGCAGATCCGCAAACCTGCGCGCGATGACAGTTTATCGTTCGATATGATCAGAGGCTGAACGGAGTCAGCTCGCGGTACGATCGTCTTATTCAACTCGTGCCGGGGCATGGCCGACGATCGATCGAGAGACGACGTCGCTATCGGTACTCCCCTACGATGAATGGCGCGAGCCATGAGCCTGGGGCACTGATGGGTGTCTCTGAAACATAAGGATCTGTTTGAAAGTACATGGCGCCTCAAGCTCTTGGTCAAAATCCTGTCGAAAAATTTTGGGATATGTTTGGTAGATGTCGATGTAAGTGGAAGGTTCCATTGGTTGTTCCTGTTGTTGGTGTGGTGGGTTGTGGTGGTGTGTGGTGGGGCGGGT
>ERZ1370068.4608-contig-3670_pt1 | contig 103246 bp, 127 predicted proteins | sample MGYA00561227_ERZ1370068 | MGnify/ENA primary metagenome ERZ1370068 (study PRJEB38410, sample SAMEA6850437) | metagenome | study: Metagenomic assessment of the ecological functions of the soil: analysis of the soil microbiota associated with the...
GAACTTCGACTTCTCTCCGGATCAGAAGGCCCTGCGCGATCAGGCGCGGAAGTTCCTGAGCGAGCAGGCCTCGTCCACGCGAGTCCGCCGCATTCTCGATACCGAGACGCCCTACGATGCCGAGCTCTGGCGGGGCATGGCGGAGATGGGGTGGACGGGCACCGCGATCCCCGAGAGCTACGGGGGCGCGGGGTTCGGCTATCTCGAGCTCTGCGTGCTCGCCGAGGAGCTCGGGCGCTCGGTCGCGCCGGCGCCATTCTCCTCGACGATCTACCTCGCCGCCGAGGCGCTGCTGCTGGCCGGGTCGGAGGCGCAGAAGCGCCGCTGGCTGCCCCCGATCGCGGCCGGCGAAGCCATCGGCTGCCTCGCGCTGGCCGAGGGGCCCCCAGGCGCCGACGCCGGAATCGCTGACCACCCGGGCTGAAAACGGCGTGCTCAATGGGACGAAGGCGCCCGTGGTCGACGGGGACGTGGCGGACTTCGCCGTCGTCGCGGCGCGCGATGGCCGGGCCGTGTCGCTGTTCCTCGTGGACCTGCGCGGCACGGGCGTGAGCCGGGCGCCGCTCGAGACGGTCGATCCCACGCGCTCGGTGGCGTCGATCACCTTTGCGAACACGCCGGCTGAGCCGCTCGGCGAGCCCGGCGCCGGCTGGCCCATCCTCGAGCGCGTGCTCGACCGCGCGGCGGTGCTCGTCGCCTTCGAGCAGGTGGGCGGCGGCCAGGCCGCGCTCGACATGGCGCGCGAGTACGCCGTCGGGCGCTTTGCGTTCGGCCGGCCCATCGCCTCGTTCCAGGCGATCAAGCACAAGCTCGCCGACATGTACGTGGCGGTCGAGCTGGCGCGGTCGAACGCGTTCTACGCGGCGTGGGCGCTGTCGACGGACGCGCCCGAGCTGCCGGTGGCCGCGGCCGCCGCCCGCGTGAGCGCCAGCGAGGCCTATTTCCACGCCGCCAAGGAGAACATCCAGACCCACGGCGGCATGGGCTTCACGTGGGAGTTCGACTGCCATCTCCACTACCGCCGCGCCAAGCTCCTCGGGCTCATGCTCGGGAGCGTCCCCGCTGGAAGGATCTGCTCATCAGCCGGATCGAGGCGCGCGCCGACGCCGCGCCGGTCGCACGCATAAGGGAGGCTTCGCCATGGACTTCACCGATACGACAGAAGAAGCGGCGTTCCGGGCCGAGGCCCGCGCGTTCCTCGCGGCCAATGCCGAGCCCAAGAGCGGCACGTTCGAGACCTGGCAGAGCCGGTTCGGCGACGCGGGCCTCCAGCACGCCAAGGAGTTCCAGCGCAAGAAGGCCGAGGCGGGATTCGCCGCGCTCGCCTGGCCCGCCGACTGGGGCGGCCGCGGGCTATCGCCGATCTACCAGGTGATCTACGCCCAGGAGGAGACGCGCTACCTCGTGCCGCGCGGCTACTTCGAGATCGGCCTCGGGATGTGCATGCCGACGCTGTTCACGTACGGCACCGAGGCGGACAAGCGCCGCTACGCGCCGCCGGCCCTGCGCGGCGACGAGGTGTGGTGCCAGCTCTTCTCGAGCCCGGGGCCGGCTCGGACCTGGCCGGGCTGCGCACGCGCGCGGTGCGCGACGGCGACGACTGGGTGATCAACGGCCAGAAGATCTGGACGTCGGGCGCGCACTGGGCGGACATGGCCATCCTGGTGACGCGCAGCGATCCCAAGGTGGCCAAGCACAAGGGGCTGACGTTCTTCTTCCTCAGCATGAAGAGCCCGGGGATCGAGACCCGCCGCATCAAGCAGATCTCCGGGCAATCGCACTTCAACGAGGTCTATTTCACCGACGTCCGGATCCCGGACGCCCAGCGCCTCGGCGGGGTGGGGCAGGGGTGGGGGTGGCCATCACCACGCTCATGAACGAGCGGCTCAGCTCGGGGGATTATCGCGGACCGGACTTCGACGAGATCTTCTCGCTCGCGCGCACGGTCCGGCTCGAGGACGGCCCCGCGATCAAGAATTCCGCGGTGCGCGAGCGGCTCGCCGACTTCTACGTCAAGTCGCAGGGCGTCCGGTGGTCGCGCTTCCGGACGATGACGGCGCTGTCGCGCGGCGAGACGCCGGGTCCCGAGAACTCCATCGGCAAGCTGCGTCAATGCCGCCAAGGGGCAAGACATCGCCTCGTACGCGATGGACCTGATGGACATGGGCGGCATCGTGATGGACCACAAGTGGGCCCCGCTGCGGGCGGCCTTCCAGGAGTCGCTGCTCTCATCGCCGGGCTCGCGCATCGCCGCGGGCACCGACGAGATCCTGCGCAACATCATCGCCGAGCGCGTGCTCGGGCTGCCCGGAGACGTGCGCGTGGACCGCGAGCTGCCCTTCGAGGAGCTGCCCACGAGCAAGCGCTGACCTTGAGGCTTCGCCGATCAGCGAAATGACCTCGCCGATCAGACCGCTGCCGCACGAGGTGGCTCGCTGGGTCTCGCTCGCCGCGTGGTTCCGCTGGTGCGATGCCGCCGTCGCGTGGGCCGTACTGTGGGCGGTGCTGGCGTCGCTCCTCGGGCCGGCCTCGCCACCGGCGGCCGTGCGCGTCGCTGCTCCTGGTGACTCTCGGCGCCCTGCTCCAGCCGCTCCGCGTTCTCTGGCGCCCGGTCAGTGGCAGTGTCGGTCTGGTGTTGAGCCGGCGCCTGCAGCCGGGAGACCGCGCATGGTACGTGCGGTCCCGCCACGCGGACCCGGTGCTCGTGACGGCGCGTCACGGCGCCCGGATGCTGATCGCGACGCCGGACCTCGACGAGCCCGACGAGGTCTTGAGCGTCCGGCGAACGCGCGTGCTCCTGATTCCTGCCGACCAGGACCGACCGACAGCTAGCCGCCGCCTGCGCCGACGCAGCATTCGAGTCGCAGGTCAGCTTCGCCTGACGCAGGATGTTTCGAGTATCCTGCTAGGGCTCGTGCTGAGGAACGCGCGCGCCTGCACGAGCTCCGGGCGCGGCGTGCCCTGGCCAGCCATCGCCACCAGCTTCGTGAAGTAGCGCGTTGCCTTTGCCTTGTCGCCGCTCTGCGCCGCCGCCTGAGCGGCGCCATAGTATCCACGGAAGCGCTCGGGCTCGCGGACCTGGGACGCTTCGAACTCCTTCAGGGCCTCTGCCGGTCGCTTCAGCTCCAGCAGCATGTCCCCGAGCAGCTCGCGCGCGGGCACGATGCGCCCGGCGTCACGATGTGCTTCTCGGTCTTGTCCTCGGCGTCCGCCGCGCTTCGCATCAGGCTGAGCGCTTCGTCGCGCTTGCCCTGCGCGAGTGCGCTCCATGCCGCCACCTCGAGACGGCTCACCTCGACCTCGCCTGCCCAGTACTCGCTCTTCGCGGCTTTGAGCGCGTCGCGAAGGCGGGCCAGCTCCTGCACCTCCTTCTCCGCCGCCGCGGGATCGCCGCTGCGCGCCGCACCGAGCCCGCGCGCGACGTGCGTGAGCGCGGTGGCGAACGGGTAGCTGCTCGCGACGGGCTCGAGCTTCGTCGCCTGCCGCCACTCGCCCCGCTCGATCGCATAGCGCGCGGGCATCGCGGACAGGGCGTAGGGGGCCGCGAAGCGGTTGAAGCTGAGCCCGCTCGCCTGGATCGCCTCGTCCAGCACGCGGCGCGCGACGTCGTCGCGGGCAAGCTGGAGGTAGGCGTAGACCATGTAGTCCATCGCGTGCAGCTGCTCGTCGACGTCCTTGTCGCCCTTCGCCGCGATCGCCGCGCGCTCGTTGGTCGCGGCCGAGTCCGACCACGCGCCGACGCGCGTGAAGATGTGCGAGGGCATGTGCAGCGCGTGGGGCGCCGCCGGCGCGATGCTCGCGTAACGCCGGGCGGCGGGCACGCCTTTCGGTGCGATCGGCGGCGGCGTCGTAGCTATGGATCAGGTAGTGCGCGACTCCGGGATGGTCCGGATACTTCGCGAACTGCTTTCTCGAGGATGGCCGCGGCGCGTCAGGTAGGCCGTGTAGCTCTGATCGGCCAGCGACTGCGTCCCGGCGAGGTAGAGCGCGTAGAAGATCTGCGCCTCGTCGTCGGCGGGGTAGCGCGCAGCCAGGGCTTCGAAGGCGCGGGCGCGATTCAGCTGACGCGTGCGCTCGGGCCGGTTGCCCCAGTCGTTCGTAGTACGCGGCCACGGCCTCGATGTAGTCGCGCTCGCGCTGCGACTTCGCCCCGATCTGGCGGCCCTGATCGATGGCCGCCTGCGCGCGCGCGGCCCACTCCTTCGACGGTCCGATACCGGTGAGCGGGTTCGACATCAGGATCGCGGCAATCCCCAGGTGGCGATCGCGCACGACGGGTCTTGCGCCAGCACCTCGCGGAAGGTCTTCTCGGCTTCGCCGTAGCGGAAGGAGTGCAGCATCGCGACGCCGCGCTGAAACGTCTCCTGCACGGCCGCGCTGCACGAATTCGGGAAGTTGACCGTGCCGAGCTGCTCCTTGGCCTGGCTCCGACCAATGCCCGGCGTGCACAGGGAGAACGACAGCAACAGCGTGACGAGGAACGCGCGTGCCTTCATGGATGCCTCCGGATCGATGGATGGGACGTGACAGCCCGATTCTACCGTCCTCCGGTTCTCAATCACCGGGCTTTGCGGGCCCGGACCAGCAGGAAGATGGGCCGCCGTCGCTCATCGCGCGCCAGCGGATGGGCCTGGAGCCACTCCTCGCTGGGGATCGGCTCGACGACGCGCTCGACCACCAGCTCGGCATCCAGCAGGCCGTTGATCAGCGTGGCCAGCGTGCGGTGGACCTTCCGCACGCCGGCAACGAACCAGGTTTCTTCCCGTGCGCCTTCGTCGGCGTAGCGGTCCAGGCTCCAGCCTGTGCGCCGCCCCGCCTCGTCGAGAACCCAGCCGCCGTCCGGCAAACGCGCCGTGAAGATCGGATGCTCGGTTGAATAGACGAGGACGCCGCCGGGCGCCAGCCACCCTGCGATGCGCGTGATGAGCCCCGCGTAGTCGTCCACGTAGTGGAAGGCCAGCGAGCTCACGATCAGATCGAACCGCGCGGGCGGGAACGCCACCTCCTCGATCGCCTCACGGCGATAGGTCACACGCGGATGGGCCCATCCGGCTCGCGCCAGTGCCAGCATCCGCTCCGAAACGTCGACGCCCACCACCTCGGCGGCTCCGGCCGTGGCGAGATGGTGGGCGAGCTGCCCGGCCCCGCAGCCGAGGTCCAGCACCCGCCGACCGTCGACGTCGGGCAGCAGCGCCAGGAGATCGTCGTGCTCCGCGGCCCGCTCCCACCCGGCGCCGAATCGCTCGAGGGTCGAATATCCGGCGAAGAAGCCCGGGTCGTCGTAGATGTTCTGAGGTTCCGGCGAGGCCTCGGACACGAGGGTCGGGCGCCGGTTGCGCCTACCCCTTCTCGTAGCGCGCGTAGATCTCGGCGATCTTCTTGTGGCACTCGTCGAGCGCCTTGGCAGGCTCCCAGTTCTCGACGAGGACGCGCTGGATCATCTTGGGGATGATCTGGGTGTTCAGCACTTCTCCGGCGGCCGGGGTCGGTGAGCCGGCATAGCTCACCGGCACGCCCGTCTCCGCCATGCGGATGAAGTGCTTGAACGCGGGCTTTTCCTTCCAGAACGGGCTGTCGAAGAGCCGCTTGTAGACCGGCACCCAGCGCCCGCCGGTGGACTGGACGATCTTGTCGTAGTTGGCGGGCTGCATGAAGTAGTCGAGCAAGCCCTTGGCGAGCTCGGGGTAGGGATTCTTCTTGAACGCCCCGTACGCCCACGTGTCGATCTGGTTCACGGTGCCCTTCGGCCCGGCGGGAACCGGGAAGAGCCCCGTCACCTTCTGAAGATCTTTGTCGTTGCCGTCGAGATACGCGTAGATGCTCGACGGGTTCATCACGAACGCGGCCTGCTTGGACTGGTAGGCCTTGTTGTTGCCCGAATTGTCCCAGGAGATGGCGCCGGGCGGGATGATCTTGTGCGTCTTGAACATGGCCTCGATCACCTTCACGCCGGCCACGTTCTCGGGCGAGCTCATCACCACCGTCTTGTTGTCGGCCAGGACCATCTTGCCGCCATAGCACCACAGGAGGTTCATCACGTTGTCCGTCGTGTCCGCGACCAGCCCCAGGCACATGCCGAAGGCGAACAGCCGGGGCGGCGACTGGATCTTCTTGCTCGTCTCGATGAACTCGTCCCAGGTCTTCGGGTACTCGACCTTGGCCTGCTCGAGGAGATCGAGCCGCGCGTGCACCGGCCAGGGTTCACGGCCAGCGGCACCCCCATGGCGCGCCCCTTGTAGAGGACCGCGGCCATGGACGACTCGAAGATGCCCTGGGGCTCCCGGCGCATCTTCTCCACGACGTCGTTGACGTCCAGGAGGTGGCCCCGGCGGCGTAGTACTGCACGTTGGACTCGTAGAGCCGGGTCACGTCCGGCGGGTTGCCCGCCTCGAGGGCGGCGGCGAGCTTGGCGTCGAACTGCTCGTTCGCGACGGTGGCGTACTCCACCTCGCTGTCCTTGACCCCCGCCTGCTTGGCGAACTCGTAGACCTGCTGCTTCTGCAGCTCGTCCGCGAGCGGGGTGAAGTTCGGCACGTGCCAGAAGACGATCTTCTTCGCCCGCTGCGCATGGCTCGTCTTGACCAGCCACCACGGCGATGCCGCGACGCCCGCCGCCACGCCGGCCGCCTTGAGAACCTGCCTCCGGGTCGCCTTCCGCTCTGCCATCTGTCCCTCCTTTGGGTTAGCCCTTCACCGCGCCGAGGGTCAGCCCCTTGACGACCCACCGCTGAAAGACCAGGTACACCAGCACGGGCGGCACGGTAGCCAGGCACGCCGCCGCCATCATCGGGCCCCAGAAAAACACGTCCTCGACGACGAAGAGCGTGAGCCCGGTGGTGATGGTCCTGGCATCCACGCTATTGACGAAGACGTTGGCGTAGAGGAACTCGTTCCACGCCTGCGTGAACGAGAAGAAGGCGACCACGGCCAGCGCGGGCAGGGACATCGGCAGGATGATCCGCACCAGCGCGCCGAGGCGCGAGCAGCCGTCGACGAGCGCCGCTTCCTCCAGCTCGAGCGGCACCGACCGGAAGTACCCGAGCAAGAGCCACGTGCAGAACGGCAGCGTGAACCCGAGATACGCCAGGGTCAGCCCCTTGAGCGTATCGGTGAGGGCGAGCGCGGCCATGACCGCGAAGAGCGGGATGAACAGGAGCGACTGCGGCACCAGGTACGTGAAGATGAGGCCCCGGGCGATGAACGTGCGCCCCCGAAACCGCAGGCGGGCCAGCGCATAGGCGCCGAGGCACCCGAGCACGAGCGACGCCACCGTGGTGCTGACGGCGATGACCGTGCTGTTGCGCAGGTACAGCACGAACGGCGTCTGGGCGAAGAGCCGGCGATAGGCGTCGAGATTCGGCTGCCGCGGGATGAGGGTCGCCTCGAACCCGTAGATCTCCTTGTCCTTCTTGAGCGACGTGGCCACCATCCAGTAGAAGGGCATGAGGGTCCACACCAGCATCACCACGAGCAGGGCATTGCCCACCCATTTGAGGAGCCGCCGGGTCTGCTTGACCGAGCCCATCGCGCTAGTCTTCGCGCTCGCGCAGCATCCGCCGCGTCAGGAAGATGATGAACACGACGAGCACCGGGAAGAACACCAGCGTGACGGCGGCCCCCATGCCGAGGCGCCGCGCGCCGAGGGCCGTCTGATAGGCCAGGTGGGGGAAGATCTCGGTTCGGCTGGCCGGACCGCCCTTGGTCAGGATCAGGACGAACTGCAGATTCGTCGCCGTCCAGATCGTCGAGAGCATGACCGTCGTGATGAAGATGGTCTTGAGGCGCGGCACCGTGATGTAGGCGAACTGCTGGAGGATGGACGCGCCGTCGATCTCCGCGGCCTCGTAGAGCTCCTTGGCGATCGATTGCAGGCCGGCCAGGAAGCTCATCGCGTAGAACGGGGTGCCGGCCCAGACGACGACGGCGATCACGCACCCCATGGCCAGCCGGGGATCCGAGAGCCACGAGATGATGTCGTGCGTGATGTGAAACGTGATCAGGAAGTTGTTGAGGAAGCCGCTCAGGTCGTCGTAGATCCAGCGCCAGTTCAGGGACACGATCACGACGGGAACCGCCCACGGCAGAAAGAGCAGGGTGCGGAAGAAGTTATTGAAGCGGCGCTCCTGGTCCAGGATCAGCGCCATGGTGAGGCCGATGAAGAACTTGAGGCCGACGGCGACGACCGTGTAGACCACGCTGTTCCAGGCGGTGCGAAGGAACACCTCGTCGCGGACCAGCTCGGCGTAGTTCGAGAGCCCGACGAACCGCCCGGGGCGCCCACCATCTTGTCCTGCATCGACATGTAGATGGCGGTGCAGAACGGATAGGCCACGACGAAGAGGATGACCAGCAGCGTGGGGGTCAGGATCGTGTACGCGAGGCGCGCCTCGCGGCGGAGAGTCAAGGAGGCCTTCGGGCCCTTGGGCAGCGCGGGCGCCTCGACCAGCACGCCACCGCGGTACACGTCGGTCGAGTTCGCCTGCAGCGCCATTGCCCCTCCTTGTCCGAGTCTGATGACCAGAGAGTCCTGCTTGGGGCGCAGGCTTTCGAGTCGTGCCGATTATTCCCAGGGGGCGGACCAAGTGTCAAGGCGCCCGATGGGCTACTATCGCCCTCGTGCCGGCTCTCGGGTCATCCGTGACGCATCTCGCGCTCCGCCCGCGCGTCAGCGCTTCCGGATGATGGAGCCCCGGGCCGGTGACGACGGAGTGGGTGGCCGCCGCCCTCGTCATCGCGCTGGCGAACTTCGTTCTGGGGCTCGTCGGATTCGGCAATGGGCTCGTCGCGATGGCGCTGCTGCCATTCCTGATGTCGCCGGTGACGGCGATCGCCGTGCTCACGATCTACACCGTCGCCCTGTCCGCGGCGATCTTCGTGCCGCTGCGGCGCCACCTGCTTCCGCGGCCCGTGCTCGACATGCTCGTGGGCACCGTCCTGGGCGTGCCCGTCGGCGTCTGGGTCCTCAGCGTGTTCCCGATCTCGACGCTGAACCGCCTCATCGGCGGCACGCTGGTCCTGATCGTCCTGCTCGACTGGGCGGGGCTCCATCCCAAGCGCCTGGCCGGGCGCGGGTGGTCCGCCGGCGCCGGCGTGCTGGCGGGCGTGATGGGGGCTGCGGTCGGGACGCCGGGCCCACCCGTCATCCTGTACTCGGCCACGCAGGGGTGGAGCCCGCGGACCATCAAGGCCAATCTCCAGGCCTTCTTCGTCGTGAACCAGGTGGTCATCCTGGCGGGGTACTGGTGGACCGGCGTTCTCGACGGCCACGTGTGGCGGCTCGCCGCTTCGTTCGCCCTCCCCGCGGCGGGGGCACCGCGCTCGGCATGCTGCTCTTCAACCGCGTCGATCCGGTGCGCTTCCGCCAGATCGTGTTCGCGCTGCTGCTCGTCGCCGGCCTCGTCCTGCTCGTGCGGGGCTGAGGCCGCCTGCGCGGGCAATGTCGCCCGGCTCCTCGTGGATCGTTCTGCTGATCGCCAAGATCGTGGTGTCGGCGGGCTTCGTCCTCGGCGTGACGGCGGCGGTCGAGCGGCTGGGACCCCGCCTCGGCGCTCTCATCGCCGCGACGCCCCAGCTCTCGGTCGTCGCGCTGATCTTCTTCACCCTCGAGCAGGGGCCCGCCTTCGCCGCGGAGAGCGCGTTCTGGACCATCCCGGGGATGTGCGCGACGATCCCCGTGTTCCTCGGCTACCTGGTCGCGATATGGCTCGTGCCCGGCCCGCGCATCAGGTCGGTCACCGCCGGGGTGGCGCTCGGCACCGTCGGCTTCATCCTCACTTCGAGCCTCCTCGGCGCTCTCCCCTCACGCGCGGCACCATCTTTCCGCTCGCGGCGGCGGTGTGCGCGGGGACGGCCTGGTTGGTGCGGCGCCTGCCGGACACGGCGACCCTCAAACGGGCGCCGGCCTCGCCGCTCATCCTGGCCACCCGCGCCGGCGCTTCGGTGCTCACCGTGGTCACGGTGACGTCGCTCGCCCATCTCCTGGGTCCCAAGTGGTCGGGACTGGTGGCCGGGTTCCCGGTCAACGGACTGCCGGTGATGGCGATCCTGCACTACCAGTACGGCGCCGACGTCATCAAGCCGTTCATCAGGATCTTCCCCGCCGGCGCCTTCGGGATCTGTCTGTTCAACCTCGTGGCGTCGGTGTGCCTCGTGCCGCTTGGCCTGGTCGCCACGATCGCGCTCGCCTACGGCGTCGACATCGCGTACCTGATCGCGGTGTCGCGCCTGGGCAGGCCCAGCCGGCCCGGCCGATCATCGTGATCGTGACGGCAGGCAGGCGGCGGCCCTGGGCGGCAGTCGCGGCGGCGACCGCGCTCAATGCTCCGCTCGGTTCGCTCTATGCGTTCAGCGTGTTCCTCCAGCCGCTGGAGGCCCTGCTCGGGCTGAGCCGCACCGATCTCGCGCTCGTCTTCGGCCTGGCGTCGGTGGGATTCAGCGCGGGCATGAACCTGGCCCCTACATGTATCGTCTCGCGTCGAGCCCGGTGCTCGTGCTGCTCTGCGCCGCCGTGAGCACCGCGGGCATCGCGCTCGCCGCCACCGCCGGCGGCTGACCCAGCTCGCCATCGGGTACGGGGTGCTCTTCGGCGTCGGTGGCGGCGCCGGGTACATCCTCGTCCAGCAGACGGTGAACCTGGCGGTGACGAGCCGCCATGGCCTGGTGAACGGCTACCTCGTCAGTCTGCTTCCCGCGGGCGCCATGATCGCCGCGCCGGCCTTCGGCTGGTCCATTCGAGCAATGGGCGTACGCGCCGCGCTGGCGGGGCTTGCCGCGGTCCTGGCCATCACCGGCGCGACCAGCGCGTGGCTTACGGCGCGCTCCGGCGTCACGCTCGACGCGGCGACCCGGGCGCCGGCGCCGGCGGAAGGAGAGCGCCACCGGGCCGTGTTCTGGCGACTGTGGCTCATCTTCTTCCTGGCGGCGTCGGCCGGGCTCATGGTGCTCAGTCAGGCCGCCGGCATCATCACGGCCTATGGCGGCGCGACCGCGCTCGCGGTGTATGGCACGACGTTCATCACCGGCACCATCGCCGGCGCGCGCCTCGGGGGCGGCTGGATGGTCGACTGGCTGGCCATTCCCACGGTGGCGGCCGGAGCGCATGCCGTCGCGCTCGCCGGGAACGTGGCGCTGACGCTGTGGCCCGGCCCCTGGGTAGCGGTCCTGTCGCTGGCGCTCGTGGGACTCGGCTACGGATTGATCTCCGGCGTCACGGCCGCCGCGGTCGCCGTCTACTGGAGTCGCGCGCTCTACGGGCGCGTGGCTGGTCGCCTCTATCTGGCATGGTGCGCCGCCGCCGTCGTCTTGCCCATCGTCGCCGGCCGCCTGTTCGACCTGACCCATGGATACGGAACGGCGGTGCTCATCGCCGCCGGCGCCAATGCGCTGGGCGTGCTGGTGGCGCTCGGGCTTCCCCGCCAGGGCGACTCGCATCCGCGTGGCGCTGTTGCCGGGGGCCCGGCACGCGGGGCGACGGAAGGCCCGGAAATGGCCAGTTCTTCGTTGACGGCGACACGAGTTCGGCGCGATGGTGATTGAGCGGTCTCGACCGCACGGGTCATGCGGTTGCGCAGTTCACGCGACGATCCGCATTCCTTCGTGGAACACGATGCTAATACTGGGAAATACCGCGAAGCTCTATTGCTTGAACTGGCTGGCAGAGCGCATTGAAGCCAGCCGCGAGTTCAGCATCCTCGATCCCGGATGCGGCACCGGGTTGCCGTTCAAGGCCTTGCTCGAGCGCTATCCGCATGTTCGTTACGTTGGCCTCGAGCCATCGAGGAAGGACGCTGAAATCGCGCGACGGACATTGCCCGGGGCAACGATCGTCAATGCCCTGGCTTATGATGCTCACGCACGTCTCCAGGAGCAATTCGACAGCGTCGTGTCATTCAGCGCATTCGAACATGTCTACCGACGCGAACGCTATCTTCGTTCGGCGAAGGATCTGCCCTCAAGCCCAGCGGACACTTCCTGATCAACTACGATTCCGGGCATTTCGTGCGGATCAAGGCCGGTGTGCCGGCGCGCGCGCAATTCGCTGCGCCACTATCTCGCTGGCCTGGTTGGGACAGGAGCATCGTTACGAGGCCTTTGTCAGCGAGGCGGTCTTCTCCGCAATCTTGCCTCAGGTAGGCCTGACCATTTGCGCGGCGAATAGCTTCAACACCTGGCTGAAATCGATTTATCGCTTCGTGCCTGATGCCGACATAAGAGGCCTTTATGCACCGCTGGCTCGAGCTGGAATTGTGGCTCAACGAGATCGGCACGCCGTACACCGACGCTCAGGCGCTGCCTGGTGGCCACCGGCTTCATCCTGCGACACGATACTCGTAGTTCGGCCTCGATCCGTCGCCATCAGCGCGCCCAGTGCCTAGCCCCAAGGCAGAACACGCGGGAATCATCGCGACTGTCCTCTCGAGGTTCGGTTACCACCCCGAAAGGCGTCGACTCAGCCGGGTAGCTCGTCCAGTCGGGCGCGCTCTTCCCCGCTGAGCCCGGAGGCAAGCTCGGGAAATACCTCGAGCAACGCCTGCGCGTCGGCGAGGCCCTGGAGCCTCTTCGAGCGCCTCCGGGCCGGATCGGCGCCCGCTCGCAGCTCTCGTGGAGCAGGTCGGCGCGGCCGAGGATACGCAATCGCACGCCACCGATCTCGACTACGTCCGCGCGACCGAGCGCTTCCGCCAGGGCGGGGTCGTCGGTCACCTGCACCGGCGTATCTCCCGGCCCCAGCCAATTCTCCGAGTCGGCGAACTGCCCTGTGAGAAGTGAATCCAGCCGACTCGAGTTGCGCCCGAGGGATGTCGGCGCGGGTTAGCACCGCCAGATCGATGTCGAGCGTCGTCCGTGGCTCGGGCTGATGAACCTGCAGAGCGATCCCCCGATGACGGCATAGGGGATACCGGCGTCAGCGAAGATGCGACCGATCAGCAGCAGAGCGGGCTCCTTCGATCGGTCCATCTCACCCCGCAGCAGGTGCCAGAGCTGATCCAGGAGGAAGCCGGTCTCGATACCAGTTCGCGCCACGGTGTAGATCCTAGCAGGCGGGGGTGCCCTTTCCGAACACCACGCCGCCCTCGTGGACGAGCTTGAGGTCCGGGATGAGGCGAAAGCACATGCCGGCCTCGAGCACCGTCTCATCGTGCTCGTTGAACTCCGCGCGCGAGAACGGCAGCTCCGCCGCCTCGGTCACGCGACGGGCTCCTGCTCCACCGTCGGCGCGTTGCCGGCGAGCGTGGTCCGGCGCACGTCGCGGACCTCGTTCCGGTCGAAGCGGCGGGCGCGGTGCATCGTCGCCCGGTTGTCCCACATCACCAGGTCGCCGGGCCGCCACGGCGTGCGAGTACACGAATTCCCGCTGCGTCGCGTGCTCGGTCAGGTCGCGCAGGAACATCCGGGCCTCGGGCACCGTCCAGCCGACGATGGCGCCGGCGTGCGCGGACAGGAACAGCGACTTGCGGCCGGTGACCGGGTGCGTGCGCACCAGGCGCTGGCGCACCGGCCGGAACGCGGCGATCTCCTCGGGCGTGAGGTCGGTGAAGCCGATCGCCTCGCGCGAGTAGATCAGGAGTGCTCGCAGACGAGGTCCTCGACCTCGGCCTTGGTGCGCGCGTCGAGGGCGTCGTAGGCCCCGCGCATGTCGGCAAACTCGGTGTTGGCCCCCACGACGGGATGATGCGCCCGGAGAGCAGCGAGTACTTCGCGGGCACCGGGCGGAAGGAGCTGTCGGAATGCCAGAGGTGGTCGCCCAGCTTGAAGAACCAGACCCGGTCCTCGGGCGACATGATGTTGCCGTGCTTGTCGAGGTTCGAGAAGTCCGCGATGCCCGGGCCGAGGCGGTTGTCCTCGCGCTTGCGGACGTGGCCGGGAGTCTTGTAGCGCTCGAGCACGCCGAAGTTGAGCGTGAAGGCGAGCTGCTGCTCGTCGGTCAGGTCCTGGCCGCGAAAGACGAGCACGGCATACGTGTCCATCCCCGCCTCGATCGCCGCGACGTCCTCGCGGCCGATCGGCCGGGTGATGTCGATTCCCGAGACCTCCCCGGCGAACGCCGGGTACGACGGGCGCAGCGCGCGAATCGAGATGGGCATCTGGTTGCGCTCCCTTCAGTCGCATGCCTGCGGGCGGAATCTACCCGTTCCAGCGCGGTGGGTCAAGCGGAGCGGTACCGTCCTTCGGGTGGGTGTATCGGCGATTGGACATCGACACCCTGCCCGGAGCGAGCGACCATGCGGGTGCTACACTCGGCTCGGGAGACGACGAGGCGATGGCGACACGCATAGTCCTGACCTACGCCGACCTGCTGGCCATGCCGTCTGACGGCAAGCGCTACGAACTACACGAGGGCGAGATCTACATGACCGCGGCGCCGAGGCCTCGGCACCAGCAGGTGGTCGGGAACCTGTACCTGATCCTGACGGCGCACGTGCGGTCGACTCGGCCTGGGCGAGGTCTTCCTCTCGCCGATCGACGTGATCCTCGCCGACGTGACCGTCGTGGAGCCCGACCTGGTCTACCTCGACGCCGCGCGGCTCGGGCGCGTCAGCGACCGCGGGATCGAAGGACCGCCGACGCTCGCCATCGAGGTGCTCTCGCCGACCACGGCCGCGGCCGATCGCGGGGTGAAGCGCCAGCTCTCGGCCAAGTACGGCGTGCCGCACTACTGGATCGTCGATCCGGATGCCCGGCTCGTCGAGACCTATCGCCTGGCCGGTCCCACCTATGAACCGGGACCGCGCCTCGATGGGCCCACGCCCGTGGCGCTTCCGCCGTTCCCCGACCTCTCCTCGACCCGGCCTCGGTCTGGCGCTGAAGGACGCAGCAGCAGGCGTGTCGGGAACCCATCCGCTCGGGCGGCCCGCCGGGAGCTGTCAGCGCGGTGGCCGGGCGTCGATCTTGGCGAACGCCGCGCGCGCCGCGCGCATGCCGTCGACACCCTTCGGGAAGCCGGCGTAGAGGCACAGGTGCACCATGATCTCCTCGATCTCCTCGCGCGTGAGGCCGTGGTGGAGGCCGGCGGGCACATGGAAGGCGAGCTCTCCCTCCTGTCCCATCGCGGCGAGGAGGGCGATGACCACCAGCGAGCGGTCGCGCCGGGACAGCTCGGGGCGCGACCAGATCTCGCCGAAGGCCCAGCGGAAGGCGAGCGTGCCGACATCGCCGAGCGCGCGCTGCATGTTGGCGAGGTCGGTGGCGGGATCGGCGGCGGCTCGGCCGCCGGTGAGCGTGCGCCGCACGTCGGCGGCGCGGGTGTCGCGCTCGGCGTCGGAGAGACGCTCGGCCGGCCGGCGCCCCTCGATGCGCTCCACGCCCTCGGCCTTGCGGAAGGCCGCGTCCATCCGGCGGAAGGCCGCCATGGCCGCCGGGAACCCGGCGTAGGCCGCCACGTGGAGTAGCACCTCCTCGATCTCCACGCGCGTCAGGCCGTGATGGAGGCCGACCTGGGTGTGCAGCTCGAGCTCCTCGTCTCGCGCCTGGGCGGAAAGCACCGACAGCACGAGGAGCGAGCGGTCGCGCCGCGAGAGCTGGGGGCGCGACCAGAGATCGCCCACCGCGTCGAAGCCGAAGCTGCCGAGGGCGCCGAAGCGCCGCTCCATCGAGGCGAACACGCGGTCCGGCGCGACACCGGGGACGAAGCGGCCGAACACCTCGCGCGCGCGGTCGTGCCGTTCGGCGTAACTGCCGGGCTCCGCCATCGCGGCTCAGGCCCCGCCCGCGCCGAGCACGGCGATGGCCTCCACCTCGACAAGCAGCTCGGGGGCCGCCAGGGCGCGAACCTCCACCAGCGTCGAGACCGGGAAGTCGCCGGAGAACGCCTCGCGGCGCGCCTTCCACACCTCCTCGCGGCGCTTGATGTCGGTGACGAAGATGACGACCTTGACGATGTCGTCCAGGCGCCCGCCCGCCGCCTCCATCAGGTGGCGGATCTTCTCGAAGATCGCCTTGGCCTGCCCGTACATGCTGTCGCCGCCGACCACCTCGGCGCCGGCGCGCGCGGTCATGCCCGCGACGAAGACCTGGTTGCCCACGACGAGGGCATTGGACCACGTCTGGGGCGGTGGCTCGGGGACGGCTGAGCTCGAGACGCGTCGCTTCTTCATCGGTGCATGCTCCTTTCTCTGGCACGGCGTGATCGAAGGGGACCTCGACCGCGGTATTCTCGCATTGCCCGCTCGTCCGGCGCCACCGGATGGGCTACTATCCCAGTGGCGCGAAGGCAACGCCGCCGCTCGCCGGCTTCACCAAGCCCCCAAGGAGGCACGCACATGAAGCTGATCGGCGTCGACGTCGGCGGCACCTTCACCGATCTGGTCCTGTCGGACACCGAGCGCGACCTCACCGTGATCCACAAGGTGCCCACCACGCCCGCCGATCCCTCGGCCGGGGTGCTGGCCGGCATCCGCGAGCTGTGCCTGCGCCACGGGATCGCGCCCGCCGACGTCGGGCACGTCTTTCACGGGACGACCATCGCCACCAACGCCGTGCTCGAGAACCGGGGCGCGCGGACCGGGATGGTCACGACCAAGGGCTACCGCGACATCATCCACGTGGGGCGACACCAGCGGCCCGAGCACTACTCGATCATGCAGGAGGTGCCGTGGCAGGACCGCCCGCTCGTCCAGCGCCGCCATCGCAAGGGCGTGAGCGAGCGGATCGCGCCGCCGCGCGGCGAGGTGCTCGTCCCGCTCGACGAGGACGAGGTGCGCGAGGCGGCGCGCGCGCTCAAGGCCGAGGGGTCGAGGCCATCGCGGTGTGCTTCCTCTTCTCGTACATCGACCCGCGGCACGAGGAGCGCGCGCGCGAGATCATCGCGCGAGGTGTACCCCGAGCGCCTTCGTCACGACCTCGGCCCGCGTGTCGCCGCAGTTCCGCGAGTTCGAGCGCTTCACGACGGCGGCGATGAACGCCTTCATCGGGCCCAGGGTCGAAGCAGTACGTGAGCCGGCTCGGAGCGGCGCTGGGCACGTCCGGGCTCGGCGCCGAGCTGCACATCATGGCGTCGAACGGCGGCGTGGCCACGCCGGCCATGGTGGCCGAGAAGCCCGTGCTCACGCTCCTGTCCGGCCCGGCGGCGGGCGTGCTCGGCGGCGCCTGGACCGGCGCGCTCTCCGGCCGCCGCCGGCTCATCACCTTCGACGTCGGCGGGACGAGCGCCGACATCGGCCTCGTCGTCGACGGGACCTTCAGCGAGGCCACGGCCCGCGACACGTGGATCGCCGGCTACCCGGTCATCGTGCCGATGATCGACATCCACACCATCGGGGCGGGCGGCGGGAGCGATCGCTCACGTCGACCCGGGCGGCGCCTTCCGCGTCGGGCCGCGCAGCGCGGGCGCCGAGCCCGGCCCGGCGGCCTACGGGCGCGGCGGCACCGACGCCGACCGTGACCGACGCCAACCTCGTGCTCGGCCGCCTCGACGCGCGAGAGCTTCCTCGGCGGCGAGATGAAGCTCGACCTGTCGGCGGCGCGGCGGGCCATCGCCGAGCTCGCCGGGCGTCTCGGCCTCGACGAGCTCGCCGCGGCCGAGGGCGTCCTGACCATTCTCAACAGCAACATGGCCAACGCCATCCGCTCGCGGACGATCCAGAAGGGCATCGACCCGCGCGGCTTCTCGCTCGTCGCGTTCGGCGGCGCCGGGCCGCTCCACGGCGCCGAGGTCGCGGCCGATGCTCGAGATCCCCGAGGTGATCGTGCCGGCGTACCCGGGCATCACCTCGGCGCTCGGCCTCCTCACCACCGATCTCAAGTACGACGCCATCAAGACCGAGTTCCAGGTCCGCGGCGCGGTCGACCTGGCAGGGCTGAACGAGGACTTTCGCGCCATGGAGGCGGAGCTCGCCCGGCAGTTCACCGCCGACGGCCTGTCGCCGAGCGAGGTCTCGTTCACCGCGCTGGGCCGATCTCCGCTACGTCGGCCAGGGCTACGAGCTGCGCGTGGCGATGCCGGCCGGCGCCGTCGACCCCGCCGGGCTCGAGGGCGCGTGGCAGCGCTTCCACGAGCTCCACCACGCGGAGTACGGGCAGAGCTTCCCGTCGAGCCCGATCGAGATCGTCAACATCCGCGTCAGCGGCGTCGGGCGGATGCCCCGGATCGGTGCGCTCAGAGCGCCGCGCGGCACATCGCTGGCCGCTGGCCCGGGTCAAGACCGGCCGGTGCGTGTTCCGCGTGAACGGCGCGCTCACGCAGCTCGACACCGCCTTCTACCGGCGCGACCGGCTGCCGGTGGACGAGGTCATCGCCGGCCCCGCCATCGTCCTCCAGGCCGACAGCACGACCCTGATCCCGCCGGGCAGCTCGGCCCGGGCCGACCAGGCGGGCAATCTTCTCATCGCGATCGGAGGCTCCCATGAGTGAGGCGACTCCCGCAACGGCGCGCCGGCGGGCCGGCGCATCGATCCCGTCACGGCCAGCGTGATCCACGGCGCCCTCGAGCACATCGCCGTCGAGATGGGCTACAAGCTGATGCGGATGTCCTACTCGAGCATCATCCGCGAGTCGGAGGACTTCGGCGCCGCCCTCGTCGACGCCCAGTGCCGCCAGCTCTGCGAGACGCGCGCAGAGCACGCCGCTGCAGTCGGGGCCGATTCCCGGCTACGTGCGCGGCCTCCTGCGCCAGCTCGAGGCGCGCGGCGAGGCCATCGAGCCCGGCGACGTGATCATGCACAACGACGCCTACGGCGGCGCCTCCCACGGCCCTGACGTGGCGTTCTGCGTGCCGGCGTTTCACGACGGGCGAGCTGGTCGGCTTCTCGGCGACCACCGCGCACCATCTCGACATCGGCGCGCTGACGCCGGGGAGCTGCGGCATCGTCGACGCCATCGACGCGTACGCCGAGGGGCTCCAGTTCAAGGCGATCAAGGTGTACGAGGCCGGGCCGGCAGCAACGACGGCGGTGTGGCACATGCTGCGCGACAACATCCGCGCCTCCGACCTGGTCGTCGGCGACATGGAGGCCCAGATCGCCGCCGCCCGGATCGGCGCCGAGCGCTACGTGGAGCTGATCCGACCGCTACGGGCTCGACACCGTCAACGCCGCCTACGAGGACCTGCTCGACTACTCCGAGCGCATGATGCGCGCGGCCATCGAGCGCCTCCCCGACGGCGTCTATCGCGCCGACGACTCACATCGACGGGTACCTCGACGACAGCGAGCCGTCGCGCAAGCGACCTGCCGCTCGTGCGTGGCGATCACCGTGCGCGGCGAGCGAGCTCGTGGTCGACCTCACCGGGACGGCGCCGCAGGTGCCCGACCGGCCGATCAACATGCCGCTCGAGGGCACGGTCGACGTCGCCATCTGGCTCACGCTCCGCTCGATCCTCCTCGACAGCGCCGTCTACGGCCACATCCCGCAGAACAGCGGGCTCACCCGGCCGATCACCATCGTGGCGCCCAAGGGCACGCTGGCCAACCCGATCTTCCCGGCGCCGACCATCGCGCGCTTCTGCCCGGGCAACCAGCTCGCCGACACCGTCATGAAGGCGCTGGCCCCGGTGGTGCCGACCAGGTGAGCGCGGGCATCGGCAACCTGCGCGTCGTCGCCTTCAGCGGGCTGCGCGGCGAGCAGCACTGGGTCCACATGGAGATCTTCGAGGGGAGCTACGGCGGCCGCCACGGCGCCGACGGGATGGACGCCGTCGACACGCTCTACGCCAACACCCGGAACAACCCCATCGAGGACATCGAGTCGCACCTGCCGCTCCGGGTCGAGCGCTACGAGCTCCGCGAGGACGCCTGCGCGGCGGGCCAGTGGCGCGGCGGCCTCGGCGCCGTCCGCGAGTTCACGTATCTCGAGGACGGCGGCGCCTCCGTGGAGGGCGAGGGCCACAAGTTCGCGCCGTGGGGATTCGCCGGCGGCCAGGCCGGCTTCCCCGCCGAGCTGGTCGTGCGCCGCGCGGACGGTGGCGACGCGAGCTTGCCGTCCAAGGTCCCGTACACGCGGGCCCGCGCCGGCGACCGCTTCATCATGGTCGGGCCGAGCGGCGGCGGCTACGGAGATCCCGCCAGCGCGTGCGCCCGAGCGCGTGCTCCGGGACGTGTGCGACGGCTACATCTCGGCCGAGACGGCGGCTCGGGACTACGGGGTGGTGATCACCGCCGACCTCGCCGTCGACCACGAGGCCACCGCGCGGGCCCGCACCGGCGCCTAGAGCTGATGATAAAGGGCCCATCTGCTTCGTTGGCGCCCTCGACCGCACGCTCAACGTACAGAGAGTACGCCTCGCGTTGCCGGCCATCGGGCGCCGCCTCGCAGCTGGACCCTTCTCATCGCTCTAGCCGGGTTTCTCCGACAGGCTCGTAGCAGGCTGTTGAAGCCTGCGGGATTTTCAGCATCCTGCTAGACTCTGCATCGTGATCCCGTATCCTGCGCGGCGCGTGGCGGCGCTCGGCCTCGTCCTGTTCGCCGTGTCCGTCCTCGCCTTCGCGATCCTCCAGCTCATTCCCGGCGATCCCGCCGCGCTCATCGCAGGCGTGGACGCGCAGCCGGCGGAGGTCGAGCGCCTGCGCGCCGAGCTCGGCCTGGATCGGCCGGCGCACGTGCAGTACATCCGCTATGTTCGGCGCATGATCACCGGAGACCTCGGGCGCTCGCTGCGGAGCCACCAACCCGTCGTCATGGATCTCGCCACCCGGTTTCGCGCGTCGCTGTTCCTCGCTTCGGTGAGCCTCGCCGTCGCGCTCCTGATCAGGGCTGCCCGCCGGGGTCACCGCGGCCGTGTGGCGCACGAGCCCGTGGGATACGGCCATCACCACGGCCAGCGTGCTCGGAGCTTCTATGCCGCCTTTCTGGCTCGGGCTCATCCTCATCGGGTTCTTCTCGGTGCGCCTCGGCTGGCTGCCCACGTCAGGCTACGAGGGTCGGAGTACGTGGTGCTACCGGCGGTCACGCTGGCCGCGTTCTCGCTGGCGACCATCGCCCGGACGGCGAGATCCTGCATGCTCGACGTGCTCGGCGACGACTACGTGCGGACGGCGCGCGCCAAGGGGCTGGCCGAGGCGGCGGTCGTTGGCAAGCATGCGCTGAAGAACGCCGTCATCCCGCTGGTGGCCGTCGTCGGCCTGCAGTTCGGCTACCTGCTCGGCGCGAGCGCGGTGACGGAGACGGTGTTTACGTGGCCGGGTGTCGGGCTGCTCCTCGTGGACGCCATCAAGCACCGCGATCTCCCGGTCATTCAGGGTGCGGTGCTCCTCGTGGCCGCGAGCTTCGCCCTCGTGAACCTCGTCGTCGACGTGCTCTATGCGAGCCTCGATCCGCGGATCCGTCTGTCGTGACAGAGAGCCCGGCCACCGGCCGGCTCTTCCGCCATCGCGCGGGGCCATCGGCCTTGGGATCACGGCCCTCTTTCTCCTCGTATCGCTCGCGGGGCCGGCGCTGGTGTCCGTTCAACCCATGGAGACCAATTTTCGCGCGATCCTGAAGCCTCCGAATTCGGCGCACTGGTTCGGAACGGATGAGCTCGGGCGCGACGTGCTGAGCCGTGTGGTGTACGGCGCGAGGATCTCGCTCGAGCTGGTGCTGGCCGCGGTGGTCCTCGCGCTGCTGGCGGGAGGCAGCCTCGGCATCTGGGCGGGCTTCCGGGGTGGCTCCGTGGAGATGGTGACGATGCGCGCGATCGATGTGCTCCTGGCTCTGCCGGGATTTCTCATCGCCCTCGTGGCCATCACGATCCTGGGCGTGGGCACGGTCAACCTGATCATCGCCGTGGCCATCTACTCCGTCCCGGCTTTCGCGCGGGTCGGGCACGCGGCCGCCCTGGCGCTTCGGCCCGCGGAGTTCGTGCAGGCGGCCATCTCGCAGGGCGCCACCGAGGCCCGCATCCTCACGCGGCACGTGCTCCCCAATGTGCTGTCGCCGCTGATCGTGCAGGCGAGTCTCCGGATGGCGACGGCGCTCCTCCTCGCGTCGAGTCTGAGCTTTCTCGGGCTCGGCGTACAGCCGCCCGTGCCCGAGTGGGGCGCCATGCTGGCCAACGGGCGGTCGTACCTGTCGACGAGCCCTCACGTGGTGCTTTTTCCTGGGCTGGCCATCATGCTGGTGACGCTGGGATTCAACCTGCTGGGCGACGGGCTGCGGGATATTTTCGATCCCCGTCTTCGATCCTCACAACCATGACCGAGAAGGAACAGCCATGCCAATCATCAAGGGCGGACGAGGCAACTATGGCGAGGCGGTGGGCATCCTCACGCTGGACACGGTGTTCCCGCGTATTCCGGGGACGTCGGCAACGCCACCACGTTCGACTTTCCCGTGCGATTCAGCGTCGTGCGCGGCGCCTCGCCCAAGCGGGTCGTGCACGAGCAGGATCCCGCCCTCCTCAAGCCCTTCGTGGAGGCGGCGCAGGAACTGGAGGCGGCCGGGTGCCGCGCCATCACGACCACCTGCGGTTTCCTCGCCTTGTTCCAGAAGGAGATGGCGGCCGCCGTCGGGGTGCCGCTCTTCACCTCCAGCCTGCTCCAGGTGCCCATCGTGTACCGGATGCTGCGGCCGGGGCAGGTGATCGGCATCCTCACCGCGCATTCCGACGCCATGAATCCGCGGGTGCTGGAGGCGGTGGGGGCCGACGGGGTGCCGCACGTCGTGGGCGGCTCGCAGGTCGCGCCGGACTTCTACAACGTCTTCGTGCAGAACCGCGACTGGATCGACACGGACCAGTGCGAGAGCCAGCTCGTCGCCCTCGCCACGGGGATGATCGAGGCGCATCCGCAGATCAGGGCCTTCGTGTGCGAGGGCACGAACTTCTCCGTCCTGGGGCCGGGCCATCCAGCAGGCCACGCGGCGGCCCTTCTTCGACATCGTCACCATGACGCGCTGGGTGTACGACGCCGTCGTCAAGCCGCCCGTGACGGGGGATTCATGTGATGCGGGCTCTCGCGCCGGCCGTCCTCGGCGCTCCTGCTCTGGGTGGCGGGGGCGGCGGCACAGGAGCGTACGCTGACCTGGGCGGACGGCACGGACGTGGTCTCGCTCGACGGCGGCTTCATCACCGACCTCGCGAGCACCACGCTGCTCAAGCACGTGGCGGAGACGCTCGTGAGGCTCGACGCCACGCTCGCCGTCGAGCCGGGGCTCGCGGAATCGTGGAGCGCCGCGAAGGACGGCGTGACCTGGACCTTCCGGTTGCGCCGCGGGCCGAGATTTTCATCGGGGGCGCCCGTCACCGCGCAGGCCGTGAAGTTCAACCTCGAGCGCATCCTCGATCCGAAGACGGCGGCGGCCAACCGCTCCGCGCTGGCGTCGATCGCCTCCGTCGATGCCGTGGACGACCGCACGCTCAGGCTCGTGACCAAGCAGCCGTTTCCCGATCTCCTCCGCGCCCTCGCCGACCGTGCCGCCGCGATCCTCGATCCCGCGGAGGTGGCAAAGTATCCGGTCCGCGAGGTCGGGCGGCACCCCGTGGGCAGCGGCCCGTTCCGGGTCACGGCGTGGACGCCGGGGCAACAGATGGTGTTCGAGCGGAATCCGCACTGGTGGGGCACGCCGCCCGAGATCGATCGCATCGTCTACAAGATCGTGCCCGAGGCCAACACGCGCCTGGCCATGATACGCCGCCGCGAGAGCGACATCATTTCAAGCCGCCGGTGGAGGCGATCCCCGACCTCGAGCGCGACTCCGACCTGCGCGTCGTCAAGGTGGACGGCGTGCAGCTCAGTGACGTTCGAGATGCTCACGGACAAGAAGCCCCTCGACGATGTGCGCGTGCGCCGCGCTATCGCCCACGCCATCGATCGCAAGGCCATCATCGAGGGACTGCTCCCGGTCTGGCCAGAGAGTACTGCTCCCCGTGACTCCCGCCGTGGGAAGGAGTTCGTGGCGCCGCAGCCGCTGCTACGAGTACAGCCCGCAGAAGGCGAAGGAGCTGCTCGTTCAGGCCGGCCACCCGAACGGCTTCGAGATGGAGATCTGGACCTCGAACGGGCGCTACACGAAGGACCGCGAGATCGGCGAGGCCACGCAGGCCATGCTCAACAGTGTCGGGATTCGCGCCCGCCTGCGGACGATGGAATGGGCCGCGTACACGAAGGGGTGGACGGCGCCGGACCGCATGATGTGGATGATCGGACGTTCGACGGGCTTCGCGGACTTCATCTTCACTCGCCACTTCGCGCGGGCGAGCTGGGATTCCGGCGCCAACAACAACACACGGTTCTTCGATCCCCGGGTGGAGGATCTCCTCGTGCGAGCGCGCCAGGAGATGGATGTGAAGCGCCGCGCCGCGTACTACCGCGAGATTCAGGAGCTCGTCTGGCAGGCCGTCCCCATCATCCCGCTCTACACGGCCAAGGTCGTGGTCCTCACCCGCGCCAACATCACGGGGTTGGTCGTGCAGTCGGACGAGGAGTTGAGCATGGCGTCGGTCAAGCGACGCCCGTGACCATCCGGCGCGGGTAGGGCCGCCTTCCTGCCGCGCGCTCGCGCGGCGCTACTTCGCGGGGAGGCGCCGTGCAGCGCGTGGGCCTCGACGGGCTTCGGCGCCGTCACCGCGTAGCGCGCGCAGCCGAGCAGCGGTCTTGCCCAACGGCGTCGGCGGTGGGAAGGTAGGCGTCGCGTTCATGCCGCGTCCAGGAGGAGCGCTTGGGAAAGCTTGACGGGAAAGTGGCGGTCATCACCGGCGGGGCGAGCGGCATCGGCGCCGCGGCGGTCCGGCTCTTCGTCGAGGAGGGCTGTCGCGTCGTGATCGCCGACGTCCAGGACGACAAGGGCACCCGGCTGGCGGACGAGCTCGGCAAGTCCTCCGCCTACCTCCATGCGGACGTGAGCCGGGAGTCCGACGTGAGTGACGCCATCGCTCACGTCCTCTCGCGCTTCGGGCGTCTCGACTGCCTCTACAACAACGCCGGGCTCGGCGGCGTGTCGGGGCCGATCGCGGAGATCCCGGTGGACGGCTACGACCAGACGATGGGCGTGCTCCTCCGTGGGGTTTTCCTCGGCATGAAGCACGCGGCCCCGATCATGACGCAGCAGGGCAGCGGCAGCATCATCAGCACCGCGAGCGTGGCGGGCCTGCAGGCGGGCTACGGGCCGCACATCTACAGCGCCGCGAAGGCCGCCGTCGTCCACCTGACCCGGTCCGTGGCCATGGAGCTGGGCGAGAGCGGCGTGCGGGTGAACTGCATCTGCCCCGGCGGCATCGCCACGCCGATCTTCGGAGCGGCCCTCGGCGTGTCCGGGGCGGAGGCGGACCGGGTCGCCGAGACGATGAAAGTCCTCCTGACGGCGTTCCAGCCGATCCAGCGCGCCGGCCTGCCGGAAGACATCGCGCGGGCCGCGCTCTGGCTGGCCAGCGACGATTCGAGCTTCGTGAACGGCCACGCCCTCATCGTGGACGGCGGCCTCATCGGCGGCCGCATGTGGTCGGTGGTCCAGGAGCAGCGGCAACAGCTACGCGCCGCCCTAGCGCGAGGATAAGGGCCCATCTGCTTCGTTGGCGCCCTCGACCGCACGCTCAACGTACGAGAGTACGCCTCGCGTGCGGCCATCGGGCGCCGCCTCGCAGCTGGACCCTTCTCCTCGCGCTAGCCGGGCTTCTCCGACAGGCGCCTAGTCTAGACTAGGCATCTAGGACACTTCGTTGCGGATGACGAGGGCCGCCGCGTCGCGCTGACTCATGGATGTCTGCGCCCGCTCCGGCAGAATCGCGGATGTGGCGCCCGCCGCGCAGGCGGGTGTCTCGGCGGTACGGCGGCTCCAGGTGAGCTGGCTGATGCCGCCGAGGAAGGCAGGGCAAGATCCGAGCGGCTCGAGGCCGCGCTCGAGCAGCAGCTCGGCGAGCTCGCCCGCGGCGAGGTAGCGATGCGGGCCGCCTCGGGCCAGCTCGAATGCGGCCGTGGGAAGGAGCCACCGGAGCGACTGCAGTGCTGCCCGGATACCCTCCGCGCGCCATACCGCCCGCGCGACGGGGAACACCGCGGCGGGACGCGTATAGGTCAACACGATGGCGTGACCCCGGGACGCAGCGCCCGCCGGCAGGCGTCGAGCACGCGCTCGGGCTCCGGGTGCCAGTACAGCGTGTGCATGCTCACGACCGCGTCGAAGCTCCCGGTCGCCGGCACGTCCTCGCGCGCCACGTCGAGGGCGTGAAAGGAGCAGGTGCCGAAGCGGCGGCTGGCCCGCCGCGCCCGCTCCACGAGCGGCGCGATCGGATCGACGCCCACCACCGACGTGCCCCCGCGCTGCGAGGCGGCGCACCACGCTGCCCGTTCCGCACGTCACGTCCAGGATCCGGCAGGGCGCCAGGCGCCCGTCGGCCAGATGCAGGCGCTCGATCAGGCTGGCCACCGAATCCACGAGCGTCTCGTAGGGAGCGAAGCCATCCACGACCCGGTCATACACGGCCGCGTACGCGGCGGCCGTCCACTCGCCACTCATCGAACGGCCAGCTCGGGAGCAGGCGCCGGCACGGACGTCAAGGGGAGCTGGACGGTCATGGTGGTGCCGCGACCGGGTTCGCTCGTCACCTCGAGCAGGCCGCCGTGGCTCTTGACGATGCCCAGGCTCACCGACATGCCGAGCCCGGTGCCCCGGCCCTCCGCCTTGGTGGTGTAGAACGGCTCGAAGATGCGCTGGGCGTGCTCCGCTGTCATGCCGACGCCGCTGTCGATGACTTTGATGACGACCGCGTCGCTCTCGGGCCGGAGCTCGGTCTGGAATACCAGCTCACCCCCATCCGGCATGGCATCCACGGCGTTGCCGCCCAGGTTCAGGAGCACCTGCGTGAGCTGATCGGCGTCCCCCAGGATCGAGGGCATGTCGGGGTGAAGAACGGTGCGCACCTGCACGCGGTTGCGGGCCAGCTTGGTGCCCAGGAGCTCGACGGCGCGCTCGACGAGGGCCTCGACGGCCACCGGCTCGCGGCGGGGCTCGCGACGGCGCGCGAAGTTCAGAAGGTCGCGCGTGATCTTCCCGGCTCGCGTGGCCTCGGCCTCGATGATCTTCAGTCGCTTGGCCGCGCGACCCTCCGCCGGCACGTCGCGCAAGGCCAGCTCGCAGTTGCCGAGGATGATCATCAGCGGATTGTTGATCTCGTGGGCCACGCCGGCCCCCAGCTCGCCCACGGCAGCCAGCTTGGCGGACTGGATGAGCTGCTGCTGCGTTTGCGTGAGCTCGCGCATTTGATCGCGGAGATCCGAGTACAGCCGGGCGTTCTCGAGCGCGATCCCCGTCTGCCCCATCAACATCTCGAGCAGCTCGATCTCGCCAGGATGAAATTGCCCGCCCGAGACCTTCTCGCCGAGCAGGAGCACGCCGGCCAGCTCGCCCTGGGCGAAGAGGGGCAGCGCCAGGGCCACGCGTGCCGCCTCGAGCCGGCTCACCACGTGATGGTCCGCGCGCCGGTCGTACTGCGCCCACTCGTCGGCCTGCAGGGGCTTGCCGGCCAGCCGCAGCCAGTCGGTGACGACATCATCGACGTCGGCGAGGGGCGGACTCTCGGATTGGCTGGACAACGCCTGGGCCAAGAGGGCGAACGATGAGCCATTCGCCGCAGGCAGATAGAGGCTGGCGTGCATGAGCGGGACCCGGGCCACCAGCCCGTCCGTCAAGCTGCGACCGAGGGTCTCCAGGTCCAGGATGGAGGCCATCTGCTTGCTCAGCGCCATCAAGGTGTCGCGAACGCCGTGCTCGCGCGCGAACATCAGGCGCTCCAGGCGCCCTTCCAGCTTGCGCAGCAGGGGCAAGAGCGACGGCGACGGCCAGCGCGATCGCCACGATGTACCTGAGATCCGGCGTGAACGGCACGCCCGGCACGAGCACATCGACGCCGTAGATCGCGCCGATGAGGACTGGTCCCATGGTGGCCGCGGTCAGCATGTAGAGGATCGCCCACTTGGCCACCATCCCGAGGTCCAGCAACCGATAGCGCACGATGGCGAGGCCCAGGGCCAGCGCGAAGACCGCGTTGCTGGGGATGCCGAGGGGTACAGCCAGTCCCAGCCGAAGAGGTAGCGCACGAAGTCCACCAGCCCGCCCAGGAGCAATGCGATGACGCCACCCACGACCAGCTTCGTGCGATTCCTCCGGAAGCTCGACGTGAGCGTCGGGTAGGCGCGAAGGAGGCGGACGAGTCCCAGCACGATGTACGCCTGCAAGTACACGAAGAACGGCAGGTACAGCGGGCCGGAACGCGGCATGTACCCCCAGCTCGTCTCGATCACGCCGCGCATGAACAGCCCGGTCGAGCACACGGCGAGGAAGCCGCCGCAGATCGCATAGCCGCCGATGAGCAGGTAGTTGCGCCGCGGCTGGTCCAGAAAGGCCAGCACGTAGTGATAGAACAGGACGGGAATGAGGATCACGCCGTAGTGGAGAAAGCGCTCCCAGGTCAGCGCGGTCGCCGGATCGCCGCTGCCGCGCAGGCCGAACACGCCGAGGTTCCAGACGGCGAGCGCGCCCGCGAGGAGGGCGAACACGTAGTGACGGGGGCTCTTGCGGTCGCCGGTCAGCGCGCTGCCGATGAGCAGCACGTTGAGCAGGAGGGCCAGGAGCGGCAGCAGCTTGTGGACGCTCACGCCGCCCGCTCCCAGAAGCCCATGTAGGGGTACTGCTCCCGCTGCCGCTGATGTCGCACCTCGTCTTCCAGGATGGAAAAGACGAGGATGTCGCAGCGCTTCCCGTCGTGGAGGCACGCGTCGCGGAGCACCCCTTCCTGCTGGAAGCTGTTGCGGGTGAGCGCGTTGATGCTCGGCGTATTGTAGCGATACACCTTGGCCTCGATGCGATGGAGGCCCAGCGCATCCATGGCGTAGGCGACCAGCAGCCGCGACGCCTCCACGCCCCAGCCTCGTCGACGGGCGTGCTCGCCACCGCCGTCTCGAGAAAGGCGATGGCCGAGGTCAGGCGGATGCCGTAGAGCCGCACGAAGCCGACGGGCTCGCCGCGCGTGCCCAGCGGCTCCACGAGCACGGTCAGCGATGACGGGTTGTCCAGGATCAGGCCGGCCACCTCGGGATGGCCTGGGCCGAGATGCCGGCAGCGATAGAGCAGGTCGCTGCCCACCATGTGGGCGAGTAACGGATCGCGCGCCCAGCCGTCGAAGTGCGACAGGTCCTCCGAAGTGGGCAGCCGCAGCGCGAGGTTCTGGCTCGTGGCAATGATCTGACCGGACGCCGTGTCCTCGGGCAGCCGGCGGCGCGTCGTCCAGCGCCGCCCGCGCGCGGCGCCGCCAGGGTGAACTCCTCGAGGAGTTGCGCGTCGAGCAGCGCGCGGTGCAGGGCGGGGCTGGGGACGAGGCTCAGGATCACCCCGCGCTCGGCCGTGAAGGCGCCGACCTGGTGCAGCGCGGCCAGCCCGACACTGTCGATGCGCTCCACCTCCGGCATGTGTAGCTCGAGGACGGCGACGCCGGCGTGGACGTGCGCGGCCACCGCCCGGCACAGAGAGGCGGCGACCTGGGCGGTGAGGCCTCGGCCGAGCCGTATCTCGGCGTGCCGTCCCCGGTCCAAGGAATGGACCGGGGACGCCGCCACGACTGCTACCTCGCTGATATCCAGCACGCCCTTCTCTATTCCCGGAACGATCGCCCTACCGCGCCGCTCCGGCATGCTCGGCGACCTCCGCCAGCGTCGCCTTGAACTCCGCGAAGGCGACCGGCTTGCGCAGGAAGTGCAGCCCCGCCTGCGCGGCTCGCCGCTCGTCCTGCGGCGCGGCGGACCCGCTGATCATCACGATCGGCGTCGTGCGGCTCCGCGCCCGTATGGCCTCGGCAATCTCGAGGCCCGTCAATCCCGGCATGAGGAAGTCCGTGACCACGATCTTGTGGACGAGCGGGTCGAAGCGCGCCAGGCCATCGCGCCCGTCCACCGCCACGTCCGCCTCATGTCCCAACAGCTCGACGAATTCCGCGAAGATGTCCCGGATCTGCGGCTCATCCTCGATCACGAGCACCTTCATTTCTTCGCCTCGTGAACGTCAGCTCGAGGCGCGGCGTCGGCTGGCCCACCGAGTACTCATTGAGCGCCAGGGCACGACGCTACCGTCATCCAGCATGTAGGACCGCTTGCTGGCCGTACAGGAAGGAATCCGGAAGACGCCTTGGAAGGCTCCTTGGATCTTGTAGCCATCCATGATCGAGTTCTTTTCTCCCCTGGCCGAGTACTTGCCGATGATCGTCCCCGCGGAATCTGCTGGAAGAACGCCGGCGACAGATCGAGCTGGCCGTCGAAGTCGGCGGACAGGATCTTGAGCTCCGGCGCATCGGCCGCGTTCCGGAACTCAGCCATCACGAACATCGTGCCGCGTACCGGTCCCACCCCCGAGGTGTCGTCCGCCGCTCCACGTGGCATGCACGATGATCCAGCAGGAGTCGGTCCCGAGCGCCGTTGTCACCCATGAAGGGCACAGTGGCGTCCCGGACTTGATCGTGCCGCTCAGCGTGGCTTCGGAGGACTTGAACCCCTTGCCGTTTGACTTCAGGTCGATCGCTTCCGACACTTCGTAGAGCGTGCCGTCCGCGGCGTGCGCCTTGGGTGGCAACATGGCGAGTGTGGCGGGCGCGGTCAGCGCCAGCGCGAGAAGTACCCCTTTGATGTGCATTGCGGTCCTTTCATGTCTTGTCGTCGAGCTCACCCGTAGCGGTGTGGCTGCGTAGAGAGGCAATCGAGGTGCCACCAGCGTTTCGCGAGCGTTCTCAAGCCCTTGAGCGGGACGGTGTGCCTGACGGGTGACAGAAACTGGCTGCGGTTCCCAGGACGGTCACCGAGACCCACGCACGCATCAAAACCAGCCGCTGCCATGCGCGCTTGAAGTAGAGCTTCTGGCTCGATAACGTCGGTCACGATGGCGACCGGGCTCCGGATGGACTCTACTGGGCGTGCTGGCTTCTGGCGGTGCTCTTCACGGGTCTCGTGGCCGGGCTGATGCTCGGCCACGCCTTGATCCTGGCGCCGTTCCTGAGCTGGATGCTGGCGATCGGTGCGCCGGGTACGTTGGACCACACCTATCCGGTCTTCCGGGCCACGGCCGGGGCGGTTGGGCTGACCGTGTACTACCTCCTGGCTGGCGTTCAGGTCGCGATGGCCCTGGGCTTCCTCGTGGCCGCGGTGGCGACGCGACGCCATCGGGCAGCGGCGGCCGTCGCCGGAGCGGCGAGCGTGTGCTGGGTGATCGTGCACTATGCGTCCGGCTTCGGGGCGGTGGAGGCGCAACTCTGGCGCAGCTCGGCGGGTGGCGCCGACGGCGTCGCCCGCCGCTTCCTCGCCTGGAACACGCCGATCCACTTCCTGCACGCCGGCATCCTGACGGTCGCGCTGCTCGCGCTTCTGTGGGTGCCGTTGCTCGCGCTTCGTCGCAGCGCCGGGTGGATCGCGATGCTCCTCGCCGTCGCCGCGCTGTCCGGCTGCACAGGGCGTCCCGACACCCCCATCGCTCCGCAGGCGGCGGCGTCCGAGGTCGCCGAGCCCGCCGCCACATCCGCGGAGGTCGCGCAGGCCGCCCGCACGGTGATGCTTCCGTCGGGTGCGCTACGCGGCTGAAAGGAGAAGAAGCGCGCCACTCGTCACGACCGAGCCCGTGAGGCTCCGGTCGATGCGGAGCCGCGGCGACGCCAGGAAGTCCTCAGCCTGGTTCCAGTTCCCGCAGGCCGTCCTCGCCCTCACTCTGTCCGCGACGGCTGGGAGCGCCGGCGAGGCGTTCCGGGCACAGGCCCCTGATCTCGCGCCCGGCCGAAGCCGGGCCAGCGCGTGCGCGGCGCCTCGCGCACGCTGGCGAGGTCGGGTGGCGGCGCGGGGCGCGGGCCGAGCTGTAGACCGTGGGCCAGGGCCATCGCGTCGAACGGGGCCCGAACCTTCACGTCGTGATCTCGACGGACCCGACCCGCCGGGACGCGTACTGGAGCTCGCGCGCCGGCGGCCAGTGCGGCGGGTAGAACGGGCCGCGCCACCGGGGATAGCGCCAGCCGGAGATGCCGATGCGGATGTCGCCCACGCGCGGTGCCGCGCGCCGAGAGCCCGAGGTGGGTGGGCCCTGCCCGTCAGGCTTTCTCGATGCGCACGAAGTTCTCGTTGAAGGCGGAGCCCGTGCCCGCGGTGAAGCGCGGCTCGACGAGGACGTTCATGTTGCGGCCGTGCTTGTGCCACCCGCCCTTGGGCAGCACGACGAGGTCGGGGCGCAGCGTGGTGTCGCAGCGCAGGCGCACCTGGAGGCGGCCCCGCGGCGATACCAGCAACGCCATCTCCCCGTCGCCCAGCCCGGCGCGAGCCGCGGCACTCGGAGAGACGCCGGCGATCAGCGGCCCGTCCTGCTCGGCCTCGAGGATCTGCGGAGTTCATCGACTCCGTCGTGGCCTGGGCGATGAGGTGGAGCGGATACGCCTCGGTGGGGAGCACGGGCTCGGCATCGTCCATGCGGTCGGGGAAGATGAACCGGCCCGAGGGCGTGGCGAAGCGCCCGTCGGCCCAGGGCACCTGCGGCTGGCCAGCGGGCCAGAGCCGCCCGCCCGCCGTCTTGAGCGCCTCGTAGCCGAGGCCCGTCCCGCGGAGTGGCTTCACGGCCTCGTCGATCCATGACCCCGCCGACCCGGCCATGCCGGGCCCGAAGCCCAGCCGATCGGCCAGCGCCTGGAGGATGGAGAGGTCGCTGCGCGCCTCGCCGAGCGGTGGCGCCACCGGTTGCATGAGCTGCATCCAGTGGTGGCCGTAGGCGGGCACCAGGTCCTCCTCCTCCAGGAACGTCGTGGTGGGAAGGAAGAGGTGCGCTGTTTCCGCCGTGTCGGTCATGAACTGGTCCAGGCAGATCACGAAGTCGAGCCGCGCCAGCGCCGCTTTGGTGGCCGCGGTGTCCGGCATCTGGTTCACGAAGTTGGTCTGCATGAAGAGCGCGGTGGTCACCGGCGGGTCGGTGGCGCGGTTCAGCGCGGGGGCGATCTGGGAGACCGGCAGGGTCCGCGGGGGCGCCGTCCGCGCCGCCTCGGCGAGCAATTCGGGGCTGCGGATCTCGCGCCACGGCCAGTTGGTGAGGTTGACGCCGCCACCGGGAATGCCGACATTGCCGGACAGCACACCGAGGGCCCCGATGAGCTGGAAGGTCTGGTGACCGCGCGTGTACTGCTGCAGGCCCACGCCCTCGAGGATGGTCGCGGGCTTGCGGTCGAAGTACTCGAGCGCGAGCCACTCGATGGTCTTTCGGTCCAGGTCGGTGCGGGTCGCGACGGCGTCGAGCGAGACCCCGCGGGCCAGGGCGAGATAGGCGTCGGCGCGCTCGCCGATCGCGTGCAGGCGGTCGAGGTCGACGGGCCGCTGCTCGAGGATGATCTTGGCCATGCCCAGCGCAAGGAAGCCGTCGCTGCCCGGCCGCGGGTGCACTGCATGGTCGGCATAGCGCACGGTCTTGGTGCGCACCGGGTCGATGACGATGGCGAGCGCCCCGCGGGCCGCGCGTTCTTCAGCACCGGCATCATGTGGATGTTCGTGACCGCGGGGTTGCGCCCCCAGATCAGGAACAGGCTGGTGTGGGCCTCGAGATCCACTGGATCGTGGATCTGGCAGTCGCCGAAGGCCAGGCGCGTGCCGTAGTCGCCCTCGCCCGCGCAGTAGCGCCCGACGGCCTCGGTGGCCCCGCCGAACAGATTGAAGAAGCGGTTGACCATGCACTTGAGCGCGGCGAAGGAGCCGTTGCCGCGATGGAAGAGCACCGACTGGCTGCCGTGGCGCGCGCGCGCCTCGGCGAGCTTGCGCGCGGCGAGGTCCAGCGCCTCGTCCCAGCCGATGGCGCGCCAGCTCCCGCCGGGGGCCCGCATGAGCGGGCGGGTGATGCGCTCTGCGTTGTACTGGCGGTCGGCGAGGAACGAGTTCACCTTCTTGCACAGGGCGCCCCGCGTGATGGGGTGCTCGGCATCCCTCGGATGCGGAGGATGCGGTCGCCCTCCACCTCGGCGATCACGCCGCAGGCGTCGAAGCAGTCGAGCGGGCACGCGGTCTTGACGATCCGGATCATGTGCGGAGCTCCGGCGCCCAGCGGAGCAGGCGGCGCTCCACTCGGCGTATGAGGGTGACGAGGGCGACACCCACGGCGGACAGAACGACCACCGAGGTGAACATGTCGGTCGCGTTGAGCGTGGCGAGCGAGGTGATCATCACTGGTACGGGTGCGTGGCCGTCCAGTGCCGCGCGATGTCGATGCGCCGGGTCACCCATACGCCGGCGTGCTTCATGACGTAGTCGAGCGCGCGCTGCAGGCCGGCGGCGCGGGACGGGTGGCCGATCAGCCGGTTGTGCAGGCCCACCGACATCATCTTGGGCTGGGTGCGCCCCTCGCGGTAGAGCACGTCGAAGCCGTCCTTGAAGAACGTGAAGTAGTCGTCGGCGGTGAAGAAGCCGCCATTGCCGAACTTCGAGTCGTTCGGGCCGAGGCTGTACGGCACCACCAGGTGCGGCCGCCCCTCCGCCTCGACCCAGTATGGCAGCTCGTCGTTGTAGGCGTCGGAGTCGTAGAGGAAGCCGCCCTCCTCGATCAGCAGCCGGCGCGTGTTCACGCTCGGCCCGTAGCGGCAGTACCAGCCCAGCGGCCGCTCGCCGGTGGTCTGCTGGATCGACGCCACCGCGCGGCGGATGTGCTCGCGCTCCTCGGCCTCGGACAGCTCGCAGTGCTTGACCCACCGCCAGCCGTGCGAGCACACGTCGAATCCGGCGGCGCGGATGGCCGCCGCGGCGGGGATTGCGCTCGAGGGCGAGCCCGCAGCCGAACACGGTGAGGGGCAGGCCGCGCTCCTCGAAGCTCCGCATCACGCGCCAGAAGCCGACGCGGCTGCCGTACTCGAACATGCCCTCGGCGGCCAGGTCGCGCCCGGTGACGGCGTGCGGTGCGGCGCCCGCCTCGGTCAGCGTGGCCTCGGAGAAGCCGTCGCCGTCGGGCACCGAGTACTCCGAGCCCTCCTCGTAGTTCATGACGAAGTTGATGGCGAGGCGCGCGTCACCCGGCCACTTCGGGTTCGGCGGCTTGCCGGCGTAGCCGATCAGGTCTCGGGGATAGGGGCTCGACATGGTGTGGGGCTCCTCTCGCGGCCTGCCGGCAGGGCCGGCGGGCCGGGTGTCAGGGATCTCCTCCCGCCGTTCAGGTGAGCCGGCGCGTCAGGCCCGCCACCCGGTCCATGACGAACACGAAGAGGGCGGTGGTCGCGATCAGCACGCCGGACACCGCGGCGGTGCGGACGTCGAGCGTGCTCTCGAGCATGCTCCACATCCGGATGGGCAGCACGTCCGTTTCGGGGTTGGCCAGGAACAGCGACACCGAGACATTGTCGACCGAGGCCATGAAGGCGAGGAAGGCCCCGGCGAGGATCCCGGGCCGGATCACCGGGAGCGTGACGCGCCGGAACGTGTAGAACGGCCCGGCCCCGAGGCTCGCCGACGTGTCGAGCTGGGCCAGGTCGAGCTGGGACAGGCTGGCGATGGTCGTGCGCAGGATGAACGGCGTGATCACCGCGACGTGGCCGAGGATCATCGTCGCGAGCGAAGCCGGAACCCGAGCATGGTGAAGAACATCAGCGCGGCGAGCCCGAAGGCCAGCGCGGGCAGGATCAGGGGCGACATGAACAGCGCGTCGAGCGCCTGGGCCCACCACGTCCGCCGCCGCGCGATGGCCAGCGCGGCGAGCGTGCCGAGCACGGCCGACACCGCGGTGGCCGAGGCGGCGACGATGAGGCTGTTGAGCGCCGCGGTGTGGATCTGCGCCGATTTCACCGGGTCGAAGAGCGCGCGGTACCAGCGCAGGGAGTACGCGGGCGGGGAAACTGAGCGACAGCGAGTCGGTGAACGAGGTGACGAGCACGACGACCACCGGCAGGACCAGGATGAGGAGGGCCAGGCCGCTCAGCGCGCCGATGACCAGGCGGTAGGAGATCGCCTCCGGGCTCGACCGCCTAGACATGCGCATAGGCGCGGCTGCGCCGGCCGAGGGCATTGAGCACCACGACCACGGTGAGCACGGACAGCAGCAGCACGATGGAGATGGCCGCGGCGAAGGGCCAGTTGAACAGCGTGGTGGCCTGCTGCCAGATGTAGAAGGGCAGGAGCACCATGCGCCCGCCGCCGATGATGGTCTGCGACACGAAGGCGGTGACCGAGCTCGAGAACACGAGCAGGCAGCCGGCGAGGAGCCCGGGCAGGCTCAGCGGCACGATGACGCGGAAGAGCGTGCGCCACCGCCCCGCGCCGAGCGCCGCGGAGGCGTCCTTCAGGTTCGGGTCGAGCCGGGACATCAGGCTGATCAGCGGCAGCAGCATCAGCGGCATCTCGATCTGCGAGAGCGCGATGACCAGCCCCAGCTCGGTGTGGAGCAGGCGCAGCGGCGCCGTGATCAGCCCGAGGTCCATCAGCACGCGGTTGACCAGCCCGTCGCGGCCGAGGATGACGATCCAGGCGAAGGTGCGCACGACCACGCTGGTCAAGAGCGGCAGGATGATGACGAAGAGCAGGATGGGCTGGAGGCGCCGGTGGGCCTCCGTGAACACGAGCGCCAGCGGATAGCCGATGACCGCGGTGAGCGCCACGGTCTTGACGCCCAGCAGCAGCGTCGCGAACAGCACGCTCCAGTTGAAGCCGTCGCCGCCGAACTTCGCGTACTGGGTCGGTCCCATGGCCGCCATCTCAGGCGAGGTGTAGAGGCTCACCACGGCGAGCAGCCCGAGCGGCATCAGGAAGAACAACAGGAAGAACAGGCTGAGGGCGCGGCCAGCCACGCCTCCCGGCTCGCGCGGCGCCGGGAGGGGTGGCGGGCGGCGACCTCGACCGCGCCGGCGATCGCTATTGCCGGACCTCCCGGTTGAAGCGCTCGATCCAGGCCGCGCGGTTCGGGTTGATCTTCCGCCAGTCGTGGTGGACGAACTTCGCCAGCTCCTCGTGCGACTTGACGAGGTCGACGGGCATGTCGGGCTGGAGCGGCACGTTCTTGTTCACCGACAGGAGGCTGTACGGGGGCTTCTGCAGCGCCGCCTGCACCTCGGTGCTCAGGATCGCGTCGATGTACTTGTAGGCGTTGTCCTTGTTGGCGGCGTTCTTGACGACGTGGATGGTCGTGTAGAAGGTGATCGGCCCGGTGTCGGGCTTGACGAACTCGATGTCGACCCCGCGGGCCTTGAGCGTCGACACCGTCTGGTAGTTGGTGTACGTCACGTCCATCTGCCCCTGCTGGAACAGCGTGTTGACCGCCACCGGGTTCTGGGCGATCACGCCGACATTGGGCAGCCACTTCTTCAGCACCTCGAAGGCCGGCTCCACGTTCGTCTCCGAGCCGCCGTAGAGCTTCGAGATCTCGATCAGCGAGGAGGTGCCGAACGTGGTGCCGAAGCCGGAGATGCCGACCTTGCCGTAGTACTTCGGGCTGAACAGGTCCTTCCAGCCCGTGGGGCGCTCGACCTTCTTGGGGTTGTACGCGATCCCGACGATCTGGGCGGCTACCGCCACGCCCCAGTCGTCGTAGAAGGCCTTGTTCACGTTGCCGATGTTCTTGAGCCGGGAGGGATCGAACTTGTCGACCAGCCCGTCCTCGATGGCCACGACCGCCGGCCCCGGGTCCAGCAGGAAGACGTCGAGCGGCGGATTGGCGCGCGCCGCCTTGATCTTGGCGATCTGGTCCAGCGCCAGCAGCGGCGTCGTGATCACCTCGACGTCGGCGGTGCGCTTGACGTAGGGCGTGACGACCGCGCGGTACCCCTCCTCCCACGGCCCGGGGTACACGGGGGCGACGACGCGGCCGGCCGCCGCGGCCCGCCCGGGCGGAGCACCGCGGCGCCGGCCACGGCAGCGGCCCCGGTCAGGAAGGCACGGCGCGGGATGTCGAGTCTAGCCATCGAGGTCTCCTCCTTGCGGCATCCTCTCGGCGGGCGCCGGGAAGATGGAGAGCGTGAGTGCAGAGCGGACGCCACAGTAGAGCGTCGGGATCGATGCGCCGAGCGGAGCCCTATCGGTGTCGGCCGACAGGCTGATCGGCGCCCGCGGCTCCGTCACCTTGAGCGACTGGCCGGAGCGTGTGACCACCTCGCTGACCGCCTGGGCGCCCACCGGCATGCGCAGGCGCAGCTCCACGGGCCAGCGCTCCGGGTGCGCGGCCTCGTGCAGGCACAGGTTCTCCGGCCGCGCGGACACGATCACGCGCGATCCGACCGGCGGGGCGACCGGCGCGGGCACGGTGAGGACGGCGCCCGCGTCGAGCGCCACCGAGGCGAGCCCGCCGGCCGTCGAGGCGACCCGGCCCTCGAGCAGGTTGGCCGTGCCGACGAAGCAATTCACGAAGAGGGTGCGCGGCCGGTCGTAGATGTCGACCGGGCTCGCGAACTGCTCGACGCGCCCGCGGCTCATCACGGCGATGCGGTCGGCCATGGTCATGGCTTCCTCCTGGTCGTGGGTGACGAGGATCGCCGTGATGCCGAACTGCCGCTGCAGCCGCTTCACCTCGATCTGCATGTCCAGGCGCAGGTTCTTGTCGAGCGCGCCGAAGGGCTCGTCGAGCAGCAGGATGCGCGGCTCGACGGCGAGGGCGCGGGCCAGCGCCACCCGCTGCTGCTGGCCGCCGGAGAGCTGCCGCGGCATGCGCTCGCGCAGCGCCTCGAGCTGCACGACCGCGAGCATGCGGTCCACGCGCTCGCGGATCAGGGCGCGGGGCGCCCGCGCGCGCGGAGCCCGTACGCCACGTTCTCGGTCACCGTCATGTGGGGGAACAGCGCGTAGTTCTGGAAGACGATGCCGATGTCGCGGCGGTTGGCCGGCAGGTCGTCGATCGGCCGCCCGTCGACGCGAACGCGGCCAGCACTCTGCGCCACGAAGCCGCCGATGATGCGCAGGAGGGTGGTCTTGCCGCAGCCGCTGGGCCCGAGCAGGGCGACCAGCTCGCCCGCCTCGATGGGCAGGCTCACGTCGTCGACGACCTTGACGGTGCCGAAGCTGTGGGTGATCGACTCCAGATCGAGGCTGTGGCCGGAGCGGCCGCCATCGGTCGCGACGGCGTGCCCCTTCTCGGCGGAGGACGGAAGGGCGAGCGCCGGGACTGGCGATGCGACGAGGCTGGCCGGGTCGGTCACGGGGTCACGCGGGGGTCTACCGGCCGGCTGCCGGGGAGATGGATGAGGAACTGGCATCGCGGCCCTCACCGAGCAAGGCCTATGCCCTCGAGAGTGACCGGCGAGGCCGGGCGCTATCTCCCTGCCGTTGCTCACCTCTCCGGATGGCGCGGGCGGACGGCGGTCACGGACTGGCTCCCGCTGATGCTCACGCTTTAGGCACATGGGCACGGAGGTGTCGCGCCGGTGAGCACGGCACACGCTGCTCGCACCGCCGCGGGTCGAACCGCGGCCCTCGCGCCACCGGCGGTGGAAATGACAAAGCTCGCGAAGAGCGAGCTTTGTCCCGAACGAGGAACCGCGACGTTGGCTAGGGCTTGATCTGGGCGCGGATCTCCCCGCCCTTGTTGGCGTCGCTGTGCACGTTGACGTAGAGCAATCCGTCCCAGTACGCCTGGTACTGCGCCTCGGTGAGGGCCGAGCCTAGCGGAACGGCCCAGATATTGTCGCCCGTCTTGACCAGGGTCACGATCGGGGGCCCGTTCTGACCCGGTGCCCCTGATGGATGTGAGCGGCCGTGGCCGCTACGCCGGAGGTCCAAACGTTGCCGTGAACCGTCGGGCAACTCAACGAGGTGGCGGCCGACGGGCACCTGGACGGACGGGCCGAGATATCGGTGGTACCCGATGCTGTCGTGGTCACGGGGGAACTTGCTGGGCTCCGCTGAGCGTCGTCGGGGGTTTCCCGGACATCCCGCCCGCGCATCCCGCGGCGACGAGCGCCACCGCGCCTAGTCCCACCCAGAAAGAACCCTTCACGATCGGTTGCAGTACTGTCATAGTCTGCCCTCCCGGTTCGTTGGTCTCGAAGGTTTGGGTCGAAAACCGATGCGGTTGCCCCGTTCGTGCCGGACACCCTAGCACTGCGCGGGAAGGGAGGCAAGGGCCTGAATGACTGCCTGTAGGGAGCACATGATCTGTCCGCTCCCGAGAGCAAATGAAATGTCCGCTTTTCGAGGCGGCCCCGGTATGGCCATGGGTGGAAGGGGGCCACCCATGCTCTATGCCGCGGTCGCTGTGGAGCGGGCCATGAAAGTCCAGGAGGTCATCTGTCGGGTGTTGGCCGGGACCCTGACGTGGTTGCAAGGCGCCGACATTCTCGGCATCCATACGCGCAGCCTGCGCCGCTGGCGCGCCCGCTATGAGCGCGACGGCGTGCTGGGCCTGCACGATGGGCGCCGCGGCCAGCCCTCGCGCCGCAAAGCGCCCGTCGCGGAGGTCCAGCGCATCCTGCGCCTGTATCGCGAACGCTACGGGCCGCGCGACGGGCACCCCGGCTTCAACGTGCGGCACTTCTACCACCTTGCCCGGCGCGATCACGGCGTGACCCTGTCCTACACCTTCGTCAAGCTCGCGCTGTACGAGGCCGGCCTCGTCCGCAAGGGGCGCACCCGGGGGCGCCATCGCCGCCGCCGCGAGCCGCGCCCGTGCTTCGGCGAGCTCCTGCACCTCGACGGCAGTCGCCATGCCTGGCTCGCGCTGTGCCCGACGGAGCGCCAGACTCTCATCGCTGTCCTCGACGACGCCACCAAGCGGCTGCTCTATGCGCAGCTCTGGCCGGGCGAGACCACCGCCGCCGTGATGAGCGCGTTGCAGACCGTCTTCCAGACCTACGGCCTGCCGATCGCCCTCTATACCGACCGCGCCGGGTGGGCCTTCTACACCCCCACCGCCGGCGGCAAGGTGCGATCTCTCGCGCCCCACGCAACTCGGCCGCGCCCTCACCCGCCTCGGCATTGAGCATATCCCCAGCTATTCCCCCAGGGCCGCGGCCGGGGTGAGCGGCTCAATCGCACCCTGCAAGGCCGGCTCATCAACGAGCTCCGCGTGGCGGGCATCACCACCGTCGAGGCCGCCAACGCCTACCTGCGCGAACACTTCATCGCCGACTACGACACCCAGTTCACCTGCCCGCCCGCGGACCCGGACCCGGCCTTCGTGGCGCTCGGCACCGTCGACCTGGCTCTCATCCTGTGCCATGAGGAAGAGCGCACCGTCGGCCTCGACAATGTCGTCGTCCTCGAGGGCGTGCCGTTGCAACTCGCCAAGCAGCCCGGCCGCCGCACTTGCGCGCGCCTGCGCGTGACCGTCCGCCGCCACCTCGATGGCACCCACTCCGTCTGGCGCGGCCCGCAATGCTTGGGCCGCTACGACGCCACCGGTGCCCCCTCGTGGCGTCCACGCCTCGTCGGCCGACTCGCGCACGCGCCCACAGCCTCCAGGCGCCGCGCCGACGGCCCCCGCCTCGCTCGCGCTCCCCTCCCCGGCTCACGCGCCCACGTCAGGGCCCTCGCTTGCCGACGGGCCCCCGCACCTGAGCGGACAGATCACTTGTCAAAACCAAGCGGACATTTCACTTGTCAACAGCGGGCCTGGATGACTGCCCGCCTTCGCTCTCGGGCGAGTCGCGGCGCCGTGACGCGTGCGATACTGCGGCATGCTCACATCATCGGATCGCAGCGTCTCTGCTCGACCGCCTCGCCGCCGGGGCGGACAAGATCTCCGCGGCGTGGCGCGACCTCCCGCCGGCGGCGCGCGCCTGGCGCCCCGGCCCTGGTGCCTGGTCGGCCCACGAAATTCTCTGCCACTGCGCGGATGCCGAGGCGCAACAGCTACGCGAGGATCCGCTTCCTCGTGGCCGAGGTGAACCCGCCGATCCACGCCTTCGACGAGAACCGCTGGGCCCAGGCGGTCGACTACCACGCGTTGCCCGCCGAGACGGCCCTGTCGGTCGTCGAGGCGCTGCGCGCGCACACGGACACGCTGGTCCGGCGGCTGCCGGAGACCGCGTGGGAGCGTGCGGGCACCCACACCGAGACCGGTCGCTACACGGCAGAGCAATGGCTACGCATCAACGTCGAGCACCTCGAGGCCCACGCGGCCCAGATCGAGTCCAATCAGAACCAGTGGTGGGCGGCGGGCGCGCCGGCTTCGTCGGCGAGCGCGCCTGCGCCCGGCGCTCGCGCACCCCGAGCGGAGCGCCTATCATCGAGCAGTACGCCGCCGGAGCGGCGCGGCTGCGCGCGGCCTGGGCGGCGGTGCCATCCGAGGCGCGCCACTGGCGTCCCGCGCCCGGGGAGTGGTCGGCCCATGAGGTGGTCTGCCACGCCGCCGACTCGGAGACGAATGCCTACACCCGCATCCGCTTCCTCGCGGCCCAGGACGATCCGGTGATCCAGGGGTACGACCAGGAGCACTGGGTGTCCGCGCTCGACTATGCCGCCCTGTCGGCGGAGTCGGCCATGGCCGCGGTGGAGGCCGTGCGGGGTCATACCGCCGCCTTCATCCGCCGCCTGCCCGAGGCGGCGTGGCGCCGGGCGGGCACGCACTCCGAGTCGGGGCCGTACTCGGGCGACGATTGGCTGCACATCTACAGCGCCCACCTCGAGGACCACGCCCGGCAGATCGAGGAGAACGTGGCGAGCTTTCACCGCCGGCACAGCTAGCAATGGTAAGAACCGGCGCTCAGTACATCGCGAGCCTCAGGGACGGCCGGACCGTCTACGTCAACGGGGAGCGGGTGGCGGACGTCACCGAGCACCCGGCGTTCCACGGCGCCGTGAGGAGCATCGCGCATCTCTACGACCTCGCGGCCTCGCCCGAGCATCGGGACGTGATGACCTTTCCGTCGCCGTCCACCGGCGAGCCCGTCAACAAGTGCTTCCTCGTCCCGAGGACGGCGGAGGATCTCGCGGCGCGTCGCCGCGCGCACCGGCTCTGGGCCGACGCCACGTTCGGGCTCATGGGCCGCTCGCCGGACCACGTGCCGGGCTTCATCACCGGATTCGCCATGCGCCCCGACCTCTTCGCGCGGCAGGGGCAGCGCTTCGCGGACAATGTCGTGCGGTACCACGCCTGGCTCCGCGACACCGACCTCTATGCGGCCTACGTCATTGCCCCGCCTCACATCGACCGTTCCAGGCCCGCGCACCAGCAGGAGGACCCGCACCTCTATGCGGGCGTGGTCGAGGAGCGCGGCGACGGCATCGTGGTCAGCGGCGCCCAGATGCTCGGCACCGGCGGCGCCATCGCGAACGAGATGTTCATGAGCTGTATCGTGCCGCTGGTCGCGGGCGACGAGAGCTACGCGCTCTCCCTCGCCGTGCCGGTCGCTTCGCCGGGGCTTCGCCTGATCGTGCGGCGGCCCTACGCCGAGACCGCGACGAGCGTGTACGACTACCCGCTGTCCTCCCGCTTCGACGAGACCGACGCGCTGGTGGTCTTCGACCGGGTCTTCGTTCCCTGGGAGCGGGTGTTCGTGTACAGGGACGTCGCGCTGACGCAGGCGCAGTTCTACGAGACGCCGGCCCACGTGCTCGGGAACCACCAGGCGCAGGTGCGCTTCACCAGCAAGGCGCAGTTCCTGGCGGGGGTGGCGCTCCGCATCGCCGAGTCCATCGGCGTCGACAAGGCGCCGCAAACCCGGACCATGCTCGGCGAGCTCGCCAGCTACTGCGCGATGGCCTCGGGGCTGGTCCTCGCCTCGGAGGCCGAGTGCGTGCACGATGAGCGCGGCTTCGTCTACCCCAACCCGACGTATCTCTACGCGAACAACTGGCTCGAGGCGACCTACTATCAGACGATGCTGACCTACGTGCGAGAGCTGGCGGGCGGAGGACTGTTACAGCTGCCGTCCTCGTACAAGGACTATCTCAACCCGGACATCGCCGCCGACCTCGAGCGCTTCGTCCGCTCGCCCGGGCTCAAGTCGGTGGAGCGGACGAAGCTCTACAAGCTCGCGTGGGATCTGGTCGGCTCCGAGTTCGCCGGGCGGCACCAGCAGTACGAGCTCTTCTACGCGGGGGCGCGGGCGCAGACGACCGCCGTGCGCGCCTACCGCGCCTTCGACTTCGCCGCGGCGCGTGCCATGGTCGAGCGCTGCCTCGCGGGCTACGATCTGCCGACGGAAATCTGAAACGCCATGCTCAAGGCGCGGCTCATCGACGAGCTGAGGAAGCGGCAGGCCGGCCTGTTCGCGCTCTGCTCCCGCCTCGTCCAGATCCCGAGCGAGAATCCGCCCGGCGACACCAGCGTGCTCGCGTCGTTCATCAAGGAGTATCTCGCGTCGCGCCGCATCCCGGTCGAGTGGCACGAGCCCATGGCCGGCCGCCCCAACCTCGTCGCGACCCTCGGCTCGGGCGCGCCCAATCTCGTGCTGTCGGGACACCTCGACGAGTTTCCGGCGGGGCCGGGGTGGACCCGGCCGCCGTTTTCCGGCGCCATCGAGGACGGGCGCGTCTGGGGGCGCGGCGCGGGCGACATGAAGGCGGGACTCGCCGTCGCGCTCACCATCGCCTCTCTGGTGCGCGAGCTCGAGGTGCCGCTCGCGGGAAGGCTGACGCTGGCCTTCGCCTCCGACGAGGAGACGGGCGGCACGTGGGGCACGCAGTGGCTGCTCGACAACGTGGCCGCCGTCCGCGGCGATGCCTGCCTCATCGGCGAGTCCTCCGGCACCTGGTCGGCGGGCATCGGCGAGAAGGGCGTGCTCTGGCTTCGCCTGCGCGCGAGCGGAGTGTCGGGCCACGCCGCCTATCAGCAGGGCACGAGCGCGGTCGCGGCGATCCGCGCCGCGATCGCGGCCGTCGAGGGGCTGCATGGCCGTCGCGGGAAGGCGGACAAGGCGGTGCGCGCGGTGATCGCGGGCCAGCGCCGCGCCGCCGAGCGCCGATGGGGACGCGGCACCGGCCGCCTCGCCGACACGGTGGCGGTGAGCGTGGGGACGCTACAGGGCGGCGGCCAGGTCAACCTGATCCCCGCGGCCGCGATGGCCGAGGTGGATGTGCGCGTGCCGCCCGGGCTGACGACGGCCGCGATCGAGCGCGAGGCCCGCCGCCGGGTCGAGCGGGTCACGCGCGGCAAGGTGGAGGTGGACGTCTTCAACCAGTGCGATCCCTACGTGACGCCGCCCGACTCCCGGCTGGTGAGACTCGTCCTCGCCAACGCGAGGGAGATCAATCGCCGGACCGTTCTGCCCGTCGTGCGGCTCGGCTACACCGACGGCCGCTTCTTTCGGCGGGCCGGTATCCCCACCGTGGTCTACGGGCCCGCGGTGTACAACATGGGCGGCCCCGATGAGTACATCGAGACGGCGGATCTGCTGGACGTCGCCGTCGTCCACGCCGGCGCGGTCGCCGACATGCTGGTCACCCGTCGGCGGCGTGATGGCCGGCGACTGGCGCGTCGCGGGCATCGCCGTCCCCCGGGCACGCAGGCCCGCGCGAGCCTCGATCTGACCGAGATGCCCGACGGCTCGCTCGTGCGGCTGCCGCTGGCCTTGATCCACGGCGCGCGGTCCGGACCGACCTTGTACCTCGGCGCCGCCATACACGGCGACGAGGCCAACGGCGTGGCGATCGCCGCGCGCGTCCTGGCGTCGGTCGATCCGTCGACCCTGACCGGGCGCCTTGTCTGCGTCCCGGTCCAGAGCCCGCTCGCGTTCCAGGTGGACCACCGGGTGCCGGTCGGCCTCTATCTGAAGACCCCGCTCGACCAGGCGCCCATCGACCCGTGGACGGCGTTCCCGGGCGACCCCGCGGGCAATATCACCGAGCGGCTCGCCCACACGCTCTTCTCGCTCATCCGCGAGTGCGACGCCGCGATCGACGTGCACACCCCGACCCGCGGCGGACGCTACGTGCCCATCACGATCCTGCCGCATCCGTCGCTGCCCGCCTTCGGTCAGGCCGACGCGCTCGGGCGCGCCTTCGGCTCGGGCTGGATCATGGCGACCGACCAGGGCATGTACGTCCGCGACGGCATCCTCTGCGTCGAGGCGACGCGCGCGGGCGTGCCGTGCTTCACGTTCGAGATCGGCGAGGGCGGGCGCGTGGAGGAAGACGCGACGGCAACAGGGGCGCGCTGCGTGCTGAACGCGATGCGCCACCTGGGCATGCTCGCCGCCGCCGCCGATTCGCCGCCGGCGAGCGTGCGCATGCGCGCCTTCCTCGGGCTCCGCGCGTCGCGGGGCGGTCTCCTGACGACCGACGTGGAGCTCGGCGCGCGCGTGACGGCGGGCGCCCAGCTCGCGCGGATCCACGACGTCTACGGCGACCTGGTCGAGACCATCACCGCGCCGCAAGACGGCCACTTCGTCCGGTCGACGACATTCTCGGCGGTCGCCGCGGGCGAGCGGGTCGCGACCCTGGGCCTCGAGTAGGCCGCTCGCGCGGCCGCGTCAGCGGGCGAGCGCGACGCAGGCGACGCCGGCCGCCACCACGGCGGCGCCGGCCAGGCGGCGGCGGAGATCGCCCTCGCCCATCCAGAGGCTGCCGATGAGCGCGGAGAACACGATGGAGATCTCGCGCCCGGCCACCACGTACGCGGCTTTCGAGAGCTGGAAGGCGAAGAGCACGAGGAGATAGCCGCCGGGGCTCATCACCGCCGCCGCCGCGATCGTCCGCCAGTTGGCGCGCCACTCGTCGCGGAGCATGCCCGGCCGCGACCGCACCGCGGGCAGGAGGACGAGACAGGCGCCCAGCTCCATGAGCCCGATATAGGGAAGCGGGTGCAGGCGCGCGACGCCGGCCTTGTCGACCAGGGAATAGCCGGCGATGGCGAGGCCCGTCGCGAGGGCCCAGCCGCTGCCGGGCGCGAGGAGCGACGACGCCGGCCGACCGGCGCCGCCAGTGCAGCGAGAAGATCCCGGCGATCACGAGCGCGATTCCGAGCGTGCCGACGGCGGACAGGCGCTCGTCGAAGAGGACCAGCGCCGCGATCGGCACGAGCGCCACGCCCGTGCCCCGCGCGATGGGGTAGACGATGGAGAGATCGCCCGCACGGTACGCGCGGCCGAGCGAGAAGAAGTACACGGCGTGAAGGAGCACCGTCGCGATGACGAAGGGCAGCGCCGCCGCGCGGAATCCTCGGTCCCAGAGGACGTAGAGCCCGCCGGGCAGGTACAGGAGCGTGCCGAGGGCGCCGGCCCACCAGAGAAAGGCCAGCGGGTCGCCCGCGCGCTTGGCGAGCGCGTTCCAGCCGGCGTGCATCAGCGCCGCGCCGATCACCAGGACGAGGGCGGTCGAGCTCACCGCGACAGCGTACGGGCTGCGACGCGGCCGAGACAAGCGGCGCGCGGCGGACTACTCCGTGCCGGCGGGCTCGATCACGTTGCCGTAGCGATGGCGCACGCGCGAGACCGTCTGCTCGCGGAGATACCAGCGAAGCTCGAGGCGGCCGGTGGCCATGGCGGGCGCGTCGATCACCGTCACCCCCGCCTGGTGGGCCGCGGCGCGCACGTCGAGCGAGACCGGGGCCGAGGACGCGCAGTCGCTCGACTCCTCCAGAGCGGAGGCGCTCCATCAACTGGGCCTCACTCTCGATCACGGCCGTCACACCGGCGTGCTCCTCGAGCCAGGGCCACGGCTCTCCGCGCGGCAGGCTCAGGGTCAGAGGCACGTCGGCGGTGAGCGCGGCGAGCACAGACTGCAGGAGCGCGAGCCGCTGCGCGGGGGTGATGCGTCGCCGCGGGCGATGATCCCGCGGCATGGGCGGTAGCGGAACACGTTGTCCTCCCCGAGGAGCGCGCTCGGGTCGTGCTCGCGCGCGAAGTGCCCGCGCCAGGCCGCGGCATAGCTGGCCGCGCTCGCCTGCAGCACGGCCGCCGCCTCCGCATCGTCGCTCATCATCGCTCGAGGCAGTGCGTGAGCGCCGCCGCGACCCGCGGCGAGCACTCGGCGTCGCCGGCGGGCAGCGTCACTTGGCGCCAGCGCGCGAGCTGGAGCACGTAGTTCGGTCCGCCGGCCTTGGCGCCCGGCCCCACCGACGAGGCCTTCCAGCCGCCGAAGGGCTGGCGCCCGACGATGGCCCCGGTGGTGGGCCGATTGACGTAGAGGTTGCCGGCCTGGATGCGCTCGACCCAGCGGTCGACCTCGCGGTCGTCGAGCGACTGGATCCCGCTCGTGAGCCCGAACGGCGTGTCGTCGGCCAGGTCGATGGCCTCGTCCAGATCCTCGGCCCGCATGAGCCCGAGCACGGGGCCGAAGCACTCCGTCCGGTGAAAGAAGGATCCGCGGCGAACGCCGAGCTTGATCCCCGGCGACCAGAGCCGCTCGTCGGCGCCGAGCCGGCGCGGCTCGAGGAGCCACTCCTCGCCCTCGTCGAGCGTCGTCAGCGCCCGCCGCAGCGCGTCGCCCGGCGGCTGGGTCAGCGGGGTGATGCGGCTCGCGGGATCCCAGGCGTCGCCGACGGGAGGCTCGCGGCGGCATCGCGGAGCTGGCGGCGGAACGCCTCGTCCTCGTACACCTCGGCCTCGCAGATGGCCAGGCTCGCCGCCGAGCACTTCTGGCCGTCGTGGCCGAAGGCCGAGCGGACGAGATCGCGGATCGCCTGATCTCGATCCGCGAGCGCCGTGACGATCATCGCGTTCTTGCCGCTCGTCTCGGCGAAGAGCGTGAGGTCCGGCCGCCACGCCGAGGAAGCGGCGTGCCGTCTCGACCGAGCCGGTGAGGATGACGGCGTCCACGCGCGGGTCGGTGATGAGCCCGCGGCCCACGTCGCCGTCGGGACACGGCAGGAAGGCGAGTGCCGCCTTGGGATGCCGGCGTCCCACAGGGCCTGGGCGAGATGCCAGCCGACCAGCACGGCCTCGGGCGCGGGCTTGAGGATGACGCGCATTGCCGGCGGCGAGCGCGGCGAGCACGCCGCCCGCGGGGATGGACAGCGGGAAGTTCCAGGGCGGCGCCACGACCACGACGCCGAGCGGCTCCATCCGGCACTCGGGCAGATCGTCCACTCTGGTCGAGCGCGCGCGCGTAGTAGCGTGCGAAGTCGACCGCCTCCGAGACCTCGGGGTCGGCCTCGGCCACGGTCTTGGCGCCGTCGACGATCATCGCGCCGATCAGGTCGCCGCGCCGCCGAGCGAGCACCGCCGCCGCCCGGTCGAGCAAGGCGCGGCGCTCCGCGTGCGGCCGGCGCCGCCCAGGCGCGGCTGCGCCGCGCGCGTGGCGTCGAGGGCGCGGCTCACGGCAGCGCGGTCGGCGAGGGCGTGGCGATAGGCGAGGCGCTCCGGACGCGAGCGGTCGCGCCCCTCGCCCTCGCGCGCGCGCCGGGCAGCAGCTCGCCGCCGATCTGGAGCGGCACGGTCTCCGGAGGGCGATCGCGCCAGCGCATCCATCACGCCGGCGATCCAGTGCCGATTGGCGGCGATCGACCAGTCCGTGTCCGGCTCATTGGCGAATGGCGCCGCCGGCTCGGCCGCCGGCGGATCCTCCGCGCGCGACTCGGCCGCGCGATCCTGCGTCCGCCGCGGCGCATCGGACGCGCGATCGACGATGCCGAGCGCGGCGAGGAACCGCTCGCGCTCGCGCGCCCAGGCCGGCGAGTCCGGCTCGAGGTCGAACACGTGCCGGAGAAAGTTGTCCTCGGCGGTGTTCTCGTCGAGCCGCCGCACGAGGTAGGCGATGGCGCTCGCGAAGTCCTCGGCGCGCACCACCGGCGCGTAGAGCAAGAGCGCCCCCGCGCGCGCCTGCACCGCCCGCGCCTGATGATTGGCCATGCCCTCGAGCATCTCGAACTCCACCCACGGCTCGACGCCCTCGTCCTCGCGGAGCAGGAGGCCATAGGCCACGTCGAACAGGTTGTGGGTGGCGATGCCGAGATGAACGGCGCGCGCGCGGTCGCGCCGGCAGCCGTACTCGAGCATGCGCACGTAGTTGGCGTCGACCTCCGGCTTCGTCGCGTACGGCGCCTGCGGCCAGCCGTGCAGCTCGCCCTCGATGCGCTCCATGGCGAGGTTCGCGCCCTTGACGATGCGGAGCTTGATCGGCGCGCCGCCGCCGCGCGCCGCGCTCGAGCGCCCAGTCCGTGAGATCGCGCTGCACGCGATGGGAGTCGGGCAGATAGGCCTGGAGCACCACGCCGGCGGGCAGGGGCAGGAACTCCGTCCTCGTCGAGCACCTCGCGAAGCGCCGTGACGGTGAGGTCGAGGTCGCGGTACTCCTCCATGTCCAGGTTGACGAACTTCGGGGTGACGCGGCCGTCGGGATGGCGGTAGTGATGCCGCCCGGCCTGGCGGTAGAGCGCGCGCAGCCGGTCCTTCACTTGCTCGATCGTCGGGCGGAAGGCGACGAGGTTGATCTGGCTCGAGACCGAGGACACCTTGACCGAGATGTACTCGACGTCCTCGCGCGCCAGGAGCGCCATGTAGGCGGCGAGGCGGCGCGCCGCCTCCTCCTCGCCGAGGATCGCCTCGCCGAGCTGGTTCAGATTGAGGCGCGTCCCCGCCGCCCGCCGCTCCGCCAGGTAGCGCCGGAGGTCGTCCTCCTCGGCGGGCAGGATGAAGGACTCGCTCTCGTGGCGGAGCCGCGCCAGGATCGGGGGACGACCACGCTCGGGAGATAGTGGGCCATGACGCCGCCGAGGATCAGGCCCACGCGCTCCCACCACTCCATGAAGCGCGGCGCGCCGTAGCGGTCGAGGAGATAGGCGATCTGATCGGCGATGCGCTCGGGACGCCGGCTGCGAAAGGCCTGATCGGTGAGCGCGATCGTCAGCTCCTTGCCGCGCGGGTCCTCCATCATGCGCGCGAGCCGGCGCGCCTGCGCGCGCTCATCCGACGTCTGGCCGGCCAGGGCATCGCGCAAGAGCGTCTCGGCCAGGTCGACGGCGCGCCGGGCTCGATCAGCGCGGCGGCTCGCGGCGGCTGAAGGCTCCAATCGATGCCCGAATCGATGCGGTGGACGTCAGTACGCGTCGAACATGCGCTGGACCTCGACCGGATCGTCCGTCCGGGTGAGGGCCAGCATGGCGAGGATGCGCGCCTTCTGGGGCAGGAGGTTGTCGGCGACGACGAAGCCGCGCTCGCGCAGCGTCGTGCGCGGCAGCACGCGCCCGCTCCCGGCCCGGCTCGACAGCACGACCAGCACGCCGTGCTTGCGCGCCTGGAGCGAGGGCCTCGGTCTCCGCGGCGGTCGTCACGCCTGGCGCCAGCGATGCCACGACGATCGCCCGCGCGCCGGCGGCGACGAAGGCATCGATGGCGCGTGCGGTCGGCGCCGGCATAGGAGTACGCGATGTCGACGCGCGGCAGGTCGTGCCGCCCGCGCACGTCGAACTCGGTATCCGGGGCATGGCGCCGCGCCGGCCGGCGGTAGATGGCGACGCGGCCGTCGGGGTCGGCGTAGCCCAGCATGCCGAGATCCGCGCTCCGGAACGTCTCGAGGCGGAGGGTCGAGGCCTTGGTGACCTCGCGGGCGGCCTGGATCTCGTCGTTGAGGACGACGAGCACGCCGAGCCCGCGCGCCTCCGGCTGCGGCGGCCACGCGGACCGCGCTCACGAGGTTCATCCCGGCGTCGGAGCTGAGCCCGCTGGCCGGCCGCTGTGCGCCCACGACGACGACCGTGACGTCGTCATGCACGGCGAGGTTCAGGAAGTAGGCCGTCTCCTCGAGCGTGGCCGTGCCATGCGTGATCACGACGCCGTCGAGCGGGGCTTCACGCGCGGTCACGCCGTGGATCGCCTCGGTCAAGAGCAGCCACTCGGCGGGTCCGATGGCCGTGCTCCCGACCGACTGGAACGGCACCGGGACGATCTCCGCGACCTGGGCCATCTCCGGGACGCGCGCGAGGAGCTCCTCCGGGCCGACCTTCTTCCCGGTGTCCATGTACTCCCAGACGTCGAGGCTGTCCCGCCCGATCGACGAGATCGTCCCGCCCGTTCCGATCAGGGCCACGCGCCGCTTCGCTGAGTCGGTCATGTGATCCCTGGTACAGCAAGGGCGAATCGGCCGTCAAGCGGGATGTTTCGACGCCCGCATTTCACAGGTGCGGCCGGCCGGGGTCACACGAGGCAGGAAGGACATCTCGAGCCGGGAGGGACCAATGAGCGACAAGGCGATGCTGTTGCGGGACGCGGATGAGGCATTCGGCGAGCTGCATCGGGCGATCGACGGCCTGACGGATGAGGAGACCGGACGGATCTGGCTCGGCACCTGGGGGTGCGGGAGATCCTGATCCACATCTCGGGGTGGCACGACGCGATGGCCTCCGCCCTCGACAACGTCGCGAAGGGCGAGCCGGCGTACGCGGCGGGGATGTACGATGACTATGACGCATGGAACGCGCGCTTCGTCGAGCAGAGGGCGGGCGTGAAGATCGCCGACGTCATCGCGGAGCTGGACGCATCGCATCAAAGGTTCGTCGGCGCGGCGTCGGCCGTGCCCGAGGCGCACTTCGCGGCGGGCAGCCCCGCCCGCGGGGCGTTCGAAGGAGCCGGGGCGCCACACTATCGCGAGCACGCGGCCCAGGTCCGCGAGTGGCGACAAGCGACAAGGTGATGGCAGGATCGACGGCACAGGGCTTCGCGCTCTTCGACACGGCGATCGGCCGCTGCGGCATCGCGTGGGGCGAGCGCGGCGTGGCCGGTACCCAGCTCCCGGAGGCGCGTGACTCCGAGACGCGCGCTCGCATGCGGCGGCGGTTTCCGGACGCCCGCGAGGCACCGCCTCCTCCGGACGTGCAGCGAGCGCTCGACGCCATCGCGGCGCTCCTCGGAGGAGCCCCGAGCGAGGCTCGACGCCGTGCTGCTCGACATGGAAGGCGTGCCGCCGTTCCACCGTCGCGTCTACGAGGTCGCCCGCGGCATCCCTGCGGGCGCGACCTTGTCATACGGCGAGGTGGCGGCGCGCCTCGGCGACAAGGGCCTGGCGCGCGCGGTGGGGCAGGCTCTCGGGCAAAATCCCTTCGCGATCGTCGTGCCGTGCCACCGCGTGCTCGCGGCGGGCGGCATGCCGGGGGCTTCTCCGCGAGCGGCGGTGTCGCAACCAAGCTGCGCTTGCTCGCCATCGAAGGCGCGCGGGCGATGAGCCAGCTCGAGCTCTTCGTTACCCGCGGCCTTGGCTAGTGCTGGAAGGAGGTCCCTTCGAGTGGCTGTAAGGTAGGTGGCTGGTTCAGCGCGGTCCGCACTCTAGCTGTAGCTGAGAAGGGGCTGGGGATCAGGTATCCAGAGGTCGCCCGAACGTTCTCATCCTTGCTCTTTTTGCTCTTTCGGGGCCACTGCCCACGGTGTCGTCACGGTCGCGCAACGCCTTGAGCATGATCGTCGCCCGGCCTTCGCTCATTGAAGCGAACCGTCGTAGATCCATCACGACCCGCTCACCCGACCACTCGACAATCTCATTGGTGGGCTTCCGCACCCGCCGCCGCAGGCCTCCTCCCGCGCGGACATCGGCTCGCCGTATCGTTCAACGAAGACGGCGCGCAGCTTCCGATAGTCGGCGGGCCTGAAAGTAAGGATTACCATCTCGAGCTTGCCGTCTTTCGGGAAGATATATTTGATGTCGACCGGGACCGAGCCGAAGCTCGCACGGAGGTTGACGCAAAGCTCCGGCGAGTCGCACCGTACCGTTTCGCCTGCCCGCTGAAGCTGGACACGCAGGTCCTCCTGCGTCGCGCCCCACGGACGCCGCTGATGCTGTCGGGCTCGTTCCACGCGAGCGCGGGGGTGGCTAGAGTCAGCAGGATGCGCCAGGGCGAGCTTCATGTTCTTTCCTCCAGATTATTGAGGACTCGCCATGAGTCCCGCTTGCTGAGCATAGGCGAAGTGAAGGCCGAACTCAACGCTCCCCGGTCGCGCCGGGGTGGCGGCGAACATGGGCTAAAAGCGCTCCGCAGCGTTCACCCCGCACCCTACGGCAACACTCTAGCTCCGTTGATCTCGGCATAGCTATTGCCCAAAGGTACTATGAATAATGCCCGTCAGGCCTGGCCACCGCGTTGTAGCGCGGCGAGGAAGGCGCGGATGCGCCGGGCATTGGCGCCCAGATCGCTCTTTCCTACGCGGGAGACCGACCGGATGTCCACCTGGCTGCCGCCGGGCGCCGGGGTCACGCGCACGACGATGTCGTCCTCGAAGCCGAACCACCGCGTCGTGGCGGTGGCTTCGAGCCGGCCCTCGGCCGGCGCCACGGCGGCGATCTCCCAGCCCAGCGCGCGGGCGGCCGCCTCGGCGCGGGCGAGGGCGCGGTCCGGCGGCACCGGGAGGAGCACCGGCACGATGTCCGGATAGCCCTGCTTCTGCTGGGTCGCGACCTCGGGGCCGCCATACGCCGCGCCGTTGGGCGACCGCTCGCGCACCGCGCGCAGGGCGGCGAACTCGGGCGGGCGCTCGGTGTCCGTGGTGACGTCGTGGATGTACGGCAGGGATTCGGCGGTGCGGCGCATGTCGAGGGGCACCGCGGCGGTGCCGGCGGCGACGAGGAGCGCGAGGACGGCGCAGGCCACGCCGGTCCAGGATCGACCGCGGAGCCCCAGGGCCAGGGAGACCGCGGCGATGACGAAGATCGCGATCGCCACGTACACCGACACTTTCAGGATCGCGAATGCCGTGCCGAGGCCCCACACGCCGAACCGGTAGCCCAGACCGGCCGAGCCGAGGACGACCGCACCCAGGATCGCCAGCGTGAGCACTGCGCTGCCGAGCCGCCTGAGCGCGACGTGCCGCCGCGCGCGCCGCCGATCGCCTCGGTTCGCCATGGTGGGGCCTCCGGGTCCCCGCGCCGCTTACCCTCGACCCGTCGTCGCGATCGAGGGCCGAACGGATGGCCTCGAAGACGAGGCGGGGGTCAGGGGCAGCGACGTGATGCCGACGCCGCGATCGCGCAGCGCATCGCACACCGCATTGGCGATGGCCCCGCCCAGGCCGGGATTGCCGCATTCGCCGAGCCCGCGCAGGCCGAGCGGATTGGTCGTCGCGCGCACCTCCTGGTAGAAGCCCTCGACCGGCGGCACGTCGGTGGCGTAGGGCAGCGCGTAGTCCATGAGCGTGCCGGAGCGGAGCTGCCCCGCGCCGTCGTACTCGAGCGATTCGTGGAGCGTATTGCCGATGCCGAAGGCGACGCCGCCCACGAGCTGCGCGTCGACGAGGGCGGGATTCACCGCGCGGCCGACGTCGGCCCCGATCACCACGCGCTCGAGGCGCACCGCGCCGGTCTCGACGTCCACGTCGGCGATGACCGCGACCGCGCAGCCCCGCATAGGTGATCTTCGGCACGGTGAACGAGGCGCCCGCCGCCAGCGGCTGTACCTTCGCCAGCTCGGCGAGCGTGACGCGCTGACCGCGCGCGCTCAGCGCGCCGGCCGCATAGCTCACCTCGGCCTCGGGCACGGCCAGGCGCGCCGCCGCCCGCGACCGCGCCTCGCCGATGAGCTTGGCTGCGGCCATGTTCGCCGCGTTCCCCGCCGTCACCGTCCCGCGCGAGCCATAGGTGCCGACGCCGCTCTCCACCTGGGACGTGTCGGCGTGGCGCACGTCGAAGCGGTCGGCGGGCAGGCCCAGGGCCTCGCCCAGGATCTGGGCGAGCACGGTCTCGAGCCCCGGTCCCATCGAGGCCGCGCCCGTGTCGACGGTGAAGCGGCCATCGGCGCGCGCCGCGACGTGCGCGGTCTCGAACGGTCCGAGGCCGGTCTTCTCCACGTACACGGCGAGCCCGATGCCGCGCCGCGGACCCGGGCGCGCATTGTGCGCCGCCTGGTCCGCCCGCGCGCGCGCGTAGTCGAGGCGGCCGCAGCAGCTCGTCGAAGAGCGCGGGGTAGTCGCCGGAGTCGTAGACCGTGCTGGCGCCGAACGACGTGGTTCCGGAGTCGTACGGCATCTCGTCCGCACGGATGAGGTTGCGCCGGCGGATCTCGGCGGGATCGAGGCCGAGGCGGGCCGCGCCCTCGTCCATCAGGCGCTCGCGGACGAGGTTGCACTCGGGCCGCCCGGGCGACCGGAGCGTGCCCACCGGCGTCTTGTTGGTGACGACCGACCAGAGATCGCAGTGGTAGCTGGGCACGCGATAGGGGCCGGGAAGAGCGCCGCGCCGAACTCGGACGGCACGAGCGCGGCCGTGCGCACGTACGCGCCGATGTCCGCGCGCATCAGCGCGCGCAGCCCGACGATGCGCCCGTCGGCGTCGAAGCCGATCTCGGCCTGGTACTCGACCTCGCGCGCGTGGTTGGTCGACATCATGGCCTCGCGGCGCTCCTCGATCCACCGGACGGGGCGGCCGAGCTTCATCGCGGCGAGCGGGACCAGCACGTCTTCCGGATACAGCTCGCCGCGGACGCCGAAGCCCCCGCCCACGTCCACCTCCGTCAGGCGCAGCGCGCCGACGGGGATGCCGAAGATCGGGGCCAGGATGGTGCGGTTGATGTGGATGCACTTGGTGGAGCCGATCAGGTGCAGCTCGCCCCCGCGCGGGTCGGGGGAACGGCGACGAGGCCGCGCGTCTCGAGCGCCGCCGCCGTCTGGCGCGGATAGGTGAAGCGCTCGCGCGACGACCACGGCGGCCGTGTCGAGCGCCCGGTCGGCGTCGCCGACGCGCATCGGGATCACCGCGACGTTGTTGGACTCGGTGCCGGGAAAGAGCCGCGGCGCGCCGGGGGCGAGCGCATCGGCCACCGAGGCGCACGCGGGGAGGGGATCGTAGACGACGTCGATGCGCTCGAGCGCGTCCTCGGCCAGGTAGCGGTCGTCGGCCACGACCAGCGCGACCGGCTCGCCCACGTAGCGGACCACTCCGCGGGCGATGGCGGGCTGCAGGTACCGCTCCGTTCCCGGCGGGGCGCCCACGCGGTTCGGGATCACCGCGGCCTCGGGCACGTCGGCGGCGGTGAGCACCAGGCGGACGCCGGGCAGCTCGAGGGCGCGCTTGGCGTCGATCGAGACCAGCCGTGCATGTGCATGGCGCGAGCGGAGCACGGCGGCGTGCAGCATGCCCTCCACGCGGACGTCGGCCACGAAGCGGCCCGCGCCCGATGCGAGGCGGTCGCCCCCGATGCGATAGTGCGAGTCCCCGATCATCGATGCTCCTCCTGGCCGGCGCGCGATGAGAGCGTGCGGGATGGTGATAGCACGGCCGCACGCGGAAGGGAAGCGCGTGCCGGAGGCCAGATTGACACACGGGGAAGCGCCGCGTGCTTGACACGGTGGGCGCGCGCCTAGAGTCGGCGGACCATGACCGAAAGTCCGAGCGCCGTCCCGACCGTGCAGATCGACGACGCCACCGTCCGCGTCACCGAGTGGCGCTTCGCGCCCGGCGCGACGACGGGCTGGCATCGCCACGAGTATCCCTATGTCGTCGTGCCCATGACCACGGGCCGCCTCGCCGTCACCGGCGCCGGCGGCCCCGTGATGGCCGACCTCGTCACCGGCCGATCCTACTCGCGTGCCGCGGGCGTGGAGCACGACGTCCAGAACGCCAACGCCTTCGAGTTCGTCTTCGTCGAGATCGAGATCAAGGGGCCCTGAGTGGAGGGCCCGGCTTTTCCCTCGCGGCCCCCGGGGGCCACGTCCGGCTCTCGCGGATTGCCCGCGTCTTCGCCTGGATCGGCCTCGACCAGCATCGGCGGGGGCCGGTACGCGTTTTTTACGACGCGCTCGTGGTGCGCCGCCGGTGGGTCACGAACGAGGAGTTCGTCCAGGACCTGACGCTCTCGCAGGTCTTGCCCGGGCCGAACTTCTCCAATATCGCCATCGCGCTCGGCTTCCGGCTGGGCGGCTGGCGCGGTGCGCTCTGGGGCGGGGTGGCGCTGATCCTTCCCGGCGCGCTGATCGTGCTCGCGCTCGCGGCGCTCTACTTTCACGGCGGCCTGAACCCGACTCTGGGCGCGGCCATGCACGGGATGAGCGCGGCGGTGGTCGGGCTCGTGTTCGCCACCACGGCGCGCGTGATCGTCGGCACGATCCGCGACTGGCGCTCGCCCCTGCTCGCCGCCGCCGTCTTCCTCCTGGTCGGCCCGCTCCACGTGAACACGGCGCTGGTCATCGCGCTCGCGATACCGGTCGGCCTCTGGCTCTACCGCCCGCGCCGCCCATCCTCGTGATCGCCGACCTGGCGAGGCTCGGCTGGACCTTTCTCTGGCTGTCTACCATCTGCGTGGGCGGGGGCCTCGGTGTCGTGCCCGAGATGCAGCGGCAGGTCGTCGAGCGATTTCACTGGGTGACCGCGCGGGAGTTTCTCGACGGCTATGCCCTGTCCCAGCTCACCCCGGGGCCGAGCATGCTCGTGGTGGTCTTCGTCGGGTATGGCGCGCACGGGGTCCTCGGCGGCCTCGTCGCGCTGGCGGCGATGTTCCTGCCCGCCTCCATGTTCGCGGCGCTGGTCGCGCGGCACTGGGCGTCGCTGCGCCACCGTCCCTGGGCCGTCGGTCGTCGAGCGCGCGCTCTTGCCCGTCGGCATCGGCCTGATGACGGCGGGCGTGTACACGCTGGCGCGCTCGGGCATCCGCGACGTCCCTGCCGCGGCCATCGCCGTCGTGGCCGGCCTCGTGCTGTGGACGGGCCGCGTGCCCGCGATGCTCGTGGTGCTGGCGGCGGGCGCGGTCGGCTGGCTCGCCGCGCTGTGACCGGGCGCCGCGGTCAGTCCACGCGGAAGACGAGATCGGGGCTCAGGCTCTTGACGCTCGTCTGGCCCGACAGGCCCATCGTCGTGCGCAGCTCGCGGCGCAGGATGCCGAGCGCGCAGGCGACGCCCGCGGCGCCGTCCGCGGCGAGGCCCCACAGCGCGGCGCGGCCCACCGCGACGACGGTGGCGCCGAGGGCGAGCGCCTTCAGGACCGCGGTGCCGCGATTGAAGCCGCCGTCCACCACGATGGCCGCTTGCCCCGCCACCGCGTCGACGATCGGCGGCAGCGCGTCGATCGCGCCCTGGGTCTGGTCGAGCTGGCGGCCGCCGTGGTTCGAGACCCAGATCAGCTCCACCCCCGTGTCGAGGGCGCGCTTGGCGTCGCGCGGCGTCATGATGCCCTTGATCCCGATGGGCAGGCGCGTCGTCTTCTTGAGCCAGGCGACGTCGTCCCAGGTGAGGCGCTCCTGGTAGTTGGCGTCGGGCCCGCGCGGGTTCGGCGCGTGCGACATGGCGTCTCGCGGGCTGAAGCGGTTGACGATGTCGCGCTCGCGCCGGCCGTAGAGCTGCACGTCCACGGTCAGCACGACGGCGTGGTACCCGGATGCCTCGACGCGCGCGATCAGGTCGGCCGCCCAGGCGCGGTCGCCGTGGTGATAGAGCTGGAACATCTTGGGGCCCGGGCTCGCCTTGGCGACGTCCTCCACGGGCCAGCCGCTCGCGCCGGAGAGAAACTGCAGCGTGTCGCCCTGCGCCGCGCCGCGGGCCATCTCGACGTCGCCCTGCGGATGGAACAGGATGAGCCCGCCCATCGGCGCCACGGCCACGGGCCAGGACAGCGGCAGCCCGAGGAGCCTCGTCGAGAGGTCGATCTCGCGGATGTCGACGAGGACGTCCTGGCGGATCGCCAGGCGGTTGATCGCCCGGTGATTGCGCCGCAGGGTGGTCTCGGTCTCCGCCCCGCCGTCGCCGAAGTTCCACGCATCGCGCGGCAGGACTTTCTTGGCGTGCTTCCGGATCTCGGGTAGGGTGACGAATTTGTCGGTCATGGCCCAGTACCATACTGCGCGCGCGCGTTCAGGGCAACCAGAGCGATGATAAGGGCCCATCTGCTTGCGTTGGCGCCCTCGGCTGCACGCTCAACGTAGAGAGACTACGCCTCGCGTGCAGCCTTCGGGCGCCGCCTCGCAGCTGGACCCTTCTCATCGCTCTAGCCGGGTTTCTCCGACAGGCAACTAGGTGGTAGAGTCGGCGGCGATGCGCACGGTGGCGGCGCTCGGCGTACTGGTCGTCCTCTTGGCGCTCGTGGCCTGCGAGCGCGAGCAGAAGGCCATCGAGAAGGACCTGCCGGCGGCGCGCGTCACCAAAGCGCGGGCCGACGTCCAGCAGATCGCGGCGGCGGTGCGACTCTACCAGGCGAGCGTCGGCGCGCTGCCGGCCTCGCTCGAGGCGCTGACGCAGGCGCAGACGTCTGGCGGCGTCACCACCGGTCCGCTCATGGCGTCGATCCCGGCCCCGCCGGCGGGATGGTCGGCGTACCAGTATACGAGGCAGGGCGCGGACCGATTCACCGTCAGCTCGTCGGGCGGCGGGGTCACCGTGAGCGCACCCGACTGATCACGCGATGCCGAGCGATGTCATCGTCCACCCGCAGAGGAGCCGCCCATGACGCTCGCCAGCGATCTCGAGACGCCCGCCGTCACCATTCACGTGGACATCATGGAGGACAATATCCGCCGGGTGCAGGCGCACCTCGCGCGCCACGGCATCGGCAACCGCCCGCACATCAAGACCCACAAGATCCCCGCGATCGGGAAGATGCAGATGGCGGCGGGGGCGATGGGAATCACCTGCCAGAAGCTCGGCGAGGTCGAGGTCTTCGTCGACGCCGGGGTCGCCGACGACATTCTCCTGACCTACAACATCCTCGGGCGGGCCAAGACGGACCGCCTCATGGCGCTGATCCGGCGCGCCCCGGGCATCACCGTGGTGCTCGACAACGAGGTCGTCGCGCGCGAGCTGTCGGAGGCCGGCGTGCGCCACGGGCTCGACGTGCGCTTTCTCGTCGAGTGCGACACGGGCTTCGGGCGCACCGGCGTGCAGACCCCGAGGCCGCCGTCGAGCTGGCGCGGCTGGCGGGCCGGCTGCCGAAGATGCAGTTCCGCGGCCTCATGACGTTTCCCAATCGCGAGCCCACCACGCGCGAGTTCTTCGAGCGGGCGCTGGCGCTGTTCGCGAGGGCGGGGATCCCCGTGCCCGTGGTGTCGGGCGGCGGCACGCCGACCATCTTCACCGCGCAGAACATCCCGATGCTGACCGAGCACCGCGCGGGCACCTGCGTGTTCAACGACGCCATGGTGGTCTCCTCCGGCACGGCGACCTGGGACAACTGCGCCATGCGGGTGCGCGCGACGGTGGTGAGCCGCCCCGCCGACGGGCGCGCCGTCCTGGATGCGGGCACGAAGGTGCTCACCTCCGACCAGTACGGCATGAAGGGCTACGGCCACGTGATGGAGTATCCGGAGGCCGTCGTCGCCAACCTCTCCGAGGAGCACGGCGTCGTCGACCTCTCGGCTTGCGCCGAGCGGCCGAAGGTGGGCGACGTCGTCCACGTCGTGCCGAACCACTGCTGCGTGGTCAGCAACATGGTGGACGAGCTCTACGGCGTGCGCGGCGGCGCCGTGGAGGTCGTGTGGCCCGTGGCCGCGCGCGGCCGCGTGCGCTGACCCGCTCCCGCGCGGATCAGTTGTCCGCGGCGGGTGGCAGCATGTAGCCGATCAGCAGCACGTTCAGGTGGACCAGCATGAGCTTGTTCCACGCCGCCGAGGCGTGCAGCGCCTCGCGCGGATCGGCGAGCTCGGCCTCGAGGATTCCCGCCAGCGCCGACTGGGTGAGGCTCATGGCGCCGACCATGAACTGCGCGGGAATCTGGCCGCCGGGGCGCTGGCCACGATGGCTGTGGGAGAGCGCCACGCCGAGGACATAGTAGGCGGCGCCCTCGCGCGTCGCGATCTCCGCCGTCTCGCGAAGCCACCGGGCGAGGCTGTGCTTCCGGCGCTCGATGCGCTCGCGGTCGGGCGAGCCGTCCTCCTTCACGAAGAATCGGGCGGTGGCGGGGAACTCGAGGAGATGGTCGTACAGGGCCGAGGTCAGCGCCTCCTCGTGGGCGAGGACGAGCGGCGCCGTCCGCCGGATCAGCGCCATGTCCTCGTCGCCGAGGCCGACGAAGGCCATCTGCTCGGTGACGAAGCCGAGCATGTCGGCGCCGGGAGGAACGCGCTCGGGCTCGCTCATGGCGCCCCAGCATAGCGCGTCAGCCGCGCGATGGCACTCGCGATCGGCGCGCGAGCCCGGCGGTTACTTGCGCCGGCCCGTCAGGCGCACCTGCTCGTCGAAGCCGGGAAGAATCGCCTTGAAGAACGCGTTCTGGAGCAGCTTGACGACGACCTCGACGGTATGGGCCTTGACGTCCTCGACGGGCCCGGAGATGGTCGCCACCGTCGCGACTTCCTTGCGGGGCGCGTTCTTGAGGAGCTTGGAGGCGCCTTCGACGACCTTTTCGTAGATCTTTCGGCCCAGGCTCTTGTCGCGGTCCTGCGCGGGATCATAGACGTCCACGTTGGCGAACAGCGGCTTGACGTATCCCTCGATCCGGTCGTCCTTCACCTTGAGCTCCGAGAATAGCGAGAAGGTCCCCGCGGCCACGTCGAACTTGCCGTAGGCGCGGAGCACGTCGTTCAGCGTTCTCAGATCCGTGTTCTCGAGGCTCAGGTTGAGATCGAAATCCGGGCCCTTCTTCTCGGGCCGGAACCTGGCCGTCACCGCCGCCGCCGCCGCTGTCCATGAACTTGCCCGTCAGCTTCGCCACCATGACGCCGTCGGCGAGCTGGTTCGAGAAGTTGCTCAGGGTCAGGTTGGCGTGGGAGATGAACACGCGATACGGTGGCTTCACCGCCTTGTTGACGAAGCCGACGGTACTGTCGACGACCCGCATCTCCTTCGCCCGGACGAGGAGGCCGGGATCATTGCTCGCCTCGCGCGCGGCCTTCACGGTCTTGGCGGTGGCCGCCTGCACGACTCCCTTCTCGGCGGGCGTGTGCGTGTACTCGACCTGCACGCCGCGGATCGTCGCCTGCTCGAGATCGACCACCTTGATCGGTTGGCGCGTACTCGACCAGTCCCGAGGCGGACAGCACGCCCTTGTTCACCGCCACGTTGTAGCGACGGGTGACCGGCTTGAAGTAGTCGAGCTCGATCTGGTCGAGGGCGACATCGGCCTTGATGCCGAGATGGGGCTCGGCCAGGAAGTCCGCGTGCCCGTCGATGGTGACCTTGCCCTTCTTGAACACGACGGCGTCGAGATGGACGCGCCGAGGGATAGTCGCGCTCGCGCGAGCGGATATTCCGGATATTGTCGGCCACGAGATTGATGGCGCTGAGCTCGAGGGGCTCGAAGGGACCGTCATCCACGTACGTGGCCTCCCCGTTCCGGATCGTGAACCGGTTGATCTTGAGGGATAGATCGCCTGGAACGCCTCCTGCCAGCCGTGCTTGGCGACCGGCTCGGGATCGGCGGCCTCCGCCCGGAGATGCGCGAGGTTGACGTAGAGCTTCGGGCGATCGAGCGCGAAGTCGGCCACCAGCTTCCCGGACAAGAGCGCCCTCCAGTGCACGCTCGCGTCGAGGCGGGGGATACGGCCGACCGGGGGCTCGGGATTGGCCTGCTGGGTGAATACGAGATCGAAGAGTGTCAGCGACAACCCGATCGGGTGAAACCTGAGCTTTCCGATGCTGACGCTGTAGCCCGTGAGGCGGGCATTCATCTGCGCCTCCACGGACCGGCGCAGCGGCTCATCGATCAGAAAGGACAGCAGCACGGCGAGCGCGATGACGCCCGCGAGGATCGCGAAGGTCCACCGGGTCCGCCGGCCGAGCCGCGACAGGCGATTGCGCATGAGATTGAACACGCGGCTCATGTCGCCTCCCGCGGCTCGCCCCGGCCGCTACTCAGTAGGCGGAGGGCTTTGACGCCTCCCGGGTCTTGGCTGCCGGATACCCGAGCGCGTCCGCCGATGCCGACTGGAGCCCGTCGCGGTCCTGGCCGGCGCGCCCGAACGCCTCCCGCAGCCGCTCGAGATCTTCATCGATCCGCTTGCTCGGATCCGCGCCGAGCATCCGGGTCAGCATGTGAGTCAGCTCACCCCCGGGCGGGTCGTATTGCAGCGAAACCCGGACGATCGTGCCGCCGCCAGGGCGGGAATGAAATGGACGGAACCGGCGTGCGCGACCCGGGCGCCGGGCTCCGTCTCCCAGGCGATGAGCTCATTGGGCTTGTCGTTGATGATCTCCGCGGTCCATTCGAAGGTCGTTCCCGCCGGCCCCTTCACTCGCCAGTGAGAGCGGTGCTCGGACATGACCTCCACGGACTCCAGATTGGGCATGATGATCGGCAGGTTCCTGAGATCCCGCCAGAACGCGTAGACCTTGTCCGGCTGCTCGTCTACCGGGATCTCGCGCTCGAGCTTCACGCCGAGCTGGCCCACCTGCTCGTCGCCGGATCCGGCGCGCGTGATGCCGAGCGCGCGGTAGAGGAGGCAGTGCCCCCGAGGCCGCGGTACAGCATCATGCCTCCGGTCGCCGCGAGGCCCAGGCCGCTCCGAGAGCGGCGCATGAGCCCGAACGTCACTGAGGGCCGCGCCTCCCACCACCGAGGCCACCCGCTCGACTGACCCGACATTGATCGATGACGTCGAGATCCGATTTTCCGACACGTTCGTCTGCATGCGCTGTCCCCCCTTCGGTCGACGGGCTGCAACGGGCATGCCACCAGTTTGACGGGTGAGGGCTCGGTGCTGGAATGCGAGCGCCCGCGAGACGATGGGCCGCAGCGGCCGGCGCGGTGACGCGCCGATGCGGTAGGAGTTACTGCGTAACCCGCGACCCCCTCGTAGATCTGGCGATCGCTTGGCGACCTCGCGCGAGTGCAGGACGAGAAGTCAGCGATGTTGAGCCGTCTGCCAGCGTCGGGCGTTCCGCTTCGAGTGCCGGCTCTGCCGGTGCAGCCGATGTGCCTACGGGGAGGCTCGGAGGGCCGTCGAGGCCTCCTCCGATGACCTAGATCACGCCGTCTTTCTTGAGGGCCTCGACGGCGGCGGCATCGAAGCCCAGGAGCTTGCCGTAGACCTCCGCGCTGTGCTCGCCCAGGAGCGGCGCGCGGGTGACCTCGGTGGGGGAGTCGGACATGCGCACGGGATTGCCCGGGATGTCCATGCGCCCGCGCTGGGGATGCTCGATCGGCACGATCATCCCGCCGTCGATGAGGTGCCGATTGGTGACGACCTCCGCCGAGTCGAGGACGGCGCCGCAGGGCACGCCGGCCGCGCCGAGCTTCTCCATGGCCTCGTGCTTGGTGTGCTTCTCCGTCCACGCCTCGACGAGCGCGTCGACCTCGTCTCCGTGGCTCACTCGCAGTGCGCCCGTCCGCATACCGCGGGTCGTCGCCCAGCTCCGGCCGCCCGACGACCCGCGCGAGCGACCGCCACATCTCCTGGTTGGCCACGTGGACGTAGACGTAGTCGTTGGGCCCAAATGGCCGGCAGCGGAAGAGATTGGACGGGGCCGTGACGCTTCGCGCGATTGCCGACGCGCCCCCGCCTGCCCGGTCTGGTAGAACTCGCGCAGGTGGATGCGGTGCAGGTTCACCACGACGTCCTGCTGGGCCACGTCGATGCGCTGGCCGCGCCCGGTGGCCTGACGCTGGATGATCGCGGCGAGGATGCCGACCGCGCAGTGGATGCCGGAGCCCGTGTCGCCGAGGCCCGCGCTCGTGCGGGTGGGCGGGCCGTCGGGTGAGCCCGTCATGCTCATCACGCCGCTCATCGCCTGGGCGATCCACTCGAAGCTCTTGATAGTTCTCGTAGGGACCGCCGGCTGCTGAATCCCTTGATCGAGGCCGAGATGATCCTCGGATTCAGCGCGGCGAGCGCCTCGTAGCCGAGTCCGAGGCGCTCCATCGCCCCGGGCCCCAGATTCTCGACGACCACGTCGGCGGTCTTCACCAGGTCGGCGAACATCTGCCGGCCGCGCTCGTGCTTGAGGTTGAGGGTGACACCCTTCTTGTTCGCGTTGAGCAGGACGAAGAAGTGCGAATCCAGGTCCGCCCGCTCGGAGAGCCCGCGGCGTGCGGGCTCCCCGGCGGGCGGCTCGATCTTGATGACCTCGGCGCCGAGCCAGCCGAGCAGCTCCGTGCAGCTCGGCCCGGCCTCGTATTGCGTGAGATCGAGAACGCGGATGCCGTCGAGTGCCTTGGCCATGATGTCCGACCTCCTACGTCGAGTACGCCGAGAAGCGCACGGTCGTGGCGCGCGCCTTGTAGTCGGTGACGACGTTGACCACCGCCGGCTTGCCCGAAGCCCACGCGCGCTCGAGCGCCGGGCGGATGTCGTCGGGCTTCTCCACGTGCTCGCCGTGGGCGCCCACGGCCATGGCCACCTTGTCCCAGCGGGTGTAGCCGAGGTTGCGGCCCGGCTTGTTTCGATCAGGATCGGCGGTCCACCCGCCGTTGTTGCTGATGACCACCAGCACGGGGATATTGTGGCGGACGGCGCTGTCGATCTCGTTGCCATTGATGCCGTACGACCCGTCGCCGTGCAGCACCACCACCTGCGCGTCGGGCTTGGCCACCTTCGCGCCGATGGCGAACGGCAGGCCCACGCCCATCGTGCCGAACGGACCGGAGTTCAACCGATGGCCGGGCACGAACGTGGGGATGGACTGGCGGCCGAAGTTCAGGATCTCCTGACCGTCGACGACGAGGATGGCGTCGCGCCGCATGAAGTCCTTCACTTCCTTGCACAGCCGGAGCGGATGGATCGGCACCTGGTCGTTGGACATCGCCTTGTTCATCTCGAGCTGCTTGTCGTCGTCGATCGAGCGGAGCCGCGACGTCCAGGCCTTGTAGCGCGCGGGATCGATCTTCCCCTTGGCCTCTTCGAGGAGCTGCTGGAGCACGGCGCGCGCGTCGCCCGCGATGGGCACGTCGACGGGACGGTTGTGGCCGAGCTCCGCCGGGTTGACGTCGACCTGGATCACCTTGAGGTTGCCCGCGAAGCGCGGCGCTCTCAAGAACTGGACGACGTAGTTGAACCGGGTGCCGATGCTCAGGATGACGTCGGCCTCGCCGAAGGCCTTCGCGCGGGCGTTGAGGAAGGCCAGCGGATGGTCTTCCGGCACGGTGCCGCGCGACAGCGGCGTCGTGTAGAACGGCATGCCGGTGGCCTCGACGAAGGCCTGGAACGCCGCCGCGGCGTCCGACCACCACACGCCGCTGCCGCCGAGGATGAGCGGCCGCTCGGCCTTCGCCAGGAGCGCGATGGCCTCCTTCACCGCGGCGGGGTCGCCGAGCGAGCGCGGCATCGGCCGCGCCGGCCCGGGAAGGTGACGCTTGCTCTCGTCCACCGCCTCGCCCAGGACGTCGCCGGGCAGGTCGAGGTAGACCGGGCCGGGCCGGCCCGTGGTGGCGTGGCGGAAGGCCGTCTCGACCAGCTCCGGGATGCGGCGGGCATCGTAGATGCGCTCCGCCCACTTGGTGGCGGGCCGGAACATCGACACCTGGTCGATCTCCTGGAAGGCCTCCATGCCGAGCGACACGCGCGGGCTCGACCCGCCGATGGCGATCAGCGGCGCGGCGTCGATCAAGGCATTGGCCACGCCGGTGAGCATGTTGATCGTGCCCGGCCCCGACGAGGCCATGCAGACGCCGGGCTTCCTCGTCAGGCGCGTCCACGCATGGGCCATCATCGCGGCGGCCTGCTCGTGGTGGGTGTCGATCATCTTCGTGCCGAGCCGGACGAGCTCGCTCTCCGTCTCGAGCATCGGGCCACCCATCAGGAAGAACAGCGTGTCCATGCCCTGCGCCTTGAGCGCTCTGGCGAGGATCTCCGATCCCGTCAACGTCCCCATTGTCGTCTCCTCCGTTCCTGGATGTTTACGGATCAAGCCATGGCGGCGCCGTCGACGGTGTAGAGCCCCCGTTGACGTAGCTCGCCTCCGAGCTCAAGAGAAAGGCCACGAGCGCGGCCACTTCCTCCGGCGCGCCGTAGCGGCGCATCGGGATCGTCGCCGTCATCTTCTGCTTGGCCGCGGTCGCCGTCGCGGGCATTGAGGCGTTCGTGCAATTCCTGCGTCATGGGCGTCTCGATCGGGCCGGGGCAGATGGCGTTGACCCGGATCCCGTGGCGCGAGAATTCCATCGCCGCCGTGCGCGTCATGCCGACCACCGCGTGCTTGCTCGCGGTGTACGCGACGAGGCCGGGCGTTCCCGTGAGCCCGGCGATCGACGCGGTGTTGACGATGGCCCCGCCGCCCTGGGCTTTCATGGCCGCGCCGACGTAGCTGAGGCCGAGCCAGACGCCTTTCAGGTTGATCGCGATCACGCGGTCGAACGTCGCCTCCGAATAGTCGGTGATGGGCTTGGTCTCGCCCAGGATGCCCGCATTGTTGAAGAACGCGTCCACGCGCCCGAGCTGCTCGCGGGCGGCCCGCACGTAGCGCTCGACGTCCGCGTCGCGGGTGACATCAGCTTCCAACGCGATTGCCTGTCCGCCCGCGCGCTCCACCGCGGCCACGGTCTCGGCGAGCCCGGGCTTCGACACGTCCACCGCCGCGATGCGAGCCCCTTCGCCGGCGAGCCTCACCGCGGTGGCGCGACCGATGCCCCGCCGCCGCCCGTGATCACCGCCACCTTCCCCTCGAAGCGCCTGTCCATCCGCGCGCTCACCTACGAGCCCGTCGGCTAGAGCGATGAGAAGGGTTCAGCTGCGAGGCGGCGCCCGATGGCGCCCGCGAGGCGTAGCCTCGCAGGAGTGCGGGGCCATGTCTGGGCCCGCAGACGAAATTCGTCGGTCCGACAATCTGCGCCTGCGTGGCACGGCGGTCGAGGGCGCCAACGAAGCAGATGAGCCCTTATCATCGCTCTAGCTGGTGAGGTACTGGCCGCCGTTGACGTGGAGGGTCTGGCCCGTGATGTGGCGGGCCGCGTCGGAGGCGAGAAAGACGGCCACGTCGGCGATGTCCGCGGGCTGGGCCATGCGGCCGAGGGGGACCGCGTCCGACATCGACGGCGATCTCCTCTTCCGTGCTCCCGTAGCGCGGCTGGGCGGTATCGGTGAGGCCGGGGGCGATGGCGTTGACGCGGATGCCGTGGGGCGCCAGCTCGAGCGCGATGGCGCGCGTCAGCGCGACCACGCCGCCCTTCGACGCCGTGTAGTGGGTGCCGCGCACCGCCCCGCGGATGGCCTGGGACGCGAGGTTGATGATCGTGCCGCGCCGCCCGCCCGCGATCATCGCCCGCGCCGCGGCCTGCGCGCAGAAGAACGTGCCCTTCAGGTTCACGTCGAGCACGAGATCCCAGTCGCTCTCGCGCATGTCGAGGAACGGCACGCGGGGATAGACGCCGGCATTGTTGACGAGCACGTCGAGGCCGCCCAGCTCGCGCGCCGCCGCCTCGACCATGGCGAGGGCGGGGGCGACCTGGGCGACGTCGCCCTGCACGACGCAGCTCTTGCCGCCGGCGGCGAGCGCCTCGGCGGCGACCTGCAGGGCGGCGTCGCGATCGTCGAGGTAGTTGACGGCCACGTGGCAGCCCTCGCGCGCGAACGCCAGCGCCATCGCGCGCCCGATGCCCTGCTGCGCCCCGGTGACGAGGACGGCCTTCAGCGCGTCTGCTCCATGATCTCGCGCATGCGCTTCATGACGTCACGGCGCCGGCGGTTGGCCTCGGGCAGCGTGGCGGGATCCGGCTCGGCGACGGTGAGCCCGTAGGCGGGATAGCTCGGGATCTCGTCGTCGGCGAGCGCCTTCAGGCGGTCCTTGCGCGCGAACGCCGCCTCGATGTGCGGGGCGAGATCCGCCATCTTGCGCGCGTGCCGCTCGGCCTCCGCGCCGTGGAACTCCGGCATCACCGCGGACGCGAACAGCTCGAGCGATTCGCAGATGTCCTCGTGCCGGTTCTTGCCGCCCTGCTGGATGAAGATGGTCTGGTCGACGCCCGCGTCCTGAAACGTCCGGAGCGTCGTTCTCAGATCTTCGGGCGTGCCGATGCAGCCGGCGCCCCTCCGAGCATCTCCGTGCCGAGGGCATCGCGCACCGCGACGTACTTGTTCCAGATATTCGTGCGCCCGGGCGTGTGCGTGCCGAAGCTGTAGTGGTGGCCGAGGGCGAACTGGAAGAAGCGGAACCCGTCGGCGCCGCGGCGCACGGCCTCGGCGGCATCGGCGTGACACGAAAAGCCCGTGACCATCGCGATGCTCGGATTGACGGCGTGGCCGATGGGCACGCACTCGCGCTTGAACGTCTCGTAGTAGTCCGCGACCCACTGGCGCGCCTCGGAGGGTCGATGAACGCGAAGGTGAGCGCGCCGATGCCGAGCTGCGCGGCCAGGTGAATGGTATTGCGGTTCGAGCACGCGACCCACAGCGGCGGATGGGGCTTCTGCACGGGCTTGGGCACGACATTGCGCGCCGGCATCGAGAAGTACTTGCCCGAGAAGCCCGGGTAGGGGTCCATCGCCATCATGTTGGCGACCTGCTCCACCGTCTCCCGCCACATGGCGCGGCGCTCGCCCGGATCGATGCCGAAGCCCTCGAGCTCGGCGCGGGAGGCGGATTCCCGGTGCCGAAGTCCGCCCGGCCGTTCGAGACGAGGTCGAGCGTGGCGATGCGCTCGGCGACGCGCGCCGGATGGTTGTAGCCCGGCGGCATCAGGACGATGCCGTGGCCCAGGCGGATGCGCCGGGTCCGCTGGGAGGCGGCGGCGAGGAAGACCTCGGGCGCGGAGGAGTGCGAGTACTCCTCGAGGAAATGGTGCTCGACTTCCCAGGCGTAGTCGATGCCGAGCCGATCGGCCAGCTCGACCTGGGACAGCGCGTCCTGGAAGAGCTGCTGCTCGCTGCCCTCGACCCACGGGCGCGGCAATTGATGCTCGTAGAAGACTCCGAACTTCATACGCGCCGCGGCGTCACGAGAGCGGAAGGATGGACAGGACGGACGGCATTCCCGCCCCGAGCCGCGTCCACGCGCCGGCGTTGCTGACGCGCCAGACTTCTCCCGTGTCGGTGCCGACGAGCACGCCGCCTGCTGCTGACGGGTCGGGGACGAGCCCGTGGAAATTCGCGGCGGAGGGCGAGTGCTCGGGATCGCAGAGGGAGCGCCACGTCTCGCCCCCGTCCTCGGTGCGATAGAGCATCGCGCGGGCGCCGCCCTCGTCCTTGTAGCTCGAGAACGCGGTGGGCGCGCTCGCCACGGTGAGGGCATGCGGCGCCCGCGGGTCGATGCACATGGGCCGCGCGTAGCGCGGCGTGACGCCCCGCCACGCATAGCGCCACGTGGCGCCGCCGTCGTCGGAGCGGAAGACGCCGGCATTGCCCTCGATCATCTCGGCGACCCCGTCGATCCGCCCGTAGCCCGTCGACGCGAACAGCACGTCGGGCTTCGCCGGATGCGCCGCCATCATGTGGATGTCCGGATTGCCGCCGGGGAGATCGACGCGCCACGTGGACCCGCCATCGTCGGTGCTCGCGACGCCGCCCACCTCGACACCCACCCAGATCCGCTTGGGATCGGCGCGGTCGACGACGAGCGCCCGCGCCCGACCCCCTGGCGCGGCGTGACGGGGACGCACCACCGCTCGGCGCCCGGCGCCTGCGCGAGCGTGCTCCATCTCCTTCCAGGTCCGCCCGGCGTCGGCGCTCCGGTAGAGGCCGGCGGGCTGCGTGCCCACGTAGACGTCGTCGCCGGGTCCGGCCCGGACAGGATGTCCCACACCGTCCGCCCCTCGATGCCGCTCGGCTGCCACGTGTGGCCGCCATCGTCGGAGGCGAAGATCCCGGTGTCCGCCCCGGCGAGGAGCCGGTCGCCCGCGCGCGCGAGGTCGCGCACGCTCCGCTCGGGCAGGACCGTGGCGGGCTCGTGAGACTCCCCGATCGCGAATATCCCTTTGCTCGTGCCGGCCAAGAGCTTCATCGCATGCCTCCGTGGACAGGGCGGTCGTGAGGCCGCCGGTTCGTGTCGGACCGATACTGCCTCGTCGACGATGGACGCGTCAAGGCGCCGCGCGCCTAGAGTTTGATGGCCGTGGTGGTGTCTATGAGCGCCAGCTCGAAGCGCTGCAGCACCTCGTCGAGCTCGGCCTCCGTGATGATGAGGGGCGGGCAGAGGGCGATCGTATCTTGAAGATTTCTCAGGATGAGGCCGTGCGCCTGCGCCTTCGCCACGAAGACGGCGCCCACCGACCCGGGCGGGTCGAACTGCGCGCGGGTCTTCTTGTCGCGCACCAGCTCCACGCCCGCGACCAGCCCGACGCCGCGCACGTCGCCCACGAGCGGATGCTCGGCGAACCGCCGGAGCCCGGCCTGAAGCCGCGGGCCGATGCGCCCGACATGGCCGACCAGGTCGCGCTCCTTCATGATCGCGAGCGTCTCGAGCGCGACGGCGCAGCAGACGGGATGCCCGGAGTACGTGTAGCCGTGGGCGAAGACGCCGAGCTTGTCGCTCTCCGTGAGGAGGCCCTGGTAGATCGCCTCGGAGATCGCGGTGGCGGAGATCGGCAGATAGGCGGAGGACAGCGCCTTCGCCATCACCATGATGTCGGGCTTGAGCGCATACGTCTCGGAGCCGAACATCTTGCCCGTGCGCCCGAACCCGCAGATCACCTCGTCGGCGATGAAGAGCACGTCGTGCTTCTTCAGGACGGCCTGCACCTTGTCGAAGTAGGTGCGGGGCGGCACGACCACGCCGCCGGCGCCCATCACCGGCTCGGCGATGAAGGCGGCCACGGTGTCCGGGTCCTCGCGCTGGATCTGCGCGTCGAGGCTCTCGGCCATGCGGGTCGCGAAGTCCTCCTCGCTCTCGCCGGGCCGCCCGTGGCGGTAGTAGTCGGGGCAGTCGGCGTGACGGACCTGGGGCAGGGGCAGGTCGAAGTCGCGATGGGCCGTCGCGATGCCGGTGAGGCTCCCGCTCGCCACCGTGATGCCGTGGTAGCCGCGCAGCCGCGAGATGATCTTCTTCTTCCGGTGGCGGCCGCGCGCGTTGTTGTAGTACCAGACGAGCTTCACCGCGGTGTCATTGGCCTCGGAGCCCGAGTTGTTGAAGAACACCTTGGACATGGGGACGGGCATGAGCTCGATGAGGCGCTCGGCCAGGTCGATGGCGGTGTCGTGGGCCTTCGAGGCGAACTGGTGATAGAAGGGCAGCTTCCGCATCTGGCGGGTCGCCGCCTCCACGAGCCGCTCCTCGCCGAAGCCGAGGGAGGCGCACCAGAGCCCGGCGAGGGCCTCGATGTACTCGCGCCCCGACTCGTCCTGCACGTAGATGCCGCGCCCGCCGGTGATCACGAGCGGCCCCTCGGCCTCGTGCTTGCGCAGGTTGGTGAAGGGATGGAGCTGATAGGCGATGTCGCGGGTCGCCGTGGTTCCTGGGCTCGGCGTCATGGCTCGGGGTCCTCTCGGGGATCGGTCAGTGGAGGTGTCGGCGCGTCCAGGCGGCGATTATACGCCTTCCCTCGATCTCGAGCGCCCTGAATCTTGACAGGGTGCGCGGGGGCGCCTAGAGTCGGCTCCATGCCCAAGAATGCAACCGCCACGCGCACCCTCATCGTGGTGCCCGAGGACACCGTGCTCCCCGTCCTCGGCCTCGTGACCTTGGCCACGCGCTCGGTGGACGTCAAGCAGTTCACGCTCGACGAGCCGCGGATCATCCAGGCACTGCTCAACGCGCATCGGCACGGCGTCGCGGTGCGCGTCATGCTGAACCCGCACCGGTCCTCCGGGAGCCGGGCGAACGACGACACCTTGGCCGCGCTCGAGCAGGCCCAGGTCCCCGTGCAGTGGACCAACCCCGCCTTCGCGGTCACCCACGAGAAGTCGATGGTGGTGGACGGCGAGCGCGCCCTCGTCGCCACGTTCAACTTCTCCGAGAAGTACTTCACCCAGACGCGCGACTACGGCATCGTGACCACCGATCCCGCCCAGGTCGCCCAGATCGCGCAGGGGTTCGAGGCCGACTGGGCCCGGGCACCGTTCGCCCCCGACGAGCACGCCGCGCTGCTCTGGAGCACGACGAACTCGCGCCGGATCATGTCCCACTTCATCGACGAGGCGAAGAGGTCGCTCTTCGTGCAGCATCCGAAGTTCGTCGACGCCACCGTGCTGGCGCGGCTGGTGGAGGCGCAGGCCCGCGGCGTCCACGTGAAGGTGCTGTGCGGAGGCAAGCACGGGATCAGCGACACCGACATCCCCGACACCTTCTCGTCGCTGCGCATCCTCGGGCGGTTCGGCGTCAAGGTGCGCCGCCAGAAGAAGCCCAAGCTGCACGCCAAGCTCCTGCTCTCCGACGGCGGGCGCGCCCTCATCGGCTCCATGAACATCGACCGGAGCGCCTTCGATCTCCGGCGCGAGCTGGGGATCATCGTCGACGACGGCCCGATCCTCAAGCGGCTCATCGAGGTGTTCGACCGGGACTGGGACGACGCGCACCACTGGGACGCGCCCGATCCCCTGGCCGAGGCGCAGCCGGACGACGGCGAGCTGCCCCACGACCCGACCTTCGTCCATGAGTGAGCCGCTGCCGGCGGGCATCCGCGCCCCGGCGCCGCGGCCCCGCGATGCGGTCACCCTCTCCGCGCTGAGCCTGGCCTTCCTCAAGATCGCGATGGCGAGCCTCGGCGGCGGGCTCTCGGCCTGGGCGCTCAGAGTCATCGTCGAGGAGCGCCGCTGGCTCACCGAAGAGGAGTTCCTCGCCGCGTACACGATCTGCCGCATCCTTCCCGGCCCGAACCAGGTCAATATGGCGGTCTACGTCGGCACCCACTTTCGCGGGCTGGCCGGCGCGGCGGCAGCCCTCGCCGGCCTCACGCTGGTCCCGCTCGCCATCGTGCTCGGGCTCGGCGTGCTCTACTTCGGCCACCGCAAGACGCCGGGACTCCAGGCGACCATGGCCGGGCTCGTGGCCGCCGCCGCCGGGATGACGCTCTCGGTGGGCGTCAAGCTCTCCCTCGGCTACGTTCGCCAGCCGGTGGCCTTGCTGCTCGCCCTCGCCGCGTTCGCAGGGGTGGCCGTCATGCGGTGGCCGCTCCTGCTCGTGCTCGGGGTGCTCGGTCCCGTCGCGATCGCCTGGTACTGGCCGCGCGAGCGCGACGAGCGCGCGGCGGGACGAGCGGCGTGAGCGGCGGCACGCTCGTCGCGCTGATCTGGGTCTTCGCGTCGGCGTCGGTCGTGTCGTTCGGGGGCGGCAATATCGTGCTGCCGGAGCTGCACCGGCAGTCGGTGGCCGTTCACGCCTGGCTCACGGACGAGCAGTTCGCCGCGGTCTACGCCATTTCCCAGGGGGCGCCCGGGCCCAGCACCGGCCTCCTGGCCGGCCTCATCGGCCTCGAGGCGGGCGGGTGGCAGGGTGCGCTGGTCGCGGCCGCGGCCATGCTGGTGCCGGGGGCGGCGCTCATGTATCTGGCGAGCCTCGCTTTGGAGCGCTTTCGCGCCTCGAAGTGGCGCGGCGCGGTCCAGCAGGGGCTGGCGCCGGTCAGCATGGGACTCCTGTTCGCCGCGGGGTGATCATCATCCGCGCCGCCGACCATGGCTGGACGGGGTTCGTCGTGACGGCCGCCACCACCGCCGTGCTCGTCGTCACCAAGGTGAACCCGCTGCTGGTGATGGCCGGCGCCGGACTCTTAGGCTGGCTCGGCCTCGTCCACTAACGAGGCTGCCTCTGGCTGGAGCTGAACGCCGCCAGGCGGCTGAAGAGGTCCAGATGCGAGGCAGCGCCCGAAGGCAGCAGGCGAGGCGTAGTCAGCCAAGGTGGGCGAGCGACGACCCGGCAGCGCGAGAGGCGAGCCGGCGAGGCGAGATACGGAAGTCCCGGCGAGCGTGAGCGAGCCACGTTGAGCCTGCTGCCGAGGGCGCCGTACCTCCGCAGATGGGCCGCTTTCAGCCGCCTGGGCGGCGGCCCGGGGATTCTTTCATGAGCCAGTCAATGATGGCTGCGGGATCGGGCGCGTCTGCGCCGCCCTCCGGCGCCCGGGGTTGGCTTGGGGCCTCGGGCGTCGCGACTCGCCCGGGCGCGGCGGCCACCGGCGCGGGTGGTCGAGGCGTGGCGGCGGGCGCGGGCGGCCTGATCTCGGGCGTGACCGGGATCTCGCGGATCGCTGGGCTCTCGCGCGGCATCACGACCCGCGGCCTGGATGCTGCAGGCCGCGCCGGGATCGCGGCATGCGCCTCGATCGGCGCGGCGCTCACCGGCGCCCGTCGCTCGGGGAGCGCCACGCGGTCGGCGTCGCCTGACGGCACCGGACTCGACGGCGCGTCGGCGGGAGGACGCGTGACGACGGCGGGGGCCGGCGATCCCTCGTCCCGCGCGGGGCGTGCGGTGGGCGCGAGGTTTCGTCGGAGGCGGTCCGCGCCGAGTTGTCGCCCAGGCCCGTGAGCCACCACGCGAGGTAGGGCGCGCCCGTGACGAAGAGCGCGGTGGCGGCGATGGTCACGTAGAGCCGACCGCGCCCCTTGGCGCGCGAGTGCAGGGAGGTCGCGCGCGGAGACGATCGGTCGAAGTCCGCAAGGGCCGCCGACGGAGATGCCGGCGATCGCCCGCAGTCGCTGACGATGGCCTCGGTGATCGGTCGCGCCCGCCGCGCGCGGCCGACCAGGAGCGCGCGGTCGCCGATGATATTGATGGCGCCCGGCGCGCCCCGCGAGAGCGAGGCGATCGTCCGGATGGCCTCCGGGCTGAAGACCTCGGTGACGGCGCCCGCCGCGTCGAGATAGTGCCGGACGTAGGCGCCGACCTCGTCGGGGCCGAGCGGGGGCACGGCGCACCGGGCGATGATGCGCTCTCGCAGGGCGGCGTGCTCGTCGTCCTCCAGCGCCGCGGTCAACCGGGTCTCGCCGATGAGCAGGATGACGAGGGGGTGCCCGGACGCCGCGGCCATGATCGAAAGATCCCCGATCTCGCGCAAGAGCTCGTGGCCCAGCCCCTGCGCCTCGTCCACGACGAGCAGCACCTTGTCGCCGCGCCCCGTGGCCCGAGCCAGGACGTTCCGGATGCACGCCGAGAAGGTGTCCTTGTCGTGCACGGGACGCCGCACGCCATAGGCGCTCAGGACGGCCTCGAAGAAATCAGACGGCGCGGGTCCCGGACTCGACACCTGCCCCACCGAGATCCCCGCCGGGCCGAGCATGGCAATGAGCCGCTGCGCCAGGCTCGTCTTGCCGGTGCCCGCGTCCCCGGTCAGGATCGCGACGCCGTTCCCGTCCCTGATCGCGCGCGCCAGGGTGTCGAGGATGGCGCGGTGCGCGTTGCCGAGCCAGAGACGCCCCGGGTCGGCGCCCGACCGAAACGGAGGCGAGGCAAGGCCGTAGAAGGGGAGGTGCCGGTCCGGGCCCGGCAGCTCGGCGGCCGACAGGGCCGCATCGCTCGCCGTGGTCGGCATCGGGACGCCTCAGTTGCCGAGCATCGTTTTCATCGCGTCGAGCACCGGATTCGGTGGCGCCGAAGTCGTCGACGCTGCTGCGGGCCGGCCGGGCCGCCGCACGTACTTCGCGACGCAGTCGTATTGGTCCCAGCCCTTGAGCGGGAAATCGAGGTCGACCGCTTTCCACTTCGGATGGCCATTCTTGACGAGCCACTCGGTATTGGTCGAGAGGGCCTGGGCGAAGCGGCCGATGACCTCACAGTCCTTCTGCCGGAAGTCGAAGGCGACGAGCACGGCCTTGACCGCGGCCGTCTTCACCGCCGTCTCCTGCCACGTGTACGTGCCGGCGGGAATCTCCGCGGCCGGATAGAACTCGAGGATGCTCTTGTTGGTGAGGGGGATGAGCGCGAGCCCGTCCGCCGCGGCCACCTTCTCGGAGAGCAGCTTCACGGGATACCCCGCCACGTAGAACATGGCGTCGATCCGCCCCGCCTTCAGCTCGGCCAGGGCTTCATCGGTGTCGATCGGCACCATCTCCTTCGGCGCGACCTCGGACGTCTTGAAGAGCAGGCGGGCCGTGAGATACGTCCCGCTACCTTCCCGTCCGACCGCCACCCGCCGGTCGGCGAGGCCGTCGAAGTCGGTGATCTCGCGGCGGCCGAGAATGTGGATTTCCTCGTTGTAGAGCGGGAAGACCATCTTGGTCTTGCTCGCGATGCGCTTCAGGATGGGATCGGTCTGGATGCGGCTGACGAAGGCGAGCACGTCGGCCTGGACGATGCCCATCTGAACGCCGGGCTTCTGGTAGACCGCGTAGATGTTCTCGACCGAGCCGCGGGAGGTATGCACGGTCAGATCGATGCCGTGCGGCTTGACGAGGGTCTGGAGGTTCAGTCCGAACTGGTAGTACGTGCCACGCTCGCTTCCGGTGATGAGGCCCAGGTCCGCGGCCTCGGACATCCCTGCAACGGTCAGGGCAATCAGAAGGCCGAAGGCGAGAACCGACAGCATGCTCTTCATGGTTACAGCGCTCCTCTTCAAAATTTTGTCAGCAGAGGTCACATGCGGGCCAACTGGGGTGACAGGATATGTCAGAACCATGACGTTAAGCAATAGGCGTGCCGACGAAAAATTCCCGCATTCGAAGAGTGCTCACTCTGAGGACTACCTCGCGCGCGACCTACATTGGGCAGCGAACTACCGTTTCAGAGTACCGGGATGCCGTGGCGGTCAGTGGCCGCCGGCGGAGAGCGCGTAGAGCCGATCCTGGCTTCTGAGCGGTGGCTCGCCGTTGGGCTTGACGTGCTCGGATCGGCCATCGGGCTGGATGATGCGCGCCTTGACGTTGTCGGCGAGCTGCGTGTCCAGCATCTGGCGCAGCTGCGCCTGCAGCGCGGGGGCGAGGATGGGGAAGGCGATCTCCACCCGGTGGTCGAGGTTCCTCGGCATCCAGTCGGCGGAGGCCAGCAGATACTCCGGGTTCCCGTCGTTCTGAAAATAGAAGACCCGCGCGTGCTCGAGAAAGCGGTCGATGATCGAGCGCACCCGGATCCGGTCGGAGAGGCCGGGCACGCCCGGACGCAGGCAGCAGATGCCGCGCACGATGAGGTCGATCTCGACCCCGGCGGTGCTCGCCGCGTAGAGCTCGTCGATGAGCGACTCGTCCACGAGCCCGTTCATCTTGGCGATGATTCGACCCCCGCGGCCCGCGCGGGCATGCTCCACCTCGCGCCGGATGCGGTCGATGAAGCCCTTGCGCATCTCGGTGGGGGCCAGGATCAGGTGATTGAAGCCCCGTGCCTCCGTGTAGCCCGTCAGGAGGTTGAACAGCGCGGTCAGGTCCTGGCCGAACGACTCCCGGCACGTGAAGAGCCCGAGGTCCGTGTACACGCCGGCCGTGCGGACATTGTAGTTGCCCGTCGCGAGGTGACAGTACCGGCGGATCCCGTCGCCTTCCTGCCGGACGATGAGACAGGCCTTGCAGTGGGTCTTGTAGCCCACCAGCCCGTACACCACGTGCGCGCCCACCTCGGCCAGCGCGCGCGCCCAGTGGATATTGGCCTCCTCGTCGAAGCGCGCCTGCAGCTCGACGAGCACGGTGACCTCCTTGCCCATCTCGGCGGCGCGCGCGAGGGCCTGCGCGATCGGCGAGGTCGGGCTCACGCGGTAGAGCGTCATCTTGATGGCGAGCACCGCGGGATCGCCGCCGCCTCCTGCACGAGGCGGGTGACCACGTCGAACGTGTGATACGGGTGATGGACCAGGATGTCGCCCTGGCGGATCGCGCTCCAGACGTCGGGGGCGCGCTCGAAGGCGGCGACCGGGTGGGGCGGGAGCTGCCGCTCCTTCAGGCGCGGCCGATCCACCGCGGCATAGAGCTGGGCCAGGTCGGCGAAGGCGGCGAAGCCCTGCTCTTCCGAGAGATCGGTGGGGCCAGCTCGAGCTCGCTCACGAGCGTGGCCAGGACGATGCAGGGGCAGGTTCGGGTCGTACTGCAGCCGGACGGCATCGCCCATCTTCCGCTCGCGCAAGCCCGCCTCGATGGCCACCATCAGGTCCTCGGTGCGCCCCCGCGGGATCTCCACCTCGGCGTCGCGCGTGACCCGGATCCCATGCGAGGAGAGGATCTCGTAGCCTTCGTACAGCCGGGGCAGGTGCAGCCGCAGGACGTCCTCGAGCAGCATGAACTGGCTCTGGTCGGCGGGCGCGGGCAGCGCCACGAAGCGCGGCGCGACCTGGGTCGGCGGGACGTGGAGCAGCGAGAGCGTGGCGCGGGGCAGCGGCGACTCGGCGACGGGCCTGAGCGAGACCGCGAGGCAGAGGGCCCGGTTCGCGAGATGCGGGAACGGGTGGCCGGGATCGACGGCGAGCGGTGTCACCACGGGCAAGAGCCCGCGCTGGAAGTAGTCCAGGAGATAGCGGGTCTGCTCGGGCGTCTCCTGCCCCGGACGGATCAGGCGGATCCCATTGGCTTCGAGGCGCGGGACGGAGCGTCTCGATGAAGAACCGGTGCTGCTCCTCGACGAGATCGTGGATCCGGGCGGCGACGGCCAGCATCGTCTCGCTCGGGGTGAGCCCGTCGGGTCCGATCGTGCGGTCGCCCGCGGCGATCTGGCGCTTGAGCCCGGCCACGCGGACCATGTAGTACTCGTCCAGATTCGAGCTGAAGATGCCGAGGAACTTGACGCGCTCGAGGAGCGGCACCGTCTCGTCCTGGGCCTCCTCGAGCACCCGGCGATTGAACTCGAGCCAGGACAGCTCGCGGTTGACGAGCGGGGCGTTGTCCGTCGTCATCGGGTCGCGCCGAACGCCTCGCGGAGGAGCAGGCCGTCGCGAACCCCGCGCGTGGAGACGACCATCGTGAGGTAGCCGCCGTACATCAGCGTCTCCTCGACGATCACGGCGCCGGCGAGGATGGTGTCGACGCGCTCCGCCTTCAGCCCGCGGAACCGCCGCCGCTCCCGCGCCGGAGCGGCCTCGAGCCGCGCCCGGATGGCCGTGATGTCGGCCTGTCCGATCCGCATGCCGTGGCGGTGCCGCCGCCGACCGCGATGCTCGGAGAGGTACATCCGGGCGAGGGTGCGGATGGTGCCGCCGAGGCCGACCATCTCGTCGCCGCGCCGGGGCGGGGAGGGCGTCGTCGAGCCCCGCGCGGATCTCGGCGCGGAGCAGGCGCAGCTCGCGCGGCTCCGGGGATCCCCATGGAGGAAGGCCCGCGTCATGCGCACCGTGCCGATGGGCACGCTCGCCGTTCCCGCGATGCGCCCGCCGCGCACGGACGTGAGCTGCAGGCTGCCGCCGCCGAGATCGGCGACCACGCCGTCGAGCTTCGGCACGTCCTCGATGGCCGCGCTCGCGCCGAGGCGCGCCTCCTCGGCCCCGCTCAGCACGCGCACCTCGATGCCCTCCTCGCGGCGGAGCGGGCCCAGCAGGCGCTCGCGGTTCTCGGCCTCGCGGACCGCGGCCGTGGCGATCGCGACGATCTTGAACGGCTGCTCGTCCCCGGGGTCCGCATGCTCGCGGCGGATGTCACGCAGGAACCGCCGGACGGCCGCAGCGTGTCGTCGACCGCGGCGGGCGGCAGGGTGCCCGGCCGCCCGCCGCCGAGCCGCGTCTGGCGTCGCTCTTGCCGCAGCACGCGGAAGCCCGCCCCGGCTTGACCCGGGCGAGCACGAAGCGCACGGCATTCGACCCGAAGTCCAGCAGTGCGACGAGCTCCGCCATCCTCAGTCGAGCCAGGCATGCGCGCCGCCGTCGATGCCGGCCTCGTTGTCGACGAAGGTGATGTCGGGGTTGGGCTCGAACGTGAGGCGCTTGGCATTGCCGCCGCCGACGTAGAGATGGTCGAAGTTGGTGAGCCTGCGCATATCGTCGATCGCTTTCTGGACGCGACGGCTCCACCCCTTGTCGCCGATCTTCTTGCGGGCGGCATTGCCGAGCCGCTCGTCGTACGTCTCGCCCTTGCGGAACCGCAGATGCGCGATCTCGAGGTGCGGCAGGAGCCGGCCGTCCAGGTAGAGCCCGGTTCCGAAGCCCGTGCCGAGGGTGATCACCATCTCGAGCCCACGCCCGCGGATCGCCCCCAGGCCCTGCATGTCGGCGTCGTTCAGGACGCGCGTCGGCTTGCCGAGCCGCGCGGTCAGCGAGCCCGCGAGATCGAAGCGATGCCAGCCCTCGTGGCCGAGATTGGGCGCGGTGAGGACGACACCGTCGCGCACCACCCCGGGAAAGCCGACCGAGATGCGGTCGAAGGGGGCAGCGGGGACACGAGATCCGCGATGGCGTCGACCACCGCCCCGGGCGGGCTCCCCACCGGCGTGTCGATGCGGGCGGGCTTGTCGAGGGGGCCGCCCGCGCGCTCGAGCACGGCGGCCTTGATGTGGGAGCCCCCGATGTCGATGCCGAGCGTGCGGGCGCCGCCCGTCTCGGTGCCCGAGCCCGTGCCGGCACTTCGGGGAGCGCTCGCCGAAGACTTCGATGGAGTACCAGACGTCGCCATGTCGCCTCCTCTGTCCGGACGCGCCGCGTCGCGCGGCTGCGGCCCTCGGGGCACCTCAGTCGCCGCCGAGGCGCCGGAGCAGCCGCGGAGGCAAGAACCAGATGAGCCGGCCGTGCGCCGGCGCCGCGCCATCGATCTCGACGAGCGCCGCTCCGCCCTTCTTGAAGGCGAGCCCTTCGCCCGCGCCGCCGACGAGGCGTCCGAGGAGATGCGAGACGTCGGGTTCATGCCCGACGAGCGCGACGAGCGCATCCTCGCCGTGCGCCGCCAGATCCGCGAGGAGATCCTCCGCATGGCCTCCGGCGAGCCGGGGATCCTCGACGGGAGTCACATCGCCCCAGGCGTTCGCGGCGATCTCCGCGGTTTCGAGCGCCCGCGGCAGGGGACTCGTGAAGAGCGCATCCGGCCTCGGCAGGATGCGCGCCAGTCCTCGCGCGGCTTTCCTGAACCGCTTGCGTCCGCGGGGCGTGAGGGGACGATCCCGGTCGTCGATGTCCGGGGTGCCGGGGGCGACGGCGATGGCGTGGCGCAGGATGAGCAGCTTCATACGCGGCACCGGCACACTACCACGCGGCGGGCCGCCCGCTCAACTCGAGCTGCGGATCGACTCGGCCTCCTCGACCAGCAGACCAAAGAAGATGTCTTCCCTATCAATGAATTGGCTTGGGCTCGGTGATTGCCGACATGAACCTGGGGCGCGAGGGCGCGGCTCAGGGCTGAAGCCGCGTCGCCTCCCACGGGCCCCCAGTGAACCCTCCGGGCGACGGCGTGAGAGGGCGCGTCCACACCGCGCGGTCGTGGATGCGCGCGGGCTGGCTCACCCACAGCTCCACGTGCTCGGCCCAGACGCGGTAGCCGATCCAGCGCTCGGGTCGCGGCGGATCGTCATCGCCCCGCGCCGCCACCGCGGCGACCTTGGCAAGCAGCTCGGCGCGGCTGGCGATGGGCGCGCTCTGGTCGCTGGCGATGGCGGCGATGCGCGCATCGAGCGGGCGGCTCTGCCAGTAGGCTTCGGTCGGAGCGGCGGGCGCCTCGGTCACGGGCCCTTCGATCCGGATCTGGCGCTGGAGAGGCTCCCAGTAGAAGACGAGCGCCGCACGGGGATGGACGGCGAGGGCTCGCCCCTTGCGACTCGGGCGATCGGAGTAGAAGACGAGCCAGCCCGCGCTCGCGTCGAAGCCCCTGCAGATCACCATCCGCGCCGAGGGCCGGCCGTCCGGGTCGGTCGTGGCGAGAGCCATCGTCGAAGCGGTGCGGATCGTGCGCTCGGCCTCGGCGAGCCAGTCGCCGACGAGCGGCAGGGGGTTCGAGGGCAGGACAGTGGGAAGCGGTTCGGTCATGACGGAGTCCTCGAGCCTAGCCAATCATTGGCCGAGGCGCGTGGCGAGATACTCCAAGATGAGCTCCCGGTCGCCGGGCAGCATCGGCATGCCATAGGCGACCATCCGGTCGAGAATCACCGCCCATTCGTCCCTCGTCTGCCGCTGCTGCGCAATGGTTTCAAGGCTGTGGCAGATGATGCAGCGCCCCGTCACGAGCTGCTGGCGCTCGTCCGGCGGCAGCGGATTCACCACCTGCTCTGCCGCATCGTCCCTTGCGCGGGCAGTCACCCAATCGCCGCCGACAGCGGCGACCAGGACCGATGGCGAGGATCGCTACCCGGCCCGGCGCGTGTCGGAGTAACCGCTGTTCGAGCGCCGGCTTGCCGGCGCCACCCGGTTCTGGGGAGACTCGGAGAGGGCCGTCGAGGCCCCTTCGATCTCTAGCAGGATGCTTCAGCATCCTGCTAGGAGACATTCACGCGGACGGCGTGAATCACATTCCAGCGGTATCCCTGCGGATCGCGCGGCCGGGATGCGGGCTGGACCCGGCCCAATGAGTCGCTGGCTCGCGCCATGACGACGGCCGGCCCGGTCTTGGCGTCCCACGGCGCCTCCCACCGCCGCCAGGCGTATCGGTGCTCCTCGCCAACAAGACGCGCGGGCATCCAGGTCTGACCCCGTCGGTCGAGACGTCGACGGCGACGATCGCGCCCTCTCCCGCCCAGGCGAATCCATGCACCGTCTGGGTGCCCGCGGTGAGCTGGGCCCCGTCGGCTGGATGCAAGACGATCGACTTGCACTCGAGGGACGTGAGGGAATAGGACTCCTTCGGGTCATCCACGCGCGGTGAGCGGTAGCTGCGCGCCATGAAGGGCCCGTCCCATTCCTTCTGGGCCAGCGTGATCTCGGTCAGCCACTTGATCGAGGCCGAGCCGACCCAGCCCGGCACGATGAGGCGCGCCGGTCCGCCGTGCAGGTGCGGCACCGGTCTGCCGTTCAGCTCGAGCGCGATGATCGTGTGAGGCTCCATGGCCTTCCACAGGGGTGGCTGCGAATGAAATCGGGCGCCTGCGGCGTGGGCGGGCCATCGTTGCCGTCGGGCACGACGTGGCGGGCGGCCGGGCGTGGCCGCGCCATGCGCAGGACGTCCGCGAGGCGCACGCCCTTCCAGACGCCGGTGCCCACGGCGCCGTGCTCCCACTGAATGCCCGCGGCCTTGGGGGCGTAGAAGCCCCGCCCGTTCCCCGCGCACTCGAGCGTGACGGTCTGCGTGACCTGCTCCATGCGCCGCAGATCGTCGAGCCGAAGGCTCAGAGGGTTGTCGACCTCGCCCTGCACCTTCAGCACGTACTGGGCGGAATCGATCTCGGGGCCGTCGTAGTTGTTGCGGACGTAGAAGAGCTCGACCGGCGTCACCTCGCTCGTGAGCTCCTTGAGCGGAGTCTCGAGATTGACCGGCCGAGGGCTCCGGACGATGAGCCGCTCCTTGCCGGGGACGGCGGGCGAAGCGCTCTGGGCCAGCGCAGGACTGCCCGTTCTCAGCAGGGCTGCCGCGGCGCCGACATGGACGATGAACGCCCGGCGACTGAGTCCATCAGGACTATCGGCAGCGCTCCGTGGCTGGTACATGTTCGCCCTCCTCAGGATGTCCGCGTGTCGCGGTGCCGGCCGCGGGACGGTTCCGGAGCATTGAGGTGCCGGAGGGCGCCGCGCTGTTCTGGGCAGGGACGGTGGCCCACCGGCCCGCTTTCGGCCTGGCGCTCCAGACGGTACATGGGACGAGTCCTGCGTTCAAGCCGCCGAGGTTGCTGTCGCCGCGGTTGGGCTCGTGTATGCTGGCGCCCGGGCGCTGCCATGACGAAGGCCATCGTGATCAGCATCGACGGGTTCGCGGGATTCTACTGGGGGGATCCGCGCGCGCGGATCCCCACTCTTCGCCGGCTCGCGGAGCGTGGGGTCGTCGCGTCCCGGATGGAGGCGGTGTTCCCATCGACGACGTGGCCGACGCACGTGAGCCTCGTCACCGGCGTCCGCCCCGAGCGACACGGCGTGGCCGGCAACCACATCCTGAACCGGCAGACGGGCCGGGTGGAGGACCTGACCGGCGATCCGATCCACGACGCGTCGGCGCTCCTGCGCGTGCCCACGATCTGCGATCGGGCGCACGAGGCCGGTCTCAAAACCGCGGCGGTCGACTGGCCCGCGACGCGGCACGCGACGTCGCTCGACTGGAACCTTCCGTTCTTCAAGGACCAGCACGTGTTCGAGTCCCAGACCGCGCCCCACGTCTGGGCCGAGCTCGGCGCGCTCGGCTTCCCCATGGACCGCCAGGGGGAATGGGCGCAGCTCCCGAAGCGGTTCATGAAGGACGCGATGGTGGCGGACGTGGCGATGCACGTCCTCGCGCGCCATGCCCCGGACTTGCTCCTCGTCCACTTCCTGTCGACGGACAGCCTCCAGCACCTCTACGGGCCGCGCTCGCCCGAGGCCTACTGGGCTATCGAGTACGTGGACGACCGGATCGGGCGACTCCTCGCATCGCTCGCGGGCGCGCTCGACCGCGACACCGTGATCTTCGTGGTCTCGGACCACGGGTTCCTGCCGGCGGCCCACTCCATCCGCCCCAATGTCCGGCTCCGGCAGCTCGGGCTCTTGCGCGCGGACGGTCACGGAGGCATCGAGCGGGCCGAGGCGCGCGTGGTGATGAACCACGGCGCGGCCTACCTCTACGTGCGGGATCCGGCGAATGCCGCGGCGATGGCGCGGCACCTCGTGTCCGAGCTCGCGCCGCTCCCAGGCGTCTCCCAGGTCTGGACCCCGGAGGCGTATGGAGCGCTCGGCCTGCCGACGCCCGAGGCGAACCCGCATGCGGGCGATCTGCTCCTCGAGGCCGCGCCGGGATATAGCTTCGTCGACGACGCCGACGGGGACGCGCTCCTCGGCCCGCCGAAATACCTCGGCACCCACGGGCAGCTTCCGACCCACGCGGACAATGCCGCGTTCTTCCTGGCGGCGGGCGCGGGAATCCGCCGCGGGAGCGCGCTTCCGGCGATTACCAGCCGGGACGTCGCGCCGACGCTGGCGCATCTGCTACACGTGCCGATGCCGGACGTCGAGGGACGGGTCCTGGCCGAAGCCCTCGACTGACGCGGACGCGCTCCGGGTGGGGCATCGCTTGGCGAGCCGACTCGATGGAGGCGGCTATCGCTCGAAGACGAGCGGCGCGTCCCGATCGTGACGGCCCTGGCGGAACAGGTCCCGGGCGTTCGGCAGCTCGTAGTAAACCTCGAGAAGATTGCCGTCGGGGTCGCGGAAGTAGATGCTCTTCTGGCTCACGTGATCGACGGCGCGGGCGATCGTGACGCCGTGGTCCACGAGACTCCAGTACGCGTCCCGAAGCGCCTCGTCACTGTCCACCTGGAACGCCACGTGCTGGACGCCCACGCCGCCAGGCATCGGGGCGGAGTGACGCTCGCATCGGCGACCGGGAAGAGGTCGAGCGTGTGAGCGTGCCCGTCCAGCGCCATGAAGAGGCCGCCGTGTTCCGGGTCCTGCTCCATCACCTCGAACCCGAGGATCTTCGTGTAGAACTGCCGCGAGCGCTCGAGATCGAGGACGCGCAGCAGCACGTGACCGATTCGCTTGAGTCGCATCATGTCCGCCTCCCCACCTCATGTCTTCGCGGGGTCGCCCCGCGGGCGCCCGGCCGAAACCGCGGGCGGTCAACCGAGTGTAGCGCGCCCGGTCGTTCTCGCGAAGATCATCGTTTCTGCTCGACATCTTGCGCGGCTCGGGGAAGACGGTCGTCTTCGTCACCCACCACATCGACGAGGCCGTGTATCTTGCGGATCGGGTGGTGGTGCTCACGGCGCGCCCCGGCAGAGTGCTGGACAGCGTGGCGATCGACATGCCGAGGCCGCGCAGCGTGATCGGCGCTGAGTTCGAGCGCGCTCGACACGCGCATCAAGTGAAGGAGCAGGACGCTATGGCATCGTCGCTGATCCGCGGGAAATACGTCGTCGCGAAGGTCGCGAGCCGCACCGAGGTCGAGGTCATTCCCGACGGCGCCGTCTTCCAGCGCGACGGCGTCATCGTGGAGATCGGCCGTCACGCGGACCTCGCCGCACGGCACCGGCCCGACGAGGTGCTCGGGTCGCCCGATCACGTCGTGGTGCCCGGCTTCGTCAACGGCCATCACCATGTCGGGCTGACGCCCTTCCAGCTCGGCTCCCCCGACTATGCGCTCGAGCTGTGGTTCGCCAGCCGGATGGCGGCCCGCGGCGTCGACCCGTATCTCGACACCCTCTACTCCGCGTTCGAGATGCTGGAGTCCGGCATCACGACGGTGCAGCACCTGCACGGCTGGCGGATCGGGCCGGCCGCAAAGGTGATCGAGGTGGCCGACCGCGTCCTCAAGGCCTACGACGACATCGGCATGCGGGTGTCGTACTCATACGCGCTCCGCGACCAGAATCGGCTGGCCTACGAGGCCGACGAGGCCTTCGCCGCGCGCTTCCCGGCGCCGGTATCCGGAGAGCTCCTCGCCTACCTGCGCGCGCAAGCCATCCCGATCGACGACCACCACGGCATCTTCACCGACCTGTGGGAGAAGTGCGGCCGCAACACACGCCCGCGGCGCGCGTGCAACTGGCGCCGGCGAACCTCCACTGGTGCTCCGATGAAGCGCTCGCCGCGCTGCGCGACTGGTCGGCCAAGTACCAGGTCGGCATGCACATGCACCTCGTCGAGACCGCCTACCAGCGCGAGTACGCGCGCCGGCGCACCGGCCGGACGGCATTCCGTCATCTGGTGGACCGCGGCCTGGCGGGTCCCAGCCTCACGCTCGGGCACGGCGTGTGGCTGACCGAGGACGACATCGACCTCGTGGCGCAGACCGGCACCATGATCTGCCACAACGCCAGCTCCAACCTCCGCCTGCGGAGCGGAGTGGCCCCGCTCAATCACTGGGCGGCGCGAGGCGTGAAGGTGGCGATGGGCCTCGACGAGGCCGGCATCAACGACGACCGCGACATGCTCCAGGAGATGCGCCTCGTGCTGCGCCTGCACCGCGTGCCCGGCATGGACGACGTCGTGCCCGACGTGCCCGCAGGTGTTCCGCATGGCGACGGAGGACGGCGCCGCCACCACGCCGTATGCGGGGCACATCGGAACGCTCGCACCCGGCAAGGCGGCCGACGTCGTGCTGCTGTCGTGGTCGCAGATCGCCCATCCGTACCTCGATCCGGACACGTCGGTGGTCGACGCCGTCGTGCACCGCGCCAAGACGTCCGGCGTGGCGCTCGTCATGGTGGCGGGCGAGGTGGTGCTCCGCGATGGACGCTTCACGCGGATCGACAAGGCGGCGGCGCTCGCGGAGCTGGCCGCGTCGCTCCGCGCGCCTCTCACGCCCGAGGAGGAGGGCGGCGCCGCCTGTCGCGCGAGGTATTCCCCGTCGTCGAAGCGATTCTACGACGGCTGGCTCGACGAGGACGCCCGCGTGCCGTTCTACCGGCCCAGCTCGCGCGCCTAACCCGGGGCGCTATCGGGCGGCCGGCTGAGTGTGATGCGAGCCTCTACTACCGCCAGGCCTGGTCTCGCGGCAGGTCGACGCTCACCCCGTAGTCGCGGAGCGCGCCCTCGACGGTCACGAGCCCGGCCCTGACGTCCTCCAGCACAGCCTCGACCGGACGCTCCGCGTGGGTCGCCGACGCCGCCGCCGCCGGGCTCGACCGTGCTGATCACCTCGCGCGGGCGGAGCACGTAACGGCCCTTCGGGTGGACGAGCTCGCCGTTCACCCGATACTGGCGTCGCTGGCCCGGCTTGCCCCTCGGAGCCCGAGCGGCTCGAACTCGGTCCGGCGCCGAGGCACGAGACGGTCATCGGATGCTCGCTGTCGTTCCTGATGACGAGCTCCTGGCCGACGCCGCCGCGGTTCCGCCCCGCCCCGCCCGAATCGACGAGCAGCGCCTTCCGCTCGATGGTGGTGGCGGTCAGCGCCTCCCAGATCTCGATCGGCGTCGAGGTCATGTTGGACGGGAACGGCATGCAGGCCGCGCCGTCGAGACTCTCGAGGGCCCCGTAGCCGCCGGACGCGAAGTAGATGTTCGATACGCCGCGCCCGTTCCGATGGCGCCCCTGGAAGTTCATGAGGTTCAGCATGCCGGCGTCCGCGGGCACGTCGCGGACGCCCGCCTGGGCGAGGGCGCCCATGACGAGCGGGGTCACGAAGTGGCCGACGATGTGGCGACCCCCGTCGGGAAGGGCGGCTGGGCGTTGAGGATGCTCCCGCGGGCGCCGATACCGTGATGGGCGCGAACGAGCCCTCGTTGTTGGGGATCATCGGCGTGGTCAGGCACTTGACGGCGTAGGCCGCGAACGCCCGCGTATAGCAGAGGGGCACGTTGATGCCGAAGTCGATGGCGGGGTCCGTGCCGCTGAAATCGATCTGTACGCGCTCGCCCTCGATGGTGACGGAGCAGGCGAGGGCGATCGGCGCATCTTCACCTTCGATCTGGATCCGGTGGTCGTACCGGCCGTCGGGGATGTCGCGGATGCGGTCGCGCATCGCGCGCTCGGAGAGCTCGAGGATCTGGCGCGACAGGGGCACCAGGTCCTCGATGTCGTACTCCTCCATGAATTCCAGAAGCAGCCGGCCAGCCACGGCGTTGCAGGTCACGTTGGCATTCAGATCGCCCACCACATGGTCGGGCACGCGCACGTTGGTGCGGATCAGGTCGAGGAGCTCGCGGTTCGGCGCCCCGGCGCTGACGAGCCGGGAGACGGGCAGCCGCAGGCCCTCCTCGTAGATCGAGCGGGCGGTGGCGGAGAAGCCGCGCCCACCGATGTCGGGTAGGTGGGTGATGCTCATCGAGTAGCCGCAGAGTCGCCCGCGGCGGAACACAGGGGCCATGACGTTGATGTCGTAGAGGTGGCCCGTGCCCATCCACGGGTCGTTGGTGACGATGACGTCGCCGGGACGCAGCGTGTCCGCCGGGAAGCGGTCGAGCATGTGGCGGAGGGTGGCGGGACCGGTGCCGGTGAACGAGGGAACGCTATAGGTTCCCTGGGCCAGCGACATGCCATTGGCGCTGAAGAGCAAGACGGAGAGGTCGTAGCTGTCCCGCACGTTCGACGAGAACGAGGTCCGCACGAGGGCGGAGAGCACCTCGTCGGTGATCGAGATCAGCCGGTCCCACATGATGCCGAGGCTGACGGGATCGATGGCCTTCATGCGGGCTCCCCTCGTATGCGAGCTCGGCGACCAGGTTCAGCCGGCCGTCCACACGAACCCGATCCGTCGGGCCGATGACGCAGGTCGACTCCCGCTCCTCGATGAGCGCCGGTCCGCGGATCTCGTCGCCCGGGCTGAGCCCGTACCGGTCGTAGACGGTGGCCTCCGCATCGCCCGACGCTTCTCCGAAGTGGACCGACCGGACGCCCTTGCGGGTGCCTGCGATCGGCGCGGTCGCCTGAAGGCGATAGGCGTCGGCCATCGGCGGGCGCGGCCCCGTCACCGCGACCTTCCAGTTCACGATCTCCAGCGGCTGGCTGTTCGAGGTCACGGTGAAGAGCTCGGCGTAGCGCTCCTGGAATCGCGCCGGCAAAGTTTCCAGGAGCGCGGCCTGGTCGCTTCCCTCCGGCACGCGCACCTCGATCTCGAAGCCCTGGCCCTCGTATCGCATGTCCACGCGGCGCTCCACCGCGATGGCCGCGCGCGGGACGCCCGCCGTCTGGAGGTGGCCGACGGCCTCGTCGACGAGGGACTGGAAGAGCTGCTCGAAGCTCTCCGGCTTGAGCTCGTCGAGCAGCACGCGATGCGAGCGGGCGGCGTCGAACGACAGGGGCGAGACGAGGAGGCCGACCGCCGACATCACTCCCGCGCCCACGGGGAAGACGACGCGCGGGATTCGCAGCTTGCGCGCGACGCGAAGGGCGTGGATGGGCCCGGAGCCGCCGAAGGCGATCATGCTGCAGCGCCGGTAGTCCACGCCGCGCTCGGCGGCGTGAACGCGGAAGGCCCGCGCCACGTCCTCGTTGATGATCTCGTGGATTCCCCAGGCCGCCGCGGCCGGTGTGAGCCCCAGGGGCTGGCCGATGCGCCGGGTGATGACGTCGCGGGCGGCCTCGACGTCGAGCGTCATGCGGCCACCGTTGAAGAACCGGGGTCGAGATAGCCGAGGACGACGTTCGCGTCGGTGAGCGTGGCCTGCTGTCCGCCCCGGCCGTAGCAGGCGGGGCCGGGATCGGCCCTGCGCTCCGCGGCCCCACCCGGATCAGGCCGCGCGCGTCCACCTCGGCGATGCTGCCGCCCCCGCGCCGATCTCGACCATGTCGATGAACGGCCCACGCACCGGCAGTCCGCTGCCCGGCTGAATTCGTGGACGCGCGCCACCTCGAACTCGTACTTCTTCCGGGGTTCGTGGCCCAGGATGATGCAGCCCTTCGCGGTGGTGCCTCCCATGTCGAACGAGAGCACGTCCGGCGCCGCGAGCTGGCGCCCGAGGGTGGCCGACATCAGGGCGCCGGCCACGGGTCCCGACTCGAGGAGCCGCACCGGATAGCGACGCGCGGTGTCGAGGGTCATCGTCCCGCCTGCGGAGGTCATGACGTAGAGCCGGCCGCGGAAGCCTTCGCGGGCCAGCTCGGCCTCGAGCCGGCCGAGATAGCGGTCCACCATCGGTTGCACGTAGGCGTTGATGGTGGCGGTGGTGAAGCGCTCGTACTCGCCGGCGAACGGGAACACGTCCGCGGACGTCGAGACGGAGAGCCCGGGAAAGCGCCGGCGCGCGAGGGCGCGCAGGCGCTCCTCGTGGGCCGGGTTGACGTACGCGTGCAGGAGACAGATCGCGAGCGATTCGATCCGGTGGTCGTGCACGAGCTCGTCGAGCCCGCGCTCGGCCTCCGCCAGGTCGAGCGCCTGGGCGTCTCGCCGTCGTGACGGAGGCGCTCCGTCACCTCGCGCCGCAGCGCGCGGCACGAGCGGCGCCGGGTAGATCGCGCGGAGGTCGAAGAGGTCGTAGCGCCGCTCCCGGGCGAGATCGAGCGCGTCGCGGAAGCCCCGCGTGGTCAGGAGCCCGGTCACCGCCCCGCGACGCTCGATCACCGCATTGGTGGCGAGCGTGGTGCCGTGGACGATCGACTCGACTTGGCCGATGGACACTCCGTGGGCGGCGAGGAGGTCGCGCACCCCGGTGAGGACCGCGGCGGAGGGTCCCGGGGCGTGGTGAGCTCCTTGGCGAAGCGCATGGCGCCCGTCTCCTCGTCCACGAGCACGAAGTCCGTGAAGGTGCCGCCGATGTCGATGCCTACGCGATAGACCGCCATGGGTGCTCCTGTGCGCCGGCGGAGGCCGGCATCAGAGATTCCGGAGACGCGGGTCGAGCCGCTCCCGCACAGCGTCGCCGGCGAGGTTCATGCTGTAGACCGCGAGGAAGATCGCGGCGCTCGCGCCGATGGTGTACCAGGGCCGCTCGAACATGCTACTGCCGCGATGTCGCCACTTCGAGCCCCACTCGGGCGTGGGCGACTGGGCGCCGATGCCGAGGAAGCTGAGCCCGGAGAGAGCAGCAGGACCGTGCCGGCGTCAGGCTCGCCTTCACGATCAGCGACGAGGCCTGATTCGGCAGCATGTGCCGGAGCAAGATGCGGATGTGGCTCGCGCCGCTCGCCGAGGCGGCCTGGACGAACTCGACGGCGGCGAGGACCTGGGCCTCGCTGCGCGCCAGCCGCGCGTACGACGGCCACCACACGACGATGACGGCGATCGCCGCGTTCCGGGCGCTGGGGCCGAGCGCGGTGGCGATGGCCATCGCCAGAACGAGGGCCGGCACCGCCAGGAAGACGTCGGTGAGGCGCATGAGGCCCTCGTCGAGCCAGCCGCCGACGTAGCCGCCGACGAGCCCGACCAGGCTTCCGACAGCACCCGCCACCGCGACCACGACGAGCGCCGGGATCAGCGAGACCCGCGCGCCGTGGATCACGCGGCTCAGGATGTCGCGTCCGAGGTAGTCCGGTGCCCGGGATGTGCGAGGCGCTGGGCGGTTGAAGCCGGCGTCCGGGCTGGGTCTTCAGTGGGTCATCAGGAGAGAAGGCGTCCGGGAAGGCGCAGAGGGCCAGCATGACGAGGGAGGATCAGGCCGCTGACGGCCCGTGGGATGAGCCGCGGCGCTTCGTCGCGCCATCGCCGTCACGACAGCCGGACCCGCGGATCGAGCACGGAGTAGAGCACGTCGACCAGGAGATTGATCAGCGTGTACGCCAGCGCGAGGACCAGCGTCACGCCCATCACGACGTTCAGGTCGACGTTGCGCGCGCCCTCCACGCATACCGGCCTATCCCGGGCCAGGCGAAGATCGTCTCGGTGATGACCGCGCCTCCCATGAGGAACCCGACGCGGAGGCCCATCACGGTGACCACCGGAATCGCGGCGTTCTTCATCACGTGGCGCCAGATCACCCGCGCGCTCGGCCAGGCCCTTGCTCCGCGCCGTCCGGACGTAGTCCTGGCCCAGGACGTCGAGGACAGCGGAGCGCGTGATCCGCGTCATCTCGGCGAGGGTGAGGTTGGAGAGCGCGACGGCGGGAAGGATCAGGTGCGCCACCGCGTCGCGGAACGTCTGGAAGTCGAAACGGAGGAGGCTGTCCACCGTGTAGAGGCCGGTGATCGTGGGCGGCGGGACCATCGACGAGCCGAGCCTGCCGCCGTACGGGAGCCAGCCGAGGCCAGCGGTAGAAGACGAGGAGCAGCAGGAGGCCCATCACGAAGACGGGGACGGAAAGCTGGGCCACGGGCCCGGCCGTGGCGAGCACGTCGACGGGGCCTCCGCGGCGCACCGCGGCGAGCACTCCGAGGCGCCGCCCACGGTGACCGAGAGGAGCAGGCTCACCAGCGTCAGCTCCACGGTCGGCGGGAGGAACTTGCCGGAGGTCCTCCACCACGGAGCGACGGGTCATGATCGAGACGCCGAGGTCGCCGCGGAGGAGGTTCCGGAGATACAGCGCGTATTGCACCGGAAGCGGGCGGTCGAGACCCATCTCGCGCCGGTACTGCTGGACCATGTCCGGAGCGGCGTCGAAGCCCAGCGCGGCCCGGGCCGGATCCGTCGGGACCAGGTGGCTCAAGGCGAAGGTGAGGCCGAGAGTCCGAGGAGGACGATGCAGCAGCAGCGCGAGGCGGCGGATCAGGAAGGGCAGCACCGGAGCGCCCGGTCACTCTCAGAGCGACTCGGCGACGGCGGCGATCGCGCGCGAGACTTCCGCGTCGCCGATCAGCCGGTGCGTGACGAACCGAGATCGTGTGTCAGACCGGCGGAACCCGAGGACGCCGCGCGCGGCAAGCCGTCCGAGCAGCGCGTCCGCGGCGAGGCCGGTGGTCTCGGCCGAGACGACGATGTTGGTCTGCACCGTGTCGAGGTCGACGTGGAGGCCCGGGAGGGCAGCGAGGCCCGATCCCGAGCTGCCGCGCCCGACGGTTGTCGTCGGCCAGCCGGTCGATCATCGACTTGAGCGCGACGATGCCGGCGGCGGCGGTGATGCCGGCCTTGTGAAGGCTCGCGGCGCCGATCACCCTGAGATTGACCCGTGCTCGGTCGATGACCGCGCGAGGGCCGGCGAGCAGGGCGCCGCAAGGGGCGCTCAGGCCCTGCCGAGGCTCAGGGACACGGTGTCGACATCCTCGGTGAGGCGGGCGGCGGGGACGCCGAGGGCCACCGCGGCGTTGAGGAGCCGCGCGCCGTCGAGATGGACGCTGGCGCCGTGTCGGTGGGCGAGGAAGCGAGCGCCCCCGTCCGCTCGGGCCTCACCGCGACGCCACCGGCGTTGTTGTGCGTGTTCTCCAGGCAGAGCACCGTCGTCACGAGGCCGGCCTTCCTCGCAGCGAGGATCGTCTCCTCGACCGCGCCGGGTCAGGGCATCCCGCGCGGGCCTCGCGACGAATCCGGCGCGAAGGCCGCAGACCGTCTCGTACCCGCGGGCCTCGCTCGTCGCGGTGTGCGCGGAAGGATCGAGGATGACCTGTGTCCCCGCGTTCCCAGGGTCATCAGGGCCGGGAGGTTGGCCGCCGTGCAGGTCGGCGCGAGCACGGCCGCCTCCTTGCCGAGGAGGCCTGCGCCGAGGTGCTCGAGCTCGTTGACGGACGGATCCTCGCCGAGATAGGCCCAGCCGACCTCGGCGGCCCGCATCGCCGCCCACATCTCCTCCGTGGGCCGCGAGAGCGCGTCGGTGCGGAGGTCGATCAACCGGTCACCGCTTGCGGATGTCGTAGAACACCACGGTGGCCGGGTACATCTTGAGGTTGAAGTAGAACCCGTCGATGTTCTTGCGCGTGTACATCTTGCCCGACCAGCCGCTCGATCATGATCGTGGGCGCGTCGCTTCATCACGAGATCGGCCACCTGGCGGTAGAGCGGGCCGGGCCTGCGCGTCGTCGAGGGTGGCGGCGGCCTGGGCGAGGAGGCGGTCGACCTCCGGGTTCTCGTAGTACATGAAGTTCCGCCCGTACTCCCAGGCCTTCGAGTTGAAGTGCCAGTCGAGGTAGTTGTGCGGGTCGAAGATGCGGGCGGGGGTGAACAGCGTGATCATGTCGATCGGCGCTCGCCGGGTTCCGCGTCTTCCCGAAGTCGCGGACCATCTCGAACATGCGCGCGACGATCACGCTCCGGATGTCCATCTGGATGCCGAGGGTCCGGAGCTCCGTCCTGGAGCAGCTCGCCCATCGACTTCTTGTGGGTGTCGCCCTCGAGATAGTAGTGGGTGATCTTGAAGCCGCCGTTCGGGAATCCTGCCTCGGCGAGGAGCTGCTTGGATTTGGCGAGGTCGTAGTCGTAGGTTACCGGCTTGTAGTCCTCACCGAGGAGCTCGAGGGGCGCGGGGGCGAGCTGCTCGCCGACCACGCCGCCGAGGACGCTTTCCACGCCGCCCGGTTCCACGCGTGCTGGATCGCGCGCCGCACGCGGACGTCGTCCAGGGGCTTCACCTTCGTGTTCATCATCATGTACTGCGGGGCGAGGAACTCCTTCAGGTGGACGGTGACCTGGGGGTTCGCGCGGAGTGGCTCGATCGCGTCGTTGCTGTAGATCGCCGTCATGTCCACGTCGCCCGCTCGAGCATCAGCCGGGCCGCGGCCGGGTCGAGCTGGACGATGTACTCGACCGCGCGGCCTGGCCCGTGGTCCAGCCGCGCCAGTACGGATCGAACCGGATGTAGACCTGGCGCTCGTTCGGCTTCACCTCGGCGAGCTTGTAGGGCCCGGTGCCCACGCTGTTCCGCTGGATCCACTTCTGGCCGAGGTCCCCGCCCTCCTCGTTGGCCTTCAGCGCCGTCGGGCTCACCATCATGATCAGCGCCAGCGCCCTTGAGGGCGAGCCGCGGGTTCTCCGAGATGCGCACGCGCACGGTGGACTTGTCCGCGACCTCCACCCCGCTGATGCCGCGGATGAACACCGCCGGGCCCTTGTTGATGGTCTTCACCCGGTCGATGGAGAACTTCACCGCGTCGGCGTCGAGGGCGGTGCCGTCGTGGAACTTCACATTCTTCCGCAGCGTGAAGGTCAGGGTCTTGCCGTCGGGGCTGAAGCTCCACTTCTCGGCGAGCCGGGGCACGAGCCGGATGGTGTCGCGCTCCGTCCCGAGCAGGCCCTCGTAGACGTTGTCGATGAGGACGCCCATGTCCTGCGTGCTCATCAGGGCCGGGTCGAAGTTCGTGACCTGCCTCGATCTGCGCGATCCGGAGCGTCTCTTGGGGACCCGGCGTCTGGGCCGAGATGGGGCCGGCGAGGAGCGCGAGGAGAGGACCGCGAGCACGACGATCCGGCGGGGACGGTGCGACGTCTGGGGAGTGCGATCGGGCATCGGGCCTCTCCTTCTTGGGATGGCGCGATCCGCGTGCAGGTCGGGGAATGCTATGCTCTCCGCCGCGCCCGTGTCAACGCAGCGCAGAAAACTGGAGGCCTCGGCCCCTCACCCTGGCGCCGGGGAGAGGGCCGAGGGGACGGCAGGACCTACTTCTTGACGGCGTCGATGATCTCGCCGAACAGCGCCCACTTCTCGCCAGTCGAACTGGCGAGCTACTCCTGCTCGATGGGGGCGAAGTCCGTCGGGCCCGTATTGACCTTGATGCCAGGCAGCAGGAGCGGCAGCTCGAAAGTTCTTCAGGTTGGCCGCTTGCTTCATGAGGTTCTCGCGCGAGAGATCATTGCCGGCCTGCTTCAGCACCTGGGTCATCAGGATGGCACGACGTTGTAGGCGTAGCCGTTGGCCTGATCGTCCAGGGCGCCGTCGGATAGTACTTCTTCATGAAGGCCACCCATTCCGTGAAGCCCTTGTCGTTCTTCCACTGCGGGTCCGTCACTTCCTTCATGTAGGAGCGCGGTGATGGTCGCGGGAGGCTTGCAGGCCCGCCGGGCTTCAGCACGGTGCCGAGCGAGCTCGAGACGTTGTTCAGGAAGTGCGGCGGCTCCAGCCGATCTGCTGCCTTCCTTGATGGCCTGGGCGGCGAACTTCGGCGTGGTGATATTGAAGAACACGTTGGCTGCCGCTGTTCTTCGAGTTCACGATCTGCGAGTCGATCGTGGGGTGCGGTCACCTCGTAGGTCTGCTTCATGACGATCATCTTCCTTGTTCTCGCCCGATCATCCTCGAAGCCCTTGAGATAGTCCTTCCCGTAGTCGTCGTTCTGGTACAGGATGCCGATCCTTCGGGTCCCGACGTAGCAGAGCGCATAGGCCGCGGAACCGCCTCCGTCTGATGAGTTGGGCTGATAGCCCATCGGTCCATGGGAAGGTCTGGGGTCGTTCCACTTGGCGGCGCCCGTGGCTACGAAGGCTGGGCACGCTTCTGCTGGTTCAGGTACTTCTGGATGGCGGCAATGGACGGGGTGCCGAGCGTCTGGAAGACGAGCCACCTGGTCCTGCTCGACGAGGCTTTGCGCACCATCTCGATGCTGGTGGAATATAATAAAATATCGTCGTAACTGGTGAGAATTGATCGCGCCGTTACGGCATGCCCCTCCTGTTGAGCGTACGATACGCGAAGCGGGGATCGCTTCGATCATCATAGGCAGGCATTGCCATATACGGGTGGTAATGCGGTCTGGTGGGCGTGACGCCACCACTGTCTGGGCCGTCGCCGCCGGCGGCAAAGAGGCAGTCTGTCACCGAGGGCATTGCCAGGCCAGGAACCGCTTGAGACCGATCAGCGGGTGTTCTGCCTTCGATTTAAGTGGCGATAAGCCAATCGCTTGCGCGGCGGCATCCTGGTCGCCTGGGGTCTCCACTACTTGCAACTACCGGCGGGTCCCATCCGGATCCCCACCGGAAGACGCCAACGATGCGCGTATCGCGTGCATGAAGCCGATCAAACAGCCCGAAGATAGCTGTTACGGGGCGACGCCATCCATCCTGGGCCCGTTCAGGGACGAACTGGATGAACATGCCCGAGCCTGCGCCAGGAGATGGTACGGCGAGCCACCGTCCGTCCCAGTCCGGGGCGTGATCGACAGGAAGACATTGTAGTATCTTACGGAGCGCCGAACAGCGCCACGGCAGAAGGGGCGAGAAGCGCGCAAAACGCATTGATGCCAGCCGCGCTGGCTTTATCGAGACAGTGGTTTTAGCGAGCGCACTGTCACGCCGCCAGCTCGGCGGCGATGTGGTTCATCGCGGATCACGCCGATCGCCCGATCCAGCCACGCGGGGAGATTCAAGGCCAGGATGGGAACAGGATGTTAAGTGAGTAAGCCAGTGAAGAGAAACCGAAACCACTAGTCTCAATTAGGGCCGAAGTGAAGAGGCCCAAGGCTTGTTCCTTTGAAATGCCCTGGGACCATAATCCGGTATAAAGTACTTCGTTTACTGCAGCGGTTCGGGCAGAGCGCAAAATTGGCCAGCACCAGATGGGGGCCCCCTCCAGACGGAGACTGACCAGCCGAGCGCAGGAAACGAAACGATGGGAACAGGATCCCCACACTGACGGGGATGTCAAACCTACCCGAATGTTCAGCGTCGTCATGATCGCGGTCAGCCAGCAAGCGCAAATCTGGCAGTAAGCATCCACGTGCCAGGAGATCAATGTTGAAATGATCACCGGCGGCGCAATTCAGGCGAGGCGATGGCATAAAGGTCTGGACTGGTGAACTGGAAGAGGCGCGCGGCGGACGACCGAACAACAGGCAGTAGCCACAACATTCCTGGGACGGTCAGGTAGGATCGGGGGCGCACGCAGGGCGCAGCAGGTGGCGTCGCGACCGGTCAGCTCGCCACTCATCGCCGTTCGCGCCTGCGCAGGGACTATCGCTGGGCGGCGGATACCACCACTGGCGATGCGCGACAGAAAAGACCACTTCTAAACCAGACGAAGGCAACAGCACGACGATGATCTTGGCGGCGACAGTCAGCTTCTGGCTCGGTGCGAATGTAAGCTCGTAGGTTCCGACCAGGTCCTCAGTGACTGACCAGGAAATTTCCGCCACCGCGCCGGCGAGCTCGTAAGTACCCGACAGCGCAGCGAAGCGTAGAGCTGGATGCCGACATCATAATTTCCAGTCGAGGCCACAGGGCGACCGCCCGGATTACCACCGCGCCAGACGCAGCCGTAACCAGCGCGGCATCAAATCCACGCGGATGGATTGCACCTGAGGCGAAAGCCAAACGCAGGATTTCCTGGGCGCGGCGGCGCGCTGCCAACCGGTAAGGCGTCGATGGCGGAAGGCGAAAACCAGGCGGTGACCGTCACCTCGATCGCGCCAGGTCAGCTGGGCGCAGACAGTGTGCCGATCCGATGAACGCTCAAAGGAAGGGAACAGGAAGGGCTTCTGGATCTGCGGGGTAGATCAGCCCGCGTTGCGCATTCCGGATCTGCGACAGGCCCAGGGTGACGATGAGCGTGCTCCAGGATGGGCGCGTTGTTCTCGACGAGACGGATCACCACGCCGCTCGATAAACCGGCAGGCCCCGCGACGAAGGCGAGCGCCACCGTCTGGCGGGAACGCGACCCAGTACGGCATAACCCGCCTGGAGAAGCGTCCCACACCCGATGTACGTGCTGAACATCACCATCTCGCCCCTGGGCAGAGGTCACGTATCGGTGGCCTGGCCGATCATGACGAGACCAGCGCAGGCTCACCATCGAATACTGCCGTTGTGACCCCGGGGCAAACCTGCTGAGACGGGGATATCATCATTTTACCTTAGCTTGCGAGGCTGCTCAAAAAAGATCGATCAAGGAGGCGGCACCCGGCGTGCACCACGCGCAGCATAGTCCTCAAAAAAGTGCGGGGCCATCATCTGGGCCTGAACTGAAAAGTTAATACGTCCGACGCAAATATCTCGCGCATTACGTGGCACGCGCGGCCGGTCGAGCGCCAGCGACAGATGGGCCGCCATCATCGCTCTGGTACCGAGATACGAGCGGCGGATGGCGTAAATCGCTTCGCGAGGCAAATGAAGCCCGGCGCGACATCACCGCACGGCCCGTCTCCACGAGCAGATACCTTTCTGATCGACCGGTCAGGCGCGGCGGGCGGCATTCTGCTCCACCGGGGCAGCTCACATATCGCGATTTGATCGCCCGCACGATCACCGGAAGATCCTGCTTTTCCTGATCTTTGGCGCAGACCGAGGGACCACGTTCGTCAGGCAGAACCGGGCGCGAGGCCCGAAACCGCGCAGGCCGCGAGGCACTCTGCTGCTCGCCACCGCTCAAGTGCCGACACCTTTGGCGGCGGCGCGTCTGGCTTTGGGGAAGTACGTTTTGCCTTCTCGTAGGCGCCTCAGAATGTTGACAGTCATGGCGACGCCGCTGAAACCGCAAGTCCTGTTCGTTGATCTGACGAGGTGCCCAGCCTCAATATGGGCGATGCCGAGGCGGACGATGTTTGCCCGTCGACTTCCCGAATCGATCCGCTACAGCCGTCAGCGCACCCTCGCCCGGTCTTGACGCCATGGCGCGAACAAGCGCGGGTACGTGGTGATGTGCCGCGCGCCGTTGGCGCCAGGATAGTGGTATTCCACTTCCACGGCGGCTGGCCGTGCAGCACCACGTTGCTGCCACCGCGTCGAAGGTCGTCGTGGCCTCGAAGGATAGCGAGGCACGGATCAGTTCTCGCTGCCGAGGCGCGCGGGTTGGATCACTTCAGGTCGCGCTGCACCTCGGCGGGCGCCGCCTCCGGCGGTATCGATCTTTACCGCCGAGGTCGAGCACGACCACGCGATCAGGCCACCATCACCAAAATTTCATGTGGTGCTCGACGGCAGCGCTCCACCTCGCCGCTCGCGGATCGAGCACCGGACGGCAGCCAGCCGCGCGCCGGCTCTCATCGTTTCAGAAACGCCAGGCTATCCAGGCTTGGGCGGCTTCGCGGCACCCGCCAGCTCACCACTTCGGGTAACAACGGCGAGCCTGCCGGGGATGCGCCGGCGGCGACAACCGAAAAAGATCGAGGAAGCCAATGATCTCCATGTTGCCCCTCGCCGCATCTGCCGCTCTTCCCGATGACCCACGTAATCGCCGTACTGTTGCTGAGAATCGATGCCGTCGAGCATTGCACGCCCACCATCACGTTCTGCAGCACGCTCAGCGTCAGGAAGAAGCGCAGGTTCAAGTGCGACGATACCAGCGCAACCATGATGCCAGAAGTGATCTTCGACCGGACTGCCCCCTCCGAGAGGACGTCTTGCACTCGGCGGTGGCAAAGAACGATCACCAGATTGAGGCAGCGTGGTCTTGCCTTTACCGTGGGGCCGATGGGGCCAAACCACGTTATGCCTGGGGCCGCATATCGAAGGACACGGCGTCGGCGCCACGATGCCGCCAGCGCATCATGAACTCGCCGGATGGCTTACAGCAGCGATGTTGGTCACGAGCAGCGAAGTACCTCCAGATCTCGACGACCTTCCGAAAGGGGTATATCGCGTGGTGTACCGCGCGGCGTGACCTATGGTTTATAGAGGGTGATCATCTTTTGTCAATTCCACAGAGCCTTCCACAGTTATAATCATGGATGGCGGGCCGGTTTCCCAGGTGCAGGCAGGCCTCCGAGCTAGGCTTAACTTGCAGGCTGGGAGATCCATGCAGCGGCTCATCCGGTTTCATCTTCACAGCTGAAGGACCTCGAAGAGATGGATTCCTCCCAAGCCCAGGGGCCCAGAGAACATCAGCTCTACTTCCTATCCCAGCCTCAGGGAGAGAGCGTGTCAGCGTACTCAGCTCGAGCAGGGCAGGCAAGGCACGCTCTGCACATGCCGTGTGGACCGGACTTCATCGGCGAGCGCGGCGAAGCCGATGGCGCATCAAGATCGACTATCTGCTTTGGGGAGCCACACTTGCTGGACCCGCCAGAAGGACGATGCGCGGCAACGTCGAGAAGGCGTGAGCGACGTGCGGGAACCCTGACGGCAGCAAACATCAATGCCCATCGGCGAGGCCGGTGGACGGCGACGAGATGGAAGCCTCGAGGAGCAGGCCCCGGGTGCAGGACGCCATCAGGGCCGCCAGCTGGCTGGGATCACCGACCGCGTCGAGATCGCCATGGACGCACCCTCGCGTTCCCCGGGGAAGACAACATCACCTTGACGCCATCGAGGCGGCGAGAGTCTGCGCGCCCTGCCGCCTCTTGCCGAAGCCGGACATGCTGCTACCTCGACGAGCCCACGAATGCCACCTGATTGGAATCCGTGGCATGGCTCAGAGCGCGACCTCGAGGAGTATCAGGCACGGTGGTGCCATCACCATGATCGACCGCCACCCTCGACAGCGTAAGGCTGGATCCTCAACGGACCAGGGCGATCCTGGGAGGCTTCACCTCTGGCTCCGATCAGAAACGGCGGCTGGCTGGGAACCAGCAGGACTAAAGGCACGGCAGCGCGAACGCTGCCGAAACGGGCTCAGTGGAATTGCGGATCGCCGCGCGCAGGCACGAGGTCGAGGCGCTGGCACTCCTACGAGGCTGCTCGCCAGGACGGCGCGAGCGCGACAGCCTGGCGAATCATCGACGCCCCGCCTCGGCGTTCTCATCGTGCAGACCGGAAGTCAAGCAAAAGAGGCGGCGATCAGCCTCGGCATCGATGACCTCTCTTCAAGCAGCTGCCGCGGGGCGGCATGTGCTTAGCTCCATAAC
>ERZ1370068.9874-contig-862_pt1 | contig 103244 bp, 112 predicted proteins | sample MGYA00561227_ERZ1370068 | MGnify/ENA primary metagenome ERZ1370068 (study PRJEB38410, sample SAMEA6850437) | metagenome | study: Metagenomic assessment of the ecological functions of the soil: analysis of the soil microbiota associated with the...
AAGTAGGCGTCAGCGATCCAGGAGGCGGCCTCGAGATCGATGAGGCCGTGGCGCGCGGCGATGCGGCGGACCTCCGCCGCCGGATTGACGAGCCCGCCCGGCACGCCCGTAGCGTACGAGCTTCGCGGAGGCTCTACCTCCTGTCACGCGTGGTCCCGCCGCCTCCGCCTGCTCCAGCCAGTACGTCATGCCCATGTCGCGGTACATCGTCGTCGCCGTCGCGACGTGCTCCTGCGCCTGCTCGCGCTTGCCCGTGCGCCGCGTAGAGCTTGCCGAGGCCGAGGTGGCAGTGGGCGACGATGGGCCGCATCCCGAGCTCCTCGGCGAGCGCGAGCGCCTCACGGTAGTGGCCATCAGCTTGCGCGGGGGATCGCGGCGGGCGGTGACGTCGCCGAGGAGCCACAGGGCCGTCGCCTCGTAGCCGCGTCGACCGCTCTCGCGGGCGAGGGTCAGGAGCGCGCCCGCGCATGCGAGCGCGTCCTCCAGCCGGTCGGCGAGCGCGTACGCCTCGCCCAGATTCAGCAGGAAGAGTGGCTGCATGAGGCCGTACCGCATCGCCTCACTGGCGCTCAGCGCCTGCTCCAGCAATGGGATGCCCTCGGCAATCCGCCCCGAGCGCGTAGGCATGGCCCAGCCGCCCCGTGTTGTTGCCTGAAAAGATGGTCATGTTCCACTCGCGAATCAGCGCCCGCAGGCGTTCGAGCAAGCGGATGGCGCTGCCGATCTCTCCCCTGGTGACCTGGAGACTGGCGAGCGCATGGGACACGTTCGCGAGATCGTAGGGGCGATCCAGCGCTTCGGCGAGACGGATGCCTTCCTGGCCGTGGGCGATCCCTTCCTCGAACTTTCCCTGCCCGGCGAACACCGTCGTCAAATAGGCGCGGACCGCCACCGCAGCAGATCCGGCGAGAGCAAACCGCTCGCGGCTCAGATCACCTTCGAGCAATTTCACGACGTGCAGGAGACGGTCCTCGGCCCGTCGATAGTCCCCATCCACATGCAGGCCGCGCCGAGCTGGAGATTTCCCATCACCCGGAGCGGAACGTCCCCGAGCGCCTCGGCGATCGCCTGGGCGTTCTGGCCGAACGTGAGCGCTTCCGTCAGACGCCCGGTCATCCAGAGGTTGTGGCACATGTAGACGGATATCTCGCCGAGTCGCCGCTGGTCGTCGAGTGTCCTGGCCAGGTCCTCGGCTTCGTGGAGATAGCGGAAGATCCGCTCGAACTCTCCGAGCGGCATGAGTGCCGTTCTCAGATCGAAGCGAAGATCGATGGCGTGCTCCAGCGTCTCGCGGGTCTCGCGCACGTGCCCGAGGGCCGTCAGCGCCTGCTCGAAGAACGTGACCGCCTCCCGGTTGGCGGCTCGCGCCAATGCCTTGACGCCAGCCTGATGCAGGTACGTGAGCGCCTGCTCCCACACCTCTGCCCGCACCGCATGGTGCGCGAGCCGCTCGACGTGCTCGGTCAGCCGGTCCGGATAGGAGCGCTCGATGGCGCCGACGATGCGGGCGTGCAGAGTCTTGCGCCGGTCAGGGAGCAGAGTGCCGTACGTGACCTCATGCGTGAGCGCGTGCCTGAAGGAGTACGCCAGGTCCGGATAGAGCCCGGTCTCGTAGAAGAACTCGGCGGCCTGGAGCGATTCGAGCCCGCGGCGGAGCGCCTCGTCCGGGACTTCGGCGATCGCCTGGAGCAGCGCGAACGGCACGTCCTTCCCGACGACGGACGCCACCTGGAGAAGACGCCTGTCCTCCGGCGCCAGTCGGTCGATGCGCGCCGCCAGGATCGCCTGCACCGTCGGCGGTACCTCGATCGCCTGCACCGGCTGCGTCAGCCGATACCGCCCGCGCGCGCCCTCCAGCGCCTTCGTCTCCACCAGCGTCCGGACGGTCTCCTCCAGGAAGAGCGGGTTCCGGCGGTCGGCAAGGAGTTGCTTGAGCGGCGCCAGCCCGGGATCCTCGCCGAGCAGCGCGTCGCGCAACTCGCCCGCGCTCTCCGCAGCCAGCGCGTCCAGGCCGCACCTGGCGGTAGTAGGTCTTGTTGGCCCAGGGGTGCTGATACTCGGGACGGTAGTTCACGACGAGGAGCACCCGCGCGGCCGGAATGCCGTTGACGAGACGGTCCAGCACCGTCTGGGTCTCGACGTCGATCCAGTGAAGATCCTCGACGATCAGACACAGCGGCTGCGCGACACTTGCGCGCCAGGAACACCTGCCGCAGGGCCTCGTGCGTCCGCTGGCGACGCGGCGCCGGCTCGACCGCGCGGAACGTGTCATCCGGCGGCAGCACCCCAGCAGGTCGAGCAGCGGCGGGAGGAGCCGCATCAGGATCGCCGGCTCCGGGCGGCAATGACCGCGCGACCCGCTCCCGCACCTCGGCTGCGGTGTCGGTGTCCTGGACGCGGCAGAAGCTCTTGAGCGCCTCCACGAGCGGGAAGTAGGGCGCGTTCGTGGCGTAGGGCGCGCCGCCGGAGGACAGGACGCGCCAGCCCTGGAGCAGCCGGACGGCTTCGTGCAGCAGCCGCGATTTCCCGACCCCCGCCTCCCCGACGATGCTGACGACCTGCCCGTGGCCCTGCTCCGCTCGCGCGCTGGCCTCTCGGAGTATCGCGAGCTCGGACGCCCGGCCGACGAAGCGCGTCCCGCTGATGGGGGCCGTCTCCCGGCGCAGCACCACCCACGCTGTGCGCCCGGGGTCGCGCAGACGTTCCAGCACGAAACCTCGCGTCACAAAGGGGACGACCGCCTCCGTGACGACGATCGCCCCAGGCCGGTCGACCACCACGAGCGCCTCGAGGATGGGCCACGTCGCGGCCTTGCCATCCACCGCGATGCTGACCGTGGAGCCCTGGCGTCTCACGGCGTGGTGGTCGCAATGGATGCTGATCACGACGTCGACGCTTCCGCTCGATGTCGCGCGGGCGCGCGCCGCCGCGTTGTGGATCGCGAGGGCCGCCAGGGCGGCGTGGCTGGGAGCGTTGTCGACCGGGTCGAGTCCAAAGACCGCGATGAGACCGGTCGGGCCCGAATCTTCGATCCGCCCGCCAAAGCTGCGGACCTTCTCGGCGATCCCCGCCAGGGCGCTGTTGACGTCGACCGTCGACGACGGGAGGAGCCGGGCACGGAGGAAGGCGAGATGGCGACGTTCCCACTCGGTGGGGACAGCCCCTTCGGGCGATGGTGCAGGCGATGGTGCGGTCGGCGACGGCGCGCTCGGCACCGCCTACGGAATGTCGCAAGCCGTACTTGTCCATGCGCGCGCGCAGCGTGTTGCGCGAGATACCGAGCGCGGCGGCGGTGCGACGGATGTTCCCGCCGCTGGCGCGGAGGGCGGCTTCGACGTGGCCGCGCAGCGCATCGTCCATCGATCCGGGCACGGTCGGCGCGCTCGCCTCCGCGCCATCGGCGGCCTTCGTCACGAGGAAGTCGAGCATCCCGGCGGTGATCTCGTCCGTGACCGAGAGCAGCGCCACGCGCTCCAGCGCGTTGGCCAGCTCACGCACGTTGCCGGGCCAGCCGTACGCGACGAGCCGCGCGCGCGCATCCGGCGTCAAGCGACGGGGCGAGAGACCGTAGTCGGCGCACGCGCGCCAGGAAGTGGTCGGCGAGCTGGAGGATGTCGCCACCGCGCGCGCAGCGGCGGTAACTCGAGCGTGATCACCGCGAGCCGATGATAGAGATCCTCGCGGAACTGTCGGTCGCCGATCGCGTGCTTCAGGTCCACGCTCGTCGCCGCCACCAGTGCCACGTCCACCGGCTCGCTGCGCGTGCTTCCGAGCCGGCGCACCGCGCGGTCCTCGAGCACCGTGAGGAGCTTGCCCTGCAGCGCCATCGGAAGCAGCCCGATCTCGTCGAGGAACAGCGTCCCGCCGTGCGCGGTCTGAAACAGGCCGGCCTTGGCCTGGCGCGCGTCGGTGAACGCGCCACGCTCGTAGCCGAACAGTTCCGCTTCCAGCAGGGTCTCGGGGATCGCAGCACAGTTCACGGCGACGAACGGGCCGTCGCGGCGCGGGCCGGCCTGATGAATCGCCCCTGCCAGGAGTCCCTTGCCGGTCCCCGTCTCACCGAGGATCAAGAGCGGCGGAAGGCGACGCGCCCCGGCCTGACGGGCGAGCAGTTGCGCGATCTGGGCCCGGATCGCGACGATCCGTGGACTCTCGCCACGTAGCGCTTCGAGGCGCGCGCTCATCTGACCGCCGCCTCCGCCTGCTCCAGCCAGTACGTCATGCCCATCTCGCGGTACATCGTCGTCGCGGTGGCGAGGTGCTCCTGCGCCTGCTCGCGCGTGCCCGTGCGCCGGTAGAGCTTGCCGAGGCCGAGGTGGCAGTGGGCGACGAGGGGCGCATCCCGAGCTCCTCGGCGAGCGCAAGCGCCGTCACGGTAGTGGCCCTCAGCGTGCTCCGGGGGATCGCGGCGGGCGGTGACCTCGCCGAGGAGGCGGAGGGCCCGCGCTTCGTAGGCGCGTTGACCGCCCTCGCGGGCAAGGGTCAGGGCTCGCCCGGCGAATTCGAGAGCGTCCTCGAGCCGGTCGGCGAGGACGTACGCTTCGCCCAGATACGTCAGGAAGAGCGGCTGGACAAGCTCCGAATCCCATGGTCTCGATGGCGCTCAGCGCGTGCTCCAGCAACGGGATGCCCTCAGCAATCCGCCCCGAGAGCGCGTAGGCGTAGCCCAGAGTCCCCGTGTGCGGCCACTGAAAAGTAGGTCAGGTTCCACTCGCGACTCAGCGCCAGCCCGCGTTCGAGCAGGCCGACGGCGTGGCTGAGTTCTCCCTGGTGATCTGGAGATAGGCGAGAACCCAGCACGCGAAGGCCAGGCTGTAGGGGTGATCGAGCGCCTCAGCGAGGCGGAGGCCTTCCTGGCCGTGGGCGATCCCTTCCTTGAACTTTCCCCGGTCGGCGAAAATCCAAGTCAAGATAACAGCGGGCCATCACGGCAGGAAATCCGGCGAGGCCAAACCGTTCACGGCTCAGATCGCCTTCGAGCAACTGCAGGACTTTCAGGAGAAGATCCTCGGCCCGTCGATAGTCGCCCGTCGTAGAGGCAGGCCACGCCGAGGTAGAGATTTCCCGTCACCTGGAGCGGAACATCCCCGAGCGACTCGGCAATGGCCTGGGCGCTCTGGCCGAACGCCGAGCGCTTCCGTCGGATGACCAGTCATCCAGAGGTTGTGGCACATATGGACGGACAGCTGCCCGAGTCGCCGTTGATCGTCGAGCGTCCTCGCCAGGCCTTCGGCTTCGCGGAGACAGCCGAAGATCCGCTCGAATTCTCCGAGCGGAAAGAGTGCAGTTCGCAGGTCGAAGCGAAGATCGATGGCCTGCTCCAGCCTCTCGCGGGTCTCGGGCAGATGCGCGCAGGGCCGTCAGCGCCTGCTCGAAGCACGTCACCGCCTCCCGGTTGGCCGATCGCGCCAATGCCTTGACGCCGGCCTGACGGAGGTACGTGACCGCCTGCTCCCACATCTCGCCCCGCACGGCATGGTGGGCCAGCCGCTCGACGTGCTCGCTCAGCCGGTCCGGATAGGAGCGTTCGATGGCGCCGACGATGCGGGCGTGCAGGGTCTTGCGCCGGTCCTCGAGCAGGGCGCCGTACGTGACTTCATGGGTGAGCGCGTGCTTGAAGGAGTACGCGAGGTCCGGATAGAGGCCGGTCTCGTAGAGGAACTCGGCGGCCTGGAGCGATTCGAGTCCGCGGCGGAGCGCCTCGTCCGGGAATTCGGCGATCGCCTGGAGCAGCGCGAACGGGACGTCCTTGCCGACGACGGAGGCGACCTGGAGGAGGCGCTTGTCCTCGGGCGCCAGCCGGTCGATGCGCGCCGCCAGGATCGCCTGGACCGTGGGCGGAACCTGGATCGCCTGGACCGGCTGCGTCAGCCGATACCGGCCGCGCGACCCATCCAGCGCCTTCGTCTCCACCAGCGTCCGGACGGTCTCCTCCAGGAAGAACGGGTTCCCGCGCCTGATGAGGCGCTGCTTGAGCGGCGCGAGCCGGGATCCTCGCCGAGGAGCGCATCGAGCAGCTCGCCCGCGCTCTCGGCCGGCAGCGCGTCCAGCCGCAGCTGGCTGTAGTGGGTCTTGTTGGCCCAGGGGTGCTGATACTCGGGACGGTAGTTCACGAGGAGGAGCACCCGCGCCGTCGGCAACGCCATTGACGAGACGGTCCAGCACCTCCTGGGTCTCGGCATCGATCCAGTGCAGATCCTCGACGATCAGACACAGCGGCTGCGCGACGCTCGCGGCCAGGAACACCTGCCGGAGGGCCTCGTGCGTCCGCTGGCGACGCAGCGCCGGATCGACCGCGCGGAACGCGTCGTCCGGCGGCAACACCCCAGCAGGTCGAGCAGGGGCGGCATGAGCCGCATCCGGATCGCCGGCCCCGGGCGGCAATGATCGCGCGACTCGCTCCCGCACCTCGGCCGCGGTATCGGTGTCCTGGACGCGGCAGAAGCTCTTGAGCGCCTCCACGAGCGGGAAATAGGACGTGTTCGTGGCGTAGGGCGCGCCGCCGCAGGACAGGCACGAGCCAGCCGTGGAGCTGCCGGACGGCTTCGTGCAGGAGACGCGATTTCCCGACCCCCGCCTCCCCGACGATGCTGACGATCTGCCCGTGGCCCTGCTCGGCTCGCGCGCTGGCCTGCCCGAGGAGCGCGAGCTCGGACGACCGACCGACCAGGCGCGTCCACGCGACGGGTGCCGTCTCCCGGCGCAGCAACACCCACGCATCGCGCCCGGGGTCGCGCAGACGTTCGAGCACGAAGCGTCGCGTCACGAAGGGGACGACCGCCTCCGTGACGACGATCGCCCCAGGGCGGTCGACCGCCACGAGGTCCTCGAGGATGGGCCACGTCGCGGCTTTGCCGTCCACCGCGATGTGACCGTGGAGCCCTGCCGTCTCACGACGTGGTGATCGCAATGGATACCGATCACGACGTCCAGCGCGTCCGCTCGATCGTCGTGCGCGCGCGCGCGCCGCGGTGTGGATCGCGAGGGCCGCGAGTGCGGCGTGGCTGGGCGCGTTGTCGACCGGCTCGAGTCCAAAGACCGCCATGAGCCCGGTCGGGCCCGAGTCTTCGATGCGCCCGCCAAAGCTGCGGACCTTCTCGGCGATCACCTCCAACGGCGCGAGCGACGTCGACGGTCGACGACGGGAGGAGCCGGGCGCGGAGGAAGGCGAGATGGCGACGTTCCCACTCGGTCGGTGCAGACCCTTCGGGGGTTGGCGCGGGTCCGCGGCGGCGCGCTGCAGCGCCGCCTCGCGATGTCGCAAGCCGTACTTGTCCATGCGCGCGCGGAGCGTATTGCGCGAGATGCCGAGGGCGGCGGCGGTGCGGCGAATGTTGCCGCCGGTGGCGCGGAGCGCGGCTTCGATGTGGCCGCGGAGGGCATCGTCCAGTGACCCGGGGACGGCAGGCGCGCTCACCTCCGCGGCGTCGTCCGCGGGGTCGTCGACGAGAAAGTCGAGCATGGCGGCCGTGATCTCGTCGGTGACCGAGAGCAGCGCCACGCGCTCCAGCGCGTTGGCCAGCTCGCGCACGTTGCCGGGCCAGCGGTAGGCGACGAGCAGCGTCGCGCGCGTCGGGCGTCAGGGCGCGGGCCGGGAGGCCGTAGTCGGCGCACGCGCGGGCCAGGAAGTAGTCGGCGAGGTGGAGGATGTCGCCGCCGCGCGCGCGCAGCGGCGGCAGCTCGAGGCGTGATGACGGCGAGCCGATGGTAGAGATCCTCGCGGAAGCCGCCCCTCGCCGATCGCCTGCTTCAGATCCACGCTGGTCGCCGCCACCAGCGCCACGTCGACCGGCTCCGCGCGGGTGCTGCCCAGCCGGCGCACCGCGCGGTCCTCGAGCACGGTGAGCAGCTTGCCCTGCAGGGCCGTGGGAGCGAGGCCGATCTCGTCGAGGAACAGCGTGCCGCCGTGGGCGGTCTGGAAGAGGCCGGGCTTGGCCTGGCGCGCGTCGGTGAAGGCGCCGCGCTCGTAGCCGAACAGCTCGGCCTCGAGCAGGGTCTCGGGGATGGCGGCACAGTTGACGGCGACGAAGGGGCCGTCGCGGCGCGGTCCGGCCTGATGAATCGCCCCCGCCAGGAGGCCCTTGCCGGTCCCGGTCTCGCCGAGGATCAAGATCGGCGGCAGGCGACGCGCGCCGGTCTGACGGGCGAGCAGTTGCCCGACCTGGGCCCGGATCGCGACGATCCGTGGGCTCTCGCCCTGTAGAGCCTCCAGCTGCGCGCCCATTGCGCCAGCAGCTTACTCTTCCTCCGTCCCGGGTCAATAGCTGACCCTCTCCTGACCCCTAGCAAACCCAGTTGACCCCCACCGTCATGATGTAACCCATTGATTTCGCCTCAGTGTGGATTGGTACGCAAGTTGCCCAGACAGGCGAAGGCAGACCCACGAAGGAGGACACCGATGATGAACGGAAGAACGGCCGGTCGAATCAGCATCATTCTCGCCGTGGCCGTCGCGATGACCGCGGCGGGAGCAGCCATCCTCGATCACCGATCATCCGGGGCGCCGATCGAGCCGGGGATGACGTGGGAGCAGCACGTCGAGCGGGTCGACGCGGCTCTCGCCAGCCACGACCTCCGCACGGCGCGAGGGTCGTGCGCGACGCCTATGCCGCCGCCGTCACGAGCCGCCGCTGGGAGCCGCTGCTGCACGTCGGCGATGCGCAACGGCGCGTCGAGCAGGCGAGCGGGTTCGCGACGCTGGGCAAGGCGAGCGCGCGGGAGAACTATCTGTTCGCGCTGTTTCGCGCGCGCGACCAGCGCTCGCTGGACGGTGTGCTGCAAGCGGCGGATGCCTTCTCTCGCCTCGGCGACGCCTCGGTCGTCCGGCAAGCGCTGGTGGTGGCGCGCGACCTGGCCGGTCGAGACCCGGTTGCTCATGCGCGAGTCGACATCGCCGCCGAGGAGCTCGGTGTTCGGTTGGCATCCGCGGACGGACCGGAGGCACAACCATGGAAACGGACGGCTTCAGGTGAAGCCGCAAAAGACGCTGTTGGCCATCATAGTCGGCGTGTACCTCCTGGGCTTCGGGATGCTCGTCGGCACGGTGCTCGACCGGATGCGCTTCGATGTGCAGCGCACGGCAGTGCTGACCCGCTATGAGCAGGCGCTTCGCGAATGGAAGACGTACCGGATGGCTTTCGAGAAGGATGCCGCCTCAATCCGCCAGGAACCCCAGACGAGTGCGAGTCGCCCATGACGAGTCGAGCGCGCTCACCCGATCACATTGAATCTACCGCAATGATCCTGTGGCGCAGCGCGCAGAATCTCTACAGGGCTCATGCTTCAACTCCTGCTGATCGGCCGCCCGGCTACACGTCCCAGCCGCCGTCGACGGTCACCGACTGCCCCGTCATGTTCGGACGACTCGTCGGAGGCGAGGAACAGCGCCGCATTGGCGATGTCGCGGGACACCGTCACGCGGCGGAGCGCCATCTCGTCGACGTACTCCTGATACACCTGCTCCGGCGTCCACCCGCGCTTCTTCGCCTTCTCGCGGCACAGCTTGTCCATGCGGTCGCCCGCCACGATCCCCGGATGCAGCGCGTTCACGTTGACGTTGTGGGGCCCCGCCTCGAGCGCGACGGTGCGCGTGAGCCCGCGCAGCGCCCACTTCGACGACGAGTACGCCGTGCGGTACTTGTAGCCGCGCAGCCCCGACGTCCCGCTGATGTTCACGATCTTGCCGTAGCGGCGCGCGATCATCCCCGGCAGCACGTGCTTGATCGGCAGGAAGGTCCCCACGATATTGCTCTCGAGCACGGCGCGGAAGTCCTCGAGCTTGATCTCCTGCACGGGCGTCTCGATCGGGCCCGTCACGCCCGCGGCATTGATCAGGATGTCGATGCGGCCGAACGCGGCCCGAGGCCCGCGCGACCATCTGCTGCACCGCCGCCTCGTCGGTGACGTCGCAGGGCACGACCACCGCGCGGCGCCCGAGGCCCTCGACCTCGCCCGCCAGCTTCTCGAGCGGCGGCACGTCGCGCGCGGCCAGCACGAGGTCCGCGCCCTCGCGGGCGAACGTCGTGCAGATGTCCCAGCCCATGCCCTTGGCCGCTCCGGTCACCAGCGCGATGCGATCTGCGAGCCTCATGCGACGTATCCCTCCAGGCGGTCTCGCGCCGCGAGCGCGGGCGGCCGGTCATCGGGTGATCCATAGCCGCCGCCGCCCGAGGTCTCGATGACGACGAGGTCGCCGTCGGCGAGCGTGAGCGTCTCCTTGCCCTTCACGTCGCGCGCGCGCGCCGTGCCCGGGTTCAGCGTGATGCGAAACGGCGCGCCGTCGCCGCCGTGCGCCAGGCCGTAGGGCGGCACCACGCGCCGCTCGATCATGCTGGTCATCGTCACGGACCCGCCCACCACGCGATACGCGCGGCGAAAGCCGAGGCCGCCCCGGTGCGCGCCGTCCCCGCCCGAGCCGGGCCGGAGCGCCTGCTCCTCCACGCGCACCGGGTACTCGCCCTCGATCACCTCGACCGGCGTGTTCATGACGTTCGACATGTGCACGCGCACCGCGGCGACGCCGTCCTTGACGCGGTCGCGCCCTCGCCGCCCCCGTGCACCTCGTAGAGCACCGCCCAGCGGCCGTCGGGTCGCCGCGCGCCGAAGATGAGCAGCCCGGCCGTGCCGGGGCCGCCCGCCATCACCCGATCGGGCAAGACCGGCGCGAGCGCCTTCATGATCGCGTCCACCACGCGCTGCGACGTCTCGTGGTTGCCGCCGACCACGGGCCGATCGGGATCGCAGTTGAGCACGCTGCCGCGCGGCACGATGACCTCGAGCGGCCGGTAGCAGCCCTCGTTGGGCGGCACGTCGGGGGCGGCCAGCGCCTTCATCGCGTAGTACACCGACGAGCACGTGATGAAGTACGTGGTGTTGACGGGCCCGCGGACCTGGCGGTCGCTGCCGCTGAAGTCGAACGTGGCCCGATCGCCGCGCTTGTCGATGCGCACGTGGATGCGGATGGGCCGGTCGTCGACGCCGTCGTCGTCGAGCCAGTCCTCGCCTTCCCACACGCCGTCGGGCAGCGCCCGGAGCGCCGCGCGCATCCCGGCCTCGGACTCGGCGTGGAGGCGCTCGAAGCAGCCCTCGATCGTCTCGGCGCCGTAGCGCTCGAACAGCTCGGCGAGCCGGCGGGCCGCGACGTCGTCCGCCGCGTACTGGGCGAGGAGATCGCCCTCGCGCTCCTCGCGGCCGCGCAGGTTCGACAGGATCGAGCTCGATGGTCTCGCGCTCCGGCCCCGCCGCGGTGAAGATCCGCACCGGCGCGATGCGCAGGCCCTCCTGGTAGCTCTCGGTGGCCCAGGTCACGTAGCTGCCGGGCACGGCGCCGCCGATGTCCGCCCAGTGGGCGAGGTTCACGGCGAAGGCCACCAGGCGCCCCTCGAAGAAGACGGGCCGCACCGCCTTCACGTCCGGCAGATGATTGCCGCCCACCTCGGGCAGGTTGAGGAGCCACACGTCGCCATCGCGCATGCGCGCAGCAGGGATGCGCTCGAGCAGGGCCTTCACCGTGAAGCCCATCACCCCCATGTGCATGGGGATGTCGCGCCCCTGCGCGATGATGCGGCCCTGCGCGTCGGTCAGCGCCGAGGACGAGGTCGCCCGCCTCCTTCAGCAGCGGCGAGCGCGCCGAGCGCATGACGATCACGCTCATCTCTTCCGCGATGGCGTAGAGCGCGTTCCGCACCACCTCGAGCGTGACCGGATCGGGCGCGGCGCGCTCACGCGGCGGCCTCGATGATCAGGTTGCCCAGGCGATCGGCCGCCGCGCGCTGGCCCGGATAGACGATGATCGTGGAGCACTCGTCCTCGATCATGGCTGGTCCTGCGATCGCGACGCCGACGGGCAGCGACGCGCGGTCGTGGCGGGGCAGCGTCACCTCGCCCGTCTCGGGAAAGAACGCGCGATGCGATCCCGCCGGCATCGCGGCCGCCGGCGGCGACGCGCTGGAGCGCCGGACGGCGCCGCCGCCCAGTCATCCTCGCCGATCGCGGCCACGCGCAGGTTCACGCACTCGATGCTCTCGCCGGTGGCATAGCCATAGAGCTGCCGGTGCCGCTGCTCGAATGCGCGCCCGGAGCGCGGGCACGCCGCCGTCGCCGAAGGGCACGGTGATCTCGTAGTTCTGTCCCGCGTAGCGCAGGTCGAGGCTGCGCGTGACGAGCATCCGATCGAGCGGATGGCCCTCCTTCGCGAGCGGGCGCCAGGCACTGCTGCTCGAGCGCGCGGAAGCGGTCCTCGACCACCTTCGGATCCCAGCCGTCGACGGGCGCGCGATACGTCTGGACCGCGTCGTAGCGAAGCGGCGAGACGAGACAGCCGAGCGCGGAGAACGCGCCGGAGTGCGCGGGCACCACGACCCGGCCTCATCCCCGCCTGCCGCGCGAGCGCGCCGGCGTGAAGCGGTCCCGCGCCGCCGTAGGCGATGAGGGCGAAGCCGCGAAGGTCGTAGCCGCGCTGCACGGAGACCAGCCGCAGCGCGCGCAGCATGCTCGCATTGGCGACCTCCACCACGCCGTGCGCGGCGGCGGTGAGCGAGAGGCCGAAGCGCTGCGCGATCGGCGCAAGCGCCGCCTCGGCCCGGCCGCGGTCGATCCGGATCGAGCCGCCGTAGACGCGATCGGGATTCAGGTAGCCGAGGATCACGTTGGCGTCGGTCACCGTCGGCGCGCTGCCGCCGAGGCCATAGGCCGCCGGGCCCGGGCACAGCGCCCGCGCTATCCGGCCCCACCTTGAGGGCGCCCGTCGCCGCCTCCACCCGCGCGATCGAGCCGCCGCCCGCGCCGATGGACTCGACGGCCAGCATGGGCAGCCGCACCGGGTAGTCGCCGAGCTTCTTCTGCGCCGCCGTCTCGGGCACGCCGTCGGCGATCAGGCACACGTCGGTCGTCGTGCCGCCCATGTCGAAGGCGAGCGCGCGGCCGATCCCGAGCGTGCGCGCGGTGTGCGCGGCGGCGGCCACGCCCGCCGCGGGGCCCGACATGGCCATCGTGAGCGGACGCGCCTTGGCCGCCTCGACCGACATCATGCCGCCGCCCGAGTGCAGGAGGTGCAGGGCGCGGCCGCGCGGGCAGCCGCGAGCGCAGATCGTCGAGATACGCGCGTCGGCGAGCGGCATGACCGCACGCGTTGAGCACCGTGGTGCACGCGCGCTCGTACTCGCGGAACTCCGCGTTGATCTCGCTCGAGACCGAGAGGTGGCGGAAGTGCGGCGCGAGCAATTGCCGGAGCGCCTGCTCGTGCGCGGCATTGGCGTAGGCGTGCAGCAGGCAGATCGCGACGCTCTCGACGCCGTGCGCCTTCAGCTCGGCGACGAGCGCCCCGACCTCATCGGCGGCGAGCGGAGTCAGGACATTGCCCTCGGCGTCCATCCGCTCGGTCACCTCGAGGCGCAGGTGCCGCGGCACGAGCGGATCCGGCTTGGCGGGCAGGTCGAGGCGGTAGAGATGCGTGCGGTTCTGCCGCGCGATCTCGAGCACGTCGCGGAACCCGCGCGTGGTGACGAGGCCCACGGGCGCGCCGCGCCGCTCGACGATGGCATTGGTGACGCAGCGTCGTGCCATGCGCGAGCGAGCGTCCACGGGCCGCGTCTCGGGCTCGAGCACGGCGAGCCCGTTCAGCACGCCCGCGGCGGGCGCCGCAGGAGTGGTCGGCACCTTGCACGAGCGCATGGCCCCGGAGGAATCCCAGGCCACCAGGTCCGTGAAGGTGCCGCCGACGTCGACGCCGATGCGAGTATTGGAGGTGTTCGTCACGTGAGCTCGCGCGTCAGACGTCTATCCGATAGACACGCGCCGCCGTGTCATGGAACATCGCGGCGCGCTCGGCAGCCGAGTAGCCCTTCGACAACCGTTTGAAGGCGTTGTACATCACGTTGTAAGAGAAGGACACCTTGTCCACCGGGAAGTTGCTTTCGAACATGCACCGGTTGGGACCGAACTGCTCGATGCAGTACGTCATGAAGGGGGCCATCGACGCCGCCAGCTCTTCCGAGCCGATGGGCGTGCTCCGGGCATGCCAGTCAAATCCGGTGCGGGGCATGCCGATGCCACCGAGCTTGACGTAGACGTTGGGGCACGCGGCCACGGCGGCGATCCCGCGCCGCCAGGTGGCCAGCACCTCGTCGTCCCGGTTGGCGTACGGGCCGACCCGCAGCAGGCCGCCGATATGGTTCAGGATGATCGGCAGGTCGGGGACGGCCTTGGCGAAACGCCGCCAGCTCGGGCAGCTGCGGAAAGTACAGCCACGCCTCGAGGGACAATCCCATCCGCGCCAGCACCCGCGCGCCCGCGCGGAACTGATCACTGGCCAGCTGCCCCTCGCTCTTGTGCGCGGCCGTGTTCTCCACCTCGGGGTGGGGATCCCACGTCACGGAATGACGGATACCCCGAAACCGGTTGGGGCTGGCCGCCCGCAACGCGTCCAGCACCGGTTCCACCCGCGCGCCCAGGTTCAGGTTGGCGTGACCGACAATGGCGGCGGCCGCCCGGCCGGGGCCGTACAGACCGCTGGCGCTGGCCGCGGCCAGCCCCTGGACGAATTCGACTTCCCCACGGGCGCATCTCCTCCGGGCCGTCAGCGCGGTACATCGCGCGCGCCTCGATGAACACGGTGGAACGCACGTTGTGACCGCTGTGGATGTCGGCGGCCAGCTCGTGGAGCAGATACCGCTGGTAGGGGACGCGCGCGGTGCGAAAGTCCCAGAAATGGTGATGGGGATCGCAGATGGGCATCTCCGGCTCCAGCGTCGGTTCCGGGGTCAACGCGAGCCAGTCATTGCCTCCGAATGGCACGATGCGCACCTCCGAGGTGGATCAGGGTCAACCAGCGTCCGGCCGGGATCAAGCCCAGCGGCGGCCCCATCTTACTTGCCTCGCCCCTGGGACAACGGAAGGCCGCGGGACGCGGACGGCGCGCGGCGCGACTCCGTTGACTGGCTCCGTGCGCGGGCGTATCGCCGGACGATGGTGGAAGCGAGGCGCCGAATCGGGACGCACGATCCCGACGACATGGCAACTGCTGGTGTCGCGGCGCCGGCCGACGCTGCGGGGGGTGGGCGTACGTGGGGCGCACAGCGGGTGCTATACTCCGCGACTAGCTCAGTCCGGCTCGGTCCACGTGCCGGACCGCGCCTGACGCTTCACGGAGGCATTACATGGCACGTCTCCTTGCGATCGTGGCGCTGACCGTCTGGACGCTCACTGTCTCGCCTGCGTGGGCCCAGTCCCCCCGCCTCAGGATCCTGTTCGGCGCCGACGGCGCGGGCGGCAACCCGTCCAACCTTTACATCCTGAGTCCGACCACGGGGGCGATTGTCTCCAATGTCGGCCCCATCGGGTTCGCCGTGACGGGGCTGGCCGTCCATCCCACGACCGGGGTGCTGTACGGGCCGACGGGGAACCAGAGCCCCACAGCGCCGGGCACGCTGATCACGATCGACAAGGCGACAGGCCAGGGAACGGTGGTCGGCGCCTTCGGCATCGCCTCGCAGACCATGGCCGACCTCACGTTCACGAGAGACGGGACGCTTTACGGCTGGCTCGTGCCCGGTGACGATCTCCATACGATCGACGTCACGACCGGCGCAGGCCACCATCGTCGGAGACTCGGGACTGAGCAACCAGGCCGGAGCGTGGCTTGCCGCCAATGCCGCCGACACGATCTTCTTCGCGGGCCTCCAGGGTCTTGGCCCGCTGCTGCGTACCATCGACCGGAGCACCGGGCTGCCGACCACGGTCGCGCCCGTGACCGTGGCTCCGGACCGGGTGTTGCGGCCCTGGCCTGACTCCGCGGGCGTCCTGTTCGGCGTGGCCCTGACGCAACACGGCGGGTCGGCGAGCCTCATCACGATCAACACCTCGACGGGCCAAGCGACCGTGCTCGAGACAGCGTGAGTCGCCTCGACGCCATCGCCTTCGGGCCCGTGGAGGCGACCCCACCGTGTCCGAAGTGGCCTTCGTCGCGCTCGCCCTGCTGCTGACGGGCATCGCGCTCTACCAGATCGCCGCAACGCCCCACCGCTAGACCAGGATCACGCCCGATCTGACAAGAGCGTGCTCGCAGCGCTGCCGAGGTGTCCCGCCCGCGCCCGTGATAGGATCACGCGCGATACAGCGATTGCGCCCGGGCTCGCCAATGAGCCGGGACACGGGAGGCGACGATGCCATCGATCAAGGTAGAGGATCTCGCGTATGTCCGGCTCCGGGCGCCCGACCTGGACGTCATGGAGGAGTTTCTCACTCACTTCGGCCTGATCAGGGCGGCGCGGACGCCGAGCGCGCTCTACATGCGCGGCACGGACCCCGCTCACCATCATCCACGTGACGGAGAAGGGCGAGCCCGCGTTCCTGGCGCTCGCGTACCGCGCCGGCAGCGAGGACGACCTCCGGCGGCTCGCGGCGGCGCCGGGGGCCTCCGCCGTGGAGAGCGTCGACGAGCCCGGCGGCGGCCGGCGGGTCCGGCTCACGGAGCCGAACGGCTACCGGATCGAGGTCGTGCACGGCATCGAGCCGCTGCCGCCCATCCCCGTCCCGGAACAGCCGATGAACACGGGCACCGAGCCCCTGCGTCGAGCCGGCGTGCTGATGCGCCTCCGGAAGTCGCCGACGCCGATCAAGCGCATCGGGCACGGCGTGCTCGGCACGCCGAAGGTGCGGGAGACGGTCGCAGTGGTTCCGCGAGACGCTCGGCTTCCTCCGCTCGGACGACGTGTACGCGGGCGACAAGGACCACATCATCGGCTCGTTCAACCGGTGCGACCGCGGCGACGAGTACGTCGATCACCACACGCTCTTCTGCGTGATGAACGAGCGGGCGGGCCTCAACCACGTCTCGCTTCGAGGTGCCGGACGTCGACGCCGTGTTCAAGGACCACGAGTACCTGACGCGGCTCGGCAAGTACGAGCACATGTGGGGCGTGGGCCGGCATCTCCTCGGCAGCCAGGTCTACGACTACTGGTCCGACCCGTGGGGCCGGGTGCACGAGCGATGGGCGGACACGGACCGCCTGAACGCGCGGACGCCCGGCAATCTCCTGTCCGCGGAGGAGTCGCTCGTCAGCCAGTGGGGAGGACCCGCCGGAGCGATTCCTCCGCCACGTGAGTCAGTAGCGCGCGGTCAAAATCCGGCGGCGCCCTGAACCCGCCGATCACGTCGGCCAGCCGTGCCGGCCACCGCGATCGGCGTGGCGTCCTCGAGATATGGCCCCACGATCTGGAGGCCCACCGGGAGGCTGCCCGCGGTGATGCCGACCGGCGCGGTGGTTGCGGGCAAGCCGGCGAGCGTGGCGAACGAGATCCAGAAGCAGAGGTCGCTGTAGGGGCGCGGGCCGCCCGGCGTAGTCAGCACACGGGTGAGCTGGTTGCCGGATTGGTCGTGCGGGAACGCGGGCTACGAGCGCGGTCGGCATCAGGAAGACGTCGTGGGTGCGGAAGTACGCCTGCCAGGCGATGCGCTCCAGCATGCGGGAGGTCAGCTCGACCGACGAGATCTGGCCCGCGCGGATCGCCCAGGCCACGTCGAGCGCGGAGGCGAAGTCGAGATCCGCCACCGCCGCGCGGGCCGGGCGGGTCGCCGGCAGCGCAGCTGCACCCGCCAGGGCCAGGCTGCCGGCGAGGAACGAGCGGCGACCGAGCGTGGTCATGAACTCCTCCGGCTGTTCGATCTCGACCTTCACGGCCGCGATCCTACCAGAACTAGGAGCGTCTCGGAGTGACCGCCGTTCGAGCGCCGGCTTCGCCGGCGCAATCCGCTGTTCGGGGAGGCATCGGAAGGGGGCGAAGCCCCTCCGAGTTTCCTAGCGGATCCCGAGATATGCCTCCTGGATGCGGGCCTCGAGCAGGAGCGCCGACGGAGGGCCGCCCGCCACGGTGCGGCCCTCCTCCAGCACGTAGGCCCGGTCCGCGACCTCGAGCGCCCGGGCCACGTTCTGCTCGACGAGCAGGATGGCGACGCCCTCGTCGTGAATCACGCGGATGGTCTCGAACATCTGATCGACGACCGCGGGGGCGAGGCCGAGCGAGGGCTCGTCCAGCAGCAGGAGGCGCGGCTTCGCCATGAGCGCCCGGCCGATCGCGACCATCTGCTGCTGACCGCCCGAGGCGAGCCGGCGAGCTGCTGCCGCCGCTCGCGCAGGATCGGGAACATCCCGTACACGCGCTCGAGCGTCTGCCGGCGAGCCCGCCGCGCGAGGCCGCCGTAGCTTCCGATCTCGAGGTTTTCCTCGACCGACATGCGCGTGAACAGCCGGCGCCCCTCCGGCACCAGCGCGATCCCGTGACCGCAGACGAGGTGGGGCGGCACGGTGGCCAGGTCGAGCCCGTCGAGGCGCAGCTCCCCTGCCCGCCAGCGCAGGAGGCCGGCCACCGCGTTGATGAGCGTGCTCTTGCCGGCGCCGTTCGGACCGATGACGGCCACCAGCTCGCCGTCCCCCACTTCGAGCGTGGCGTCCCACACCGCGACGGCGTCGCCGTAGGCGATCGCCAGATGGCGGGCTTCAAGCAGCATGGGGCTTGCCGAGGTAGACCTCGACGACGTGGGGATCGCGCATGACCTCGCCGGGGCGGCCGGCGGCGATCACCTCGCCCTCGTTCAGCACCACGACGCGGTCCGACAGCTCGAGCACCGCCCGCATCACGTGCTCGACGAAGAGGATGGTCGTGCCGCGCCCGCGAATCTCCTGGATCAGGCCGATGGCGCTCCCCATCTCCGCCGAGTTGAGACCGGACAGCACCTCGTCGAGCAGGATGACGCGCGGCCGGGCGGCGAGGGCGCGGGCCAGCTCCAGGAACTTGCGCTCGTGGAGGTTCAGCTCGCCGGGCAGGGCCAGGGCCCGCCGGCCGAGGCCGGTGAAGTCGAGCCAGCGTGCGGGCCTCGGCACGGGCCGCCGCGAGCGCGCACGGCACCGTTCCGAAGGTCGCGGCGAGCGCGACATTGTCGAGCGCGCTCAGGTGGCCGAACGGCCGCGGGATCTGATAGGTCCGGGCCACGCCGAGCTGGGCGATGGCATGAGCCGGCCGCCCGGTGAGCGGCGCGCCGTCGAGCGTGATCCGCCCGCGGTCAGCCGAGTAGTGCCCGCTGATCACGTTGATCAGCGTGGTCTTGCCCGAGCCGTTCGGGCCGACCAGCCCGACGATTTCACTCCGGCCGAGGCTGAGCCCCACACCCCGGAGGGCCTGGATGCCGCCGAACGCGCGCCACACATCCTCGCAAACGAGTACCGCGGCGGCCGGCGCTCCCTCGCAGGCTGCCGCCGGAGCCGGAACCGAGCCTTCGTCCAGGCTGGCCGCGACGGGTGGCGCGCGGTGCGTGTGGGCCGTTGCGATCGGCGCCACGTCACGCGACGGCACCGTCCGGGCCGCGGCGTCGCGCCGCCGCCAGGCCCGCGCGCGCGCGAGGACGGCGACCACGACGCCGTCGGGCAGCAGCAGGATGACGAGGATCAGCGCGAGCGCCACCACCGCGCGACCGAGAACCGCCGTGTTGCCGCCGGTGAAAGCGTAGAGCGAGGCCGTGATGATGGCGGCGCCGACGGCGGGGCCGAGCCAGTGGCGGGCGCCGCCCAGGATGCTCATGAGGACCACGTAGAGCGGCACGGTGATCGCGAACGTCTCGCCCACCGTGACGTAGCTCACGTAGACGGCGTAGATCCCGCCGGCCACCCCGCGACCGCCGCCGAGAGCGCGAACGCCGCGAGCTTGTAGCGGAACGTGGGCACGCCCTTGACCTCGGCGACGTCCTCGTCGTCGTGGATGGCGAAGAGCCCGAGCCCGAGCCGCGAGCGCGTGACGGCATAGGCGATCGTCACCGACAGGAGAGCGAGCCCGAGCCCCAGGAGATACATCGTCCCCGTCGGCGAGGCGACGAGCCGGGGCAGCGGCACCGCGCTCAGGTACACGCCCGGCCCGCCGTCGATTCGCGTATTGAGCACGATGGTGGCGAGGACGAAGGTGATGGCGAGGGTGAGCAACCCGAACAGCTCGCCGCGCAGCCGGCGGACGCGGAAGACGACGGCGCCGATGCCCACCGCCAGGAGCGCCGACACCGCACCCGCGGCGGGCAGCGAGGCGAGGAAGGGCACCGCGAACCCCGCGGTGAGCGTGGCCGTCGTGTACACGCCCGCGCCGAAGAACGCGCCGTGGCCGAAGCTGAAGTAGCCGGCGTAGCCGCTCAGGAAGCTCCAGCTCGTGGCCAGCGATACCCAGAAGAACACGAGGAAGAGGAACGACTCGTAGAAGGCCGGGACGCCGAGGGCCGGCAGCGCGCTCAGCGCGAGGCCCGCCGCCACGAGGCCGACGGCCACCCGGCGACTGTGCCCGCTCACGCGCGCCCGGGCCGCAGGACCAGGAGACCGATGAGGATCGAGAACGACACCAGCGGCGCCCAGGCCGGGGCCACGACCGCCATGGTGACCGATTCACTGACACCGATGAGCAGGCCGGCGCCGAGCGCGCCGATCGGGTTGGCGAGGCCCCCGATGATGACCACGGCGAACACCACGCCGAGCCAGGCCCACATCTGCGACGGCGCCAGCGTGGAGATCAGGGCGATGTAACCCCCGGCCACGGCCGCGTAGGCCGCGGCGACACCCGATAACAAGAAGGCCTGTGCCCGGTGGTTCACGCCGAAAGCTGCCGCGATGGCCGGGTCCTCGGCGCTGGCGCGGAGCGCCTTGCCGACATACGTGAAGCGGAGCCAGGCCCAGGTGCCGAGCGCCAGCGCCGCCGCCGTCAGACACGCCAGGAGCTCGAGCGCGGGCACGTAGAGCGGCCCCAGCCTGAACGAGAGGCTCGCATAGGGCGTCTCGTAGCGCCGGAAGTCGGCCGTCCAGTACCACTGGATGAGCGACTCGATGATCACGGTGACGCCGAAGGTGACCAGCAGCGAGGTGAACTCTCTCACGCGGAACCACGTGAAGACGGCGTGCAGCCCGACCCCGAGCGCGAAGAACAGCGGCAGGATGAGGAGCACCGCCGTCCAGGGCGCGAGCCCGCCGACGGTGCCGAGCTGGTAGGTGAGATAGGCCCCGAGAAATGCGAGCGCGAAGTGCCCGAGATTCACCAGGCGCAAGAGGCCCCAGGAGAGGCTCAGGCCGAGCGCGAGCAGCGCGTAGAGACCCCCGCCAGCAGGCCCGACACCACCGACTGGCCGAGAAGCGTGAGGCTCGGCATGCGCCGGTCAGGCCAGCGGCCCGCCGGTCAGGGCTGCAGCTTGGCGCCCGGCGCCGCGAACTCGCTCGGCCACACCACGACCCACTTGCCGTCCTGTACCTGCTTCAGCTTGAACAGGTCGTCGCCGTAGTTGTTGGGGCCGTCGAACCGCAGCTTGCCGATCATCGTGTCGACCGGGTTCGCGCGCAGCCATTGTCCGAGCACCTTGTCGTCGAGGCTCTTCGTCGCCGTGACCGCTGCATCGAGGACCTGCCAGGCGGCGAACGACCCGGCGACCTGCGTATCGACATTCGGATACGGGACATTGGCCTTCGTGGCCTTCTCGTGAAAGAGGCTGACCAGCCGCGCGGTTCTCGGATTCGCCATGAACGGCGGGTGCTCCTCGAAGACGCTGACGCTCAATGCCTGCTTGCCGTCCGGGCGAGAGCGCGAGCGGCCCGGGGGCGGGAAACAGATGGAAGTGCCGCGGCGGCATGTAGTCGAGCTTCTTCATCGCCTCGATGAGCTGGTTGCCGTCGAGGCCGAGCGCGCCGACCCAGAGGAGATCGGGCTTTGCATCCTTGACCCGGGCCGCCATCGCCGCCCAGTCGCGCGTGCCGAACTCGTACTCGAGGTAGAGGACGACCTTCAGGCCGCGCTTCTCGGCCACCTCCTTGGCTCCGGACGACAGGAACTGGGCCGAGGGGAACTTGCTGGTGAGGATCGCCACGGTCTTGGGCGGATTGGCGGCGGTCGCCAGCCCACTGAATACGGTGGTGGGGACGGTCTTGTTCGGCTCGGGCCCGAACGCGGCCGTGGGAAAGTGTCCCTCGTACTTGGCGAGATGCGGCATGCCGAACGAGTGGTGGGGCAGGATCCTCTGATAGCGCTGGGCGACGCCCATCGCGGCCAGGATGGCGCCCGTGGCATAGGGACCCATCAGGAGGTCGACCTTGTCCACGGTGATCAGCTTCTCGTACAGGCTGCGTGTCACTTCGGGCTTGGACTGATCGTCCAGGACGATCCACTCCACCGGTCGCCCGAGCAGGCCGTTCGACCTGTTCAACTCCTCGACGTACACCTCCCCGGCGATCTTGTGGAGCAGCGCGGTGGGGCCGAGGGGACCGGTGAGCGCGAGCGTGCTGCCGATCCGGATCGGCTGGCCCGCGGGCGCGGCGAAGACCGGGAGCACGGGAGCCAGCATCAGCAGGCCCGCCAGCATCACGCCTAAAAAGATGACCGGGCGCGGAACGTGTCCGTTCCCGGAATACGGTGCGATCCTCATTGATCGAACCTCCGTGGACAGCGAGCGTTTTACGTCAGGGACTCGCTGAGTACGGGGACCGTACGCCACGGCGTCCGAGGAGTCAAGCAACGGCACTGGGTCAGAGACCAAATTGGCCCACGCCAGTCATCGGCGTCGCCGCTCAGGTCGGCTCGATCGGCATTCGCGCGATCCCGAGCCAGGCGATCGGCGCCCCGGCCTTCTCGGCCGCCTGCGCCTCCGGCAGCGAGCGGTCCCAGTCGGCGGCGATGAAGCGGCGGGCGCTGACGCCTGCCGCGGCGTCGGACACCAGCCACAGCAGCGGCGGCACCATGATCTCCGGCTGCAGCATCTTGCCGCGGTCCCCGGCATCCTCGCCCACCAGCGGGGTATTGGTCACACCGCCCGGCACCAGGACGTTGGCCGTGACGCCGGTGCCCTGCAGATCCGCGGCCAGCACCGCGGTCGCCGACTCGGCGGCGGCCTTGCTCGAGCCATACAGCAGGTAGCCCGCGCGGACCATCGTGCCGAGGCTGGTGGTCACGGTGATGATCCGGCCCTGCTTGGCGCGCAGCATGTGCGGCACCACCGCGCGAGCCATCATGATCGGCGCGGTGGCATTCACGGCGAGGAAGCGGGTCCACTGATCATGGCTCACCTCCCAGAACCGGATCGGATTCTTTCGCTGATCCGCCCGCACCGACGCCTGGCCGATGCCCGCATTGTTGACGAGGATGTCGATCCGCCCAAACCGCTCGCGCGCGGCCGTCACGATCTTGTCGAACGCGTCCGGCTGGGCGAGGTCGGCCGGATGGGTCAGGACGGAGCCGCGCTTGCCGGTCATCGCGGTGGCCAGCGCCGCCAGTGCCGATGCGTTCTGATCGACGGCCACGACGTCGATACCGTGGTCGGCCAGGCCGAGCGCCATCGCCCGGCCGAGCCCGCTCGCCGCACCCGTCACGATCGCGGCTTTCGCCTCTGTCGCCATTGTGGTTCCTCCTTGGTCGTTCAGCGCCGCCCGTCGATCAGGCGGATCGGCTTCTGTCGCACCTCGAGCCCGGTCAACGGCGCGGTCTCTCCGGGGCCGACGAGCTCGACGGCCACCTCGACGCCGAGCTTCTGACGCAGGAGCGCCTTGAGCTCGGCATCGAGCCCGCCGCGCGCAGCACCGCGGCGCACCTCGACGACCACGGTCATCTCGTCGCGCGAGCCTTGCCGCTCGACCCGGCACACGTATTCTCCGGTCGAGTCCGGGTGCGCGCCGAGGAAGGCGCCGATGGCGGTCGGGTAGACGTTGATCCCGCGCAGCTTGACCATCTGGTCGCTGCGTCCCTCGAACCCGCGGATCCGGCGAAATGTCAGGCCCCGGGACGATGGGGTCGTGAGGAACGCGGACACGTCGTTGGTGTCGAAGCGGACGATCGGGTACACGCCGTCCTTGAACAGGGCCGTCACGCACATGTTGCCGGGCTCACCGGGCCGCCGCGGCGCGCCTGTGTCGGGGTCGATGATCTCGAGGACGTGCGCGTCCTCCCAAACGTAGAGCCCGTCATGATCCGCCCCTTCCGCGGCGACGATACCGGTATCGGCCACGCCGTACCAGTCGTACACCTCGGCCCCACCCCAGGCGGCGGAGATCGCGTCCCGATCCTCCCGGCCCACGTGGCCCGAGATCATCCGGATCCTGACGTCCCGGCCGGGCACGATGCCCTTGTCCCGAGCCACCTGCGCGAGGCGCTTGATGTAGTCCACGAACCCCACGATCACCGTCGCGCCGAAGCCGCGCATCAGCTCGACCTGCTGCTCCGAGCGCGTCTCGAGTCCGGTGCCGGCCGGCAGCAAGAGACTCTTCGTCCAGTGCAACAGCGCCTCGCGGATATAGTGACCGCCGTTGACCATGCCGAAGCCGTACACCGAGTGCACGACATCGTCGGGCCGCAGGCCCTGGAAGAGGTACGCGCGCGCCAGCAAGAGGTTCTGCACCTCCCGGTCCCACGCGCCGAAGAGGACGGGCTGCGGCGCCCCCGTGGTGCCACTCGTGGTGTGAACGACGACGCTCGGTCGCCCGGCGGCGGACAGATCGACACCGTGATAATCGCCGAATGGTGGATGCTCGGCGACGCTCTCCATCAGGTCGTGCTTCGAGAACGGAGGGAGCTTGCCGATGTCGTCCAGGCCTCGGATGTCACCCGGCTCGATCCCTCGCCCTCCCCACAGGCGCCGGTAGAAGGGCACCTCCCACGCGCGCTTCACCACCGCACGGAAGCGGCGCTCCTGCACCGCTCTGAGCTCGTCACGGCTCGCGCGCGCGATGCCCTCGAGGAACGCGCCTCCCAGCGGATACTCGGCCAGCATTCGCTGATGCGACACCTCGTCGAAATACCCGGGCGTCGTCATGCGCCTCCGGGCGGGTCAGCGCGACCAGCTCCCGCACGTCGCCGAGAGCCTCCACACCGTCGACGAGCCGGATGAGGCGCTCACCGTTGGCCTCGTCGAGGCGCCCGGCGCCACTCACCCAGTTGCGGCGGAACTTGGCGAGATGCGCGTCGCGGCTCATGGGCCGGGCCGGGCTCCCGTACATATGGTCAACCCGGAGCTCGTGGCGCTGCCGCCGCTCGCGGAGCTCGACGGAGACGATCACCGGGCCCAGCGCATTGGGATCGGGGTTGTCGTCCACGTTCATCTCGAAGCGCCGTCCCAGCGCATGCGTCGCGGGGTCGGTCAACGCCGGCGGCCGGAAGTCCTCGAGCTCGACCGTGCCGCGCAGCAGCGCACGGGCCCCGACGTACGCGGCGCAGAGTCGCGCATAGCCCGGCTCCGGCCGCTCGATGATCGGGCGGCTCACGAGGTGGTGCACCAGCGACGGCACGGACGCGATGACCTGCTCGACGTCGCCGGCGACAAACCCCGACCGGTGCTGAAGCGCGAGCAGCGCGTCGATGATTCCGTGGGTGGCCCGGCCGGTCGGGAAAGGCTTGTGCGACAGCTCCGTCACGCGCCAGACTCGTCCCGGCGCTTCGCGAATCACCGCGGCGTCGTACGCTCCTTCGAACAGGCGATAGTAGCCGAACGGCCCCTCGAGAACGTGCTCGACCCCGGGCACTCCCCGAGCCGCGAGGTCGCAGGCAAACAGCGCGTTCCGGGCGTTGAACCCGACCTGCAGCCCGAGCAAGATCGAGCCCTCGGTGTGGGCTTGCATCGTGCCGCACATCTGGCCATACGCGATTCCCATCGCGCGGACCATCGTCGCGGCATCGAACCCCATGAGCTTGCCGACGGCCGCCGTCGCGCCGAAGCCGCCCGCGGTGCCGGGGCGAAAAAACGTGAGCGGCGACCGCGACGCGGCGCCGATGTGGCAGGCCACGTCCACCCCAGGGTCAGCGCGGTGATCAACTCCTTGCCGCGCACGACGCCTCGTCGCTCGGCGTGCGCCAGCGCGGCGGCGAGCACCGCCGTCATCGCGTGCACGACCGCGCCCTCGTGCACGCAGTCGAACTCCGAGTTGTGGGTCTGATAGGCATTGGCGAGCGCCGCCGCCGGCGCCGGGAACCGCGTGTTCCGGGCGAAGACGGTCGCCTGATCCGAAGCGCCCCAGCCCGCGAGGCACCCGACGAGGTCTTCCACCCATGGCCCGGCGCTTCCGGCGACCCCGACGCCGATCGTGTCGATGAGAAAGGTCTTCGTGGCTGCGATGGCCGCGGGCGGGAGATCCGTGTAGCCCGTCCGCGCGACGTGTTCGGACAGACCGAGGATCGCGTCCTCAGTAGACACCGTTCTCCTTCATCGCCGCGAGGACCCGCTCGTCGGCGGGTGCTCGGCGGCCCAGTGATCGGCGATCGCCTCGCGCGTGGCAATCCACACGCGCTCGTGTCGCCGCACGTGCTGGATGAAACGTTCCAGGTACGCCGATCCGCCCGGGCCGGCCAATGATCCGCAGGTGGACGCCCAGCGACATCATCCTCGGCTCCTGCGCGGCTTCCGCGTACAGCCAATCGAAGGAGTCGACGGCGTACCGGAGCCAATCGGCCGGAGTGAGCGCCGGCGTCGTCCACATCTTCATGTCGTTCGAGTCGAGCGCGTAGGGCACGATCAGGATCGGCTTGTCATCGACGAAGTCCCAGAACGGCAGGTCGGCGCTGTAGTCGTCCATGTGGTACGTGAAGCCTTCCTCGATCAGGAGCCGCCGCGTATTGGGCGTCAGCAGGTACCGCGACAGCCAGCCGCGGGGGCGCCGCCCCGTCGTCCGCTCGATCGAGCGCACGGCTTTCTGGATGAAGGCTCGCTCCTCCTCCTCGGACAGGTGGAACTGGTGGATCCAGCGCCACCCGTGGCTGCACACCTCGTGGCCGTCCTCGACGATCTGCCGCGCGAGCTCGGGGGCGCGCTCGAGGCTGAGCGCGGCGGCGGTGAACGTCGCGGTGACGCCGTAGCGCGTGAGGAGGGCCATCACCCGAGGCGCACCGGCCTTGATCCCGTACTGGTAGTTGCTCTCGTTGCCGAAGTTCCGCACCGGCTTCTTCAGGACCACGCCGAGCTCGTCCACGGACTCGGGGCTCCGGTCTCCCTCGACCGGATTCATCTCCGATCCTTCTTCCACGTTGACGACCAACGACATCGCGAGCCGCGCGCCGTTCGGCCACCCAGCTCCACCGGTCATCGCCATGCCTCCTGTGCCGCGGGTAACCGCCTTCATGAGTCAGGACATGGGCCCGAAACAGTCCCGTTGGTGGCGCAGATTCCGCGGCGCCCTCATCGGCCACAGCACTATACAATGGCTTCGTGAATGGCGGCTCTGCGGATGCTCTCGCCGAAAGCTCATGAGTCAGCACGTCGGGGATTTTAGAGAGAGGTGTGCCCATGTACCTTCCGAAGCATTTCGAGGAAACGCGGGTCGAGGTCCTTCACGAGCTGATCCACGCGCACCCGCTCGGGGCGCTCGTGACCCTGATGCCGGGCGGCCTCGACGCGAATCACATCCCGTTCGAGGTCGATCCGGACCCGGCGCCGCTCGGGACCTTGCGCGGCCACGTCGCCCGCGCCAACCCGGTCTGGCGTGACGCCTCGCGCGACGTGGAGGCCATGGTGATCTTCCAGGGGCCCGGCACCTACATCTCGCCGTCCTGGTATCCCACGAAGAAGGAGACGGCCAAGGTCGTGCCGACGTGGAACTATGTGGTCGTCCATGCGCACGGGCCATTGCGAGTCATCGACGATCGAGAGTGGCTCAGGGCCTTCGTCGAGAAGCTCACGAATCGACACGAGGCAGGGCGCCGCGATCCCTGGAAGGTCACGGACGCCCCGGCTGACTTCATCGACAAGCAGCTCGGCGCCATCATCGGGATTGAAGTGCCGCTGACACGGCTGATCGGGAAGTGGAAGGTGAGCCAGAACCGCCCCGCGGCTGACAGGGACGGCGCGGCCGAAGGCTTGCGACAAGAGGGCCGCGACCAGGCCGCCGCGGCGATGGCCGATCTGGTGCGCCAATCAACGAGCGGCCAGACGCTGGCCAAGACGCGAGTAGACTCGGACCAAGACTCGAAAGGACGCGCGATGGATTTCGGTGTCAACCTCCTGACCCGCGGCATCACCGGTAACGCCGAAGGATTGCTGCTCGATGGCCCGCCAGGCGGAGGCGCTGGGCTTCGGTCACGTCACCGTCAACGACCACATCGTCGTGCCCAACCGCATCGCCTCCCGCTATCCCTATACGCCGACCGGTGAATGGCCGGGCGCCCGCGCCGGTGAGTGCCTGGAACAGGTGACGGCACTCGGCTTCCTCGCCGCGGCGACCGAGCCGCGTCCGCCTCGTCACCTCCGTGATGGTGGTGCCGCAGCGTCCGGCAGTGCTGGCCGCCAAGGCGCTGGCCACCGTCGACGTGCTGTCGCAGGGAAGGCTCACCGTCGGCGTCGGGGTCGGCTGGCTCGACGAGGAGTTCCGCGCGGTCGCCGCGCCGCCTTCGCGCGAGCGCGGGTCGGTGACGGACGAGTTCCTGGCGGCCTTCCACGAGCTCTGGACCAGCGATGCGCCGAGCTTCGCGGGCAAGTACGTGGCGTTCTCCGACATCCGCTTCGAGCCGAAGCCGGTTCAGAAGCCGCGCCCGCCGATCTGGGTGGGCGGCGAGAGCCGGGTGGCGCTGCGCCGCGTGGCCCGGCTCGGCGACGGCTGGTATCCCGTCGGCAACAACCCACAGGAGCCGCTCGACACGCCCGAGCGGTACGCGGAGAAGCGCACGCTCCTGGAAGCGGAGCTGACGAAGGCGGGCCGCGATCCGGGCACCATCGCCCAGGCCTATCTGGCGCCCGGCCGCTGCCAGCCCACCGAGCGGAAGCGCGCCTGACGGGGCGCGCCACCCTTACACCGGTCGGGCGGCCGACGTCGCAGCCGACATCGCCGGCTTCGCGAGCGCCGGCGTCGCCCACTTCTTCCTCAGCTTCCCGGCGCCCAGCCTGTCCGAAGCGCTGGCCGACCTGTCCTGGTTCGCCGAGGAAGTGCGCCCCCTCATCAAGTCATAGTCGTCAACCCACACGGAGGAGAACGCGATGAGCCAGCCGGCGAAGGACCACGGTCCGGAATATCGTCACGTGGACGACATGCCCTGGGAGACGCTGCGCTTTCCAGGCCAGGAGAGCAAGATGCTCTTCCATCCGCGACCCGAGCGATCGAGCGAGCCGAACACGGGCTTCGTCCGCTACGAGCCCGGAGCCTATCACCCGCGCCACCGCCACGATTTCGCGCAGGTGTGGCACATCCTCGAGGGCACCTTCAAGATCGGCGAGCGCACCGTGGGACCGGGCACCGTCGTCTTCTATGCGGACCCGCACTACGAAGAAGACCTGTCCACGGAAACCGGCGGGCTGATGTTCTTCGTGCAGTACACCGGGCCGGACACGGGCAAGGGCCCGATCTACGACGGCCGCTTCAACATGCAGCAGCGCAAGTCGCTCTCGGAGGAGAATCTTCAGGTTTAGCGGACCGCGAGCGGGCGAGATCCTCGATCATGCCGCGGGTGCCCGGTCAGATACTCGTCCGAGAACCTCCCCCTTCGCCGGCACGGCCTAGTGGACCAAGGTCCACTAGGCGGGCAGGATCATGATGCCTAGAGTCGGGAACCAGGAGGACGCCCATGGGGAGGACTCACGTGCGCGTTATCTGGACCCTCATTCTCCTGTTCTCGATCTGTTCGGTTCACGGCGCGCGGGCAGGGCTGCCCACGGATCAACTGCGCGACGGGGTCGATCGGGTCGTCAAGATCCTCAGAGACCCCGAGCTGAGGGGCGACAAGAAGGCCGACGAGCGCCGGGCCGCGATCAGCAAGGTTGCCGACGAGATCTTCGACTTCGCCGAGACGGCGAAGCGGTCGCTGGGGCAACACTGGGCTGCAGCGAACGCCCGCCGAGCGCGAGGAATTTGTCCGCCTCTTCACCGAGCTGGTCCAGCGCACCTACGTCTCCAAGGTGGACCAGTACAACTCCGAGATGACGTTCCGGGGCGACACGGTTGATGGGGACCAGGCCGTCGTGCGGACCACGCTCCTCCTCAACAAAGGGGCCGAGATGGCGCTCGACTACCGGATGCACCACCCGAGGGACCGCTGGCAGGTGTACGACCTCAACATCGACGGGATCAGCCTCGTGGCGAACTACCGGGCTCAATTCAACAAGATCGTCCGGACCGCTTCGTACGAAGCCCTGGTGACGGCACTCAAGTCGCGCCAGGCCGAATTCTCCGGCGCCCGCGACGGCCGCTTCCGGAGCAAAGTCGGTGCGGTAACCGCCATGCCTGCACGGCGAGCGGCTGCCGAGTAGCGCTGTCGCTGACGGGCAGGCTCCTGCAGCGCGTGGTGCGCCTCTGCTGCGCCCGCCCGGCGCTGACGGTCTCCGTGGGCGTCGCCCTTGCCGCGCTCGGCATCGGCTACGCGGCGCATTCCCTGACGCTCGAGACGTCCAAGTTCCATCTGCTCCCGCTCCACCAGCGGTACGCCACGCTCTACAAGACTCACGCGGAGGACTTCGGCCAGCTCGAGGACATCGTCGTGGTCGTGCAAAGCCCGGCGGTCGAGACCTCCACGGCCTACGCGGCCCGCCTGGCCGCCGCTCTGCGCGACGGCGGCCTCGGGACGGCGCGCATCAGCTATCGGATCGACGCCAGCCGCCTCGAGGAGCGCGCCCTGCTGTACCTGCCGCTCGACACGCTGCGAGACATCGCTCGACACCGTCGCCAGCCAGGAGGACCTGCTCGCCGACTTCGCCGCCACGCCGACGCTCGACCGGCTCGTTCGAGGGCATCAACCAGTACGTCGGCGCGATGTTCCTGCCCGCGGTGCTCGGCCCCGGCGCCGCGGAAGAGGCGAACCCGGCTCCCGCCCGCCTGCTTCGCGATCTCCTCACCCAGATGTCGGAGCGGGTCGACGGCCGGCCGTACCGGTCGCCCTGGGGAGCCTCATCGCGGCCCCCGCCCTCGCGCCCGGACGGCGGCTACTTCCTGTCGCACGACCGGCGGCTGCTCTACGTCGTGATCGATCTGGCCGATGCGCCGCGCACCTTCGCGGCGGAGCACGCGGCGGTCGTCGCCATCCGGCGCGCGATCGCGAGTCTCCGCCCGGAGTTCCCATCGGTCGAGGCCGGCGTCACGGGAGCGCCCGCGCTCTTCAGCGACGAGCTGAGCGCCGCCGCCCGGGACGGCCGGATCGCCAGTATCCTGGCGCTGGTCCTCACGCTCGGCCTGCTCTTGCTCGCGTTCCGGCGGCTCGTGACCTCGTGCGCGATGCTCGCCGCGCTCGCGCTGAGCCTCGGCTGGTCGCTGGGCGTCATCACGCTGCTCGTCGGCCACCTGACGATCTTCTCCATGATGTTCGTCTCGGTCGTCATCGGCCTCGGGACCGACTACGGCATCTACTTCCTGTTCCGGTATCGGGAAGAGCGGGTGCTCGGCCGGGCGCTCGTCGGCGCCCTCGAGCGTGCCGCGGCGCGAAGCGGCCCCGCCATCCTGCTCGGGGCCCTCACCGCGGCGGTGGCCTTCTACATCCTGACCACCGCCGAGTTCCGCGGCATCCGCGACTTCGGCTTCATTTCCGGCACGGCGCTCCTGCTCGCGTTCTCGGCGATGCTGACCGTCTTTCCCGCCGGCGTGCTGCTGATCGACCGCTGGCAGAAGGCCCCGCGACTCAGGCCGCTAGCCGGCCGTCCGGGTCCCGGGCGAGCCGGACGACCCGCGGCCGAGCCGGCGCAGCACGCTCGAGGTCCCGGCGCTGGAGTGGCTCGTGCGCTATCCGAAGACCATCATCGCCGCCGCGGTCCTCGTGACCGGAGCGTCGCTGTGGGCCGCGCCGCGGGTGGGCTTCGATTACAACTTGTTGAATCTCCAGGCCGACGGCACGGAGTCAGTCGTGTGGGAGCGAGAAGGCCGCCGCCGCCGCCGGACGCTCGGTGTTCGCGGCGCTCTCGACGGCGACGTCGCTCGCGGAGCTCGAGGCCAAGCAGGCGGCGTTCGCAGCGCCTGCCCTCCGTCTCGGACGTCCAGAGCGTGCTGTCGGTGCTGCCGGATCGGCAGGCCGAGAAGCTGGCCCTGCTCGAGCGCCTGGCCGACGTGGCGGACAGCATCCGTCCGGGCGCTCGCGGCCCCTCGATCTGCGAGGCGCTCACCGCGGCGCTCGAGACCTTGAAGCGCCGGATGGACCTCGCGAGCGCGCGAAGCAGTCGCGATGGGGCGCCCGAGGAGATCCTCGGCATTGCGCGAGCGGCGTCATCCCTGCTCGCGAAGGCTCAAGGCGCGCGAGCGGGGCGCCGTCGAGGTCGCGCTCGCCGATTACCAGGCACGGCTGGCGGCCGACTTCGCCCAGCAGTGGCGGCCGGCTCCAGCGTGCCAGCCAGGCCGGCGCCGGTCACGCTCGGCGACCTGCCCGAAGAGCTGCGGCGCAAGTTCATCGGCAAGAGCGGCCACCTGCTCCTGCAGATCTACTCCCGGCTCGACGTCTGGGACCGCCCGAGCCAGGCGCGCTTCGTGGAGGAGCTGCGAACCGTCGACCCGGACGTCACGGGGCAGCCCGTCGTGGCGTACGAGTCGACTGCGGCTCATCGAGAAAGCGTACCGGCAAGGCATGGCGTACGCCGTGGCCCTCGTCGCCGGGATCGCGGCGCTCGCGATCCGCCGGGTGCGGGAGACCGCGCTCGCGATGGTGCCGCTGATGCTCGGAACGCTGTGGACCGTCGCGATCATGCAGCTCGCCGGACTCAAGTTCAATCTGGTGAATGTCTGGGCGCTCCCGCTCATCATCGGCTCCGCCGCCGAGTACGGCGTGAACATCGTGCTCCGGTGCGCTCGAATCGTCGGCGCAGGTGGCGGCCCACGGCTGGCGCGCAGCACCGTCATGGGTGTGGTGTTCAACGGCCTCACGACCATCGCCGGCTTCGGCAGCCTGCTCGTCGCGCACCATCGGGGCGTCTGGAGCCTGGGCGTGCTGCTCGTGATCGGGTCCGCGATGACGCTGACCGCCGCACTGGTGGTGCTGCCCACGCTCGTGCACCTCGGCGGCGAGCGGCTGCGATCCTCAGCGGCGAACCGACGCCCCACCGCTGCCACCGTGACCTCGGTGGCGAGCTAGTAGGAGCGGCTCTTGAGCTTCCACTCGCTCAACCGGTCAGGGACGGTAGAACGGCTTGTCGCCCTTGATCGTGACGCGGTGCCCGTGCCGCCGCTGCGGGAAGTAGTCCCACATCGCGTGGTGCTGGACGCCGCGGTTGTCCCAGAAGGCCACCGAGCGCGGCTGCCAGCGGAAGCGGCAGTGCAACTCGGGCGTCTCGACGTGGCGGAAGAGAAGCTCGAGCACCGCGGCGCTCTCCGTCTTCTTGAGCTGGACGATGCGCGTGGTGAAGCCGCGGTTGACGAACAGCGCCTTGCGCCCGGAGACGGGGTGCGTCCGGATGACGGGATGCTCGGCCTTGGGATACTCGCCGCCGGTCATCCTCCTTGGCGCCGTAGCGGCCGCGGTAGACGTGCTCGCCCTCGTGCATGGCGCTGAGCGGTTCCAGGAAGCGCTTCATCGTGTCCGAGAGCGTGTCGTACGCCGCGTACATGCTGGCGAAGAGCGTGTCGCCGCCGACGGGCGGCAGCTCGTGCATGTAGAGGATGCTGCCCATCGGAGGCTCGGGGTCGCAGGAGACGTCGGAGTGCCATTCCTCCCCGCCACCCGCTTCGACTTCTCGTCGGCGTGGATGACCAGGATCTCGGGGTGGCCCTCCAGCAGTGACGGCGCGGCCGGGTGCATGTGCAGCTCGCCGAAGAGCCGGCCGAACGCCTTCTGCTGCTCTGGAGAGATGTGCTGGTCGCGGAAGAAGATCACGCCGTGCTCGACGAGCGCGTCGTGGACCTCCTTGAACGTCCGCTCGTCGAGCGGATCGGCGAGGTCGACGCCGTGGATCTCGGCGCCGATGTGCGGGGTGAGCTTCTCCATCCGGATCGACGCGTAGGACATGCCCGGCCTCCATGGCCGCCGAGCGGGCGGCGGATCGACGATGTCAGCCGAGGGTAGTCACGCGGACGACAGGTGTCAAGGCGTGACGGTGTATACGAGCGAAGCGCCGACGTCTGGACTACTGGATCGTCGATCTGGTCGACCGGTCGAGGACTACCGCCACCCACTCGCCGCGCCTCGACTCGGTTCGCAATACGGGCAGCGCCATCCTCACGGCCAGCGGCATCATCTCCGCTCTGGCGAGCCCGTGCGCTGGCATCTCCGTCGCCGACTTCGATGCCGCAGAGCCTGTCGTCGACGCAGATCATTGCCGTGGCAATGGTGTCGTGGCACTCGCGCACTCGAAGCTGACCGCCCAGGGGCAGATCTCCGTGCCGGCCAAAGTCAGGAGCAAGCTTGGGGTCGGTCCGGGCGGCGTCCTGGAGTGGGACGAAGAGGACGGCAAGATCGTGGTGCGGCGGGCCGGTCGATTCTCGTCCGAGGATCTGCACCGGGCCCTGTTCCCGCAAGGGTGCGCCCAAACCGCAGAGCCCTCGGGGAGCTGAAGAAAGGCGTCGCACGGTACATCAAGGGGCGACATGCGCGCCCTTGACACCAACTGTGCTCGTGCGCCTGGCGACTCGGGACGATGCTGAGACAGGTCGTGGCTGCCGAAGACTTCGTCGCTCCGGGCGCGTGGGTCTCGTGCCTCTGCTGCTGGCGGAAGCGGTTTGGGTGCTCAGCGCCGTGTACGATCTGCTGCCGGCCGAGATCGCCACTGCCGTTCAGATGCTCCTCAACCACAAAGACTCTGACCATCCAGGATGCGGACGCGGTTGCCGCCGCCCTCGCCCACTATCGGAGACGACCTCGAGCTGGGATTTTCGGACTGCCTCGTGCTCGAGGTGGCACGCAAGGCCGGCCATCTGTCCCTCGGCACGTTCGACCGTCGAGACTCGGCAAGCTGGAGGGCGCTCATGAAACTCTGACGCCCATGCGCGTAGCGGCAGGACGCCGACCGCAAATCCGAGGACGGTGAGAGCCCTCGTCATTGCGGCCGGCGCGGCCGGCTAGCCCTTGTGCATCGCCTCCATGCGCTTCTTCATCTCGTCGGGGGCACGTCTTCCTTGTGCGTCGAGACATGCCAGCTATGGCCGAACGGGTCCTTCACGGTGCCGGAGCGGTCGCCGTAGAACATGTCGGTAACCGGCCGCGTCGCCGTCCCGCCCGCGGCGACGGCCTGGTCGAACACCTTGTCGACGTCCTCCACGTACAGCAGGAGACTGACGGGCGAGCCGCCGTAGTGCTTCGGGCTTCGCGCGTCCATCTCGGGCGCTTCGTCGGCGAGCATGATGTGCGAGTCCCCGATCTTGATCTCCGCGTGGCCCACCTTACCGCCGGGCGCGGGCATGCGCATGACCTCCACGGCGCCGAAGGCGCGCTCATAGAACTCGATGGCGCGCGCCCCGTCGTCGACGATCAGGTAGGGTGTCGCGGTGTGATATCCCTTGGGAATCGGCTTCACTTTCTTGGGCATGGCGTCCTCCTCCCCGGTGACGCTGAGTCGCTGATAGATCGACGGTATACCCCATCCCGCGACCTCGCCACCCCAAGCGATCGCGCTCAGCGGGACAGCGTGAGGCCGGCCAGATCGATCTCGGGCATGCGCCCGGTCATGAGGTCGGCGACGATGCGCGCGGTGCCGCAGGCCATGGTCCAGCCGAGATGGCCGTGGCCGCAGTTGAGAAACAGATTTCGGTGGCGCGCCAGGCCCAGGATCGGCGCTCCCTGGGGCGTCATGGGGCGCAGGCAGGCACGGTACTGTCCCTGCGCGTAGTCGGCGGCGTCGGGGAACAGATCGCGCGCGAGCTGGTGGATATTGTCGAAGTTGCGCGGCGTCCAGCTCCAGTCGTAGCCCGTGAATTCCGCCGTGGAGGTCAGCCGCAGCCGGTCGCCGAGGCGCGACCACGCGACCAGCCGCTCTTCATCGATGCCGGGGACGGTCGGGGCGAGGCCGCCGGCGCGCAGCGGGAAGGTCGACGAGTAGCCCTTGGCCGGATAGATGGGCAGCGAGAGACCCACGGTGCGCGCAACGACGGGGCTGCCGACACCCAGCGCGAGCACGTAGTGGTCGGCGGCCAGCGTGCCCTGGCTCGTGAGCACGCCGTCGATCCAGTCGCCCTCCGCCCGCAGCCCGGTGACGCGCGCGCCGAGCTTCACCGTGACGCCGAGCGACTCCCGGCACCGGCGGGCGAGGTTCTCGACGAAGAGCCGCGAGTCGCCGCTGGAATCGCCGAGGTCGCGGATCGCGCCCGCGATCTTCCCCTGCACCGGCGCGAAGACGGGGTCGAGCCGTGCCAGCGCGCCCGGATCGAGCACTTCCTGCCGCTGGCCGTGCTCGGCGAGAAGCGCCATCTTCTTGATCCCGGCGTCGAGCGCCTTCTGATCGCGGTGGACATAGACCGCGCCCTGGGCGATGGCGTGGTACTCGAGGCCCTCGGCGCGCACCAGCGCGTCCATGACGGCCTGGCTGTACTGGCAGAGTCCGAGCTTGACGAGCGTATTGCGCCGCGACCGATCCGGCGTGCACTCGCGCAGGAAGCGCAGCCCCCACGCGTACAGGCGCGGATCCGTCCCGAGCCGCACGCGGATGGCCGTGTCCGCGCCGCGCAGCGACTCCCAGAGCATGCGCGGCGCGCCCGGCGAGGCCCACGCGAAGGCGTGACCGGGCGCGATGATCCCGGCATTGCCCGCCGAGGCCTCGAGGCCGACGCCGTCCCTCTCGTCGAGGATCGTGACCTCGTGGCCGGCCTTGGCGAGGAAGTAGGCGGTGGTGACCCCGACCACCCCGGCACCGAGGACGAGCGTCTTCACAACGCGAGAGTGTACCGCAAGTTTGTCCTTGACACGCCTCGCGCGCGGCTCGGATACTTGCGCATTCCAAGGACCATCTCCGGCGTGAGTGGCGCTCCGCTCATCAGCGTATCGAATCTGGAAAAGACCTACCTCACGCGAGGTCGCGCGCTGGTTCACGCGCTCGGCGGCATTTCCCTCGACGTCGCCGCGGGCGAGCTCATCACCATCGTCGGGCAATCGGGCTGCGGCAAGACCACCTTCATGAAGATCCTCGCCGGGCTCATCCCGCGCTCGTCGGGCGCCGTGAGCCTGCGAGGCCAGCCCGTCGACGGGCCGAGCCGCGACATCGGCATCGTCTTCCAGGATCCCGTCCTCCTCCCTGGCGGACGGTCCTCGCCAATGTCCTCTTGCCCGCCGAGGTGCTGCGGCTCGAGGAACGGGCCGCGCGCGCGCGGGCGATGGCGCTGCTCGAGCTGGTCGCCCTCCAGGGCTTCGAGGACAAGTACCCGCACGAGCTGTCGGGCGGCATGCGCCAGCGCGTGTCCATCGCCCGCGCCCTCGTCCACGACCCGTCGCTGCTCCTGATGGACGAGCCCTTCGGCGCGCTCGACGCGATGACGCGCGAGTTCATGAACGTCGAGCTCCTGCGCATCTGGCGGGAGTCGGGGAAGACCATCGTGTTCATCACCCACTCGATTCCCGAGGCGGTCTTCCTCGCCGACCGCGTGGTCGTCATGTCGGCCCGGCCCGGCCGCATCCAGGAGATCGTGAGCGTGGACCTGCCGCGGCCGCGCGACCTCGACGTCATGGCCTCCGACGGCTTCGGCATCTACGCGCGGAGGATCCGCCATCTCTTCGATGCCAAGGCCTGGCTCGACTGACCACCACCGATGAGCGCTTGCGCGAAGAGGCCCGGCCGCCGACCAACGTCACTCGCGTAAGGTGACCCGATGAGCGCTTGCGCGAAGAGGCCCGGCCGCCGACCAACGTCACTCGCAGTAAGGTGACCCGATGAACGAATTCGGCGCCTCCGGCTTCTTCAGAGACCTGATCGACGACCCCGTCGAGGTCGTGCGCGCGCGGCCCCAGCTCGTGCTCGTGCCCGCGGTCTTCGTGGCCGGCGTCGCGCTCTGGGAGTGGGCCGTGCGGCAGTGGGGCGTGCCCGCGTTCATCGCGCCGCCGCCGAGCGCGGTCTGGCGCTCACTGGTGGGGGCCTCCGGACCGGCCTCTACGTCGAGCACTTCTTGGTCACGCTGTGGGAGGCGCTCGCGGGCTTCGGCATCGCCGCCGTCTCGGGGATCGTCCTCGGCGCGCTCGTCGCGCAGTCCCGGCTCGTGGAGCGCACGGTGTACCCCTACCTGGTGGCGCTTCAGACGCTGCCGAAGATCGCCATCGCGCCCCTCATCATCGTGTGGGCGGGCTTTGGGCTTTCGTCAAGGTGATCATCGCGGCGCTCGTCGCCTTCTTCCCCGTGCTCGTCAACGTCATCGTGGGCCTCAAGACGGTGGAGCCGGCGAAGATCGAGCTGATGCGCTCGCTGCGAGCGAGCCGGTGGCAGACCTTCCGGCTCGTCACTTTCCCAATGCCCTGCCGTTCGTCTTCGCGGGGCTCGACATCGCCGTCGTGTTCAGCGTGCTCGGCGCCATCGTCGGCGAGTTCGTCGGGGCCCAGCAGGGCCTCGGCAACCTGATCTTGCAGTTCAACGTGAGCCTCGACATCGCGGGCGTCTTCGCCGTGATGATCCTCCTGGCCGTGCTCGGGATCGCGCTCCACCTGGTCATGCAGGTGATCCAGCGGCGCGTGATCTTCTGGGCCCAGCCGGATGAGATCATCGGCCTATGAGCGCCCTGTCCTTCGAGCAGATCCCACCCCACAGGAGAGAACAGATGACGCGCCGAGCACCGAGCCTCTTCACCGCCCTCGCCTGCATCGCTCTCGCCGCCCTCGCGCCCGTCGCCGCGTCGGCCCAGGACAAGCCCCTCAAGAAGGTCGTCTTCGCGGTCACGACGAAGGACATCTCCGTCGGTCATGCCGCGCACTCCTCCCTGCCCGCCGCCCTCGGCTACTGGAAGGACGAGGGGCTGGACGTGTCGGTGACGAGCGTGGAAGGCTCGGCGGCGGGTCTCCAGCAGCTCGGCGCCGGCAATATCCAGATCGTCTCGATCGGCCCCGAGGAGATCGTGATCGGGCGCGAGAAGGGCGTGAAGATCAAGGGCTTCTACGTCCAGGCGCGGGAGACCATCTACCGCATCGTCGTCCCCGCCGACAGCCCCATCCAGGGCGTGGCCCAGCTCCGCGGCAAGACCATCGGGGTGCCGGCGCTCGCCTCGGGCTCGGTGCCGTTCAGCAAGGCGCTCGTCGCCTCCGTCGGGATCGATCCCGAGAAGGAGCTCAAGATCCTCGCGGTGGGCGTGGGGGCCCCGGGACGCCTGGCGCTGCAGCAGAAGCAGGTGGACGCGCTCGCGCTGTGGGACACGCTGCAGGCCTCGATCGAGAACAGCGGCTTGCCACTCCGGCGGCTCGACCTGCCGATGGTGCAGGAGATGCTGGGTCAGACCATCGCGTCCCGGGACGACTTGATCGCCGACAATGCGGCCGTGCTCATCGGCTTCGCGCGGGGCGTCGCCAAGGCCACGCTCTTCGGCGTCACCAATCCCGAGGCCGCGGTGCGCATCCACTGGAAGGCCTATCCGCAGACCCGGCCGCAGGGCGTGGAAGAGGCCAAGGCGATGAAGGAGGCGCTGCACGTCTTCAAGTCGCGCTTCGACCTGCAGCGGGTGGACAATCGGCCCGACAAGCGCTACGGAATCGGCACCCCGAGCAATGGGAAAAGCTCAAGGCCATCTACAAGGACCAGAAGCTCGTCGAGGGGACCGTCCCCGCCGCCGACTACTACACGAGCGCGCTCCTCGCCGAGATCAACCGATTCGACCAGGCCGCGGTCATCCGCCAGGCCAAGGAGTACAAGGCCCAGTAGCAGGGCCGTTTCGACAGGAGGACCACCATGCCCTACGACGTGATCGACGCTGACGGACACGTGACCGAGACCTGGGAGCAGATCGCGCGGCACCTGGAGGAGCCGTATCGCCGGCGCCCGCTGCTCACCCCGTTCTTTCCCCAGGACGCCTGGGACCGCCGCCTGATCGGCACCAAGGGCGACTGGGCGGGCGATGCGAAATCGTGGGAGGAGGCGCTCGACGCGGGCGGCATGTCGATCAGCGTGCTCTACCCGACGCTCGGCCTCATGATGGCGTTCCTGCGCGACGCCGAGTGGGCGGTGGCGCTCTCGCGCGCCTACAACACCATGCTCTACAAGGAGCTGACGAGCCAGTCGAAGCGCTTGAAGGCCGTGGCGCTCCTGCCGCTCCAGGATCCGGCGGCGGCGGCGGTGGAGCTCGAGCGCGCGGTCGGCGAGCTCGGCGCGGTCGGCGGCATGCTCTCGGCCGACGGCTACTTCCTCCTCGGCCACAAGCGGTTCGATCCGATCTACGCCACGGCGCAGCGGCTCGGCGTGCCGCTCGGCGTGCACGCGGCGGGTACGGACATGGGCACCGCGGGCGGCGAGCCGTTCCCCAAGTTCATCCAGGCGCACACCTGCTCGCACGCGCTCGCCCAGATGCGGCAGTTCACCTCGATGATGTTCGACGGCGTGCCCGTGCGCTTCCCCGAGCTGACGCTGGCGTTCCTCGAGGCCGGCTCGGGGTGGGTGCCCTATTTCCTCCAGCGGATGGACGAGGAGTGGGAGAAGCGCGGCCACGCCGAGGCCAAGCTCTTGACCAAGTCGCCGACCGACTATGTCCGCGGCGGCCGCATCTACTTCTCCTGCGAGGCGGACGAGCCGCTGCTGCCCCAGGCGCTTCAGTGGGTGGGCGACGACCGCATCTTCTACGCCTCGGACTTCCCGCACTGGGACCACAGCTATCCGAAGTCCGTGAAGGAGCTGGCGGACCGCGCGGACCTCACCGACGTGCAGAAGCGGCGGATTCTCGCGGACAACGCGCGGCGCTTCTACACGCTCGCGTAGGGGCACGGCTCGGAAACGCGGAGGCGATGCGCCGGGCAGGATCGGGAGGGGCCCTCGCGCCGGAACACGCTTGTCTGCTAGCTCTCCGAGGGCCCTCTCGGCATCGGCCACGGTAATCATCAGCGTCATCGGATCCACCGAGGAAGCCGAAAAGCCGCAGTGCTCATAGAAGCGCTTGGCTTCCGGCGAAATCGCGTGCACCAGCAACGCCCTGATGCCTGCCATCCTCGCGACCTGCAGCGTTCTCAGGATTGCATCGCGCAACAGACCTTTCGCGATGCCCCGGCCCTGATAATTCCGGTCCACGGCCAGCCGGCCGAGCACCATCACCGGCACAGGGTCCGGCATGTTGCGGCGGACGCGCCCGGTCGCGGTCGCCTGCGCTACGCCTCCGGCCGCAAGAGCGTAGTAGCCGACGACCCGCCCGGCCGCGCGCACGACATAGGTGCGCGACGCGCCGGTCGCTTCATTGCCAGCCGCCCGCCGCCGAAGCCACTCGTCAAGATCGGGCACTCCGGAATCGAAGGCCGATAGATCGTCTTCTGCTGACAGGTGCTCCGGAGCACTCTATGTCAGCGGCGCCACCTGTCATTGCTCCCAGGGAGCCTTAGAATGCAACAGACGGCGCAACCTGGCATTCACCGCGGGCGGTCGGTCCAGCTCCGCCACAAAGCTCTTGTAGGCCTTGTCATCCAGCACGAACAGTCGTTGGTCGAGCAGAACGGATCCCGCCTCGCGGCAGGCCGTCTCGAGCATGAACTTCGATCGATTCTTCCCGAGCGCTGCCGCCGCCCGATCGATCAGCGCACATTGCTTCGCATCGGCGCGCAGATTGATGGTGACTCCGCGCCGCGTTCGCCCTTCCGTCTCTTTAGTACCCATTGAAACCCCCTACAATCACACTACAGATTTGTATATGCACTGTCAATACATATTGGATCCGTAACGCTAACGCTCACAAGGTGGGCCGCGGCGTGCTGGTCGTCAGTTGTTCGGTGAACAGGCTATCGTGTGGGTCCGGCGAGGTCCCGCGGTACGGCTCGAGCGCTTGAGCCGCATCGAGGCACAGCCCCCGGATCAGCCACGGTGGCTGCCAGTCATTGGGCAGGACATCGGGTCAACGAAGGCCTTCGGCCGAGCAATCCCTTGAAGGAGCTAGCGGGCCGCGTGACCTCACCGACGCGCAGAAGCGCCTCGATGTCGGGAGTCTGCGGGCACAGCGAGTCGGCGCACCTCGCGACCACGGCCGTCTGGAGCACCGAAGCGCGGAAGGCCAGCGCGATGCGCATGCGCCTAGGGTAGCGGGCGAGCATCGGGCCGGACCGGGGATCCTGAAGCAGACGCACCTCGCGCTGGGGAAGGGGAACGAGATCCCGGCCACCTGGCCCGCATCATACACGGCCGCGGCCAGCTCGCTCCGGATCTGGAACCACTGGTCGAACTGGTCCGTCCAGGCTCGCAGCTCGAAATTGATCGAGCTGTCGCCGAAGCCCGTGAAGAACGCCCTGGGCGCCGGCTGCCTCAACACCTGGGGGTGTGCGTGCGCCACCGTTTCCAGCATCTCGATGACCTTCTTCGGATGCGCGCTGTAGCTCACGCCCACCGGCAGCTCGATGAGCCGTTGTCGGTCGCTGAGCGTCCAGTTCGTCACCCGTTCCGTGACGAGCTGGGCGTTGGGGACGATGATCTCGGCCCCTTGCCAGGTGCGCACCACGCTCGCGCGGATGCCGATCCGGCGCACGGTTGCCGTGATCCCGCCCGCCTCGATGGTGTCGCCGACGTGAATCGGACGCTCGAAGAGCAGGATCAGCCCCGAGACGAAGTTGTTCACCACGCTCTGCAGGCCGAAGCCGATCCCGACACCGAACGCGCTGGCCAGGATGGTCACCTTCGTGAGGTCGAGCCCCAGCACCGCCAGGCCCGCCAGGAAGCCCAGGGTGAGCAGGACGTAATTCAGCAGGCTCGAGAGGGCATAGGACAGGCCGCGAGCGAGGCCAGCCCGCGGGTACACGTCCTCCTCCAGCACAAAGCGAAGGAAGGCGGACAGCAGGTACGCGACCCACAGCGTGAGCGCGAAGGCCAGGACGTCCTCGACGGAGAGGCTGAGCGCGCCCCGCTCGAGCTTGGCGCCGAGCAGGCTTTGCCCGAGCGTCCGCGCCGGCCCCAGCACGCCGACGTAGTCCAGCGAGAAGGTGAGCCACACGCCGAAGGCAAGCCAGACCAGCACGCGGTGCGCGCGGCGCTCGAGGAGGTCGCGGTGATGCTCGATCATCCGGAGGAGCCGGACCGGCCACACGCGAAAGGCCAGCGCGACCAGACCGGTGATCACCCGGACGACGGGCCCCAGCACGAGCGCCAGGAAGACGCTGCCGAGCACGCCGGAGGCGATCAGGCGCCCGACGCGCAGGTACCCGAGGACCGTGCACGCCAACCCGGCGGCGAACAAGCCCAGAGCGACGAAGGCGACCGTCCGAGAGAAGCGCAACCGCTCCGACTCGGCCTCCCGCGCGAGCGGGCGGCGCAGCGGCCCGACGGTCAGGGCGTGGCCGAGCCCGAGCAAGCCCGCGAGCATCTCCACCGACAGGATCGCGGGCTCGATCGCCAGCGTGCCGGCGGCTCTTCGGACGGTATCAAGGGTGAACACGGCGGCCAGCGTGAGGATGCCGGGGAACAGGTGCGGGTCCACGACCGGTCGCGTCAGCCGGATCACCGGGATCAGCAGCAGGACCTGGAACAGTTGCCGCATCTCCGGCCCCGCCAGGCCATAGATGAAGGGATGACTGGCCAGGCCGATGAGCAGCGCGGCGGAGAACGGGCGATCGAACACCGCGGTCGCGAACGAGCCGCCCTCCACGGCTGCCGAGCGATGCGTCCATCGCCGCGCCGCCCACAGCAACGCGGCCAGGACCACGAAAAGTGCCGCGTGCACCTTCAGGCCGTTGGCAGGGTCGCGCAGGTCCTGGATCAACCTGCGCCACCAGTCGGGGGCGATCACGCGGACGGTGCGAACGTCGACGGGCCGCGCGCCCATCCACCACTGGGTGTTCCAGATCGGCGGACGCTGCGGCTCCAGGAGCCCGCCCACCGCCTGGCTCTGCGCTTCGGCCACCTGCGCCAATACGGCCTGACAGCGGGCCGCCTCCCGGGCGACGCGGCTCTGCAGGTCGAGCGCGACCGTGCGCTGGGCCTCCAGGGGCGTCTGTGCCGCCTCGATCGCAGCCAGAACCGAGGCGATCTGCCCAAGCACCGGCTCCGGCGCCTGTGCCGCCCGCGAGGCGGCCTGGGTCTGGGTCCACGTCTGGCGCTGGTCCGCAAGGCGGGTCACGGCCTCCTGGAGTTGGGCGACCCGTCGCGTGAGCGCATCCAGCCAGGTGGTGGTCAGGATCTGCCGCCTCGCCCAGACCTCCTGCTCCACCCCGAGCGTCTCGAGCGGCGGCTTCTCCCGCAGGAGGCTCAGCGTCCGCTCGAGTTCGAGGCCGATCAGGGCGCTGGCCTCGGGAAGCTGTTTCTCGATCATCGAGGTGGCCGGCGTGGAGGCCTGCAGCGTCCGAGAGGCGCGCACGAGCACCTCCACCTCCATGGCCCGCGACGCCACCTCCGCGAGCGGGATCACCGGGGACGGCGACGGGGCCGGGGCAAACGCCGGCGCTTCTTGCGGAGCTGACGCCTTCTGGTCTGCCGCCTCGCCGCGGACCACGGGCGTCAGCAGGAGGAGGACGAAAAACATCCGGGCCAGCGACACCGTGACCATCACACAGGAACCCCCTTGCGCCCGACCAGAGCCAGCGTCGGCCGAGCTCATGATAAGGTGAGAGCCCAGCCAGAGCCAGTGGCGGCGCTTCTGGGCCCGACGCGTCATCAGCTTAGAGCCCCTCCTCAGATCCTCGGAGGCTTGAAGAACGACACTGGAGGTTGCCGGGCCATCGATGATGGACTGGGCGCGTGGCCTCTCGAGGCCGCTGACCGTCGTCGTGGCCCTGACCGCGGACGAACGCGGCGAACCTCGAGTGGTGGGTCGGCGAAGGTCACGCTCGACCTGAAGTGATCGGTCGAGTGCGCCGCAGCGCATTGCCACGGCGCGCATCCCGCTCGGTGGGACGCTGGGAGGGCGGCCAGTGGGTTCAGCCCACGATCGGGGGCCGGTCGCGTTCGGATGTCCTCCCTCGGGGAGAGTCATGGGACCGATGATCGCGGTCGAACCGCCGATTTGCTCTTCACTACAACCCAGGAGGTGCCACATGAAGCTCGAGTCGGAATTCCTGCAACGCCGCAGACTGTCGCGGGCGCGGCTCGCGCGTGCGATCGCTGCCGCCCTCGTTCTCGCGCTGGCGGCGCCGGGTATCGGCCGACGACGCGATGGACGCCAAGCAGCTCGTGGAGAAGGCCAAGCTCACCATCGACAGCTTCGCCGCCGACAAGGTGATGGGTGCGCCCGTCAAGAACTTACTGAAGAAGGCCAAGGGCGCCTTCATCTCGCCCCAGGTGCTGAGGGGCGCGTTCATCGTCGGCGTCTCCGGCGGGAGCGGGGTCCTCGTCGTCCGCGACGCGAAGACCAACGCCTGGCACGGTCCCGCCTTCTACACGATGGGCGAGGCGAGCTTTGGCCTCCAGGCGGGCGGCGACGCCTCTGAGGTGGTGCTGCTGCTCATGACCGACCGGGGCGTGAACGCAATGCTGTCGACCAGTGTCAAGCTCGGGGCCGACGCGAGCGTGGCCGCCGGGCCGGTCGGGGTGGCGCCGAGGCGAGCACCGCCAACATCAGCGCCGACATCCTTGACCTTCACGCGGGCCAAGGGACTGTACGGCGGCGTGTCGCTGGAGGGCGCCGTGGTGGCGACCCGGGACGGCCTGAACGAGGCCTTCTACGGGAAGAAGGACCTGAAGCCCGCCGACATCCTCGTCCGCAAAACCGTCACGAACCCGGCGGCCAACCCGCTGCTCGCCGACGTGAGGAAGCTCGCCTCGAGCAAGTAGGGCGGACGGGCGGCGCGGACCGTCCGGCCGCGCCGCCCGCGGCGGCCACGCGATCGCCCGGCCGAGATCGTCTCCTGCTCACGCTCCCCGGAACTCGCGCCGCGTCAGCGGCGGATCGGGGCACGCGCGCCCGCAGAATAGCCATCGCTGCCTAGTCTTTGGGCAGGCGCGTACGCTCGCGAGGGCCGCGAGCCGAGACAATCCTCCACGAAACCCGCACTTGTAGGCCATGCGGATCCTGGCTCGCTCCTTGCGCTATGCGCCCGAGGCTGCAAGACCAAGCCGTCGGACTCGACCATCGAAAGGAGCCAGGGATGAACGACTCGACCGGGCGAATGAGCCGCCGTGAAGCGCTGGGATACCTGGGAGCGGCGGGAGCGCTGGGCGCGCTGGCCCCTGGCGAGTGGGCCGGGCGGCCGCCGCCGACAAGCTGATCGTGGGCGTCATCTACGTCGGTCCGCGCGACGACTACGGCTATAACCAGGCGCAGGCCCAGGCCGCCGCCGAGATCAAGAAGCTGCCGGGCGTCACGGTCATCGAGCAGGAAAAGGTCCCGGAGACGACGGACGTGCAGAAGACCATGGGCTCGATGATCGAGCAGGACGGCGCGACGCTCCTCTTTCCCACGTCGTTCGGCTACTTCGACCCGCACATGCTGAAGATGGCCGAGAAGTATCCCAAGGTCCGCTTCGCCCACTGCGGCGGCCTCTGGACCGAGGGCAAGCACCCGAAGAACACGGGCAGCTACTTCGGCTACATCGACGAATGCCAGTACCTGAACGGCGTGGTCGCCGGCCACACGAGCAAGAGCAAGAAGATCGGCTTCATCGCCGCCAAGCCCATCCCGCAGGTGCTGCGAAACATCAATGCGTTCACCCTCGGCGCGCGCAGCGTCGACCCGAAGATCACCACCCAGCTCGTGATCACGGGCGACTGGTCGCTCCCCGTCAAGGAGGCCGAGGCGGCGAACAGCATGATCGACCAGGGCGTCGACGTCATCACCTGCCACGTCGACAGCCCCAAGGTCATCGTCGAGACGGCCGAGCGCCGCAATATCTTCGTCTGCGGCTACCACGCCAACCAGGCCGCGCTGGCGCCCAAAGGGTATCTCACCGGCGCCGAGTGGAACTGGGTCACGCCGTACACGCTCCACGTCAAGGACGCCATGGCGGGCAAGCCGCTGGTGAACTTCCTGCGCGGCGGCCTCAAGGAAGGGTTCGTCAAGCCCTCGGCCTACGGCAAGGCGGTGTCCGACCCGGCCCGGAAAGCCGCGGACGGGATCAAGGCCCAGATGGTGAAGGGCGACTACGTCATCTTCAAGGGCCCGATCAAGGACAATGCCGGCAAGACGGTCGTCGCCGGAGGCACCGCGCAGAAGCAGACGGACCCCGTGCTCGAGCAGATGAGCTATCTGGTCGAGGGCGTCATCGGTAAAGTCTGATGCGGGCAAGGTCCGACGCGGGCGTGGCCTGACGCGAGCGTCCATGGCCGCCCTGGCCCGAGCGGGCCGCCTCGGCCGGGCGGCGGAGGCGCTCGTGATCCCCATCGGCGCGCTCGCCGTGGCGATGCTCGTCTTCGGCGTGTTCATGGCGGTGCTCGGAGCAGAACCCGCTCGAGGTGTACGCGCTGATCTACCGCGGCGGGTTCGCGAGCGCGTTCTCGTGGCAGAACACGCTGTCGCGCGCGGCCCCGCTCGTCTTGACCGCGCTCTGCGTCGCGGTGCCCGCACAGGCCGGGCTGATGGTGATCGGCGGCGAAGGGGCGCTCGTGCTCGGCGGCCTCGCCGCCGCCGTCACCGGGCATCTGCCTGGCCGGCGCGGCGCCGGTGGGCGTCAAGCTGGCGATGGCCGTCGCGGGGATGATCGCGGGCGGTCTCTGGATCGCGCTGGCCGGCGCGCTCCGGCAATACCGCGGCGTGAACGAGACGATCTCGAGCCTGCTCCTCACCTATATCGCCATCGCCGTCTTCAACCACGTCGTCGAGGGCCCGCTGCGCGATCCCGCGAGCCTCAACAAGCCCTCGACCACCCCGATCGGCGACGTCAACATGCTGGGCCAGCTCCCCGGCCTCGACGTCCACTGGGGATTGGGCTGGGGCATCATCTTCTGCGCGGCGATGGCGGTGCTGATGCGGCACACCACGCAGGGCTTCGCGCTCCGCATCGTGGGCGGCAATGCGCGCGCGGCACGCCTGGCCGGCCTGCCCGTCGGCCGGCTCGTGCTCTTCGCGTGCTTCCTCGGCGGGGCGGCGGCGGGGCTGGCCGGCATGGTGGAAGTGGCCGCCGTGCACGGCAGCGCCAATGCCTCGCTCGTCGCCGGCTACGGCTATGCCGGGATCCTCGTCGCCTTCATCGCCCGCCAGAACCCGCTCGCCATCGTGCCGGTCGCGATCCTGCTCGGCGGCATCTCGGCGAGCGGCGGCATGCTGCAGCGCCGCCTCGACCTTCCCGATGCCACCGTGCTCGTTCTGCAGGGCGTGGCCTTCCTCCTCATCCTGGCGAGCGAGACCCTGTACGGGCGGTTCAAGGTCTTCCGGCCCCGGTCGGCCTGACGTGGAGGGCCTGGGGCTCTGGGGCGTGCCCGTCGCCGTGCTGGGCGGGGCGATCCGCGTCAGCACGCCATTCCTCTTCGTGAGCCTGGGGGAGTGCATCACGGAGCGGAGCGGGCGCATCAACCTGGGGCTCGAGGGCATCCTCGTGACCGGCGCGATGACGGGCTACGCCGTGTCGTACGTGAGCGGCAGCCCGTGGCTCGGCGTGCTGGCCGCGGGCGGCGCGGGCCTGCTCCTCGGTCTGCTGCACGGAGTGATCTGCAACCTGCCGCGGGTGAACGACATCGCGGTGGGCATCGGGCTCATGCTCTTCGGCACCGGGCTCGCGTTCTTCCTCGGCAAGCCCTACGTCCAGCCGAAGGCGCCGACCTTGCCTGCCATTCCGTTCGGGGCGTGGAGCAGCTCGCCCCAGATTCGCGCCGCGCTCGACGTGAACCCGCTCTTCCTCATCGGCATCGCGCTCGCCGTGGCGCTCGGCTGGGCGTTTCGCCATACGCGCTGGGGCCTCGTCGTCCGCATGGTGGGCGACAGCGCGGACGCCGCGCGGGCCATGGGCCACGACGTGGCGCGCGTGCGCGCGGTATCGACGGGACTCGGCGGGCTCCTCTCCGGGATCGGCGGATCGTTCCTGTCGCTCTACTACCCGGGGAGCTGGAGCGAGGGACTGTCGAGCGGCCAGGGCCTGATGGCGGTGGCGCTCGTGATCTTCGCGCGCTGGAATCCGCTGCACTGCTTCTACGCCGCGCTGCTCTTCGGGGAGCGGGCGCGCTCGGGCCCGGCGCTGCAGTCGGTCGGATTCACGTCGGGGTACTATCTCTTCAATGCCGCGCCGTACGTCGTCACGCTCGCCATCATGATCGCCACCTGCTCGCCCCGGCGCACGCTGGCCGGCGCCCCCGGCGAGCTGAGCATCAACCGGTGACTGCCCACGCCCGTGACGGGTGGGTGACGCGGCGGGGGCCGGGGATGGGTCCTCCGACCACCGCCGACTCCGTACCGGTCACCCGTGGAGCCGTTCCCACTCTTGGCCGCTGTGTCGTCGTCGCGCGGGGCGGGAAGGGCTCTGATGACCCATCCCCCGGCCCCGCCGCGTCACCCACCCGGTCACCGCGTGCGCCGTCGCGAATAATGCGCTAGAGGAGAGCCCATGCCCGAGCCAACGAACACCCGCGCCCGCTTCGTCGCCGCCGATCCCTACCCGTGGCCCTTCGATGGCGACCTCTCGCCCGGCGAACACCGCGCTCATGGTCATCGACATGCAGACCGACTTCTGCGGCGTGGGCGGCTACGTGGACAAGATGGGCTACGACCTGTCGCTGACGCGCGCGCCCATCGAGCCCATCAGAGCAGTGCTCGCCGCGACGCGCGCCGCGGGCTTTCACGTCATCCACACCCGCGAGGGCCACCGGCCGGACCTCTCCGACCTGCCGGACAACAAGCGCTGGCGATCGCGCCGGATCGGCGCGGGCATCGGCGATCCCGGGCCCTGCGGCAAGATCCTCGTGCGCGGCGAGCCGGGCTGGCAGATCATCCCCGAGCTGTCGCCCTTGCCGGGCGAGGTCGTGATCGACAAGCCCGGCAAGGGCTCCTTCTGCGCGACCGACCTCGAGCTGATCCTGCGCACGCGCGGCATCAAGAACCTCGTCCTCACCGGCATCACCACCGACGTGTGCGTGCACACGACCATGCGCGAAGGCAATGACCGCGGCTTCGAGTGCCTGCTCCTCGAGGACTGCGCCGGCGCCACGGATCGAGGCAATCACCTCGCCGCGGTCAAGATGATCACGATGCAGGGCGGCGTGTTCGGCGCCGTCGCGCGCTCCACCGACCTGGTGCCCGTGGTCGCGGCGCTCGCCTGATGGCCAACCGTCTGCCTCCCATCCCTACCGCAGTGGAGCGGAACGCGCGGATCGCGCCGTCGGCGTGGAGGTCGTCGGCATGACCAAGCGCTTCGGCGGCGTCACCGCCCTCGAGGACGTGTCGACGCGCATCGCGGCGGGCGCCTTCCACGCGCTCCTCGGGGAGAACGGCGCGGGCAAGAGCACGCTCGTGAAGTGCCTGGTCGGCTACTACCAGCCCGACGCCGGCCAGATCGTGGTGGGCGCGCGCGAGCAGACCATTCGCTCCCCGCACGATGCCCACGCGCTCGGCATCGGCATGGTCTACCAGCACTTCACGCTGGTGCCGAGCATGACGGTGGCGGAGAACCTGGTGATGTCGCGCGACGACGTGCCCGCGGTGATCCCGTGGCGCCGCGAGCGCGAGCGGCTCGCCGGCTTCATGGAGACGGTGCCGTTCAAGCTCGACCTCGATCGGCCCGTCGCGCGCCTCGCCGCGGGAGAGAAGCAGAAGGTCGAGATCCTGAAGCAGCTCTATCTCGCGCGCCGCTTCATGATCCTCGACGAGCCAACCTCCGTGTTGACGCCGGCGGAAGCCGACGAGGTCCTCGGCATGCTCCACGCCATGACGCGGCAGCGAGCCGTCACCGTGCTCATGATCACCCACAAGTTTCGCGAGGTGATGGCATTCGCCGATGCGGTCACCGTGCTGCGCCGGGGCCGGCTCGCGGGCGAGGCCCGCCTCGCGGACACGAGCCCGGCGCAGCTCGCGGAGATGATGGTGGGCGCGCGCGAGATCCCCCAGGCCCACGCGGCGAAGACCGGCGAGCCCGCCGTTCTGGAACCGCGCCTCGTCGTGGACGACCTGGTGGTCGACAACGACAGCGGGCTCCCCGCCGTGGCGCACGTCAGCCTGTCCGTGCGACCGGGCGAGATCGTCGGCATCGCGGGCGTGTCCGGCAATGGCCAGCGCGAGCTGGTGGAGGCGCTGATCGGCCAGCGGCACCATGCGGCCGGCGAGATCCGCGTGAACGGCAAGCGCTTATCACGCGATGCGCGGCGAGATCCGCGCCTGCCGCACCTTCAGCCTGCCCGAAGAGCCGCTCAGGAACGCCTGCGTGCCCGGCATGAGCGTGGCGGAGAACATCGCGCTCCGGAGCTTCGACGAGGCACCGCTCGCCGCGGGCCCGTGGCTCCGGCACGGCCCCATGCTCGAGCGCGCGCGCCGCCTCATCGCGGAGTTCAAGGTGAAGACCGACGGCCCCGACGCGCCCATCGCGACCCTGTCCGGCGGCAATGTCCAGCGCGCGGTGCTCGCGCGTGAGCTGTCCGGCAATGCCGCGGTCCTCATCGCGGCCAATCCCGTCTTCGGGCTCGACTTCGCCGCGGTGGCGGAGATCCACGACCGCATCCTCGCCGCGCGCAATGGCGGCGCCGCCGTGCTCCTGGTGAGCGAGGACCTCGACGAATTGCTCGCGCTGTCCGACCGGATCCTGGTCATCTTCGACGGGCGCATCGTCCACGAGACCCCGGCCGCGGCCGCCGACATCGACGTGATCGGCCCCGCCATGGCCGGCCACAACGCCCGCCCCAAGACGGCGTAGCGGCTCGCGCGGCAGCCGGACACTCGGGTCCAGTCGACCAGCGCGAGGCGATCCCGCCGACCTGCCGGCTCACCAGACGATTTCCATAGCCGACTGGAAATCCCATTGTTCATGTGGAGATGACCCTGGGTCTCGGGGAAGCATCTCCGAGTACCGTAGCGTGTGCTAGAGTGCGTGCAGACGAAGGGCCGCCGGCGAGGACGCCGGAGCGCACCGGCCGGAGCGAGAGACGAAGCCATGGCAAAGATGAGGCGGCGGCCGGAGGCCGCGGACGAGCTGGTCTTCGGCGTCTGCCACGCCTTCCTCAAGGGCGAGAAGACCGAAGATATCGCCACCTCGTTCGGGCTCACGCGTGAAGGGGTGTATCCCCTCGTCGTGGAAGGGGCGGCGCGGAATTACCTCCTGCTCTGCCCGCCGCCTCAGCAAGAGCTGACGGAGCGGCTCGCCGCCCGCTACAAGCTCGATCCCGCGCGGGTCCGCGTCGTGGCCACGCGGGGCAAGGCGGCGAACGAGCACGTGTCCTGGGCCGGAAGCGACCTCGTCCTCGATCTGATGCGGGAGGTCGGCGCGCGGAAGAAGCGCGTCCACCTGGGACTCGGGTCGGGATGGACCACGCTCCAGGTCGCCCGGCGACTCGCCCTGCGGCTGCGCACCGAGTTCAGCGGCCCGGATCTCGTGCTCCACGCGCTGTCCTCCGGCTTCGACATCACGGATCCGCTGCGCGCGCCCGTCGCCTTCTTCGGCTCGTTCCAGAACCTGCCGATGAAGGTCGACTACTTCGGCCTCTTCGTGTCCGCGGCCGTGCCCTGGAACATGTACGAGGACGTGAAGACGCAGCCAGGCGTCCGCGAATCGTTCGAGCACGCGCCCGAGGTCGACATCGTCGTGACCTCGCTGGCCAGCGCGGGCGACGAGCACGGCGCCCTCAATCGGTTCCTGCGCCACTGGAGCAATGACGCGCTCGGCGATCTCAAGCGGCAGGGGTGGGTCGGCGACGTGCAGTACCTGCCGTACTCCACGAAGGCCCCGATCACGGTCGGCAGCGGCGTGCGCGCGGTGACGCTCTTCGAGCTGGCCGACCTGGTCGCCATGGTGCGATCGGGAGACAAGCACGTCGTCCTCATCGGCGGTCCCTGCGGCGAGTGCGCCGTGTCCAAGACGGAGGCGCTCCGGCCGCTGCTCGAGGAGCCGAGCCTGCGCGTGTGGAGCCACCTCGTGCTGGACTCCGGTACCGCCGAGAAGCTTCTCGAGCCCGCGGCGAGACTTTGAGCGGGGGCCCAGACATGGCCCCCGCACTCCCAAACGCTCGGAAGCGCCCCGGCCAAGCCGGGGCACTCCTCGACACCGCGATTCGTTCACGGACTCTGAGGATCGCCGCCCGCTCGCCCCTGGCGACGTGGCTGCCCGACGGGGCTGCGGTCACCCGCTTCCGCCGGCGACTCGGCGGTACGCCCATCGCGCTCCCGCCGCGGGATATCGGCTGGCGCCGCCTCGCGCCGGGCTGGACGGGAGCGCTCGCCCTCGCCCGGGCCGGCCTGCCGTTTCACCTCGTGTCCGATCGCCGCTACGACCGCTCGGGCGACCGGCGGCGCCTGCGCCGCGCGCTCGACACGGGCGCCACCGCGTATTTGCCCCAGGCTCACGAGGTGCTCCCGCGCGTCGCCCGGCTGATGGTGGCCATCCGCGCCGGCCTGCTCGGCCCGCTCCGCGAGGAGTGCTCGTTCCTGTTCATCGTGAAGGGCCGCGGACGAGAGGGCATGGGCCTGCACCACGACGGCCGCGTCGACGCTTTCTGGGTCCAGCTCGACGGGCGGCGCACGGTGACCCTCGGCCCGCCGGTCCGCCCGGGCACGGCCGAGGACCTGCCGAATGCCCTCGCCGATCGAGGAGGCCCGGGCTGGCGCACGATCGATCTCACGCCCGGCACGCTCTTCTACCTGCCGCCCTTCACACCCCACCGCGTCCTCTGTCACGGTCGCTCGCTCGCCCTGTCCCTCACCTGGTCGGCTCCGCCGCGGCGAACCGCTTCCGCGGGCGCCCGCGCCGCCTCGCTCGCGGCCTGGCCGGTGGCCTCCGGCCGCGCCACCCCGATTCCCTCGGCGAGCCGCGACCGCCTCTGGACCCAGGTCCCGACCGTGCTCGAGCCGGATGCCGCCTGCACGAGGCTCTGGACACCGGCCGGCCACATCCGCCTGCCGCGGTCGGCGCGCGAGCTGGCGAGACAGCTCGCCACCATGCCGAGCCTCCCCGCACCATGCGCCGAGGCCGGCATCGCGAGGCCATCGACATCCTTCAAGCTCATGGCATCCTCGACCCCCACGACCTCCCGCAGGTGATCGTCCCCGCGGACCCCGCCGCTCTGGACGGCTGGCGCTTCACGCTGACCGACCACCGCAGAGCCTGCCGTTGCCTACACCGCCCGGCCGCGCTATGTTCCGGTGCGGACCGGCACGCGCGAGACGACAACCGGCACACGACGGGAGAACCCACACATGGCGTCCACCAATGTTCTCGGATTCGTCGGCCTCGGGGTCATGGGCGAGCCGATGTGCAAGAACCTCGCGGCGAAGTCCGGCGCGCGCGTCGTGGCCTTCGACGCGCGCCCGGCGCCACTGGACACCCTCGCCGCGCACGGCGTCGAGCGCGCCGCCTCGGTCGCCGACGTCGCGGCGCGGGCCGATATCGTCTTCGTCTGTCTGCCCGGGAGCCCCAGGTGCGTGCCGTCTGCCTCGGCGCCGATGGCCTCATCGGGCGCCTCGACGCCGGCCGCACACTCGTGGACATGAGCACGGTGCCGGTGGCGCTCGCCCGCGAGCTCGACGCGGCCGCGCGCGCCCGCGGTGTAACGTTCGCGGATGCGCCCGTGGCCCGGACCGCGCAGGCCGCCGTGGACGGCACGCTGTCGATCATGGTGGGCGCCGAGCCGGCGCTCTTCGAGCGGCTCCGGCCCTATCTCGCGTGCATGGGCAGCGAGATCACGCATTGCGGCGCGGTGGGCGCGGGCGCGGCGGTCAAGCTCATGAACAATATGGTCGTCGCCCAGACCGTGGTCGCCCTCGCGGAGGCGCTCGCGGTGGCCCGGGCGTCCGGCGCGGTCGACCCCGAGGTGCTGTTCCAGACGCTCACCAAGGGCTCGGCGGACAGCTTCGTGCTGCGCAATCACGGGATGAAGTCGCTCCTGCCCGACCACCATCCGACGCGTGGCGCCTTCCCCACCAGCTACATCATCAAGGACCTCTCCTATGCCATCGCGCTCGCCGAGTCGGCCGGGCTCGACCTCGCCCAGGCCGCCACGACCAAGCGCCTCATGGAGCTGCACCGCGGAGGCCGGATATCGCGACAGCTACTACACGGCGGTGATCCGGACCATCCAGAAGGGCTGACGCGCGGCGCCTCCGGTACAATGGTCGCGTGAAGCTTTCGGCCGAGATCATTCGCGCGATCGCGTCGGGTCAGCACGGCGATCCCTTCGCCGTGCTCGGGCCGCACCGGGACGGACAGGGCCGCGCTACGATCCGCGCCTTCCTGCCCGGGGTGCGGGAGGTGTCGCTGGTCGCGCCGGCGGCGACGCCCGGACGCACGCCATGAAGGCCCTTCACCCCGCGGGCCTGTGGGCGGCGACGGTGCCGGAGCAGGTGGCGGACGCCTATCGCCTCCGCGTGGTGGACCAGGGCGGCCAGGTCCGGGAGATCGAGGACCCCTACCGGTTCGCCTCCACGCTGTCCGGCTATGACCTGCACCTGCTCAGCGAGGGGACGCACTATCGCGTCTACGAAAAGCTCGGCGCCCACCCGGCGCGCGTCGAGGAGATCGACGGCGTGACCTTCGCGGTGTGGGCGCCCAACGCCAAGCGGGTCAGCGTGGTCGGTGACTGGAACGGCTGGGACGGCCGCTGCCATCCGATGCGCCTGCATCCCGGCAACGGCATCTGGGAGCTCTTCGTCCCGGGCGTGACCGAGGGCGCGCGCTACAAGTACGAGATCATCGCGCGATCGGGCGAGCCGCTGGCGCTGAAGGCCGATCCCTTCGCCTTCGCGTTCGAGCCCGACACCCCGCGCACCGCCTCGGTGGTCCACCGCCTCGACGGCTACGAGTGGCAGGACGCGGACTGGATGGCCGAGCGCCGCCGCCGACCCCCACACCGCCCCGATGTCCATCTACGAGGTGCACCTCGGGTCGTGGCGCCGCGTGCCCGAAGAAGGCGAGCGCTTCCTCGACTACCGCGAGCTGGCCGAGCAGCTCGCCGACTACGTGACGGCGATGGGGTTCACCCACGTGGAGCTCCTGCCCGTCACCGAGCATCCGTTCTATGCGTCGTGGGGGTATCAGACCATCGGGTATTACGCGCCCACCCGACGCTACGGCAGCCCACAAGATTTCATGGCCTTCGTCGACCACCTGCACCGCCGCGGCATCGGCGTGATCCTCGACTGGGTGCCCGCGCACTTCCCCAACGACGCGCACGGCCTGGCCTACTTCGACGGCACGCATCTCTACGAGCACGCCGATCCGAAGGAGCGCGAGCACCCGGACTGGGGCACGCGCGTGTTCAACTACGGGCGCCGGGAAGTCGCCAACTTCCTCATCGCCAATGCCCGCTTCTGGCTCGAGCGCTACCACATCGACGGGCTGCGCGTGGACGCCGTCGCGTCGATGATCTACCGCGACTACTCGCGCAAGGCGGGCGAGTGGATCCCCAACATGTACGGCGGCCGCGAGAACCTCGAGGCCCTCGCCTTCCTCCGCCGGGTGAACGAGGTCATCTACGCCGACGACTCGGGCGCGATGACGATCGCGGAGGAGTCCACGGCCTGGCCGCTGGTGTCGCGGCCGACCTATCTCGGCGGCCTCGGCTTCGGCTTCAAGTGGAACATGGGCTGGATGCACGACGTGCTCGACTTCATGCACCACGATCCCATCCACCGGAAGTACCACCACAACCAGCTCACGCTTCGGGATGCTCTACGCGTGGTCGGAGAGCTTCGTCTTGCCGCTCTCCCACGACGAGGTGGTGCACGGCAAGGGCGCGCTCCTGTCCAAGATGCCGGGCGACGACTGGCAGCGCTTCGCCAACCTGCGCCTGCTCTACGCCTTCATGTGGGCCTATCCCGGCAAGAAGCTCCTGTTCATGGGGGCGAGTTCGGCCAGTCGCGGGAATGGCACCACGACCGGAGCCTCGACTGGCACCTGCTCGAGGCCGGGCCGTACCACCGCGCGCTCTCGCTGCTCGTCGCCGACCTGAACCGCCTCTATCGCCGCGAGCCCGCGCTGCACCAGCTCGACGCGGACGCCGCGGGATTTTCGTGGATGGACTGCGACGACTGGGCCCAGAGCGTGATCTCCTTCGCCCGCTTCGCCGCGGACCGGAACGACCTCGTGATTTGCGTGGCGAACTTCACGCCCGTCGTCCGCGAGGGCTACCGCGTGGGCGTGCCCCGCCCCGGCTACTACGCGGAGCTGCTCAATACGGACGGGGTCTGCTACGGCGGCACCGACGTCGGCAATGGCGGCGGGATCATGAGCGAGCCCGTGCCCTGGCACGGACAGCCGCACTCGGTGCTGCTCACGCTGCCTCCGCTCGCCGCGCTCTGGCTCCGCCCCGCTCCCTGACATGAGTCCGGCCGGCGTGCGCACCCGACCCGGGCGGCCCTACCCGCTGGGCGCCACCTGGGACGGCGCGGGCGTCAACTTCGCCCTCTTCAGCGAGCACGCGACGGCGGTCGAGCTCTGCCTGTTCGACCCGGGCGATCCGGGGCGCGAGACCCACCGCATCCCGATTCGCGAGCACACCGACCAGATCTGGCACGTGTACCTGCCCGAGGCGCGACCCGAGGTGCTCTACGGCTATCGCGTGCACGGCCCGTGGCAGCCCGCGGCCGGCCATCGCTTCAACCCGGCCAAGGTGCTGATCGATCCCTATGCCAAGGCCATCGCAGGGCGACCTCGTGGAGCGACGCCATGTTCGGCCACCGGGTCGGCGTTCCGGATGGCGACCTGATCATGGACGAGCGCGACAATGCGCCGTATCTGCCGAAGAGCGTGGTCGTCGACCCCGCGTTCACGTGGGGCGACGACCGGCAGCCGCGCACGCCGTGGCACGACACGGTGATCTACGAGGTCCACGTCAAGGGCTTCACCGCGCGCCAGCCCGACGTGCCGCGCGACAAGCGCGGGACCTACTCCGGCCTCGCCTCACCCGCCGCCGTCGAGCACCTGAAGATGCTCGGCGTCACCGCCGTCGAGCTCCTCCCCGTGCATCACTCGGTCACCGAGAAGGACCTGCGCGACCGCGGGCTCACCAATTACTGGGGCTACAACTCGATCGGCTTCTTCGCCCCCGACGCGCGGTACTCGTCGGTGGGCGCCCGGGGCGCCCAGGTCGCCGAGTTCAAGACGATGGTGAAGACGCTCCACCAGGCGGGCATCGAGGTCATCCTGGACGTCGTGTACAACCACACCGCCGAGGGCGATCACCTCGGGCCGACGCTCAGCTACCGGGGCATCGACAATGCCGCCTACTATCGCCTCGACGGCCGCGACCGGCGCCGCTACATCGACTACACGGGCTGCGGCAATACGCTCAACATGATGCACCCGCGCGCGATCCAGCTCATCATGGACAGCCTGCGCTACTGGGTGCTCGACATGCACGTCGACGGCTTCCGGTTCGACCTGGCCGCCACGCTGGCGCGGGAGCTCCACGACGTCGACCGCCTGTCGGCGTTCTTCGACGTCATCCACCAGGACCCGGTCATCTCGCAGGTCAAGCTGATCGCGGAGCCCTGGGACCTCGGCGAAGGCGGCTATCAGGTCGGCAATTTCCCGGTGGGCTGGGCGGAATGGAACGGGAAGTACCGCGATACCGTCCGCAGCTACTGGCGGGGCGACGAAGGGCAGCTCTCGGAGCTGGGCTATCGCCTGACGGGCTCGAGCGACCTCTACGAGGCGAGCGGCCGGCGGCCGTACGCGAGCGTGAACTTCGTCACCGCCCACGACGGCTTCACGCTGGGCGATCTCGTCGCCTACGACGCCAAGCACAACGAGAGCAATGGCGAGGACAACCGCGACGGCACCGACCACAACCTCTCCTGGAACGGCGGGGTCGAAGGGCCGACGGACGACGCGAAGATCCGTCCAGCTCCGCGAGCGGCAGATGCGCAACTTCCTCGCCACGCTCTTCCTGTCCCAGGGATTCCGATGCTCTGCGGCGGCGACGAGATCGGGCGCAGCCAGAGCGGCAACAACAACGCGTACTGCCAGGACAACGACATCTCGTGGTTCCAGTGGTCCCTGTCGCGGCCGGCCGCGCGGCTCCTCGAATTCACCCAGCGCCTGATCCGCCTCCGGCGCGAGCACCCCGTCTTCCACCGCCGCACGTTCTTCCACGGACGGCGCGTCCTGGGCGCCGCATCCAAGGATCTCTCGTGGTTCCGCCCCGACGGCAAGGAGCTGACCGAGGACGACTGGGGCAATGGACAGATGCGCTGCCTCGGCCTCAGGCTGGCCGGCGACGCCATCGAGGAGGTCGACGACATGGGCGAGCCCATCGTCGACGATACCTTCCTCGTCCTGCTTGAACGCCCACGACCAGGGCATCGCCTTCATCCTCCCCGGCCACGACGCGCGCGTGCGCTGGGAGCCCGTGCTGGACACCCGCGCTTGGGACGTGGAAGACCGGGGCCGGGCGTACCGCCCCGGCGAGGTCTACGATCTGGACGGCCGGTCGCTCGTCGTGCTCCGGCTGCGCCCCGGCCCGCGGTCAATGAGGATAGCGCCATGATCACGACCCCCGAATTCGACTCCGAGCTGCATCGGACGGCCATCGCCCAGCTCGACGCCGTCGCCGGCGCGCCTTCAACTCGACCCGAACATCCACGAGCGGCTGCGCTATCCGCGCCGCGCGCTCGTCGTCAGCGTCCCGGTCATGATGGACAGCGGGCGCACCGAGGTCTTCATCGGCTACCGCGTGCATCACTCGACGGCGCTCGGGCCGACCAAGGGCGGGCTGCGCTACGACAGCGACGTCAACCTCGGCGAGGTCACCGCGCTCGCCATGCTCATGAGCTGGAAGTGCGCCCTGATGGGCCTGCCCTATGGCGGGGCCAAGGGCGGCGTGCGCTGTCTGCCGCGCGGCATGTCGGTGCGGGAGCGCGAGCACCTGACCCGCCGCTACACCGCCGAGATCATCCTGATGATCGGCCCCGACATCGACATTCCCGCCCCCGACCTCGGCACCGACGAGCAGACGATGGCGTGGATGATGGACACGTACTCCATGACCCAGGGCAAGAGCGTGCCCGGCGTCGTCACCGGCAAGCCGATCATCGTGGGCGGATCGGCGGGGCGGCGCGAGGCCACCGGACGCGGCATCGTGTACGTCCTGTACCAGGCGGCCAGAACCTGGGCCAGGAGCTGCGCGGCAAGACGATCGTCGTCCAGGGCTTCGGCAATGTCGGCGCCGTCGCCGCCCGCATGCTCTGGAACGACGGCGCCATCATCGCCGGCGTGAGCGACTTCAAGGGCGCGATCTGGAACCCGCGCGGCATCGACATCCCGCAGCTCGAGGCGCACGTGGCCGCGACGGGCAGCGTGGTCGATTTCCCCGGGACGGAGGCGCTGTCCAACGCCCAGATCCTCGAGCAGCCGTGCGACGTCCTCATCCCCGCCGCGGTGGGCTCGCAGCTCCACGCGGGCAATGCGGATCGAATCAAGGCGTCGATCGTCGCCGAGGGCGCGAACGGGCCGACCACGCCCGAGGCGGACCAGATCCTGCGCGACCGCGGGGTGACGGTCATCCCCGACATCCTGAGCAATGCCGGCGGCGTGGTCGTGTCCTACTTCGAGTGGGTGCAGGGCCTGCAGCACTATTTCTGGACGGAGAGCGAGATCATCGCGCGGCTGCAGGAGCTGATGGCGCGCGCCTTCACCCGCGTGTGGCAGTCCGCGCAGAAGGACGGCGTCGACCTGCGCACCGCGGCCCTGATGGAGGGCGTGCGCCGCGTCGCCGACGCCCACGTCGTCGCGCGGGCTGTATCCGTAGCCGCGCGCATCCACGCAACACTCGCTGCCGAAGGGAGAGTCCATGACGCCCAATCACGTGACGCGCGAGCCCAGGGCCGGGACGGGCTCGCGCTCTACACCGAGCGCGCACCGCCTTCGCCGGCCGGCCCGCCGGCTGGTCCTGGCCGGCCTCCTCGCCGCGCTGCCCGCGGCCCTGGGCGAAACCGCCTTCGCCCAGTCGTCGAGCGTCGTCGTCGAGGACTGGGCGAAGATGCCCGTGGGGACCAAGGGGATCCCGCCGGGCTGGCAGGGACAAAAGTGGGGCGACCCGAGATACGACTTCACGGTGGTCCAGGACGGCGCGGGCAAGGCGCTCCAGCTCAAGAGCGCCGATGACAGCTCGAGCATCTCGAAGGAGATCAAGGTCGACGTCAAGCAGTACCCGATCCTGGAATGGACATGGAAAGTGGTCGCGCTGCCGCCCCGCGGCCATGCGCGGAAGGCCGAGACCGACGACGAGGCGGCGCAGCTCTACGTCACCTTCCCCGCTTCCCCACCACCGTCCGCTCGCGGATCATCGGCTATATCTGGGACAGCACCGAGCCGGCCGGGGCCTCGTTCCCGAGCGCGAAGGTCGGCTCGGTGCACTTCATCGTGGTCCGCTCGGGCAGCGCCGACCTCGGCAAGTGGATCACGGAGAGCCGCAACGTGCTCGAAGACTACAAGAAGATCTACGGAGAGAACCCCGGCGAGCCCGCCGGCGCCATCACCCTCTCCATCAATTCCCAGAACACCGGATCCCGCGCCGAGTCCCTCTTCGGTAAAATCCTCTTCAAGAAGCCCTGAACGTGATGCTCTCCGGAACGGACAGGCCGGAGCGACGGTCAGCGTGATGGGCGAGGTGTCGACCGGCAGCGAGAAGCGCAGGGTCGCTCCTCCCGTCAGGTTGTTCCCGGCCGAGATCACCCCGCGGTGCAACTCGATGATCGACCGGGCGATGGCGAGCCCCATGCCCATCCCATGCGGCTTCGTCGTGTAGAAGGGCTCGAACATCAGATCCTCGGCGCCTGGGCTGAGCCCCGGCCCCGCGTCATCGACGGACACCTGCACGCTCAGCGGATCGGCATTCTCGGTGCGGATCACGAGCACGCGCTTCTCCCTGGGGCAGTCCGCCATGGCTTCCATGGCGTTCAGCAGGAGGTTCAGGACGACCTGCTGGAGCTGCACCGGGTCGGCGCTCACCACCGCCGATTCCGCGTCGAGCGCAAGCTCGACGGTGACGCCGCGGATGATGGCGTCGCTGGCCAGGAGCTTCACCACGTCGCGGATCAAGTCGTTGAGGTCGAATGGCCTCATCTCGGAGTCGCCACGCCGCAAGAGGTCCCGCAGGCGCTGGATGACCTGCGCGGCCCGTCTGTCGTTCTTGACGATGTCGGCCAGGATGTCGCGCACCTCGTCCAGATCCGGCGGCGTGACGGCGAGGAAGCGCTGGGCGGCCTGCGCATTGGTGAGGATACCGGCCAGCGGCTGGCGCAGCTCGTGGGCCAGGGAGGCCGTCAGCTCACCCATGGTCGACACGCGAGTGAAGTGCGCGAGCTCCTGGCGGGCGCGCTCCGCCTGCATCTCCGCGCGCTTCCGCTCGGTGACATCGGTGCGCGACACGACCGCTCCGCCTTCGGGACGGCTCAGCGGGACCACCGAGATCGCCACCCAGAGCTGCCCCGCCGGCGTGATGGATGAGTACTCGAAGGCAAAGCCCGTCCGGGAGCCGCTCAGCACGGCCTCGATGCCGGCCAGCGCCTCGGCCGCATCGGGCTCGCCCCGGGCGGCGGCCGCGCGGCACGCGTGGAGGTAGTTGTCATCCTCACGATGCCAGGGCACCGGCGCTCCGGCATGGCGAGCGAACCGGGCCCATGCCTGGTTCACGGCGATGATGCGTCCCTCGCTATCCAGGACGGCGACCCCGCTGTTCAGGGACGCGAGGATCGCCGACTTCATCAGCTCGCTCGCCCGGAGCGCGTCCTCGCTCTCCTTGCGCGCCAGGGCATTGGCGAACACCTCGGCAACGAGCGGGATCCCGGAGGCCAGCTCCAGGCTCCAGGCGCGCGCCGCGGCGGTCGTGATCAGGGCGAGGCCGCCGAGCACGCGGTCGCCCGTCGAGAGCGGCAGCACGAGCATGGAGCGAATGCCGCGCCGGCGAGCCGACTCGCGGTCGGCGATCGCCTCCTCGGGGATGTCCTCCGGCCTCGCCACGACCACCGGCTCTTCGCAGATCAGCCGCGCCACGATCCACGGGAACTCCTCACCGACGTTGATCCACGGCGTCGGGTGGGCGCCGCGCGTGTCCCAGGAATGGGCGACGCAGAAGCCGCTCCCGCTCCTGGAGAGGCGGAGCAGCAGCGACGCGATCCAGCGAGAGGAACCGCCCGACATGCTCGAGCCAGGCGCCGAACGCCTCGTCCATCTGGTCGCTCGGCAGGTGCACGAAGGCGCGGGACAGCCGGGCCACGAGCTCTTCGAACTGCAGCCGATCCGCGAGCGCCCGCTGCGCCCGGCGGCGCTCCTCGATGAGCCCGGCCAGGCACATGAGCGGCACGACGGAGACAGCTCAGATAGAGCTGCAGCGCGAGCACGCTCTCCGACGGCCGGAGCCCGGCGAACGGTCCGCGGCCATGCGTGGCCGCCCAGGTGAGGAGCAGCGTCGTCGCGAGCATGGAAAACGTGATCCCGCCCGGGCCGAAGCGCACGGCCGCCCAGAGGATGAGCGGCAGGAAGAGGGCGACCGGCACGCGGGGCAATTCCGGGAGCAGGCCGGAATCGCCCGCGCGGTCCCGCGAAGATCACGACCGAGACCGTCGCTAGACCGATGGCCAGGAGCGCCGCCTCGAGCTTCCGCCAGGTGGATGCGTGCCTGACCCATGGCCAGGCGGAGGTGGCCGCCACGACGATGGCCGGAGCGACCGTGAGCTCGGTGAGGACATTGGAGAAGAAGCGCGTCCGCCACACGAGCCAGTACGGCTCGCCCCGGAACGCCGTCACGATGCCCGCGTCCAGGAACGACGAGGCGAACGGGGCGAAGACACCCGCTCCCGCGACGAAGACGAAGACCCGCCGCAAGGTGTCGAGCCGCGTGGGCTCGTCGCTCCATCGGCGCACGCAGGCGGCGGCGAGCAGGGCCTCGCTGCAGTTGGTCGCGAAGAGTGACAGGACCAGCGGCATAGGCAATCCCGCCTGCGCCTCGGCGAGCAGATGCGCCGGGAGCGCCGCCAGCAGGTACAGCCACCAGCGGCGGACGGGCGTGAGCAGGAGGGCGGCGGTCAGGATGGAGTTCGGCGGCCAGAGCACCGACGGAGTCAGCGGGGAAACCGGAGGATGAACCCGATGTTCGCGCCGGCATAGTAGGCCAGCGCGATTGCCAGCAGAACCCATCGTTCGTGTCTCTGAATCTGCATGGTTATGTCTGGTCGGTCACCCCGCCCCGCGAATTCTAGCCGATTCTGCCCGCGTTTGTGCCGGCAAGCTTGGCCGCGGCCTGGCCTCAGCCGCGGCGATACGGCTCAGCGTATGTAGCCCGTTTCGATCCGGAACCGCTGCACCGCAGCACGTTCGCCGCCGCTTCAGGGAGCCGGAAGACCTCCGCGCCGGTCTCCGCAACCTGGGCCACGTAGCGCTCAGCGGATGTTCCTCTGGCCGGCGTGAACCCATAGCCGATGAGGAAGGCAGAGGTCACGAGGAGAAGTTCGATGACGACAGTGAGGATGGCCACGTGAAACGGCAGCCACCCCCGGCGGGCCGAAGCGCCCGCGTCCGGTGCGCTCACGAGCGGGTCACGATGTGGCTCCGAACTGTTCCGATGAGCGGATCCGACGCGCAGCGGGTCGCACTGGGCGCTCCGCCGTGCCGGGCTATGGAACCCGGCGCGGCGGGGCGCCCGCGGCGATCGCGCTCAGCGCGGCTTGGTCAGGAAGCGGTCATGGCGGTTCGAGCTGCCAGCACGCCTCGGTCTTCTCGCTGCAGACGGGGCGCTCCTTGCCGTAGGAGATCAGCGTGAACCGGCTCGCGTCGATCCCCTGCGCCACGAGGTAGTTCATCGCGGCTTTCGCCCGGCGCTCGCCCAGCGCCAGGTTGTACTCGATGGTGCCGCGCTCGTCGCAATGCCCCTCGATCAGCACGAGCTGATTGGGGTTCGCCTTGAGATAGGTGGCGCTGGCGTCCAGGATCTTGGCGTCGCCCGGGCGGATATTCGACTTGTCGAAGTCGAAGTAGACGTCCTTGAGCGCCGCGTTCGGCATGAACTCCGCGGGCGGCGGTGGCGGCGCGGGCGCGGGCGCCGGGGCGGAGCCACGGCGACGGGCGGCGGCGCGGGTGCCGGGGCCGGCGCGGCGGGGGCAGGAGGCGGGCGCCGGAGGAGGAGGCGGAGGCGGAGCCGGCGCGGGAGGGGGCGCTACGGGGGCCGGAGCCGAGGCCACCGTTGCCACGGGCCGCTTCGGGCAGCCGGTGAGGAGCACCGCCAGGACCAGGCACGACAATACGAGCACCGCCGGTCTGAATCGCGTCAGCATGAGGTCGCTCCCTCCATTCGCGGGTCTGGCGTTAGCGGGGTCTGGCCGGCCGTCAGTTCTGGAAGATCTGACTGGGGCTGACGGTGATGGCGTAGAGACCCCACCAGTTCTCCTGCCGAGAGGCCTCGATGTCGGACCGGTACACCTTCGGGTTCGAGCCGTCCTTGTTGTTGCGCATGGAGAAGAACCCGTGCTCCCCCGACGCGAAGTGCGTGCTGTGGGAGCGCCACATGGCCCAGTCGTCCTTCGAGGCGCAGCCTCCGGTGAGAAGCAGGACGGCGATCAGTGCCGCGGGCATGATCCGTAGGTGCATACGCTTCCTCCTGTGCTCATGACGTTCCCGCCTGTCGGCGCGAGGGCGACCCTACAGTGCACAGCAGTTTCGTCTGAGTGCCGCATTTTGGCAATACGACCTTCGGCCTATGCGCGCTCCTGATCGGCGGTCGCTCAACCCGCGGATGGATGTCGGCCGGCCACAGCCCGCACCCCCGGCGCGCGGCTGGCTCGCCCAGAGCCGCCGGCCCGGCCGCGCGGCGTCGGCGCCCTGGACAACGCCCCCGCGATCTCGGGTAGGGCAATCGGCGCGGCGATCTGATCGGCCTCGAGCTTCAAGGCAGGTGGCCCTTGCCCGCCCGGCGGCGCACTGGGCGGAGCGGCGCGGCGACCACCAGGAGCGGAGCGACCCAGCGCTCAGAACGTCCCGGACACCAGGCCATCGTGACCGCGTGCCGGTCCTTCCTTTCAGGTCGCGCGCAGGTACGCGCTGCCGCATGCCGCAGGCCGATCAGGATGACGTCGGGATCGTGCACCGCGAAAACCTTGGCGTGTTCGCAGCGGTGCGCCGGCTCACACCGGACGTGCGGGGCGGAATCCGGCCCCCGCATAGATCGCGGGCAGCCACCGGGATCTCGCAAAGCGGACGCAGAGGTCGATCGTCCCCGCACCGATCAGGGACCTGCGGCCACGTAGCGCGGGGAGCTCCGGGTGGGTGGCGGGGGCGCCGTTGTCCATCGCCGAGCCGGGCGAAGGGCTCGACAGTTGGCGCTGCCGACATGCTCGTATCCTGCGGTGACCGTGGGCCGCGCGCAGGCCATGAGCGTGCGCTCGGCGGCCAGGCGCGCGCGCAGCCGGTCTCAGCCAGCGCCTCCTGCGCTCTCACTCGCTGGCCGCAGTGCGCACGACGCACCGGAATCCCACGTGGCAGGTGGACGTGTCGACCGGCTCCGGGATGGCGCGCGGCCGGCCGGTAGCGCCGGCAGTAGTTCGGCGCGCACAGGTGCGAGCCGCCCTTGAGCACCTTGCGCGGGATGCGTGATGGCCGGCTGGCACGGGTCGTAGCTCTGCCGTCCTCGCTGCCGCCGCGCGGGTTCGCTGGGGATGCAGCACGCCTTGACGGCGTCGACCTCGTGCGCTGGCCGTGTACCAGTCGGTGGTCCACTCCCAGACGTTGCCGATCATGTCGTAGAGCGCCGTAGCCGTTCGGGCGGAAACGCCGTCCACCGGCGACGTGCCGCTCGTAGCCGTCGTGCGATCAGGTTCTGCCAGGGAAACTCGCCCTGCCAGGTGTTGGCCATGTGCCGGCCGCTCGGGCGCGAACTCGTCGCCCCAGGCGTACTCGGCGCCGTCGAGCCCGCCGCGCGCGGCGAACTCCCACTCGGCCTCGGTCGGCGAGCTCCTTGCCCTGCCCATCTGGCGCAGGCCTCGACGTCGCCGAAGGTGACGTGCACGACCGGATGGTCGCTTGCGCCTGCCGACCGCGCCTGCGGGCCGGTCGGGCTGCCAGTCGGCGCCGCGCATGAACGTCCACCAGTTCCCGAAGTTGCGCGAGGTCGACTGGCCCGACGCCTTCGGGGACGAACACCAGCGACCCTGTACAGCATGTGCGGGGAGCGCGCCCGGGTAGCTCGCCGGGGTCGGGCGGGATCTCCGCGAAGGTGACGTGTCCCGTGGCTCGACGAAGCGGCGGAACTGCGCGTTGGTGACCGGGTAGCGATCGATCCAGAAGCCGTCCACGCACAACCTGGTGGACCGGGCGCTCCTCCGGGTAGTGATCGTCTCGAGCCCATGTCGAACGTTCCGCCCGGAATCCAGACCATGTCGGGATGGGGCGGAGAACCGGAGTGCGCCACTCGAGCGCCGCTTCCGACCAGCTTCAGCTTCGACTTGATCGTGTCAGGCATCGTTCACTCCTTGCCCTTCGGTTCGACGCGCGAGGCGCTCTCGACGCGAGGCGATTGCCAGGGCCAGCGCGCCCCCTGGATCTCTACCACCAGCCCCCCAGCTCAGGGAAAGTCCGGATCGTACTCACCAGCAGGCCCAGCCAGGAATGAGGACGTTCCCGCAGGGCTCGGCGCGAGCGTCGACCGTGCGGACGATGATGTCCGCGTGGCGACCAGGATCTCGAGCCCGAGCATCAGTGGCGCGCCGCGACAGTCCTGCCGGTAGCTCCGGTAGGCTCGCTCAGCACGTCGGCCATCCGGCGCACGATCCGGGCAGGAGGTGCGGGAGCACCGGGCCCAGATCACAGGCTAGTCCTACCAGATCACGGAAGATGCCAGCCCACTTTCACGCCGAGGGCGCCGATGAGCGGCGGCCAGCGATGGTCGCCAGCAATGTGAATAGGGGACGTGGCCATACCCGCGCGCAGCGTCGGCGCGTGGCTCGCGGACGCGTATGCACGGTGGGCGATCGTGCGAGCTGCGAGCAGGCCGGGTCGAGATCATCCAGCACGGCGAGCCTGGCGCGCCCCCAGGATCTGGGAGGGGCTCTCGGCGGCCGCCCCGGCCTGGCGCAGGTACCGGAAGAACTTGAAGAGGGCGCGAGCGACGCTCGAACGGTGATCAGCGCGAGGTCGCCGTGCGGACCCAGGCCATCAGGGTCGCTCTCGTACGCGAAAGCCGCGTGCGCTCGGACCGCCAGCCAGCCTCGTCGCGTCGGTGATCGCGGAGCGCGCTCATGCGATGCGCCCCTGGCGAATCTGCGAACTGGACCAGCTCCGCATTGCTCGCCCAGCCGGAACTTTCCATCATCTGGCACGAAGGCGCACGGTCCTGGTCGCGAGGCCCAGCGGCGGCCACCTGTTTCATCGAGTGTCCCCGGCCAGAGCTGGCGTGACCTGCGCTGCCGGGCGGTCAGCTCGAGGTGTGGTACTGGCCGGTGCTGGCGGCTGGTCGTGCATCCATCACGGCAGCTGCCGTATCTCGTCGGCGCGAAAGCGAGCAGCCGGAGCAAACGGTAAACACCACGAGCAGCCCGGCAAGCCGAGCGCGTTAATGAGCTGCTCGCGCTCCCGGAGACCGACCATCCGGGCGACATTTCGTTGCTCATTGCGCATCGGTAGCGCCCGCGCCCCAGTGTCGAGGGGGCAAGCACAGGTGACCATGGTGACCGTGTGGACTCCGGCGCCATAGGACCAAAAAGCCCCACGCCGTCCGTCCGGGGACATCGGAATGGCCGCTCGGCGTCGTTTCGCCTTGTCCCCCGCGGGCACCCTTAGGCCATCCCTTGCCGGCATCCACCAACTGGCAGTAGGACACGCCGCAGCGCCTGGTACCAGCCGCAGTACGCCGGCAGCTCCGTGCAGTACTGCGGTGATCAATCCACCGCGCTGGATCAGTGGCGGCAGCCAACATCGACGCCCTTCGGCGGCGGTCGCGCCAGCCGTGCTCAGGCCTCGCCGACGCGCGGCAGATCATCGTCGAATTCATCGGCTCGGTACAACGCAGCGTGGCTCATCGAACTCTTGATGATGGCGAAGCTCAAGGATTTTCTGCCCAGACAGGCTGGATTGCGATAGGATTTCCGTCGTAGGTGCACGCCAGCCGGACTCGAGTCCCGGCTTCGGGCAGGATAGGACAAAGGTCCGATTGCCCGCTGACCCTGCTCGCGGAGAACGTATTGCCCAGAGTCAAGTCGATGAAGGAGAGCGCGCTATTGACGTCGCCTGGGCTCGATCACATTGAGTTTGGTGGCCCCGGAATGGCCTCTTTCGGCCGATCGGATTGCAGACGAGCCGAGTTCGGCCCGTCCTGACGCCGCTCTTTCCGCCATGCTGGATTCGTGTTGACGAGCGGTGTCGCCGCCTCAGCCTGCCGCCGACGCCGGCTCTGTGACGCCGGATCCGCGAGTCGCTGCCCGATCGCGTTCCGTCTCAGCCCAGGGGCATCGATCGGGCTCCTCGACCCGGGGAGACTGGCTCCGGCTGGAACAGGAACCACCGAGGGGGCGCTCTCCGAGGGGATCACGTATTCCAGCTCCTCCCTGATGACCTGTCCGGGCAACACAGATCAGGTGAAGGGTGGCGCTGGCAACTGGAGATGACCTCACCCCAGTTCAGGAAACGCCACTCCGGAAACCAAGAGCCGTTCGCAAGGCCGCGACCTGACTGGCGGGCATCGGGCGCGACACCGCCTTCTTCTTCGGATACTCGGGTGGTCAGCGTCGCGATCCTCCATCGCCCCGCCGGGGACTTGAACCGGTGGCAGAACAAGGACGTGTCGTTCGACAACGCGGTGCGAATAAACGTCACGCGGCCGCCGGTCTGGACAACGACCCCTGGGGAACCGAACCACGTGAGCCATCCGTACTGGGGCGCCACCTACTACATCCGGGCGCGGGAGCGGGATTCGGCAAGCTCGCCTCTGTTCGCGGGTATTCCGCACTGCTCTCGACCCTCTACACAGTATGGACCCGAGGCGTTCTTCGAGCGCCCCTCGGCGCAGGATCTGATGGTCACGCCCATCCTCGGCTCACTGGTCGGCGCGTTCGTCCTCGAGCCCATCAGAGACTGATCAAGGCCAAGCCTGAGTTCCGGTGGTATGACCAGGCGCTCCCGATCGCTATCGGATCCGTTTGGCACGCTCATACCAGCGTGTTCGAGCGTGATGCTGGCATCGTCCGAGATCCTGCGCCCGGCCGAGCCCGCCGCCGCCTGTGAGTCGCGCGCTCGCGGTCGAGCGAGCGGGACGAAAGGGCTCCTGACCCCCGTGGGTTCAGCTAAGCGTGAATCTGGTCTGGGAGTGACGACCGCGGCGCCTTGGCTCTTCCAGCCGTGATCACCTCCCGCGGGGCCTGACCGAGCGAGAAGGGAGCCGGCCAGGGGCCGGTCACGCCAGGGAGCTGCCGGATCGAGATGCGCTGGCGGACGTCCTCCTTCCAGGTGGCGAAGGCCTCCGCAACCTTGGCGGCGCGCAGGCGGTCACGCGTCGCGCGCGCGTCGCCTCGTCGTGGGAGCCTGGGCCGAGCGCCTCGTCCACGTCGAACTCGGTAACGAAGGCGAAGGCGCGAAAGCGCAGGTCGACGAAGCGCTCGACGCGGAGGTCGGCCTCGAGGAGACGCCGGGCCCACGCCGGCTCGATGCCCACCGCCTCGAGCCGGGCCGCGAGGGCGGCGCCCCCGGCCAGTTCCCAGGCCCGATCGACGTCGGCGGCGGACACCTCGACGGCGAGCTGACTGGCCTCGCGCAGCGCGAGCTGCGCCTCGAGGTAGCGCTCGAGCTCGGCGTCGGTGATGGGGCCGGCCGACGGCTCGAGGCCGAGCACGCCGAGCGCCCGCGCCAGGGCGACGTCGCTCAGCATGACCGGACGCGAGCCGACCTCGGCGAGCACCGAGTCCATCAGGCGGACGTCGGCCGCGTCACTGACCCCGGCGGTCGCGAGCAGGGCAAGCACGGCACACCACCGGCGCATCAGAACGGGTTCCCCACGGTGACGTAGAACTGAGTCCGAGACTCGCCGGAGATGGGCTGCAGCGCGTAGCCCACGTCGAAGCGGATGGGGCCGACCGGTGTCTTGATACGGAGCCCACCTCCCGCTCCCGTCCTGAACGCGCCGAGATTGAGGTCCGAGATCTCGGGCGTCACCGTGCCGCTGTCGACGAACAGCGCTCCGGCGAACCAGCGCCAGATCGGGAAGCGCCACTCGAGGTTCAGGATGGCGGTGGCGTTGCCTCCGGTCGGGTTGCCGCGCGCATCGAGCGGCCCCAGCCGGTCCTGGCGAAAGCCGCGGACAGTGGTGGCTCCGCCCGCGAAGAACCGGTCCTGGATCAGCAGCGCCGGCGTGCCCCCGTAGGGCGCGGCCAGCCCGAGCCGCCCGGCCAGGGCGATGACCGTCGGGGAGGCCACTTGAAGAACCACCGCGTCTCGAGCCATCCCTTGACGAACTGGACGTCGCTGCCGAGGAACCGGGCGCCGGTCTCCACGGAGATCTGGTGGAAGCTGCCGCGCGTCGGGTCCAGCGGCTCGTCGCGCCGATCGAGGGTCAGCATCGGTGTCACGCTGACGACGAACTGGCGGCCGGGCGTGACGTCCGAGGCTGCGAGCGTCGGATCGACGTTGGAATACCGGACGGATTCCAGGCGGTACCGCAGATCGCCGCGGAGCCCCTTGATCCACTCGCGGAAGAGGTCGCGATGAGCGTCGACCCAGATGCCGGCGTGGGCGAGGTCATAGCCGAGCTGGCCGCTCAACTCCTGGAAGATGTCCGCGTCCACCCACCAGGGTGTGCCGAGGACGAAGGGAACCCGGCCGAGCGACGTCGGTGCGTTCCGCCCAGCTCGTGGAATCTCCTCCCGCGCTCAGGCGCTGGCGGATGCTCACGCTGGCGCCCGTGCCGAAGACGTCGTCGTGGCCGAGCTCGATGAACCCCCGCCCGCCTTCCGCATTGCTGAAGCCGACGCCGAAGTCCAGATGCCAGGGCTTGCGCTCGCGGAGCGTCACCTCGACATCGGCGAACGGATTCGGCGGCGGGCGCAGCGGGTCGACGGACACCGCGTCGAAGGCGGCGAACTCGCCGAGCCGGCGCTGCCCATCGAGCAGCTTGTCCGGCAACAGGACGTCGCCCGACCGGAACGGCAGCGTCCGCCTCACGACATCCTCGCGGGCGAGCAGGAGCCCGCGCAGGAGGACGCGCCCGATCCGCGTCTGCCCGCCCTCGTCGATGTCATACCGGATCTGCACGGTCGAGTCGTGCCGGCTCGTGTCGACGCGGACGGTGGCCCCGTGGTAGCCGCGGGTCGCGTAGAGCTTCTCGATGGCGCGCCGGCCATCCTCCGCCTGCCGAGCCTCCCACGGGGCGCCGGGCTTGAACGGCAGCGCGGCCCGGATCTCGCTCGACGCGAAGACATGCGCGCCCTCGATGGTGACGGCACCGGCGGTGAGTCGAGGTCCCTCGCTGACGGGGATCCGCACGCGGGCTCGGGTCCGGTCCTCGGAGAAGTGGACCTCGGGAGGACCGACCGAGGCCTCGGCATAGCCGAGCGAGCGGAGATATGCCGTGACGACGCCCACGTCGTGATCGAGCAGGTCCTCGCGGAAGAGGCCGCGCCGGAAGAGGCTCGGGCGGCGGGTCTCGATCTCCTTGGCGAGCTGGTCGGCGGGAACGGTGACGGTTGCCGGTGAAGGTGAGCGACTCGACGGTGACGCGGGGGCCCTCGTCGATGACGAAGCGAATGACGCGGACGTCACCGTCGCGCGCCTCGGGGTCACCCTGGCGAAGTGGTATCCGCGCTCCCGGTATGCCGCCTCGAGCTGGCGGGCACTCGACTCCTGTTCGAACGCGTCCGCCGCGCCGCTCGCCGCGAAGGTCAACGCCGATTTGAGGGCCGACTCGGGAAGCGCCGAGCGACCCTCGAACTCGACCCGGAAGCGGGGACCGAGGCGTCACCCGGATGTCGAGATCCACCCGGTTCGAGTCGGCGTGCCAGTCAGGCGGGCCGGCGGTCACGCGTGCCTCGTAGTAGCCGTCCTGGCGAAGCCGCTCCTCTGCGGCGCGTGCGCCATCCCGCGCGAGAGACTCCCGGTACGGGTGGCCCTCGGGAAGCTTGAGCGCCTCCTCGATCTGCTTGGCCGGCAATCCGGTGTCCCCCACGAGGCGCACCTCCCCGATGCGCGCCTGCTCGCCGGCATTCAGGAAGATGATGACGTCCCGCTCGCTGGTGCCCGCCACGGGCTCCGCCCGGATCAGGATGCGAGCGCCGAGGTATCCATCCCGGTGGTAGCGCGTCAGCGAGATCCCGCTCGGCCCGGGCCAGACGCGTCGGGGCAGCCTCTTCTCCGATGGCGAGGCCGGCGACGGCAGCGGCGTCGGCGAGGTCGATGCCCGACATGCCTCCCACGAAATCTTTCGGATGAGCAGACCGCTGGGTGAGTTCGTACCGCAGCCGGACACCTCCTCCGGGCGTCGGGATCTCGTCCACCCGGATGGCGGAGAACAACCCGAGCCTCCACAGGCGCTCCAGGGCGTCGCGGACCGCGTCGCGCGAGAGGGCTTGCCCGCTGAGGTCGCCTATCACCGCGCGCACCTGTTGCTCCGGCAGTGGATGGGACGAGGAAAGCTCGACGGCCGTGACCATCGGGGCGCGCCGCGCCGGGCGCGGCGAAGGTGTGGAGCAGCGCCGCCGTGGCGAGCGCGATCCACGCGCGGCGGCCCATCACGCGGCGGCGCTCACCGGAAGCGGAAGCGGAGCACGACGTCGGCGCCGTAACCGCCGTCGCGGTCGTACTCGCCGGACAGGTAGAGGGGGCCAGGAGCTGGTACTCGACGCGCACCTTCTCCTTCGCGCGCCCGGGCGCGTTCTGCGCCGGGCCGACGGCCGTCGATCGCTCCTCGCCGGGAAGCCGTGGAGCTCGGTGGGGCTGTCGCCCGAGGCGCTGGCGCTGATGCGCAGCCCGGCCACGCCGGGCTCGATGCCCAGCACGTTCTGGGCGAGCAGCTTGCCCGCCTCGCCCAGCAGAACGGTGCCCGGGGACTCGCGCAGGTCGGCGCTCGTCGCGCCGAAGGCGACGAGGGAGAGGAGGTCGTTCTGGGACAGGCGAGGCGTCGAGGTGAACCGCACGGTGACGTCCGACACGGGCCCGCGTGATCTGCATCGTCACGTCGTACGCGGCGATGGCGCGATGTCGCGAGCCACGTCGAGGAACGGATCGAGGCGACGGGGATCGGCAAAGCGAACGGTGGCGTTGGTCACGCTCCAGTCGCGGCCGCGGAAGACGATGCGGCCATCGCGGCTCACCACCGACCCGAAGACCACGGGCCGGGCCGTGGTGCCCTCAACGCTCAGCGACGCCGCCCGCGCGCAGGTCGGCGCATGCGGCCGCGCACGGTCAGGTTGTCGTCGAGGTCCACGCGCACGCGCAGGCGCAGGGGCGTGCCGGTGTCGGCGGCCGCGGCCCGCGTCGGCGACAGGGCGAGGGAGACGATCGAGAGATCGCGGCTGTAGACGCCGCGCACGAGGCGCGCGCGTCCCTCGATCTGCGCCTCCCGGGTGATCCCGCTCAGCTCGAGGTCAGCGTCCCAGGCGCTCGAGAACCCCTCGACCTGTCCAACGGGGACGCTCTTGCGCCTGCAGCTTGAACCGGTAGCCGCCGAGCTGCCAGCCGTTCAGCGCGACGGCACCCCGGGCCTGACGCGGCCGCCTCCCAGCGAGCCCGTGGCTTCTCTGAGCTGCACGCCCTGACTCGACAGAGCCGAAGCGCGCCTCGACGTCGCGCAGCGTCTCCGGCCGGTCACGCAGGAGCAGGTTGCCGCGGTGAATCGCGCCTTCCCCGGCGAAAGCCGGCGCCGCCGGGCTTCCCGACGCGCGAAGCGAGAGATCGAGCACGCCTCCGATCTCGCGAATCTCGGGCCGCATGTCGGCCAGCATGGCGAGCGGGACCTGGGCGGAGGCCCGAGCGTCCAGCTTCCCGTCCGCGCCAAGGGTTGCCGATCCGGAGACGAGGCCCTCGTTCTTCGCGGCGAGCCGGAACTCGGCCAGGGAGAGGCCACCCTGTGCCCAGCGAATCTGGGTGGGGCCCTGGCTTGCCCACGTATCACCGGCCACGACGAGTCGGACGGGATCGATCGAGAGGACGCCGTCGCCGTGGCGCGGCTCGGCGAGCGGCACCCGGGCCGTGGCCCGGACCGAGAGCGTGCCGCCGAGCGTGGCGGGAGCCAGCCCGAGCGCGCGAGTGAGAGGCGCGAGATCGACGTCCGGGACGGCCGCCTCGGCGAGGAGGACACCGCCGGCGTCGATGCGCGCACTGCCGCTCGCACGCAGGCGCTGCTCGGGGAAGGCCAGCTCGGCGCGAAACACTCCGTCCCGCGCCGTGACGTCGAACTGCCCGCGACCGAGCGGGAGGCTGCCGACGGCGACGTCGTCGAGGACGGCGCGAGCCGTGCCCGTGACATCTGCGGGCGAGCGCATCGCGGCCTCGAGGGTGGCTCGCCCGGTTCCTCGCAGGCCGACACCGGCCGGTACCATCGCGAGCCCGGTGAGCGGCGCCGGGCCGAGCGTCGCCTTCGCGCTTCCCCCGCCTGCCCAGGCCCACGTGCCCGTCGCACGGTGGGGATGCCGAACGCATCGACGGAGAGCTCGGTCACATCGACCCGCGTCCCGTCCAGGTTGAACGCGGCGCGCAGCTGGCGGAGCGGCCCCGGCCCGAGCTCGACGAGCGGGGACGTGACGGTTCCGGTGCCGCGCCACGATCGGGTGTGCCCTCCGCGCGCGCCGCCAGCGCGAGCTCGCCGCGCCCCTGCAGGGCCGAGTGGCAGAAGCGGTGCCAGGTCTTCGAGGCGCGCGGCCGGCGCGCGGACCTCGGCCTTGACGCTGCGCCCCGACGCGCCAGCGACTCGGCTGTCAACGGGCTCTTCCAGCTCGCGCTCGCGTCGGCCGAGATCCGGCTCGTCCCGAGCCTCGCCTGGCCCTTCTCCAGGCGCAAGATCGACCGGGACCATCGCAGGGGCAGCTCGACGTCGCTCACCGAAGCGCCGCGGAACTGAAGCTGTGGAGCACGCACGGTTCCCGCGGCCTCGATCGCCTCACCGCGGCCGCGCGCATCGACGGTGAGCGTGGCGCGGCCGCCGATCCCGGTGACTCCGAGCGCCGGCCCGAGCCTGCCCAGCTCGGCATCGAGGCGGCCGGTGAACGCGATCGCGCCGTCGCCCGCATGGCCCGAGGCCGCGACGACGAGTCCGGGCCACTGCGCGCCGAGCCGAGTCAGCTCGAGGTTGCCGCCGTCGAGGCGCACCTCTGCCTGCGCGCGCTCCCCGGCCGAGCTCCAGCCAGGGCGCCCGGCAGCCGGGCATTGTCGAGGGCGAGGGAGAGGCCCTGCTTCTCCGGGCCCACGAGAGCGCCGGTGGCGCTCAGGCTGCCGGCGGGGCCGTCCAGCCGGAGGCGCTCCACGGCGAATCGCGGCCCCTCCCAGCGCAGCACGATCGGCCCCTGGCTCGCCCACGGCTCGGCCGAGGAGCCGCAGGCCGTCGGGCGTAAGACGGACGACGCCGCGTCCGCTCGCCGGCTGGCCGAGCGGGATCGACAGCTCCCCGCGGCTCGACACGCCGGCTCCTCGACGTGCTCGGCCGCGGCCGAGCCGAGCTCGCGGAGCAACGGCGCGAGCGCCAGGTCGTCGAGCTCGAAGCTGCTCGCGAGCACGCCGCCGGACTCGAGCCGGCCTGGCCGCCTTCGCGCGCAGCCGCCGCGCCGGGAACGACATCTCGCCCTCGAGCGCCTGACCCCGCAACCGGACCTCGGCCTGCCCGGCGCCCGAGCGATACGCCGGCGGCGCTGAGCCGATCCACCTTCGCGAGCGCGCTCGCCGAGGCGACTCCGTGCTCGGCCGATGCGTCCACCGTCGCGCGGCCCGTGCCGCTCAGGCGCAGCGAGGGCGGCACGCCGGTGATGGCGCCAAGGGCCACCGGGCCGAGCGCGGCGTGACCCCGGCCCGACCCGGCCCATTCCCACACCCCCGTGGCCTCGATCGGCACTCCCGCCGCCCGGGCGCGCGCGCCGACCAGCGCGATCTGCCGCCCGTCGACGGCGAGCGAGGCGGTGATGTTCTCGACGGCGAGCTGATCCCAGCGGACGCGCGACGACCGGACGGTGCCCTCCCAGCGCGAGTCGGGTCCGGGCGAGGCCGCCATGCGGAACGAGGCCTCGATGGGCTCGAGGCGCGACCGCCGGCCACGAGGTCCGAGATCTCGGCTCGCCCCTCGATCGCCGGGGTCTCGCCGCGACCGGTCAGCTCCGCCGAGACGCCGGCCCGTCCGCTCAGCGGTCCGAGGCTCATGGCTCGGCTGATCTCCTGGAGATCGACGTTGAGCTTCCCGCGCACGGCGAGCGAGCGTCCCGAGGCGATGCGGCCGTCGAGCGACGCGGCGAGGCCCTCGCCAGGTGGCTCGAGCCCGGGCCAGGTCGATGCCGCGATCGCGGACCAGGCCTTCGGCGACCGCCGTCCCGGCACCGAGGGGCGCCAGAGATCCGGGCAGCACCGACTTCGCGCAAATCGAGCGACATGGTGGCGCCGCCGGTCGAGATCGGCACCACCTCGAGACGGCCCCTCAACCGTCCGGTGCCGAGGCGGGCCTGGATGTCATCCACGCGGAGCTTGTCATCGCCCCACTCACCCTCGATGGTGACGTCCTGAGCCGTGACCGCGGCGAGGCGTAGCTCGGGGATCCGGACGTCGGGCGGCTATCCGCGGCGCTGCGGCGGGACCGGTGATGTCGGCGCCGATCTGCGCCTTGCCGTCAATCCGCTGATCGAGACCGGCGGCTTTCGCGAGAGCCCCGAGGCCGATGACGCCCTTGAGGCGCAGGGACACCTCGCGGCTCGCGAGCCACGGACGGCGCATCTCGCCGTCGAGATGCATCGCTTCCCCTCCCAGTGCCAGTCGATCTGCCGGATGCGGAGCAGGTCGGCCGCGAGCCGGCCGTCGACGGCGACCCGCTCGATGTGCTCGCGGCGGCCGAGCGCGCTCGACGCGGAGCGTGTCGAGCCGGCCGGAGACATCGAGGTCTCCCGCCGCCGGCCGGGCCGTGACGTCGGCGCCCGCGACCTCGACCGTCCAGGCGGCCTCCGGCTCTCGGATCACCGCGTGGCCGCCCTGAGCCGCACGCTTCCGATGCCGACGCGGAGCGGCCCGATCTCCACGTACTGGGGCAGCGGAAAGATGCCGGGCCCGTCCGCTTTCGTTGGCGGCGCCGTCATGTCGAGGTCGAGATCCGTGGCGAGAAGGGAGAGGGTGAGCTCGCGGCGCCACAGGCTCGCGATGTCCACGCTCACGTCGATCGTCGGTGCGCGGAGGAGCACGCCGTCGGGTGGCGTCGCTCGCGGGAGCACGTGCAGATCCACCAGCGAGATCCGGCCGCGCCACGGGCGCAGATGCACGGCGCCCACGCGGGCCGGTTGCCCCAGCGCCTCCGAGAGCAGGGCCTCGACGCGCTCGCGCGTGAACGCGGGGCCGTAGACGCGCAGGATCACCCACGAAGCCGCGAGGACGATGCCCACCACGGCCAGTGCGGTGACCAGAACCACGTGCCACCAGCGAAGTCGTCTGATCCACATCGCGTCTATCGAGTATAGCTATCGCGCGGGCATCCAGAGCACGAGGCACGACGAACGCCCCGATCGCGGCGCCGCTCGCCGAAGCGCCCTCGCCGGCGCGCGACCAGCGCCGAGGCATTGCGGCGAGGTAGCCCTCAATCCGGCGCGCCGCGCATCCGGTCGTTGCTCTCGTCGGGAAGATCGACCCGGAGCGGTCAGGCGTCGGGTGAACACGGTTCAGCGGCCGAGCCGGACGTTGGGCGGCACCGGTCTCATGTACGCTCCGAGGAATCGGCAGCGGCCGAGCCGGACGCCGTCGAGCAGCACGGCCCACTAGCGCTCGAGTCGGCGTCGTCATCGGCCGGTAGCGGTGGAGCCGGGAGCCTTCCGTCGCTTGAGAACGCGGGGATTCGGCTTCCTGTCGGCCCATCCACCTGTCGCTCCTCTTTGCGCCGTGTCTAGGATGCTTTCACCCACGGCTTGGCCTTTCCACCGGCGGGCGGCAATAAGACCTTCATTTATAAGCTCATTGCTTTCGAGCGAATCGTCACGGCAGCGGCGAAAATTGGAACCGGAGCCCTTCCCGGATGCGCTGTGAGGCAGCGGGGTCGCCTTTGTCGGCAGCGTGGCGCGCGCTCGTTCACCTTCGACATGCGCTCGAGCTCCGGAAAGCGGGCGGTCGTGTCGATTCGCCCGAGCTCGTGAGGCGTAGTCGGGGACGTATCCGCTCAGCAGAACTCTTTCCACGACAGCGGAGGCGTTCCCGGGTTCACGCGGGTATGGATGAGGGCGCCAGTCGTGCAGTTGGTGGTGAGCGTGTTGTAGAAGGCGGGCCGCCGCGCAGCTCGTTCATCGTCTTGATGTAGTCGAGGAAGACCCGGCGGATATTGGCGCGCGGCGTCCGCAGCCGGTAGATGTAGACGTCCTCCTGGGGCTGCCGGTAGTTCGTGCGCACCCGGATCGGGTCCCGCTCGTCGGCCACGATGTACACGCAGCTCGTACTGCTTGAAGAAGCCGGCGATCGTGGAGTAGCTCTCTCCCCGCTCCTTGCGCGTCTCGATCGAGATGGCGAGGTAGTCCTCGCCCTCGAAGCCGAAGCTCAACATGATGTGGGCGATCGGCTTGCCCGCCCAGTAGACGGCGATCAGATCGGCGGAGTCCAGCTTCCGGAGGTCGTAGGTGCGGTCCTCCCAGTTGGGGACGAAGTCCGTCTCCGTGCGATAGCCGAGGTTCCGCACCCCGTGGATCGTCACGCGGTCCCCATCGACGCTCGCCCATGGGGTCACCTGACACCTCGGGCTGCCAGTCCCGGCCATTGGAGGCGGGGATGCTGAGCCACCACACCACGAGCAGGGCGAACACGACGAGGAAGCCCGCGCAGCGTGCGGCGCCGGCGGGGCAGCAGAAGGAACGCCAGGGCCGTCGCGACGACGGAAGCCGATCGCCAGCGCGGCTCGCAGCCGGAGCCCCGGGAGATCCGAGTAATAGATCGCCCCGGCGGCCGAGGCGGTCATCACGGCCACGACCAGGCCCACGAGGACGGCGACGACGCCACGGAGCCAGAGGGAGACGCGCATCACCTGGCGGCGACGTGCTCGAGCAGGATCCGCCGCACCTCCAGGATGGCCTCGGGCTGACCCTGGACCGAGTGCTCCCACCTCACCACCAGCTCGGACTTCACGCCGTCGATGTGCGCGCTCTCGTACTTCACGACGCCGTCGTCGCCCGTCTCGACGGGCCCGGTGCCCTTGACGGGGATGATCGAGTGAGCCGCCACCCCGGGGTCGATGGGGATGATCGAGAGCGTCTTGATGAACAGGTTGCGCGGCGACATGTTGTCCACCGCGGTGGGCAAGCCGGCTCCCCCTTCGGTCACGGCGAGCGCCTCGCGATTCGCCAGAGCTCGGCGGTGCCTCTTCACCAGGCGCGCCGGCAGGCTGACGAGCCGCTGGACGAGGCTTCGTGACGAACCCGCTCGCCGCCTGGTAGCTCCCGCGGTGTGGCGTGGAGATGAAGATCACCCGCTTGACGAAGGGCAGCGCCGCTGACGAACATCGACCGGCGCACGATCTCCCGCGTCTCGTCGGAGACGTTGAGCTGATCGATGGGCTTCTTGAACACGCGCATCGTAGAACCGGCCCTCCGGGTTCACGACCATCATCTTCGTCAGCAAGCCGCCCTGGCTATGGCCGATCACGACCATCTGCTGGAGCCCCGGGTCTTTCCCTCGGGGTCGAGAAGCTTCACGGCGCTGGTGAGGGCGTCGCGCAGGATCATCGACGAGTAGAGGATCGGGTTGCCGGTGTCGTACGAGAACGCCCAGAAGTCGTAGCGGTCTCGAATGGCGGGGTCGCCCTGCAGCACGTTGATCATCTCCGCCCAGCGGCCGGCGCTGGATGCCGTCCCGTGAACGAACACGACCGGGATCTGCCCGTACCGATGGGGCGTCAGCGAGACCAGCTGGTTCTTCGCCCCGACCTGGAAGACGCTCCCGAAGAACCCCTTCAGCTCCCGCTCCCAGATCGGGGATTCCTGGAGCCCCCACGCCAGCGCCGCCGAGGGCTCCTGCTCGAGCGGCACCGTGCGCCCGGCAATCACCACCGTCTCGGTCTCCGTCTCGGGGTACAGGTCGAGGGTGGCCTGCATCCGCGCGCCCTCCAGCTGCTTGCGAGCGTCGTCTATTCGCAGCAGCGCCGTGGCGGCGACCTTGATCCGCGGCGCGATGATGTCGCGCACCTGCTGATCCTCGGTGACGGGGGCGATCCCCGCCGCCAGCGCCGCGCCGATGCCGGGCCGGCGAAAGCGGACCTGAAGCCCGTCCACCCGAGCTCGGCAATCGGCACGAAGTTGATCAGGTCGCGCCCGGCCCAGCGGAGCCGATTCTTGTCGAACGCCACGTCGAGCTCGCCCACGGGAGCTCGTACGTCCCGGCGCGCATCTCCATCACGGTCTCGTCGGCCGAGGCGAGCCCGAGCGTGATCCCTCGGTTGTAGAGGTCGGCGGCCATGCGAAGGCGCGGGTCGAGAGGATCCGGCAAGCTCGCGCCGGCGCCGCCGGGGAAGAGGAAGATCAGGCGTACACGGCCGCGGCCAGGTAATACGATCGCTTGCCGCTCGCCTCGCCGCATGGAAGAACGAAGCTCCGCCGCCGCGGGAAGACATCCGGACCGGTGCGCCCCGCCAGGATGTTCTTCCGCATCGTGTCGAGCGCCGCTTCGGGGTCGTCGGCGAATCGCTCGGACAGGCCGTGGAAGAACAGAACATTCGGGTGGCTCGGCTGAGGTCGCCCGTGGACAGGACGTTGCCGGTCAGCTCCCGCTGGACCTTCTGCGGATCGACCCGTACGGCCCCCACCGGCGGCGCGCACGCGCCGGCGGCGAGCGGCAGCGCGAAGACCAGCAGGGCGATGGACAGTTGCCGACGCGTCATCGACCTCATGTACCACATGTCGATCGACCCGTTGCGCCCTCAACTCCCCTTGAGCCAGGTCTGCGTCTTGTAGAACGGGCCGAGGTAGCCGCGAACCTTGAGCTTCCCGTCCTCGCGTCCAGATCTCCGCCTTGTAGACCTTGCCGTCCTCGGGATCAGGATGGTGCCGCCCTTGTAGCGATCTCCGCTGGGCCCGAGATCCTTGACGATGACGAGCCCGACGATCGGCTTGTCCTTGTCGGCGCCCTGACACTTGGTGCATGTCTTCGGCTTGCCCTGCGCGTCATTCGGTTCGGGGAGGCCGATGATCTTGCCGAAGAGCTTGCCGCCTTGCTCGTACAGCTCGACCTCGGACGTGACCTGGCCGCTCTTCTCGTCGACGGTCTTCCACGCTGCCGACCGGCGCATCCGCCGCCAGGACCGGGCCCGGGCCGACCAGGATCGTGAGCGCCATCGCGAAACGGGCAGCGCCACGTCGAGATCCGATTCGCCTCATGATGACTTAGCCCGGTTGCATCGCCCAACCGCCGCACCCGCCCTGGTCCTTCTGTTGCTGTTCAGGCTCCGGCCTTCATTGGGGGTAAACAGCTCTGGCCCAGGGCGCTCCGGCCAGGAGGCCGATCGCCCCAGGCAGCCCGCGACGCGCGAATCCTCGTCTCATTCAGTCCGCGTAGCCTCGAGCGCCCATGGCGAGGTCAGATTCCACTGCTTCTCTCGGAGTCCGGGAAGACGATCAGAGCCGCGACGTCTCGAGTCTCCCGGCTTCGCCCGGACAGCACGGCAGGCCGACGTGGCATGTCGAGGTGTCGACGGGCTCGGGGAAGCGGGCGCGCCGGCCGGTAGCGGCGGCAGTAGTTGGGGGCGCAGAGGTGCGACGCCAGCCCTTCAGGACCTTCCGCGGAATCCGGATCGCCGGCTGACACGGATCGTAGCTCTCTGCCTCGCCTCCGCCGCGCGGGTTGTGCGGAATGCAGCACGTCGTGACGGCTCGGCCTCGTGGCCGGGCCCGTACCAGTCGGTCGTCCACTCCCGCACGTTGCCGATCATGTCGTGAGACGCCGTAGCCATTCGCGGGAAAGGCGTCCACGGGCGAGGTGCCCCTCGTAGCGGTCGACGAGGAGGTTCTGCCACGGAAACTCGCCCTGCCACGTGTTGGCCCCTGTGCCGGCCGCCGCGGGGCGAACGCTCGTTCCATGCGTACTCGGCCCCTTCGAGACCCCCGCGCGCGGCGAACTCCCACTCCGCCTCGGTGGGCAGCTCACTTGCCCCACTGGCGAGCGCCTCGGCGTCGCCGAAGGTGACGTGACCGACCGGATGGCGCTTGCGACCGCCCGATCGAGGCTCTGCGCGCCGGTCGGGTGTCGCCAGTCGGCGCCGCGCATGAACGTCCACCAGTTGCCGAAGTTGCCGAGATCGACCGGGCCCGCGGGCTTCACGAAGACGAGTGACCCGGCATAGAGCATGTGCGGGAGGGCGCCGGGATAGTCCGCGGGATTCGGCGGGATCTCGGCGAAGGTGACGTGCCCGGTCGCCTCTACGAAGCGACGAAGCGCTCGTTTGTGACCGGGCATCGATCGATCCAGAACCCGTCGACGGTGACCCGGTGGACCGGGCGCTCCTCCGGGTAATGATCGTTCGACCCCATCTCGAACGTCCCGCCGGGGATCAGACCATGTCGGGATGCGGCGGGGGCCGCCGGCAGCGCTCCGGTGGATACCTCCGCTTCTAGACTCAGCTGCTTGGACTCTGGCAGTGTCAGGCATCGCTCACTCCCTGTGCTGGCGGCGCCCTGCCGCCGGCTGAAAGATGTGACCCGGAGGGTCACGCGACATACTGCGCGCGAGCTCGCCGTGGGGCGATAGGACGTTGGTCCTGCTGGGAGGGCATGGGCAGACTGAATGGACTCCAGGGTGGGCGCGAACCCGACGGTGTACGCGTCATCCGGACCAGCTCGGCCACCGAGGCCGCGTCCATCTTGCCCATGACCCGGCCGCCGGTGGATCTTGATCGTCTTCTCCGCCGCGCCGAGCGCTCCGGCGATCTGCTTGTTCAGCATCCCTTTCACCACGAGGGCCAGCACCTGGCGCTCGCGCGGCAGGCTAGGGTCGCCAGAGCGGCGCTCGATCGCCGCCGCTCCGTCTCGACCTCGCGTCCCTCGCGGCTCTTGGCCAGCGCGCGCTGGATACACTCGAGCAGCGCCTCGCTCTCGAAGGGCTTCTCGAGGAAATCGAGCGCGCCTTCCTTCATCGCGCTGCACGCTCATCGGGACATTGCCGCGGCCGCGTGATGAAGATGATGGGCATCGCGCGCTGACTCGGGCCCATGGCGGCCTGGACATCGAGGCCGCTCTGGTCCTGGAAGCCGGACGTCGAGGACGAGGCACGCGGGCTCGTCCCCAGCTTCTGCGCCAGGAACGCCTGGGCCGATGGGAACGTTTCCGCGCGGAGCCACCACCGAGCGCACGAGACGCGCGATCGATCGGCGCACCACCCTCCTCGTCGTCGCACGATGTAGACCCCCCGTCCGAGCTCATGGTCTGCCCCCTGTCCTCGCGCCACAACCGGTGACGCTCCATTGGGCTTCGCCCTGCGCTCAGGCCGCCCAGAACGAGCCGGGGCCCATCCTACCGCGAAGCGGGTCAGAGAGGCAGAAGGTGTTTGCCCTCGCCGCCGGGGCAGCGCGGTCAGGGGCTTGCGATGTCCCGTGGAGAGGACAGGCGGCGCGGTGCAGGCTCCGGACGGCAGCTCGACGGGCACTGACTGAGCCGGGCCCTCACTTCATGCTCTCCCGAGCCTCGGCCAGCACCTGGTCGATCGACGTCGACCGGATCAGTCCCTAGCCGCGGGTACTCGATGCCGGAGGATAGTATCGCTGAGACCGCAAACACCGCCTTGGCGGCGGCGGAATCCGACCATGTGGATCAGCTCCTGTGTCCTTGCCCCCGCCCATGCCACGGCACCCGCGCCAGCAGCGCGCCGGTCAGCGCCAGCACGATGAGCATCGCGAAGATGACCGCCGGCGGGTGCATCTGGTGCGCGCCGCGGCGTGGTGTCGAGTGATCTGACCATCAGCGTTGAGGGCGGGGAGGAGCAGCACCGTCGCCGGCTGGGGGGCTCGCGGCGCGGGAGGCCGCCACCGCCTCGACCCCAGATCTCCCCCTTACGGCAGCACCGTGGCCGGGCCCTATGCCCACTCCCTTCGCCGCCGCGGGGTCCGGCGGCTTCCGATGGGCGTCTTCTGAGCCGCGCCTCGACGCTACCGGCGAGAACTTGCCGGAGCGCGGGCTGCGCGTCACGCGGCGGCACGTCGAGGCCGCAGGTAGGCGGTGCCACGATCGCATTGGCCTCCTCGACCAGGCAGCTGCCGCCGCGCATCGAGACGCTGGACGCGCGCTCCCGAGAACGTGATCTGCGAGGATGGGGGCCCAGCTTAGGGCCGAGCACCACGCGCCATCGATCGCCCCGACGCCGGCGCCGCGCGCCCTCGGGATCACGCGCCAGGCGCCGGCGTCGGCACCGTCGCCCGACCTCCTGGAGGACCACCATGCCGACGAAGATACCGAGGGCGAGCAGAGCCGGCAATCAGCGCTGTAAGAGCATGTCGAGTTCTCCCGGACGGGGAACTGAATTGAGGAGCGAAGCGGTCGGCGCATCGGTAGTTCAGGTACTCGAAGAACTTCACGATCGTGAAGCCGAAGCTGATCATGGACAGCGACGTACGCGCACGCCCATGCCATCAGGGTGCGCCGGTGGCGAGGAAGGTGCCGCAAGGCCGAGGCGGGTGCGCTCCTCCGCGAGGCTCGTGCCGCGATCGACCGGCGCGGTGGGCGGCGCCTCCAGCCGCGCCCCACCCGCGACTCGAGCCCCGGACCGCGCTTCTCTGCACCTGTCTCGGTCATGAGGTCAACTTCTTGGTCGCCGGAGGCATGACGTCAGCACACAGGATTGGGCGGCGATCATCGGGACTCCCCTGGCGCAGGTTGGGCTCACGCGTGGACCAGGCCGCGAACATCCGCCGTCCCGGGGGCTATTTCGCGGGTTTGTGAGCGTGACCGCGAGCGCCTGGGCGTAGATGTCGACCATGTCGCCGACCTTGAGCGCCTCGAGGTTCGCGCCGGGTCCCTCGACCTTGATCGTCTGCGGTGCCGCCCTCGGGGCCCTTGATCGTGACGGTCTGCGCCTTCTTGTCGATGGCGGTGAGGGTGGCCGTCACCGTGACCTCGCGGGCGATCGCCCCCGCCGGCGTCTCACGCCCGGCTTCGAGCTGCTGCGCGTCTCCTGCGTGGTCACGCCGGGCGTCGCCGTCCGCCGCCTTGCGAGCCTGGATCACCACGGCTTCCCGCTGTAGATTGCCCAACGGCGGGATCACCCACACCTTGACGGCGTCAGAGCTTCACTTGCCTGTCCCGGACCTCCGAGCGTCACGGTTGCGGCCCTTGGAGTCCCTTCAAGGTCGTCAGTCCCCTTGCGTCCTTGTCGATGGCGTCGATAGGTGCCGCGGACCTTCACCGCGGTCTTTCGCTCGCCCTGCCCGGCATCTTCTCCGGGCGCAGCGCCGGACTTCTCGCTCGTGCCGCTGCGGCGCCTGGGCGACGCGCGTCGCGCATCCGCCGAGTGCACCCGACGCCTGAACGAGCAGCGCGCCACTTCACCATTGCCGCAATGGCCAGTTTCCGCATGGCTTCGCTCTCCTGTTCATTTCGCGTTGATAGCGAGCCCCTGATTTTGTGGGTCAGCTGCGGGTCCTCCGGCCTCATATCTTCTGACAGGGGCAGGCTGAGCGGTATAAGACTCCGCACGTCGGATGCCACCCCGATGCGAGCGCGAAGCCGAAATGCGCGCCGATTCTCCCCCGCAGAACCATCGGCGAAGAAGTCATTGACAGCCCGGCGGTTCGTGGGCCAGCATTTCGGACGGTGAGACATTAGTGCAGGGCGGTCATGCCTCGAAGAAGGAGGCGCGATGATGATGGGCCCGCAGGTGGTTCGGTACGGTGCCACCTCCTCGATCAGCCTCGCGGCCTTCGTCTCCTGGCCCCATGGCGCGATCACTGGCGCGCAGACCGATGCGCCCGCAGGCTACGCGGGCGACCTGTGGTCGCGGCCCCGACCTTCACCGGCGACTGGTGGGGAGAGCCGGGACTGGCTGGCCAAGCGGGGCGTCACCCTCGATCATCGATTTGCTCAGGTCCTCCAGGGCGCGGCGACGGGCAGGGGGCGACACGGGTGTGGCGCCTACAATGTCGGCCTCAGCATCAACGGCACGATCGCCGCGTCCCAAAGGACGCCCTCGGAGACCAGCGCGGGCCCCGGAGCCCAGTTCGGCAACGCGGCAGATTTCGTTCCTGCTTAGGCTCGATCTCGGCCTCCAGCGTCGAGGATGCGGTCGCGAGATGTACTACAGCGCGGCGATCACCCGCCGTGGCTGAACGATGGCCGTCGATCACAGATCGCGGACTCGGTCTCGAGCACCTGAACGCGAGCGACGAAACCAGTCCGCTGCCTAACGCGCGAGCACGATGAACGGACACCCGCTTCCTCGCCGGGACGACGCCGGCGTCGTGTGCGTAGTTGACGACGATGAGGACGTCCGTAAGGCCCTCAAGCGTCTGCTTCGCTCGATCGGGCTGGCGGTCGAGACCTTCTCGTCGCCGGAGGCGTTTCTCGCCTACCTGCGCGGACCGGCCCTCCCTGTCTGGTCCTCGACGTTGCAGCTCCCGGGCCAGAGTGGCCTCGATCTGCAAACTACCCTGAGGAGGCCGAGCTGAACATTCCCCATCGTGTTCGATCACCGACACGGGGACGTGCCCATGAGCGTCCGCGCCATGAAAGCCGGCGCGGTCGATTTCCTGGAGAACCCTTCGAAGATCGAGGCCTGCTGGACTCCATCCACCGAGCCCTCGACGAGAGTCGCGAGCGTCGGGCCGACCGCGCCGAGCGCGCGTGATCCGCGCGGCGCGTCGACTCCCTGACGCACCCGCGAGCGCCAGGTAACCGAGCTCGTGGTCCGGCACATGCTGAACAGCAAAGTCGCCGGCGAGCTGGGCGCCGCCGAGAAGACCATCAAGGTCCATCGGGGCCGGATCATGGCGGAAAATGCACGCCAAGTCGCTGGTGGACCTGGCCCGATGACCGAAAAGATCGGCATCAGGCGCCAGCGCAAGGTAGACCGGACGGAGCCCCGGGCTCGGGAGCCAGTCCGGCGAGCAGGACCAAAGCCCCATATCCGACGGTCCGGCAACCAATCTAGACTCGGGCCGAATCGATCGAGCTTCCTGCGGAGAGCGCCGCGCGAACGCACCCACGGCAGCCATCGCTCGCGAAAGGCCATGAGCGTCGCGGAACTGAGGGTCTGTGTGATCGATGACGACGGGACGTCGTGCGCGCAGTGCGCCGGCTCCTGCGATCCGCGGGCTTTGCCATCGACACCTTCGCCTCCGCAGAGGAGTTTCTCGATCCCGGCAACCAGGCGAGACCCGATTGCCTGGTGCTGGACGATCCACTTGCGCGGGCTGAGTGGCTTCGACCTCAGGACCTGCTGGAGGCATCGGGGCGCTCGATTCCCATCGTCTTCGTCACGGCCCATGACGACACGGGGACGCGCGAGCGGGCGCAAAGGGCTCCGACCTCGGGATATCTCGGCCAAGCCCTTCGAAGACCAATCGTTGCTGCGCGCCATTCACCACGCCATCCACCAGGCATCCGGGCGTGGCGAGGGGACGCGCCCGATGCACAACGCACGAGAGGAGGAAGTCCCCGATGATCCGATGGTTGGCGCTGCTGCTGACGAGCTTCATCCTGACCGGGCCGGCGTTCGGCGCCGACCTCGACGGCACCCTGAAGAAGATCAAGGGGTCCAACACCATCACGCCTCGGCTACCGCGAGTCCCTCGCGGCCGTTTTCGTTCGTGGGCGACGACGGCAAGCCGGCGGGGTACTCGGTGGACCTCTGCACGCGCGTCGCCGCGAGCGTCGGGGCCGCGCTCGGGCTCCCTGCCCTTCAGGTGAAATGGGTCAAGGTCACGGTGGAGAACCGGATGCGATCGGTCGCCGACGGCACCATCGACCTCGAGTGTGGCTCGACGACCGCCTCGCTGTCGCGCCAGGAGCAGGTGGACTTCAGCCTCCTGACCTTCATCGACGGCGGCAGCTTGCTGGTCACGGACGCCTCGCGCATCCGGGGCATCTCGACGCTCGGTGGCAAGCGGGTCGCCATCATCCCCGGCACGACCACGGAGAGTGAGCCTGACCGGAGCGCTCAAGAAGCACGCCGTCACCGCCACCATGGTTCCCGTGAAGGACCATGACGCGGGCGTGGCCGCGCTCGACCAGGGCGCCGCGGACGCCTATGCCTCCGACCGCGTCATCCTCATCGGCATCGGCCGGACGTCCAAGAATCCCGAGAAGCTCTCGCTCGTGGATGAGTTCTTCTCCTACGAGCCGTACGGCCTGATGCTCCGGCGAGGGCGACGCGGCATTCCGGCTGTCGGTCAATCGAGCGCTCGCGACGCCTGTATCGCTCGGGCGACGTCGCGCCGATCTTCGAGAAGTGGTTCGGATCGATGACGACCGCCGGCCAGCTCATCGGGGCGATGTATTTCATGAACGCGTTGCCCGAATGACGCGCAATGAGACCAGGTCCATAGACCGGGCGTCGGACGGAGACATTGCCGCCCTCTGCGGCTCGGGGCGCCCGTTCGATACAGCTGCTCACGGAGAGTCCATTGATGCGATGCGCCGTGCGCTTCGCGCTGTTCGTGTTCGTGGCGGTGGTTTCGCCGCCCCCACCCTGGCCGCGGCTCCAGCCCTATGTCTACCCCGCCCGGGATCAGAGCCCCAGCAGCAGGAGTTCGACCGGGGCCAGTGCTATAGCTGGGCCGTCCAGCAGACCGGCTTCGATCCCTCGAATCCCCAGGTCTACCTCGGGCGCCGCCTACGGCAGGGGCCCCTCAGGGCGGGCTGTTCCGGGGAGCGGCGGGCGGCGCGGCGATGGGAGCGGTCGGCGGGGCCATCGGCGGGACGCGGGCAAGGGTGCGGCGATCGGAGCCGGCGTGGGCGGCCTCGGCGCCATACGGCCGGCCCGGATGGGCCGAGCAGGAGCAGCAGCAGCAGGCGAGCTATGCGGCGCAGCAGCAGGGAGCCCTGGCCCATGGGCGGGCCAACTATAACCAGGCCTTCGGCGCCTGCATGACCGGCCGCTGGCTATTCGGTGAGCTGAGTCTCCGATGGCCACTCGACTTCTCGCCTGGAGGGACACCGTGAAGATCCTCGCTCAGGTCGGCGTGCTTCTCGCCGCCTCGGAGCCTGTGCCTGCTGCCGAGCCCAGCCGGCGCGGCCGGCAAGCATGACGGCTCGACGCCACTTCTCTGCGTTCCGATCGGCGTCACCGAATGCGGGGCCGAGGGCGAGTGCAAGCGCGGCACGGCGGAGAGCGTGAGCCTGCCGCAGTTCATCAGAGTGGACCTCAAGGCCATGACGATCCAGGTCGGAGGAGCAGAAGAGGAATCGCCCATCAAGACCGTCGAGCACATGGACGGGCAAGCTGATCCTCCAGGGCACGCAGGGCGAGCGCGGGTGGACCATGCTGATCGACGAGGAGACCGGACGGCTGTCGGCGACGGTCACCGCGGACGGAGAGGGATTCGTCGTCTTCGGCGCCTGCACCGTGTTGCCGATAGGAGCCGGAGCGACGCGATGAGTCCGTTCGGCCCCAAACGCACCCGTCGCAACAGGAGGACCGCCTTGAAAAGCAGATCTCAGCCCTGGCGATGATCGCTGTCCTCGTGATGGGAGGCGCCACGGCGACCTCGTGGGCCCGGTCCAGTTACGAGGCAGAGCCAGTGCTCAAGGCGAAGGACCTGGTCGCTCGGAGCTGCTCAAGGGTCCGAACTTCACCGTGGATGAGCGCGTTCCCGTGGTCGGATTCCTGGCCCGGTTCACCGTGCGGTCGGAATTCGGCACCTTCGACGTTCACGGGATCCACATGCTCCATGTGCGCATCCCGGAGATCTACGCCCTGGCCCAGCTCGACAAGATGAGCAAGACCCAGGAATTCGCCGACGCGGCGGCCAGGGCGATTCGCGCGCCCGGTCGCGTCCGCGGCCAACATGATCGTCAACCCGGTGGAGACGATCGAGGGCTTGCCCGGAGGCGTGTCGCGCCTCTTCGACCGGATCAAGCTGGGCGGCGAGTCGATCGCGGCGCCGCGACCGCGTCCGGCCAGAGCGAGGAGCAGAAGGCGGCCGACGTCTCGCAGCGCGTGGCAGCATCACGGTGGACGCGCTCGGCTTCGAGAAGGAGCGGCGGGACCTCGCCAAGAGCCTCGGAGTCGATCCGTACACCTCGAACCCGATCCTGTCCAAGAAGCTCACCGATATGGCCTGGGTGGCCTTCTCCGGACGCTTCGGCATCCAGGCGGCGATGTCCGTGTTCGTGCCGGGCTCAGATGGTGATGTCGGCGGTGACCATCACGAACAGCACCGTCTACGACACCCCGCCCGCCGACCTCATCAATGCCGCCCAGGCCATCTTCGCGCAGACCGGCGCGAGTGACGCGCAGAGTGCAGGCGCTCGTCAAGAATTCCCAGTACACCTGAGCGTGCTGACCGCGATCGCGCTGGGCATCCAGCGCCTGCAGGGCGTCAACGGGCTTCCTCGGTGATCGACTTCGCCGCGGCGGCGAGGACACAGGACGAGACCCGCCTCGGTGGCCGGCGCCGTGAACATGCTGGCCCGCTATCACGAGCGCACGCAGCGCATCGCGCAGGTGACCGCGCCGGGTCCCATCATCGCGCGGACGGTCACCGGCGCGCTGCTGGTCCCCGCCCCCGTCGACTACGTCGCGTGGACCCAGCGCGCCGCGCGTTTCGCGCAGCGGGACGACGTCAAGGCGCCCCAGCGGGACGGCATGGCTCTCCGGCCAGATGTCGCCACGCGCGCGCAAGCAGTTCGAGGGGCAAGGCTGGACCGTCTTCGAGAGCTTCACGATCGCGGCGGAGCGGTAGAACCACACCTACCGGGTGGGCCATCTGGCACTTCGCCTCCGTCATCAATCCGGCCGGAGCGCGCTCTTCGACGATACACTGTGACGGTCGGGCCGGGCCGCCGGGACAGGCGGCACATGACCGCATTCACAGCGATCGGAAGGAGACGGCGACATCATGAGGCTTCTGGCCGTGCATCCCGGCTGTCTGATGTACTCGAAGATCTATCTCCGCCTCGAGCCGCTCGGGCTCGAGCTCGTGGCCGCCGCGGCGCGGCGCGCCGGTCACGAGGTCGAGCTGATCGACCTGCAGGTCGAGACCGAGGCGGACTATTTCCGGCTGCTCGACCGCTGGCAGCCCGATGCGGTGGCCTTCTCCCTCAACTACCTCGCCAATGTGCCCGAGGTCCTCGACCTCGCCAAGGCGACGCGCGAGCGCCGGCCCGGCTGCTTCATCTTCGCCGGCGGCCACAGCGGCTCCTTCACGGCGCAACGAGCTCCTCCGCCACGGCGAGGGCGCGCTCGACTGCGTGCTGCGCGGGAGGGCGAGGCTTCGATCGTCCTGCTGCTCGAGGCGGCGGGTCACGACCGGCGCGCGCTCGAACAGGTGCCCGGCGCGGTCACGCTCGACGGGGAGGGACCGCCACCCATCTTCGTGCAGCACCTCGACGATCTGCTGCCCGCGCGCGACCTGCTGCGCCACCGGCGCAAGTACTATATCGGCCAGCTCGACCCGTGCGCGTCGATCGAGTTCAGCCGCGGCTGCCCGTGGGATTGCACCTTCTGCAGCGCGTGGACCTTCTACGGGCGCAGCTACCGCACGAAGACGCCCGAGCGGGCGGTGGAGGAGATCGAGCAGATCCGGGAGCCGGGCCTGTTCATCCTGGACGACGTCGCCTTCATCCAGGCGGAGCACGGCATGGCCATCGGCGAGGCCATCGCCAGGAAGGGCATCCGGAAGCAGTACTGGCTCGAGACCCGGGCCGACGTGCTGCTGCGCAACAAGGAGGTCTTCCAGCTCTGGTCGCGCATCGGGCTCAAGATCATGTTCATCGGCATCGAGGCCATCGACGAGGAGGGCCTCAAGAAGTTCCGCAAGCGCGTCAGCTCCGTCAAGAACTTCGAGGCGCTCGAGTTCGCCCGCAACATGGGCATCAACGTGGCGATCAACATCATCGCCGACCCCGACTGGGATCGCGAGCGCTTCCGGGTCATCCGGGAGTGGTGCCTGGAGATCCCCGAGATCGTGAACGTCAGCGTCAATACGCCCTATCCCGGGACCGAGACGTGGGCCACGGAGGGGCGCAAGCTGGCGACCCGCGACTACCGGCTCTTCGACATCCAGCACGCGGTGCTCCCGACGAAGCTACCGCTGCCCGAGTTCTACGCGGAGCTGGTGCGGACGCAGCAGGTGCTGAATCGCAAGCACCTCGGGGCGAAGCAGCTCTGGGGCACGGCCACGACCGTCGCGCGCCTGCTCGCCCGTGGCCAGACGAACTTCCTCAAGATGCTCTTCAAGTTCAACAGCGTCTATGATCCGAAGCTGCAGATGGCGGACCACGCGCGGCCGCGTCCGCTACGAGATCTCGCTGCCACCGGAGGCGCGGGCCAAGGTCGACCCGATCGCGCTCTACGTCCACAAGAGCCAGGGCCGTCGCGGCCGTCAGATCGACAATGTCACCGAGCGGTTCGTCGAGGACACGCGCATGGGAGTGGCCGATTAGCGGCGAGCGGCAGGTGCGGCCGATGATCGCGGTTCGTGCGTGGGCGATGGCGCTCGCCTGCGTTGTCGCGATCTTCGCCGCCGGGCACGCGCTGGCGGGACCGGTGAGCGAGCAGCTCAAAGAGACCATCGACCGCGTGGTCAAGGTTCTGGACGACCCCGCTCTGAAGGGCCCGGACCGGACGGAGGAACGGCGGGTCGCCGTGACGAAGATCGCCCAGGAGATCTTCGACTTCCCGGAGGTCGCGCGCCGGTCGCTCGCCCGACACTGGCAGCCCCTCACCGACAAGCAGCGCGAGGAGTTCACGGCGCTGTTCGCCGACCTGCTCGAGCGATCGTACGTCTCCAAGATCGAGCTCTACAGCGGAGAAAAGATCACGTACGCCAACGAGCGCATCGACGGCGATACCGCCACGGTCGCCACCCGCATCGCGACCAAGAGCGGCGCCGAGGTTCCGATCGACTACCGACTGCTCAAGAAGGAGCCCCGGTGGCTCGTCTACGACGTCAATATCGAGGGCGTGAGCCTCGTCTCCAACTACCGCACCCAGTTCAACAAGATCATCCAGACCTCCTCGTTCGAGGAGCTCATCCAGAAGCTCAAGACGAAGCAGGGGAGCCTCCGGCGGGAGCCATCCCAGCCTGCGAAGCCGGGGCCGGCGAAGCGGTAGGCGCCGTGCGCTCAGCGTCGATCCGCGGGGACCCCGGCGGCGAGGACACGAGGTGCGACGCCAGGAACCCGGCGGCGATCCACACGATCTCCCGCAGGCGCCGCACCAGGGAGTAGGTGAGCCCGACCGCTCCCCGAGGCCGAACGCCGCGAAGATCGCCACGTTGCCACCCTCGAGCGCGCCCAGGCTGGCCGGCACCATGAAGCTGAAGAACTTCACCGCCGTGCCGAGGGCGCCGATGGCGAACGCGGCCAGCGGGGAGATGGGCAGGCCGAGGAGCCGGACCACGAGGTAGATCTCGATCGTCCCCAGCACGAGCCCCAGCCCGTGCCACAGCACGGAGACCGCCAGCCTGCGCCCGCGCTCGAAGTACAGCGTTTGAAGGGCTCGGTCCATGCCGTCGAGCATGGCCTGTCGGTCCGGGCCCGGCGACAGGGACAGCTTCGCCATCAACCGCCCCCGCCCCCGATCACCCCTCTGACCTGCGCCACGACGAATCCGGCCACGCACACGATCTCGAGGACCAGGGCTCCTCCCGCGGCGAACAGCAGCGTGCTCGATTCGGGCAGCAGGAGGGCGGTGGCGGCCAGCCCGCCGAGAAGCCCCAGCACCTGCGCCACCACGCTCGTCGTCTTGTCCGCGATCACCGAGGCCAATCCCTCTCTGAGTGGCACGCCCGGCCGGAGCAGATAGGCCTTCACGAGGTCCCCTCCCACCGAGGCGGTCGGTGTGGCGAGATTCACCGCTTCCCCGGCCAGCCGAACTCCCAACAGCCGGGCGAACGAGCGCGGCGGCTTCAGGAAGGTGAAGCGCCAGGCCACGGTGTCCGTGATCGCCACGAGGCAGGTCGGGAAGACGAGGACCAGCACCAGGCGCCAGGACAGGCTCCGGAACGCGCTCAGGATCGCCGCCGGGCCGATCCGGTGGATCAGGTAGCCGATGAGGACAACACCCGCCAGGATGAGCAGCGGCCTGAGGAGACGGATCCTCGGAAGGGACAGCGAGGACGAGGGCGGAGAGTGATCTATCACCGGAAGGCCAGTATATCTTTAGGACTGCGGTGCCGATGAGCGAGGATGGCCGACCGCGGCCCCGTCTCCCGGCCCCGCCGGGATGAGCGTGGGCCGGCGGATCAGCAGGCGCCCTAGGCTGCCCGGGCCGCCATGATCGATCCCGCCCGGCCGGCGCGGAAGAATCTGGTGCTGCTGGCGGCCATCGTCGTGATGCAGGTGGCGCAGCCGCTCCTCGGGCACCGGAGCGTCGAGACGGGCGCGTTGTTCGACATCGTGTTCGCGGCGATCTGCCTCTACGTCTTCTTCGTCGTCTTCGCACAGCGGTGGCAGCGGCGTGTTGCCCTCACGCTCGTCCTCCCGGCGGCCGTGGGCAATGTCGCGCACTACCTGCTGCCCCCCTCGGCTCACCTGTGGCCGGCGGTGGCATTCCACTGCTCCGTCGTCGTGTTTCTCGGCTTCGCCGTGGTGGTGATCCTGGGCGACATCTTCCGGAAGCGCGTCATCAGCGCCGACGACGTCATCGGCGCCCTCTGCGGCTACCTGCTCGGCGCGCTTGTCTGGGCCAACCTGTACACCCTGACCTATCTGCTCTACCCCGAGGCCTTCGTCGTGAGGCTCCGATATCGCCTGGCGGCTCGGCCATTGGCACCAGCGCCGCGCGCTGTTCGACTACCTGAGCTTCACCACGCTGACCAGTCTCGGGTACTCCGACATCAGCCCCGGCGGCCCGCCCGTCTATTCACTCACGTGGATGGAGGTGGTCTTCGGGCAGTTCTACATGGCGGTGGTGGTCGCGCAACTGGTCGGCCTCAAGCTGGCCCAGGCGATGAAGGGGAACGGCCCGGAGTCGACCTGATGATGTCGTCAGTCTAGCGAGCCTGTCGGAGAAACCCAGCTAGAGCGATGAGAAGGGTCCAGCCGAGGCGGTTCGATGGCCGCACGCGAGGCGTACTCCTGTACGTTGAGCGTGCGGTCGAGGGCGCTAACGAGCAGATGGGCCCTTATCTTCGCTCTAGCGCCTACTGTCGCGCCATCGCGATCCGGACAGCGTCCTCCGGCGAGACGAGGTGATCCGAGCTCTCCGGCGGCCTCGGCGAGGGCGATCTGCACGCCCTTGACGCGCCCCGTGAACGCGTTGCCGCGGGGGCCGTAGTCCTCGGAGACGGGGGATCCCGTGTCCACCCCCACGTCGCAGCCGTCGTCCGCGGAGAAGATCATCGCCGCGGTGGCCGCGACCGTGCCCTCGCCGACCGGCTTGCCGTCGACGTAGAGCGATACCTTGCCGCCCTTGCCGAGGCCGCCGCCGGCGTAGGCGAACTCCATGCGCACCTGGTGCGTGCCCGCGGGCAGCGCGCTGGTCGCCTCGACGTAGAAGTACTGCACGCCGAGCAGGTTGTAGCAGTACTTGAGCTTGCCGCCCTTCGCGTAGAGGGCCCAGCCGCCGATATTGCCGCCCTGGGCGACGATCACACCCTCGGCCCCCGACTTCGGGACCTCGATCTCGGCCGTCACCGCGTGAGACTTGTTCTTGATGTTCACGACCGAGTTCTCCGACAGGCGCCCCATGCCGCCGAAGAGGACCTGGGTGTTTCCCTTGATCAGCACCGGCCGCCCGGCCGTATCCGCGTTGAGCCGCTTTGCCAGGTCGTCGTCGAGCGGCAACACGTCGTAGCGCGTCGCCTCGATCAGCCAGAGGCGCTGCAGCTCGTGGAGCTTGTCCGGCATCTGCTTCGACAGGTCGTTCGCCTGGCTCCAGTCTTTGCTCGTGTCGTAGAGCTCCCAGACGTCGTCGTCGAATGCCGGGGTCTTCTCGCCGATGAGGATCCACGGCGTCTTGTGCCGCGTGACCGCCGTCCACCCCTTGTGGTAGATGCCGCGGTTGCCGAACATCTCGAAGTACTGTGTCTCGTGCCGCTCGGCCGCCTTGGCGTCGTTGAAGGAGTACAGCATGCTGACGCCCTGGATCGGCTTCTGGTGCACGCCCTCCACCGAGATCGGCTCCGGCAGTCCCGCCGCCTCCAGGAGGGTGGGCGCGATGTCGATGACGTGGTGGAACTGGGAACGCATCTCGCCCTTGGCCTTGATGCCCGTTGGGCCAGTGCACGATGGTGCCGTTGCGCGTTCCGCCCCAGTGCGACGCGACCTGCTTGGTCCACTGATACGGCGTGTTCATCGCGTGCGCCCAGCCCACCGCGTAGTGGTTGTAGGACTCCGGCCCGCCGAGCTTGTCGATCCGCGCGTTGAGGAACGCCGGCGTCTCGATGGCGGCCATGCCGTTGAAGTTGATCATCTCGTTGTACGTGCCGTTGAGCGTGCCCTCGGCGGAGGCGCCGTTGTCGCCGATGATGTAGTACACGAGCGTGTCGTCGAAGGCGCCGACCTGCTTCAGCGAATCGAGCAGGCGGCCGACGTGATGGTCGGTGTATTCGAGGAATCCCGCGTAGACCTCCATCTGCCGGCGCAGCACCGGCTTGAGATCCTCCGGCATCGCGTCCCACGCGGGGATCTCCTTGTGGCGCGCGGTGAGCCGGCAGTCCGGCGGGATGACGCCCAGCGCCTTCTGCCGCGCGATGGTCTCCTCGCGCAGCTTGTCCCAGCCTCCGTCGAACTTGCCCTTGTACTTGTCCGCCCATTCCTTCGGCACGTGGTGAGGCGCGTGGGTGGCGCCCGGCGCGAAGTAGACGAAGAACGGCTTGTCGGGCATGAGCGCTCGCTGCTGCCCGATCCAGGCGATCGCCTTGTCGGTCATGTCCGCCATGAAGTGGTAGCCCTCTTCGGGCGTCGTCTTCACTTCGATCGGCGTGGTCCCTTCGTACAGCGAGGGGTACCACTGGTGCGCCTCTCCCCCGATGAAGCCGTAGAAGTACTCGAAGCCGCCGCCGCCCGTGGGCCAGGCATTGAACGGGCCCGCGGGGCTCGTCTCCCAGACCGGCACCTCATGGCATTTGCCGAACTGCGCGGTGGCATAGCCGTTGAGCTTGAGCGTCTTGGCAATCGGTGCCGCGGTATTGGGCAGCACCGAGCAATAGCCCGGCGAGCCGCTGGCGATCTCGGTGATGCCGCCCATGCCCACCGAATGGTGGTTGCGCCCGGTCAGGAGCGCCTGGCGAGTGGGCGAGCACAGCGCCGTGGTGTGAAAGCGCGTGTACTTGAGCCCACCGGCGGCCAGGCGCTCCGCGTTCGGCGTCTGGCACGGGCCGCCGAAGGCGCTCGACGCGCCAAAGCCGGCGTCGTCGATCAGGATGACGAGGATGTTGGGCGCGCCCTTCGGCGGGCGCAATTGCTCGATGGGCGGGTACTTGGTCTCCGGATCCTTCGCGTCGTACGTGATCAGACCCGTTCGCGGCCGATCCGGTATCGGGAGGTGGGACCGGTTTCTGTCCTCGCTACTCATGCGTTCGCTCCTTTCTGACCTGCTCGCGCGCGTTGCCCCGCCGCGAACACCGCTCGTCATCCCGTGCCGCATGCGAGCGGGCGGAGCGTGCCGGACCGAAAAACATCCGCCTCACCTCGTGGGGGCCGATCGCGCGGATCAGCTCTCGCATCGCGCAATACATGAAGAGCAGCACGACGAGCCAGAGCTGGACGACCCAGAAGTGCGGCCACACGATCTCCTCCAGCAATCGGTGGTTCGCCGTGCCCAGATCCCCCAGCCGCCACCACAGCGGGACGAGGTGCTCGAGGTAGTGCACGACGAGCGCGGCGAGCACGTAGATCGTGGTCTTCCACGCCACGTTGTAGGCGAGGGGCCTCTCCGGGAAGCGATTGATGACGGGGAGGCTGTCCGCGATGAGCACGACCTTCGCGACCAGGAGAGCGCCGACCGTCGCGCCTGCCGCCGCGGCGGCATGAACCCTGTACTCCCGAAGCATCAGGGACCGGGTCAGGGCGAGCATGTGAAACCCGAGGAGAAAGAAGATCGCCGGGGAAGCACCTCGAGGAACTCATGCGCAATCCATCTTCCGAGCTTCTCCACATTGTCCTCGCTGGCGACCAGGAAAACGGATTGTCCGAGCTTACTTCATCTTCGACGAAGCCGCGACATAAGACCAAGGTCCCATGGACCCTACCCCGGATAGGCGGCTAGTGTCGACGGATCACGACAATATGTCGCCCGGGAGATCCTGTCCAGGCACCACGGGAGTCTGGGCCCGTGCCAGAGGAATCGCCGAATGATCGCCATGTTGCGCATCGCCACCCCGATCCGCTAGTCTGCCCTGACAATGAGCACGGGCCGACTGTCTTCCGATGGACGACCGTCGCTTGCCCCGAGTGCGATCTGCTGCAGCGCATCCCCGAGCTTCCGCCCGGCGGCAAGGCCCGCTGCCCGCGGTGCGGCAACACCCTCGCGACCCGGCCCATCGACCCGCTCGACCGCCCGCTGGCGCTCACCATCGCGGCCGCCATCGTCTTCATCGTCGCCCACACGACACCGCTGATGGACCTCTCGGCGGTCGGGCGCCACGCGAGCACGACCATCGCCGGCGGCGCGCTCCAGATGTGGCAGACGGGCGAACCCATCACGGCCCTCGTCGTCGCGTTCTGCGCGGGGATCGCCCCGGGCAGCTACATCCTGTTCATGCTGACGGTCCTGCTGGCGGTGCGGCGACCGCCGGCGCCGCACTGGGTCGGGGAGATGCTGCGGTGGGGGCACGCCATGGAGCCGTGGTCGATGAACGAGGTGATGATCCTCGGCATCCTGGTCGCGCTGATCAAGATCGCGGAGCTGGCCTCGGTCGTGCCCGGCCCCGCGATGTATGCGGTGGGCGCGCTGGTGGTGCTCTTCGCCGCGATCGCGATCACGATCGACCCGCACGAGGCCTGGAGGCGCATCGAGTGGGCGGACGGCCGCGTGCCCCCGGAGTTGGGTCCTCGTGACCCGAGCCACGGGGGGCCGGGCGATGACGGACATCGCGCTGACGGCGGCCCGGGCCGGGCCTCGTGTCCTGCGAGACGTGTCGCTTGCTGACGAGGCCGGCCGAGACCGCCGAGCCGGGGTACTGCCCGCGCTGCGGCGCGGCGCTCGAGTCGCGCCGCCCCCGCTCCATCCAGTACACGTGGGCGCTCGTCATCGCCGCGGCGATCTGCTACATCCCCGCGAACGTCCTGCCCGTGCTCACGACCAACGCGCTCGGGTCCTCGGACTCCGACACCATCATGGGCGGGGTCGTGCTCCTCTACACGACGGGGTCCTGGCCGCTCGCGCTCATCGTGCTGGTCGCGAGCGTGATGGTGCCGCTCGGCAAGCTGGTCGCGCTCAGCTATCTGCTGATCACGGTGCAGCGCGGCTCGATCACGAGCAACCGCGAGCGCACCCGACTCTATCGGATGGTCGAGTTCATCGGCCGCTGGTCGATGCTGGACGTGTTCGTCGACACGTTCACCGTCGCCCTCGTGCAGCTCCAGCCGTTGATGTCGGTGGAGCCCGGTCCGGGCGTGCTGTTCTTCGCGGCGGTCGTCGTGCTGACGATGATCGCCGCGGAGTCGTTCGACCCCCGGCTGATCTGGGATTCCCGCAGCGGAGTGCAAGGACACCATGGCTGACGATTCCGAGCGTCCCGACATCCCGCAGGCCACCGTCGTGCCGAGGCGGCGCGGGCGGATCTCGGTCGTGTGGATCATTCCGCTCCTCGCCGCGGTGGTGGCCATCGGCATCGCCGTCCAGCGCATCCTGAGCGAGGGCCCGACCATCACCATCGTCTTCAAGATCGCGGAAGGCATCGAAGCCGGCAAGACCGTCGTCAAGTACAAGGACGTGAACATCGGCCAGGTGACGGCGGTGCGGCTGTCCCCGACTACTCGAAGGTGGAGGTGACGGCGAAGATCGCCAAGAGCGCGGCGGGCCTGATCGTCGAGGACGCGAAGTTCTGGGTCGTCGAGCCGCGCGTCACGCTGAGCGGGGTCTCGGGCCTCGGCACCCTGCTCTCGGGCAACTACATCGGCTTCGAGGTCGGCAAGTCCAGCAAGAAGCAGCGCACGTTCACGGGGCTCGAGACGCCGCCGATCATCACCTACGGGCAGCCGGGCCGGCAATTCGTGCTCAAGGCCCAGACCCTCGGCTCGCTGGGGATCGGCTCGCCGGTGTACTACCGCAGCCTGCAGGCCGGGCAGGTCGTCGCGTACGAGCTGGCCCGCGATGGCAAGGGGCTGGACATCAGAATCTTCGTCAACGCGCCCTACGACCAGTACGTCAACTCCGGCACCCGCTTCTGGAACGCGAGCGGCATCGACGTCTCGCTCGGCGCCGAACGGCGTGGAGGTGCGCACGGAGTCGCTCGTCGCGTTGCTCGCGGGGGCTGGCGTTCGACACGTCCCCGGTCGCGACCAAGACCGAGCCCGCGCCGGCCGACGCGACCTTCACGCTCCACGCCGACCGGGCCGCCGCGATGAAGGAGCCGGACACGATCGCGGCGCGCTATGTCCTCTATTTCAACGAGACGCTGCGCGGGCTGTCCGTGGGCGCGCCCCTCACGCTGCTCGGGCTGCCGGCGGGCGAGGTCACCGAGATCGGGCTCGACATCGACCCGGGGACCTCGCGCATTCGCGGGCGCGTGGAGGTCGTCGCCTACCCCCAGCGCCTCATCGCGCGCCTGGGCGCCCGGCAAGCGGCCATGGGCCAGCAGCCTGACGCAGAGCGCGGCGCAGCGCCACGCGCTCATCCAGGAGCTCGTCGAGCAGCGCGGCGTGCGCGCGCAGCTCCGGAGCGGGAACCTGCTCACGGGCCAGCTCTTCGTGGCCCTCGACTACTTCCCGGACGCGCCCAAGGCGAAGATCGACTGGACGCAGCCCGTGCCGGTGCTGCCCGTGGTGCCGAGCACCCTGCCGGACCTCGAGGCGAAGCTCAGCGGCATCCTCGCCAAGCTCGACAAGCTGCCGCTCGAGGAGATCGGCGCCGACGTCACCAAGGCGCTGGCCTCGCTCAACGGCACGCTGAAGGACGCGAGCACGCTCCTGAATGGCGTCGACACGAACGTGATGCCCGAGCTCAAGACCACGCTCGAGGAGGCGCGCCGCATGATCGCCACCGCCGATGGGCTCCTCAAGACCGGGGTGAACGGCACCCTCGACCAGGTCAACACGACGCTCGAGGAGCTGCGCCGCCCGCTCGCCACCGCCGACGCGGTGCTCAAGAACGCCGATGCGGTGCTCACGAACACCGACGCGACGCTCCTCGGCAAGAACGCGCCGGTCCAGCAGGACCTGCGCGACGCCCTGCAGGAGGTCACGCTCGCCGCGCGGTCCCTGCGCGTCCTGATGGACTATCTCGAGCGCCATCCCGACTCGCTGCTCCGGGGCAAGTGATGCGCCGCCTCGCCCTGCCTCGCGAGCCTCGGCGCCCTCGCGCTCGTGGTCACCGGCTGCGCGTCCCCCTCGTCGCAGTTCTTCACGCTGAGCGCGGTCCCCGGCCCCGCCGCCCCGTCCTCCGACCTGTCGGTGGCGGTGGGGCCGATCACGATCCCGGCCTCGGTCGACCGCCCCCAGATCGTCGTCACGATGAGCCCGAACCAGGTCCGGCTCGACGAGTTCAACCGCTGGGTGTCGCCGCTGCAGAACAATATCGGGCGCGTGGTGGCGGAGAACCTCGTCGCCATGCTGGGCACGCCGCGCGTCACCCTGTCGCCGCAGCTCCTGGCCGCCGATGTCAATTATCGCGTCGGCATCGAGGTGCAGACGTTCGAATCGACCCCGGGCCAGGCGGCGACGCTCGATGCCGTGTGGACGGTCGCCCGCACGAAGGATGGCCGCTCGCGGACGGGCCGCACGACCGTGCGCGAGGCGGCGCCGGACAAGAGTTACGAGGCGCTCGCCGCCGCGCACAGCCGCGCGGTCGCGCGCCTGAGCCGGGACATCGCCGACGCGGTG